>Ga0222423_1000738_pt1 | contig 18756 bp, 20 predicted proteins | sample 3A0metagenome_FD_182472 | JGI IMG/M metagenome (GOLD analysis project Ga0222423, IMG submission 182472) | Enriched microbial communities from leaf-cutter ant dump, University of Wisconsin, Madison, United States - 3A0 (version 2) | ecosystem: Environmental > Terrestrial > Nest > Insects nest >...
ACCCGACCCTCACCCCACCCCGGCCCGGCCCGCCCACCCACCCACCCGGCCCCACCACACCCGCCGAGTTCGGTGCTTCTGCGCGAGTTCGTACTTCTGGATGTCCGAACTCGCGCAGAAGCACCGAACTCGGCGGAAGAGGGGTGGGCGGGGTGGGTGGGTGGGGGTTAGGCGGGTGGGCGCAGGAGGTGGGCGGCGTGGAGGGCCGTGCGGCGGAGCATCGCGGTGCGGCCGTCGTTGACGAGGACCACGGCGGCGCGCTCGCGGGCGCCGTCGAGCAGGGCCGTGGCGACCCACGCGGTGCTGGAGCCCTGCTGCCCGAACGACACGCCGGGCAACGGCCCCGCGGGCGCCCAGCCCATGCCGTGCTGACCGGGCTCGGCGTCCGCACCCAGGATGCGGTCCAGCGACGCGGGGCTCACGAGCTCCGGGCCGTCGCCACCCCGCAGGAAGAGGCGCAAGAACCTCGCCCAGTCGGCCACCGTCAGGTGGAGGGTGCCCGCCGGTCCGAGGAGCAAGGGATTGTCCGACGACGGCTCCGTGGGGTCGAGCGCCGGCCCGCGGCCCAGCCCGATGCCCGCCAGGCTGACGAGCCCCCGATGCCCCCGGATGCCCGCCGGGGCACCGAAGCCTTGGCTCGTGATGCCGAGCGGTTCGCAGACGAGCTCGGCCACCGCGCGCTCGTAAGCCAGCCCCGTGACGCGCTCGACCACCGCGCCCGCCGTGACGTAGCCGAGGTTGGAGTACACGAAGCGTCCGCGCCTGACGGGCGGCGCGGCCAGCACGCGCGCCACGGCCTCGGTGCGCTGCTCGGTGAGCGGCCGGGTGTCCGCCCACGCGGCCCGCATGTGCGCCGCGTCCAGGTTGGCGGGCACCCCGCCACGGTGGCGCAGCACCTCGTCGAGCGTGACGCGCTGCCAGGCGACGTCCGCGTCGAGGTCGGCGAAGAGCTCGGTGAGCGGGCTGTCCCAGCCGAGGTCGCCGCGCTCGACGAGCCGGGCCAGCGCGACGGCCGTCATCGCCTTCGCGCACGAGCCGACGTGCCACGGGTCGTCCTCGCGCACGGGCTCGTCCGGGTGACCGCGCCGCCGCTCGCCCACCGCGGCGAGCTCGAGCCCACCGTCCGCGTGCACGAGGCCCGCCGCGAGCGCGGGCACCTTCCAGCGGCGACGGACGCTCTCGAGGTTCGCGGCCTCGACGGGATCCGCCGTCACGCGGTGACGCCGCGGGGCAGCTCGACGCCGTCCCAACGCGGTCCGACGGCGTGCACGGTCACGAGGCGAGGGCCGACGTCGGCCTCCTCGGGGTCGAGCTCCGCGGCGCCCTCGACGCCGTGCGGCCGGGCGATCGTCACCTCGAGCCGGTCCTCGGCGAGCACCTCGGCGAGCCCCTCCCCCCACTCGACCACGGTGACCGACTCGTCGAGGCTCGCGTCGAGGTCGAGGGCCTCGAGGTCGTCGAGGGAGTCGAGCCGGTAGGCGTCGACGTGCACCAGGGCGGGCCCGTCGCCCAGGGGCGGGTGCACGCGCGCGATGATGAAGGTCGGGCTCGCGACCTGGCCGCGCACCCCGAGCCCGGTGCCGATCCCCTGGGTGAGCGTCGTCTTGCCCGCCCCGAGCGGACCGGTCAGCAGCACGAGGTCCCCGGCCCGCAGCTCCCCCGCGAGCGCTTCCCCGAAGGCCCGCGCCGCCGCGGCGTCGGCGAGCACGACCTCGATCACGAACGGCTCCCCTCGCCCACGTAGACCCGGGGGATGCGGGCACCGAGGCGGGTGACGATCTCGTAGGAGATGGTCCCGGCCGCGTCCGCCCAGTCCTGGGCCGTGGGACCGCCGTCGGCCCCGTTGCCGAACAGCTCGACCCGGTCCCCCGCGACCTCGCGCGCGCCCGGGCCGAGGTCGATCACGAACTGGTCCATGCACACCCGCCCCGCGATCGCGAGGTCGCGCGCACCGATCCGCACGGGCGCGCCGGGGCGCCCGTCCGTGCCCGAGCAGTGCCGGGGCACGCCGTCCGCATAACCGACCGGTACGAGCCCCGTGAGCGTCTCGGTCGGCGTGACGTACTGGTGCGCGTAGGAGACGCCGTGCCCTGCGGGCAGCGGCTTGACGGACGCGAGCTCTGCCTCGAAGGTCATCGCGGGCACGAGCCCGAGCTCGGCCGAGGTGGACAGGTCCGGCACGGGCGAGAGCCCGTAGACGGCGATCCCGGGGCGCACGAGGTCGTAGTGGACCGAGGGGTTGGTCACCGTCGCCGCGGAGTTGGCGAGGTGTCGCACCTCGAGCCGCGCGCCCGCGCGCTCGACAGCCTCGACGGCGCGCGCGAACTCCTCGGCCTGCGCGAGCACGGTGGGGTGCTGCGGCGCGTCGGCGAAGGCGAAGTGGGAGAAGACGCCGACGACGTCGAGCGCCCCCTCGGCCCGCGCCCGCATCGCGGCGTCGAGCACCTCGGGAAGCTGGGCGGGCGTGACCCCGTTGCGGCCGAGCCCGGTGTCGACCTTGAGGTGGACCCGCGCCGTGCGCCCGGCGGCACGTGCGGCCTCGACGAGCGCGGCGACGTTCCAGGGCGCGGCGACCGCCACGTCGACGTCGGCCTCGACCGCCTCGCGCAACGGCGCGCCCGGGGCGTAGAGCCAGGTGAGGACGCGCCCCGTGTCCCCCGCAGCACGCAGCGCGAGCGCCTCGGTCACCTGAGCGGTCCCGAGCCAGCTCGCCCCACCGCGGCGGGCCGCCCGGGCCGCGGGGACGAGCCCGTGCCCGTAGGCGTCGGCCTTGACCACGGCCATGACCTCGGCGGACGTCCCGGCGTCGAGCGTGGCGACGTTCGCGGCGATCGCGTCGAGGTCGATGACGGCACGGGCGGGGTAGGGCTGCACGCGCCCATCCTCGCACCCGGCGTCCAGGGGCGGGGTCCGACCGGAGCGCGACAAGGCCCTACCCCATCGCGAGGACGCGATCTGCCCGCCCGCGCGTCGCGGCCACGAGCGCGGCGTTGCGCTCGTCCGAGCCGAGCACCCACTCCCGCGCGAAGCCCGGCTCCTTGCCGGTCGCGACGTGCCGCGCCACGAGCCGCTCGATCCGCACCGCGGGGTCCAGCTCGCAGAACCACGTCTCGTCGAGCAGCCCGCGCACTGGCGCGAAGCCCGCCTCGTCGCACAGCAGGTAGTTGCCCTCGACGATCACGAGCCGCGCCTCGGGGCCGACGGCGATCGCCCCGGCGACCGCGTTGCGCAGGTCGCGGCGGTACTCGGGGGCCCACACGGTCCCGTCCACGGCAGCGGCACCCGACCGCCCGCCGTCGTCGTCGGGCCTCACGGCGCGCAGCCGACGCAGCAGCGCGACGAAGCCCGCGGCGTCGAACGTGTCCGGCGCACCCTTGCGGTCGGCGCGGCCGAGGCGTTCGAGCTCGCTGTGGGCGAGGTGGAACCCGTCCATGGGGACGACGACGGCGGCCCCGCCCAGCGCGCGCGCGAGCGCCGCCGCAAGGGTCGACTTCCCGGCACCCGGCGCGCCGGCGATCCCGAGCAGGGTGCGCCCGGGCCGGGCCGCGAGCTCGCGCGCCCGCTCGAGCACGCCCTCGGGCAGCGGGGTCATTCCCGTGCCCCGAGGATCTCGGCGACGGTGCGCGGCAGCGCCTCGGCCACGTCGAGCGCGACGACCGGCCCGCCCCCGCTCGCGACCCGTGCCGCCCGCCCGCACACGCTCGCGGCGACGGCGGCGAGCCGAGCCGGGAGGTCGGCGTCGTGCGCGACGTCTGCGGAACGCCCCGCGAGGAGTGCCCCGAGCACGCCCGCAAGGACGTCACCGGCCCCGGCCGTCGCGAGCCACGCGGGCGCCTCCGCCTGCGCGTACGCCCCGGACGGTCCCACCACGACGGTCACGGCACCCTTGAGCAGGACCGTCGCGCCCGTGAGCTCGTGGGCCGCGCGCGCCCACCGCCACGGCTCCGCCTCGACCTCGGCGCGCTCCACGGCGGGCCCGCGCGCGCTCAGCAGCGTGGCCAGCTCGCCCGCGTGCGGGGTCAGGACGGCGTGCGGCGGGAAGGGACCGGAGAGCCTGCCGAGGACGGCGAGGGCCCCCGCGTCGACGACGACGGGCACCTCGGCCTCGAGCGCCTCCGCGAGCGCACCGAGCACGCGTTCGCCGTCGTCGTCGGACGTCCCCGGTCCCACCACCCACGCCTGGACGCGCCCCGCCCGGGTGACCACCTCGGGACGCTGCGCGACCACGCGCGCCGCGACCTCCGGCGGACCGAGGTAGCGGACCATGCCCGTGCCCGCGCGGGCCGCGGCCCGGGTGGTGAGGACGGCGGCGCCGGGATAGGTGACGGACCCGGCGACGACGCCGAGCACGCCGCGGCTGTACTTGTGGTCCGACTCGCGCGGCACGGGCCACTCGGCGGCGAGGTCGCGCGGGCCGAGCCGGCGCAGGGCGGCCGAGGTGGGGTCGAGCCGGAGACCGAGGTCGACGAGCTCGACCCGACCGGCCAGCGCGGCCGCGGGCGGCAGCAGGAGCCCGAGCTTGAAGGCTCCGAACGTGACGGTGCGGTCCGCACGGAGCACGGGGCCGGGGAGCGCGCCGTCGTCCACGCCGATCCCGCTCGGGGTGTCCACCGCGACGACGAGCGAGCCACCGCCCACCTGCCCACGCGGGTCGGTGCGGACGAGGGTGGACACGAGCTGCGCCGCCGGTCCGCGCAGCGCACCGACCGCCCCGATGCCCGTGAGCGCGTCGAGGATGAGGTCCGCGCCCCAGGCCCACCGTCCCAGGTCCACCACGTCCGTCTCGCGGACCGTGCGGCCGCCCGCGCGGCGCAGCGCCTCGAGGCCGCCGGGGTGCGCGCGGTCGGTCGCGAGCAGGGCCCAGGTCTCGACGCCCCGGCGAGCGAGCAGGGCGAGCGCGTGCAGGGCGTCACCACCGTTGTTGCCCGAGCCCACGAGCGCGAGCACGCGGCTCCCCGTGACCTTGCCCCGACGCTCGCGCAGCCACCGGACGCAGTGGTTCGCGAGCGCGAACGAGGCGCGCTCCATGAGGCTGCCCGGGAATCCTGTCTCCCCGGCGAGCACGGGCTCCTCCGCGGCACGGACCTGCTCGGCGGTGAAGGCGTGGATCACGAGCCCATTGTGCTCCGTGGCCCGCTGCGGGGACGGCCGGGCCCGTCTCACATCGATTCGACCTGAGGTAACGTCGCGTGCATGCGACTCGGACTCTTCATCCCCCAAGGCTGGCGCTTCGACCTCGTGGGCATCGACCCCGCGGAGCAGTGGGCCACCATGAACGCCGTGGTGCAGCGCGCCGACACCGGCTCGACCTTCGAGTCCGTGTGGGTCTACGACCACTTCCACACCACCCCCGAGCACTCCCACGAGGCCACCCACGAGGCATGGACCCTCATGGCCGCGTTCGCCGCGAGCACCTCGCGCGTGCGGCTCGGCCAGATGTGCACGTGCATGGGCTACCGCAACCCCGCCTACCTGGCCAAGGTCGCCGCGACGGTGGACCACGTCTCGGGCGGTCGCGTCGAGATGGGCATCGGCGCCGGGTGGTACGAGCACGAGTGGCGCGCGTACGGCTACGGCTTCCCCGCCGTCGGCGAGCGCATCACGGCCCTCGCCGAGGGCGTGCAGATCATGAAGCAGGCGTGGGAGACGGGCGAGGCGACGTTCTCGGGCAAGGTGTTCGAGGTGGACGGTGCGATCGTCGAGCCGCGCCCCCTGCAGCCGGGCGGCATCCCGCTGTGGATCGCCGGTGGCGGCGAGAAGCGCACCCTGAAGTACGTGGCGCGCTGGGGACGGTACGCAAACATCTCCGGTGACCTCGAGGGCTTCGCGCACAAGTCCGCGGTGCTCGAGCAGCACTGCAAGGACCTGGGGCGCGACTTCGCGGAGATCACGCGCTCGGCCAACTACAACGTGATCATCGGGGAGAACGCCGCCGAGGTCGAGGAGAAGCTGGACTGGGTGCACGCCCACTACGCGAAGGTGCTGCCCCACAAGGCCGACGAGATCCGCCAGCAGTTCGCGAGCGGCCCGCTCGTGGGCACGCCCGAGCAGATCGTCGCCACGCTCACCGAGCTGCACGGGCTGGGCCTGGACTACGCGATCACCTACTTCATCGACGCCGCGTACGACCAGCGCTCGCTCGACCTCTTCGAGCAGCAGGTGGCGCCCGAGCTGCCGGCCTGACGGCGAGCGCCGCCCGGCCTACCCGACGTCCGCGACGGCGTAGAACCTCACGGTCTCGACGTTGCGCCACAGGTACTCGCGCAGCGTCAGGCCCGACTCGTGGACGTCACGAGCAAGCTCCCTGCCCACGTAGCGGAAGTGCCACGGCTCGAACTTGTAGCACGTCTTCGCCGTCTTCCCCTCGGGGTAGCTCATGACGAAGCCGTAGCGCCACGCGTGCTTCGCGGTCCACCGCCCGGCCTTCGTGCTGCCGAAACCGGCGAAGCGCGAGGACGTCGACCCCGCGGCGCGCAGGTCCACGGTGGTGCCGAGCTGGTGCTCGGAGTGGCCCGCGCGCGCCGAGGCCCGCAACGCGCCCTCGTAGCCGAGGGTCCGCGTCCAACGGGCGAACGTCGCACGCTGGCTCGCGTGGCTGCGGTACGCCGATCGCACGGCGAACGCCGCATCGGCCTTGCGCGCGGCCCTCGCCATCGCCCGCAGGTCCTTGACGACGACGGCGCGCACCGAGCCGACGCCGGCGACGCCCGCCCGCGAGACGGGGACGAGGTCCCGCGGGGCGTACGAGCTCGGCAGGCGACGCTCGTGGTCGAGCATCGTCTGCTCCCAGTCGCGCAACCGGTCGAAGCGCGTGCGGACGTCGTCGACCGTGCACGTCGGGAGCCGTGCGCCGAGGGCGGGCCGTCGCGCGGCGGGCAGAGCGTTCGCCGCGGGAGCCCGGTCCGCCGGTGAGAGCACACCGTGCCCCGTCGCGAGCGCAGGGGCCGGGGCGGCCGCCGTCGTCGTCTGCTGGCTCCCCGCGAGCACCGCACCCACGGCGAGCGCGACGGCGACCGCGGCGCGGGAGGGGCGACGCACCGTCAGTCCCGTTCCGCGATCGCGACGGCCGAGGCGATCCCGGCGTCGTGCGAGAGAGACAGGTGGAAGCGGTCGATGCCGAGCTCGGCCGCACGGGCCGCGACCGTCCCCGTGATCTCGACCACGGGCGGACCACCGGCGACGCGGTGCACGGTCGCGTCGTGCCACTCGAGATCCCCCGGCGCGCCGAGGGCCTTCGCGATGGCCTCCTTCGCGGCGAAGCGCGCGGCGAGGGACGACGGCGGGACGTCGCGCTCGGCCGCGGTGAACAGCTTCTCGCGCAGCCGGGGGGCCCGCTCGAGCGTCGCCATGAACCGCGCCACGTCCACGACGTCGATGCCCACCCCGACGATCACGGGGCCTACTCGACCGTGACGGACTTGGCGAGGTTGCGCGGCTGGTCCACGTCGAGGCCCTTCGCGGTCGCGAGCTCGCACGCGAAGACCTGCAGCGGGACCGTCGTCAGGAGCGGCGCGAGCAGCGTGGGCACTCGCGGGACGGAGAACACCTGGTCCGCGTAGGGCAGCACGTCCGTGTCGCCCTCTTCCGCGATGACGAGGGTGCGCGCGCCGCGGGCACGGATCTCCTGGATGTTCGAGACCACCTTGGAGTGCAGCGAGTCGCGCCCGCGCGGCGAGGGCACGATGACGAACACCGGCTGCCCCTCCTCGATGAGCGCGATGGGGCCGTGCTTGAGCTCGCCGGCCGCGAAGCCCTCGGCGTGGATGTACGCGAGCTCCTTGAGCTTGAGCGCACCCTCGAGGGCGACGGGGAAGCCCACGTGACGGCCCAGGAAGAGCACCGAAGACGTGTCCTTCATGGACCGGGCGACGTCCCGGATCTGCTCGGCACCGTCCAGGATCGACTGGATCTTCTCCGGCACGGCGCGCAGCTGGGCGAGCAGCTCGGCGATCTCGTCGGGGAACTTGTTCCCGCGCAGCTGGGCGAGGTAGAGGCCCAGGAGGTAGGCGGCCGTGATCTGGCCCAGGAACGCCTTGGTCGAGGCGACGGCGACCTCCGGGCCGGCGTGCGTGTAGAGCACGGCGTCGGACTCGCGCGGGATGGTCGAGCCGTGCGTGTTGCAGATCGCGAGGACCTTGGCGCCCTGCTCGCGCGCGTGGCGCACGGCCATGAGCGTGTCCATCGTCTCGCCCGACTGGGAGATCGCCACGACGAGGGTCTTCTCGTTGACCACGGGGTCGCGGTACCGGAACTCGTGGGCCAGCTCGACCTCGACGGGGATGCGGCACCAGTGCTCGATCGCGTACTTCGCGACGTGCCCCGCGTACGCGGCCGTGCCGCACGCGATGACCACGATCTTGTCCACCGAGCGCAGCACCGACTCCGAGATGCGGATCTCGTCGAGCACCAGCGCGCCGCTCACGTCCGTGCGCCCCAGCAGGGTGTCCGCGACGGCGTGCGGCTGGTCGTGGATCTCCTTGTCCATGAAGGACGCGAAACCGCCCTTCTCGGCCGCGGCCGCGTCCCAGTCCACCGTGAAGCGACGAGCCTCCACGGGCACGCCGTCGAAGTCCGTCACCGTCACGGACCCCGGGGTGATCGTCACGACCTGGTCCTGGCCCAGCTCGAGGGCCTCGCGGGTGTGCGCGATGAACGCCGCGACGTCCGAGCCGAGGAAGTTCTCCCCCTCACCGAGGCCGACGACGAGCGGTGAGTCGTGCCGGGCGCCGACGACGGTACGCGGAGCGTCCGCGTGCACCGCGAGGATCGTGAACGTGCCCTCGAGCCGGCGGGCCACGGCCGCGAGCGCCGCCGTGAGGTCACCCGCCTCGGTGCAGGCCCGGTCCAGGAGGTGGGCGACCACTTCCGTGTCGGTCTCGGAGGTGAAGCGTGCGCCGTCGTCGGCCATCTCGGCCTTGAGCTGCGCGAAGTTCTCGACGATCCCGTTGTGGATCACCGCCACCTTGCCCGCCGTGTGCGGGTGGGCGTTGACGTCGTTCGGGGCGCCGTGCGTGGCCCAGCGCGTGTGACCGATCGCGGCCGTGGCGGCGGGCAGCGGGTGCGCGTCGAGCTCCGCGGCGAGGTTGGCGAGCTTGCCCGCCTTCTTGCTCGTCGCGACCTGGGCGAGCCCGGGTCCCACGAGCGCGACTCCCGCCGAGTCGTAGCCGCGGTACTCGAGGCGCCGCAGCCCTTCGAGCGCGACCTCGAGGGGCCTGCTGCCCGGGGCTCCGTCTCCGACGTATCCGACGATTCCGCACATGACCGCCAGTCTAGGGCGGCGCCGCCGCGGGGCGCCGTCGTGTCCGCCCACCCGCACCGCGCGGCGGACCCGCGTGCACCTCGCTCCGCCGCGTCCGGCACAATCGTCAGGTGATCCCGTCGTCGCCGACACCGTCCCTGGCCCCCGAGACCCCGTGGGTCGACCTGGACCGTGAGGCGTGGACGGCGCTGAGCGCGTCGACGCCGCTCCCCCTCACGGACGCCGACGTCGAGCGCCTGCGCGGGCTGGGCGACCCGATCGACCTCGCGGAGGTCGACGCGATCTACCGCCCGCTGTCCCGCCTGCTCGACCTGTACATCGAGGCGGCGGAGCACCGTCGGCACGCGACGAGCACCTTCTTGCGCGGCAACGGCACCCGCGTGCCGTACGTGATCGGCGTGGCCGGCTCGGTCGCCGTCGGCAAGTCCACGGCCGCGCGGCTGCTGCGCGAGCTCGTGGCGCGCTGGCCCGCCACGCCGCGCGTCGAGCTGCTCACCACGGACGGGTTCCTCCTGCCCAACGCGGAGCTCGAGCGACGCGGCCTCATGGAGCGCAAGGGCTTCCCCGAGTCCTACGACCGCCGGGCCCTCGTGCGGTTCCTGTCGAAGGTGAAGTCGGGCCGGCCCGAGGTCTCGGCACCCGTGTACTCGCACCTGACGTACGACATCGTGCCGGGCGAGCGCAACGTGATCCGCCAGCCCGACGTGCTCATCGTCGAGGGCCTCAACGTGCTCCAGCCCGCGCGCCCCTCCCCCGAGCATCCGTCGAGCCTCGCCGTGAGCGACTTCTTCGACTTCTCGATCTACGTCGACGCCCGCGAGCGCGACGTGCGCCAGTGGTACGTCGACCGCTTCCTCTCCCTGCGCACGACGGCGTTCTCCCGCCCCGAGTCCTACTTCCACCGCTACGCCGCGTTGTCCGACGACGAGGCCGTGGCCACCGCGGAACGCATCTGGGACACCATCAACGCCCCGAACCTGCGCGAGAACATCCTGCCCACGCGCTCCCGGGCGACCCTCGTGCTCATGAAGGGCGCCGACCACGCCGTCGAGCGCGTCCGTCTGCGCAAGACCTGACCCGCCCGCGCGGCTCCGTTCCCGCCCCGCTGGTTGTCTCTTCGCGACGGGGCGTGGTGCTGGTGGGGCGCCAGTGAACTGTTGTGAGTCCCACGAGGCCACGTGAGCCTCACGAGCCACACCCACCGTCGGGAAGAGACACGACGCCCGCGCGCCGGGAGGCACCAGTGAGCGCGAGCGGAGTCAGGGGCCGACGACGCGAGCTTCGCCGCCGGTCATGCGCACGAGCTCGTGGAACGTCGTCGGGAAGACGGCGTGCGGGTGCCCTGCAGCCGCCCACACCACGCTGTGCTCCGCGAGCGCGACGTCGACGACGGTCCGCACGGGCACCGGGTGGCCGACGGGAGCCACTCCGCCGATCGGCTGGCCGGTCGCCGCCCGCACGGCGTCGGCGTCAGCGCGCGTGATCTCGCCGCCGAGCTCCCCTCCGAGCATCACGGTGTCCACGCGGTGCGCACCCGAGGTGAGGACCAGCAGCGGATCGCCGTCGAGCAGGAACACGAGCGAGGAGCAGATCGCCCCGACGGGCACCCCGAGCGCGTCAGCCGCCTCGCGCGCGGTGCGTGCCGCGTCCGCGAGCACGCGCACCTCGCCAGGAGCGTCGAGCGCGCGCAAGGCGTCGCGTACGTGGGCGACGTTGCGGTGGACGACCTCGCTCACGGTGCCTCCTCGGAGCCGGTCCCCTCGGGGCCACGGTCGGGCAGGGGACCGCCGTCGGGCAGGGGGTCGCCGTCGGGCAGGGGGTCGCCGTCGGGCACGCTCTCGTCACCGGGGGTGGGATCGCCGACGGCGCGCCCCCGGCCGGTCCGGCTCGTGAACCACTGGATCACCCGGTCGACGACGACGCCGACGACGACGCCCCCGACCACCCCCACGGCGATCGCGAGCAACGGCCGCCCCTCGAGCAGCGAGCCGGAGGCGATCCCGATGAGCGCCGAGTAGCAGGCCCACGTCGCGGCGGCGAAGGCCGTGATCCCCACGAAGCGCATCCGGTGGTACCCCACCGCCCCGGCGGTCATGTTGACGGCGACGCGCCCGACCGGCACGTACCGGGCCGCGATGATGAACGACGCGCCGCGGTGCTCGAGGGACCGCTCCGCCCAGTCGAGCGCGGCCTGGGCGCGTTGGGAGCGCATGAACGCGAGCCGGCGCACGTTGATCTTCTTGCCGATCTGGTACGCGATCTGGTCTCCGGTGAAGGCCCCGAGGGCCGCGAAGAGCAGGACGAGGGCGAGGTTCGGCACGCCCGAGGACCGGTTGAGGGAACCGAGCGCGATCACCACGGACTCGCTCGGGATGGGCGGGAAGAACCCGTCGATCGTCGCGAAGCCGTACAGCGCCGGGAAGACCCAGAAGGTCTCGGCGAGCGCGAGGATCCAGGCCTCGAGGGTCTCGACCCACTCTGCGATCACGCGACATCCTCTCGTCGGGGCGTGGGCTCCGACCCGCCCATCCCGCAAGGGTATGCGGAGCGGGCCGCCTTACGGATCAGGGTCCAGCCCTGAGACCGACCCCGAACCCTCTCAGCCGAGCTCGAAGCCGAGCGCCCGCGCGGCCGCGTGGGGGTGGGGGTCGCTCACCCAGTGCGCGGCGGCGGCACCCGTGGCGAGGGAGCGCGTCACGGCACGGTCGACGTATAGCACACCGAGCAGGTGGTCGGTCTCGTGCTGGACGATCCGCGCGGGCCAGCCCGTGACGTCCTCGTCGAGCGCGACGCCGTGCTCGTCGAGGCCCGTGAGGTGCACGGTCCGGGCCCTGCCGACCACACCGGCCCACCCGTGGACCGAGAGGCAGCCCTCGTAGAACCAGGCGCGCTCGTCGCCCACCGCCGCGTAGGAGGGGTTCACCAGGACGCGGAACGGGTACTGGTCGCGTTCGCGGGCCTCGGCGACGTCGGGGTGCGTGGCGCCCGGGTCCTCGATGACCGCGATCGCGAGCGGCAGCCCGATCTGCGGGGCGGCGAGGCCCACCCCGGGCGCGGCCCGCATGGTGCGGGTCATGAGCTCGATGAGCCGCGTGAGCTCGACGTCGTCGAGCTGACCGTCGAAGGGCAGCGCCCCGTGCCGGAGCACCGGGTCGCCGGCCTGGACGATCGGCGCGACGTCGAGCTCGACGAGCTCCGCCACGGCGTCGCGCAGCCTCGAGCGCCCCTCGGCCGGGTTCACAGCGCGAGCCGTTCCCGGACGACGGCGGCGAGGTCCGCCGCGATCTCCTCCGCGACCTCGGCCGTCGCGGCCTCGACCATGACGCGCACGAGCGGCTCGGTGCCCGACGGCCGCAGCAGGACGCGCCCCGTCGCGCCGAGCGTCGCCTCCGCCGTGGCGACGGCGGCCAGCAGCTCGGGGTCGCTCGCCGAGCGCGACTTGTCCACCCCCGCGACGTTCACGAGCACCTGCGGGAGCCGCGTGACGATCCCGGCGAGCTCGGCGAGCGACGTCCCGGTGGCCGCCACGCGCGCCGCGAGCTGGAGGGCGGTGAGGACGCCGTCTCCCGTCGTGGCGTGCTCAGAGATGATGAGGTGACCGGACTGCTCGCCTCCGAGCGCGAAGCCTTCCGCACGCATCGCCTCGAGGACGTACCGGTCGCCGACGGCGGTCTCGTGCAGCGTGATGCCCCGCTCGGCCATCGCGATGCGGAGCCCGAGGTTGCTCATCACTGTCGCGACGAGGGTCTGCCCGCTGAGCGTGCCCGCCTCGGACATCGCCACGGCGAGGATCCCCATGATCTGGTCGCCGTCCACGAGCGCACCGGTGTGGTCGACGGCGAGGCAACGGTCGGCGTCCCCGTCGAACGCGACGCCGAAGTCGGCGCCGGCGGCCACGACGGCGGCCTGGAGCTGCTCGGGGTGCGTCGAGCCGCACTGCTCGTTGATGTTGCGCCCGTCGGGGCTCGCGTTGATCACCACGACGTCCGCGCCGGCCTGGCGCAGCGCTGCGGGACCCACCTCGCTCGCGGCCCCGTTGGCGCAGTCCACGGCGATGCGCAGGCCCTCGAGCGACACGTCGATCGTGGACACGAGGTGGTCCACGTAGGCGTCGCGCCCCTGCCCGGTGTCGGTCACCACGCGTCCGACGTCGGCCCCCGTGGGCCGGTCCCACGGCTCGCCGAGGCGTTCCTCGATCTGGTCCTCGACCGCGTCGTCGAGCTTGTGCCCGCCGCGGGCGAAGAACTTGATGCCGTTGTCCGGCATCGCGTTGTGGGACGCGGAGAGCATGACGCCCAGGTCGACGTCCAGGCGGTCCGTCAGGTGCGCGACGCCGGGGGTCGGGAGCACGTCGAGGACCGTGACGTCCACGCCGGCGCTCGCGAGCCCGGCGACGACGGCGGCCTGGAGGAACTCGCCCGAGGCGCGCGGGTCTCGCCCGACGACGGCGCGCGGGCGATGCCCCTCGAACGCACCGCTCGTGCCGAGCACGTGCGCAGCGGCCACGGACAGGTCCAGGGCGAGCTCGGCCGTGAGGTCACGGTTGGCCAGCCCACGGACCCCGTCCGTGCCGAAGAGTCGACCCATCGGTGGTAACCCGAGGGAGCCGGATCAGCGCTTCGAGTACTGGGGCGCCTTGCGGGCCTTCTTGAGACCAGCCTTCTTGCGCTCGACCGCGCGGGCGTCGCGCGTGAGGAAGCCCGCCTTCTTGAGCGCGGGGCGGTTGTGCTCGGCGTCGATCTCGTTGAGCGCCCGGGCGATGCCGAGACGCAGCGCGCCGGCCTGGCCCGTGATGCCGCCGCCCTGGATGCGCGCGATGACGTCGAAGCGACCCTCGACCTCGACGAGCACGAACGGCGAGTTCACGAGCTGCTGGTGCAGCTTGTTCGGGAAGTAGTCCTCGAGCGTGCGGCCGTTGATCTTCCACTGGCCGGTGCCGGGCACGAGGCGGACGCGCGCGACGGCCTCCTTGCGGCGACCGAGCGCCTGGCCGGGAGCCGTGAGGCTCTGGCCGCGGTCGGCCTTGGGGGCCACGGTCTCGGTGGTGTAGCTCGTGGGGGCGTCGCCCTCGAGCTCGGTGTCGACGGTCGTGTCGCTCACGGGTGTCCTCGCGTCCTTAGTCTGGGTGATCGCGGTGGCGGCGGGGCCTACTGCGCGACCTGGCTGATCTCGAAGGGAACCGGCTTCTGCGCCGCGTGGGGGTGCTCGGGGCCCGCGTAGACCTTGAGCTTGCTGAGCTGACCACGGCCGAGCGTCGTCTTGGGGATCATGCCCCGGACGGCCTTCTCCACGGCGCGCTCGGGACGCTTCTCGAGCAGCTCGGAGTACTTCACCGCGCGCAGACCGCCCGGGTAGCCCGAGTGGCGGTAGGCGAGCTTGCTCTCCCGCTTGTTGCCCGTGAGCGCGACCTTGTCAGCGTTGATCACGATGACGAAGTCGCCCGTGTCGACGTGGGGCGCGAACGTGGCCTTGTGCTTGCCACGCAGGAGCGACGCGACGTGGGTGGCCAGACGGCCGAGGACGACGTCGGTCGCGTCGATGACGTACCAGGTCCGCTCGACCTCGCCGGGCTTGGGGGTGTACGTGCGCACGGTGCTGCCTTCGTGTCGTGGTGCTTGATGTGGACCGCACCGGGCACCAGCGCAAGGCTGAGGCGCCGACGCGGGTTCGGTGCTGGCGCGTGCTGCTCCCTCGGGTGCCCGCGGTCAGACCCGCGGTCGCGCCAAGGAGCGCACAACGACCCCCTAGAGTACCCGTCGGCGCGCCGACTGGTCAAAACCGGGGATCTGTGCCGGTGGTCACTCTACCGCGCCGCGCACCGCTGCCCGTCCGTCCTCTCCGGTCGCCGCGCAGGGCCCGCGGTGCCAGGGTGAGGGTATGAGCGACACCGACCAGCCCGCCCTCCCGGACGGCCCCGAGCCCGACTCCGACCAGCTCCCCCTCGAGGACACCCTCGCGCAGCGCGGCGTGGACGACCTGCTCGACGAGGGCTACTCGCCACCGGACCGGCCACGCACGAACCACTGGGGCGAGACGCCCCTCGAGGAGTCGCTCGGGGAGGGCTTGGAGCGCCGCCTCGCCCAGGAGGAGCCCGAGGCGTGGGACCCCGGGCACCGTCCTCCGGCCGGGTCCGAGGAGGACCGCGCGGGCCGTCTCGCCGTCGACGACGACGAGGACTCCGACCCCACGGGCGCCGGCTCGCAGCACTACCTGGCGGACGACGTCGGCGTCGCGGGCGGCGGCGCGAGCGCGGAGGAGGCCGCGATGCACCTCGTACCCGAGGATCCCGACGACGGCGGGGCCGACGACGAGCGCACCCTGGACGACGACGACCTCACCGAGCCCGACGCCGAGCCCCCGGGGACGGCCAGCGCACGGGGCTGACCCTCATCGGGGCTCACGACGGGCGCGCGTCCGGGCGGCGCGCGCGGCGAGCTCGCCGTCGGGCGGGTAGGCCACCGCCTCGAGCGTGAGCCCGTGCGGCGGGGCGAGCGCCTCGCTCAGGTCCCCGCGCACGCCCGTGAGCAGCCCGCCCATCCACGCGGGCTCCCGCCGCCCCTCCCCCACGGCGAGGCTCGCCCCGACGAGCGCGCGCACCATGTGGTGGCAGAACGCGTCCGCGACCACGGTGGCCACCAGGATCCCGCCGTCGGCCCCCCGCTCCGGGCGCTCCCACGTGAACCGCTCGAGCGTGCGGATCGTCGTGGCCCCCTCGCGCGGCTTGCAGAACGCGGCGAAGTCGTGCAGCCCCGCGAACGGTTCCGCGGCGCGCGCCATCGCGGCGACGTCGAGCGGCCGGTGGTGCCACACGACGGCGCTGCGGCGCAGGGGGTCGCGGGTCGCGGCGTCGTCGGACACGCGGTAGACGTACGTGCGCTCGAGCGCGCTGAAGCGCGCGTCGAAGTCCTCGCTCACCTCGCGCGCGCGGTGCACCACGACGTCGGACGGCAGCACTCCCGCGAGGCGACGCACGAGGGATTCCTCCGGGGCACGGCCAGAACGTCCGACGACGGCGGACCACGCCTCGGCCGGCACGTCCACGTGGGCCACCTGGCCGCGCGCGTGCACGCCCGTGTCCGTGCGGCCGGCCACCGTGAGCCGCGGTGGCCGCTCGGTGCGCAGGACCGTGCCGAGCGCGTCCTCGAGCACCCCCTGGACCGTGCGGAGGTCGGGCTGGCGCGCCCAGCCGGAGAATCCGGTGCCGTCGTACGACAGGTCGAGACGGATGCGCACCAGGGTCACGCGCCCACGCTAGCGCGGGCGTCGCTAGGTTGGTCCCGTGGACGCTCACGGGACGACGACGCTCGCCGTGGACTGCGGCGGCTCCGGCATCAAAGCCTCCGTGCTCGACGCGGCGGGCACCATGCACGTACCGCGCGTGCGCGTCGAGACGCCCTACCCGCTGCCCCCGGACCGCCTCCTCGCGCTCATCGGCTCGATCGCCGCCGACTTCCCCCCGTTCAGTCGTGTCACCGTCGGCATGCCCGGGATGATCCGGCACGGCGTCGTGGTCTATACGCCCCACTACATCAACCGCGCCGGGCCGCACACCAAGGTGGTCGCCGAGGTTGCCGAGGCGTGGTCCGGCTTCGACCTGCAGACCGCGCTCGCCGACCGCTTCGGGGTGCCCGCGCTCGTGCTCAACGACGCCGAGGTGCACGGCGCCGGCGTGGTCTCGGGCGCCGGGGTCGAGCTCGTCCTCACGCTCGGCACGGGTCTCGGCTCGGCGCTGTTCGACGGCGGCCGCATCGCACCCCACCTCGAGCTGTCGCACGCGCCCGTGCGCTGGGGCACCACGTACGACGAGTACATCGGCCAGGCCGAGCGCGAGCGGCTCGGGGACGGCCGGTGGTCGCGCCGGGTGCGCAAGGTCGTGGACGGGCTGCGTCCCGTCGTGTGGTGGGACCGGCTCTACCTGGGCGGCGGCAATGCGCGCTCCATCACGCCGCAGGTGCTCGAGAGGCTCGGCGACGACGTGGTGATCGTGCCCAACTCCGCCGGTGTGGTGGGCGGCGTGCGGGCGTGGAGCCTGCGCCGGGGCTAGCCCGCCGCGACGTCGACCGCTCGGTTCTCCACCGCGGCGATCGCCTCGAGCACCACCCGCGTGAACCGCACCGGCTGGTCCAGGCTCACGAGGTGCTTCGCGCCGCCGATGACGCGCAGGCGCGTGTCCCGCCCGGCGCGCACGAAGGCCCGCTCGCGCGTGCGGAAGTGGTCGAAGCGGCCGTTGACGAGCCACACGGGCAGGTCGATCCTCGCGAGGTCCTCGAGGGGCCGCGCGGCGCGCATCTCGCGCAGGACGTCGTCCATGACGTCGAGCGCGAAGCCACCCGCGGCGAGGTCCGCGGCCGCCTGCGGTGACAGGGCGAGCTCCGCCATGCGCCGGTTGAGCCGTGCCCCGCCGTCGGGCAGCGCGACGATCCCCCGCGCGAGCAGCGCCCACCCGTGGAGCAGAGCCGACGTGGGCGGTGTGCAGCACGCCGCCGCCACGACCGCCCCGACGCCGCGGGCGTCACGCGCGAGGGCGTGCAGGGTGACGTAGGCGCCGAGGGACAGTCCGACGACGACGGTCGCCGCCGGACCGGACGTGACCGCCCGGACGCCGTCGCGGACCGCGTACGCGGCGCCGGCGAGCGTGAACGGCTCGCCACGGCGCGCGCCGTGCCCCGGTAGGTCGATCGCCAGGACGCGGTGGCCGAGCCGCTCGAGCGCCTCGACCTGGGCGCGCCACATCGTGCGCGAGGTACGGACCCCATGGACCAGGAGCACAGTCGCCACGGGAACACCGTACGACCCCCCGGTGTGCGCGCGCGATGGCACGGGCCTGTGCCGGTGTCTCTTCCCGACGGGCCGAGTGACTCGTGCGACCCGTGAGCACTCTCGTGAGTCGCACGAGCCCCATCCGCACCATGCCTCACTCCGCCCGTCGGGAAGAGACACAGCTCCCGCCGGCGCGCGCGGGCGAGTCGGCGGTCCGCGCCGGTGCACGCGAGGGACGGTGCGCGGTGGGGACACGCGAAGACCCCCGCACCGAGGTGCGGGGGTCTTCGCCAGGCTTCAGCGGGCGCTCAGGCCTTGGCGTCGCCCTCGGTCGCCTCGGCGGGCTCGTCGGCCGACGGCGCGGACGGGGCCGACGGCGCAGACTCTGCCGACTCGGCAGACGCAGCCGACTCGGCCTTCTCCTCGACGGGCTCCTCCGCGGGCGCCGCGGCGGCCTTCGTGGGGGCAGCCTTCTCGGTCGCCTTGGTGGCCTCACGGACCACGGCCTGCTTCAGGCTCACGGGCTCGAGCACGAGCTCGATGACCGCCATGGGGGCGTTGTCGCCCTTGCGGGGGCCGATCTTCGTGATGCGCGTGTAGCCACCCTGACGCTCGGCCATGGCGGGCGCGATCTCGGTGAAGAGCTCGTGGACCACGGACTTGTCGCGCACGACGGTCAGCACGCGGCGACGCGCGTGCAGGTCGCCGCGCTTGGCGAAGGTGATGAGGCGCTCGGC
>Ga0222423_1000740_pt1 | contig 18697 bp, 17 predicted proteins | sample 3A0metagenome_FD_182472 | JGI IMG/M metagenome (GOLD analysis project Ga0222423, IMG submission 182472) | Enriched microbial communities from leaf-cutter ant dump, University of Wisconsin, Madison, United States - 3A0 (version 2) | ecosystem: Environmental > Terrestrial > Nest > Insects nest >...
AAACGATCACTTCCGCACCGAGCGCTTTAAGGATGTCCGCTTTTTCTTTAGATTGTTTATCGGTAGTAGTGAAGATGCAGCGATAACCTTTTTGAATAGCAGCTAAAGCCAGTCCCATGCCGGTATTGCCGCTGGTACCTTCAATAATAGTGCCGCCGGGTTTTATTTTTCCCTCTTGTTCGGCCACTTCCAACATCTTTAATGCCATTCGGTCTTTAATGCTATTGCCGGGATTGAAAAACTCCACCTTGGCATATACGGGGCAGGGTAGGTCGGCTACGGTTTTATGGAGTTTGATTAATGGCGTATTTCCGATAGTGGAAAGAATATTGTCATATACTTTTTTAGCTGGTGTCATTTTTATGGAAATTAATTGAGCTGCGAAAATACAAAAACTTTAAGGAGGGAAATTAGGGTCTGAATCTCCCGGTGTATTTTAAATTTTCGGCATTGTTAATTTGGTATAGGTTTCAGAAAATTTGACAATACCGCATCGTCATCACGCTCAGCCCTACAACGCAATATTGGATTTGAAGATTTTGATGGCAATAGCGATCAAAATAACTCCAAAAAATTTTCGAATTACAGCGATGCCGGCAGGGCCTAATACCCGCTCCAAAAAATTAATGCTGCGCAGGCATAAATAAACAATGAGCAGATTTATAATGATGCCGATCAGGATATTGTACTGATGGTAGGCGGCTTTCAACGACATAATAGTGGTTAAAGTGCCGGAGCCTGCAATGATAGGAAAGGCAATGGGTACAATACTGCCGGTTTTGGAACCCGATTCGGGTTTAAATAATTCAATACCCAAAATCATTTCCATGCCCAAAATGAAGATGATAATAGATCCGGCTATGGCAAATGACGATACGTCTAAACCCATAAACCGCAGCATTTGCTCTCCAAACAGGAAAAATAACAGCATCAGCCCTCCGGATACACTCGTAGCCTGCCAAGGTGAAATATCTCCCATCTTGTTTTTCAGACCAATCAATACCGGAATGGATCCCAATACATCAATCACGGCAAAAAGCGAGATGGTTACCGTAAATATCTCTGAAAAATGAATCTGCTCTATGCCGTACATGGCCTGTGATTTTATATACAAAGTTATTTTTTTTCCTTTAACTTACAATATGCGCTTTTCTGCAACAAAAGGAGCAACTATTTGCGTAAATTCGCCGTCTTATTTATAAGCTATTGTAAGAGGAACATAATTTGATGGTATTTGAAAATACACTAACTGATTATAGAATATTATAGTGTTTTTTTATTTCCCTTAAACCTTATGCCTTACAACTTACAACTTACGACTTACAACTTACAACTTATCAATGGAATCACCTGCTTTAAATTTTATAGAAGATATTATTGAAAAAGATCTGGCTGCGGGAAAATATGACCGTATTCATACCCGGTTTCCTCCCGAACCTAACGGTTATCTGCATATCGGTCATGCCGCATCTATTTGCCTGAACTTCGGTCTGGCGCAAAAATACAAGGGGCTTTGCAATTTGCGTTTTGATGATACGAACCCCATAACGGAAGAAACCGAATATGTGGAAAATATCATGAATGATATTCGCTGGCTGGGATTTCAATGGGACGAACTGCATTATACCTCCGATTACTTCGAAACTTTGTATGAATATGCGCTGAAGCTGATCAAAAAAGGATTAGCTTACGTGGATGATTCCACTGCGGAAGAGATTGCCGCATCTAAAGGAAATATCGGTATTCCCGGAACGGAAAGCCCTTTCCGCAATCGCAGCGTGGAAGAGAATTTGGAATTGTTCGCCGCTATGCGTGCAGGAAAATTTGAAGACGGCGCCAAAACACTTCGGGCGAAGATTGATATGGCGCATCCTAATTTACTGATGCGCGACCCGCTGATGTATCGGATTAAACATGCCCGGCACCATCGAACCGGAGACGAATGGTGTATTTATCCGATGTATGATTTTGCACACGGACAAAGCGACAGCATAGAATCCATTACCCATTCCATCTGTACACTGGAGTTTATTCACCATCGCCCGTTGTACGACTGGTTTATTGAGCAATTGGAAATTTTTCCATCCCATCAATATGAATTTGCACGGCGGAATCTTACCTATACCGTTATGAGCAAGCGCAAGCTGCTGCAATTGGTTCAGGAAAAATATGTGGACGGATGGGATGATCCGCGTATGCCTACGATCAGCGGATTGCGCCGCAGAGGTTATACGCCGGAAAGTATTCGCCATTTCGCCGATCTGATCGGAATTGCCAAACGGGAAAATATCACCGATGTGGGATTGTTGGAATTTTGCGCAAGAGAGCATCTCAATAAAATTGCTTTAAGGAGAATGGCGGTGCTGGATCCTGTTAAACTGATTATTACCAATTATCCCGAAAATCAAACGGAACTGTTAACTGCGGAAAATAACCCGGAGGATGAACATGCGGGGCATCGGGAAATCCCGTTCAGTAGGGAAATATGGATTGAAAGGGAAGATTTTATGGAAAATCCGCCTAAGAAATTCTTCCGCCTCGGCCCCGGCCTGATGGTAAGACTGAAATACGCTTATATCATACAATGCGACAGTTTCAAAAAAGATGAAAACGGTAAGATTACTGAAATCCATTGCACTTACATTCCGGAAAGTAAAAGCGGGCAGGATAGCAGCGGTATTAAGGTAAAAGGAACGATTCATTGGGTGAATGCGGCAAATGCTGTTACGGCAGAAGTTCGGCTTTATGACCGGTTGTTTCGGGTGGAAAATCCTTCCGCTGAAGATGGCGATTTTAAAGAATATATTAATCCGGATTCTCTGAATATTATAGAGCGGGCATATATTGAACCGGCATTGTTGGATGCCGCACAGGAAGAACATTTTCAATTTTTACGAAAAGGCTATTTTATTTTGGATAAAAAAAGCAGCCCGGAGCACCTGATATTCAACCGTACCGTTACTCTGAAAGATAGTTGGAGTAAAGGAAATACACCCTGAGCCCTATCCGATTCTGCGGACGGTATAATATCATGAAAAAATGACAACGCTATGATTCATGAAAATGGTAATTCGTAATTGATGATTCGTAATTGCTAAAATTTAATCCATATATTTGTAATACGCATTCTCCAATAACGGCTATATGATCTTGCATATAATTTCTGTGGTAAAGTTAATGAAGCGGCTGCTCTTGTTGCTTGTTGTTATGTTGATAGGCGGAGGCGCAAGCGCTTCTCACATGATTGGCGGAGATATTACCTATCGCTGTTTGGGAAATAATATATATGAAATCACAATAACGCTGTTTCAGGATTGTCTCAATGGAGATCCGTTAGCTATCAGTCTGGACAATCCGGCATTTTATGCCATATACCGAAATGGTCTTTCGGCACAGTTCTTTAGTTCGGGAAGCATAGTAGCTAGTTCTACGGAAGTAATTCCTCCCGGATTCAGTAATGAATGTATTACCAATTTCCCTAACACTTGTCTCAAGCGTCAGGTGTTTGTGTTCCAAACTTTTCTACCTCCTGCTCCGGATGGTTATACGGTAGTATATCAACGCTGCTGCCGGAATGATGTTATTCAGAATATTGTTAATCCCGGAAATATCGGAGTTACTTATTCCGCAACAATTCCTGCGCCGGGCAATGCCAGCAGCACTTGCATCAACAACAGTGCGGTGTTTAACAGTATGCCTCCTCAGATTATCTGTAATGCCAATCCTTTTGAATGTGATTTTTCCGCTACTGATCCGGACGGCGATTCCTTGTCCTACGAATTGTGTCAGGCTTACCGTGGCGGAAGTGTAAACAATGACAGGCCTGCCGATAATGAAATATCTTCACCGCCTTTCCCACCGGTGCCTTATTTGCCGCCTTACAGTGCGGAAATGCCAATGTCGGGCTTTCCTCCGTTACAGATTGATCCGGTAACCGGTCAGATGACCATTACGCCGAATGCAGTCGGTCGCTATGTGGTTTCCGTTTGTGTGCATGAATGGCGCGATGGAAGCATCATTAATACCATTACGCGGGATGTGCAATTTGTAGTTACCAATTGCTCTAAAGCCGTTGTAGCCAATATGCCGCAATTTTCCGACCAGCCTAATACTTACCTTGTGGAATGTGACGGATTTACGGTGCATTTTGTCAATACCAGTACCGGAGGCTTTGATTATTTATGGGATTTTGGCGATGGCAATTTTTCTACCGATTTTGAGCCGGTGCATACTTATGCCGATACCGGTATTTATTCCGTAAAATTAGTAGTTAATCAGGGTACAACCTGTCCCGACAGTATTGTGAGATTAGTGAAAATTTTCCCGGAATTTAAAGCAGATTTTGATTTTAACGACATCGTTTATTGTCCGCATGATACGGTACATTTTACCGATCGTTCCGTGGCTACCTATCCCCCAATAGTAAGTTGGAAATGGAATTTCGGAGACAGCAGCAGTTCCGAATTGCAAAACCCGGCTCATGCTTATGCTTCCGGTGGAACGTATCCCGTACAATTGATTGCTACTACGGTAAAAGGCTGTATAGACACGGTGCAAAAACAGGTTAATGTGGATTATTTCGATCCTTATGCCGGAAACGATACTATTATCGTTTTGGATTATCCCTATCAACTATCTGCCTCAGGCGGAGATTTTTATCAATGGTCGCCTCCTGATTATCTGAGTAATGCTAACATCCCTAACCCCGCCGTTAATTTCCCGGATACGGGTCGTTATACTTATGTGGTTCACGTCAGCTCCGAAGCCGGTTGTACGGGTTCGGATACCATAATGGTCTGGGTGGTGAAAGACGGCGGTATCCTGATGCCGAATGCTTTTTCACCTAATGGCGATGGTATTAATGATGTGGTGCGACCGCTGCTGGTTGGATTTACCAAACTGAATTATTTTCGGATTTTCAATCGCTGGGGCGCAATGGTATATTCCACCGAAAGTATGGATGGTGGATGGGATGGAAGCTATAACGGCGTACCCGGAGATATCAGTACATATTATTGGGTCGTGAGTGCAACAGATATTAACGGCAACGAAGTCATACAAAAAGGAGATTTGATTTTGTTGCGCTAAAATTTATTTTTCTTATGAATATTGTCATTACCGGCGCCTCTTCGGGCTTTGGAAAAGCTATCGCGGAAAAATTTGCCGCCGAAGGCCATCATTTATGGCTGACTGCAAGAAGAGCAGATCGCCTCAAAACATTACAAGAAACCTTAACCGGGAAGTATGCCGTAGAAGTACATATTGATGCGCTGGATGTGCGTGATCAAAAGGCCGTTGCACATTGGGCGGAAACACTGCGCAGTTCCTGCAACCGTGTGGATGTGCTGGTGAATAATGCCGGACTGGCATTGGGATTAAGCACTATTGATGAAGGAGCCATAGAAGATTGGGATCAGATGATTGATACCAATGTCAAAGGGTTGCTGTATGTATCCCGCGCTTTGATGCCTTATTTTAAACAACAAAAAAGCGGACATATTATTAATATTGGTTCTACAGCAGGAAAAAGCGTATATCCCATGGGGAATGTGTATTGCGCTACAAAATTTGCCGTAGATGCATTGTCGCAGGCCATGCGTATTGATCTGCTACCTTATCATATCAAGGTTACATCTGTTAATCCGGGTATGGCAGAAACGGAATTTTCCATCGTACGCTTTAAAGGAGATACCGAACGCGCTGCTGCCGCTTATAAAGGTATAAAGGTATTGAGCGCTGTGGATATTGCAGATACGGTTTATTATTGCGCCACACTTCCTCCGCATGTTTGTATTAATGATCTTACCATTACTTGTACGCAACAGGCTAATGGGAATTATAAACTGCTGGATCAAGAGTGATAAATTAAAAAAATGCCGCTCTTATCGTTCGCGAACGTACCGCGAAATTGGTACGCAACGCATCAACATTAAAGAAAGCCTATAACATCAGCAATGTGATGATATAATCCGCCAGCAGAATCATAATGCAGGTTACAATGACCGCAGTAGTGGATGAACGCCCGATTTCCAAAGCGCCACCCCGCACATTATAACCGTAATAAGCCGGTACAGATGCAATAATGAAAGCAAATACGAAGGCTTTGCATAGCGCTACCGTAATATTAAAGGTTCGGAAATCAGTAACCAAACCGAATATAAACTGATCTTTGCTGATCGTACTCGTCAACATACCGGTTACAAAACCACCGGACAAGCTGAGCGTAATAGCTATAATAATCAGGCAGGGAATCATGATGATGGCGGAAATGATTTTGGGCATCACTAAATAAGATTTGGTATTGATGCCCATAATTTCCAGTGCGTCAATCTGCTCACTTACCCGCATATTGCCTAATTCTGATGCAATCTTTGATCCGACAACACCGGCCAGTACAATACAGATTACCGTAGGCGCCAGTTCCAAAATAACGGAATCCCGCACTACCTGTGCCAGTACATAACGGGGTATCAGCGGACTGATCAATTGATAAGCTGTTTGTACCGTCATTACGGCTCCGAGAAATATAGAAATAATCAATACGATAGGTAGGGAACGGATGCCGATATCATTACATTGCGCCATAAACTCCTTCCAGTAAACTTTTCCGTTTTCCGGTCGTGAAAACATGCCTTTCAACATCAATACATAGTTTCCCAAATGGGTAAAAAAATTGGCGATCATGATCAGATAATTTTAGCCGGACAGCAAATTACGGCTATTTTTAAAGAAATAAATTCATAAAAAATCTCCATCAAATCATTGACGGAGATTTTACTTAGTCATATAACAATTAAAGCGTTTCGGCAAATTGTTTCAACTGGCTGATTACAGCTTTTTTGTCAACGGGATTTTCAGAAATAGCTTTCCGGGCACCATTATAGGCTGCTTCCTGCTGTCTGAATTTGTTAAATGCTTTTACCGCCTCTTTGTCATTTCCTGCATCCAAAGCTTGTGCATGTGCTTGTTTACTATTGCCCAATGCCTGCATCATCATTTTGTTGAGTGTGCCAAAATTAGCCTGACTAACATCTTCTTTTTCAAATGCAGCAATAGCAGCGGTAAAATCGCTCTTTGTTACCAGAGTAATGGTTTGAGCAGCCGGTTTGTCCTGAGCATAAGTATAACCGGTCATGCCGGTAAAGCCCAGCATCATAGCGCTCATGAGTAATACTTTTAATTTCATAAAATTTCTTTTTTAAAAATTTTCACTAAGGTAAAATTTTTCAATTGATTTTGAGCTAATCCTTTATTTTTTTGCCAGATAATTGATCCGAAAAATATTGTAGTCGAAATGAGTGTTTGGCAACTTGGCATTTGGAATGCGCTGTGTTTTTACGCGGCGTTTATTCAAAATAGAAATATCCCGGGCCTATTCCGGTGGCATAGCTTGCCGAACGTGTGCCGGTAGCATCATAAATACTGAGGCTGCCTTGCTGAATAAATCCTTTCGGATCGCCGATGAAAATTTTTCCCGTTAGGGAATCAATACCTAATCCCCAAAAATACTGAAATGGCTGCGCTGCAATAAATGTTTCCTGGGGCAAATGCTCCGCATCAATTCGCATCCGATAAATGCCATTGTTCTCCGTGCCACCGTCATAATTTACACCTATATAATATAGTGTATCTCTTGTGGGATTAAATGCCGGCTTGATGATATCCGCACCGGAGGGAAATATAAAACTGCGGCTGATCGCTCCGGAAGGATCTATTCTGCTGAGACTGGCCGGAGCCTGCTGCTGAACATTTCCGGCTAATACCCAAAGATAACCTTCCCGGTCGGCGACAATTTGCTGAGGGGCATAACCTGCAATGGGAATACGCCCAATGATATGGTCGTGCTCCGGATCAATTTCATAAATATAATTGCAGGCAATATTCCAGTTACAGGCATATACTTTTCCATCTTGTAGTATCAGCCCTTCGGTATTGGGATAATCGGTGCTGATCTTACCGGAAACTTCCAGTGTATTCAGGTCAATAATATTGATTTCGGAATAATACAGTGATGTAACATAAAGCTTATCGGCATTGACCTGTAACATATAACGCGGCTTCCGCACGGAAATATTTTTTATAAAAGAAAAATCATGCCTGCTGATTACCGTAATCTTGTCCGAATTATTAATCGCCAAAAAAATATAATCCTTTATTTCAGTAATACTCTGCAAAACATCGCCGAGATGCTGCTGATTTTTTTCAAAAAACACATTATTGTACAGACTGTCTTTTTCAAAATCGAAAACCGACAAAGCGGCATTTCCATTCCCGAAAGCGCCTTCGTTTGCAAGGAGTGCCATTCGTGTTGTTGGTTGGGGTAGGGGATAATCAGGCGGATTGGGCTTGTCTTTTACGCAGGCATTAACCCCAATGGCTAATAAGCCGACAAACAAAATCCGTATTATTTTCCCCGAAAAACAAGCATAAAACTTCATGGTACTGCAATGAAATATCATGCAAAGAACGGCATTGTATCTTGCATAAAAAACACCTGTACCACGGTAAATGACCCGGGAGCAGGTGTCATAAAATCAATTTCCTCCCTGATAAAAGCCACCCGACCGGTTTTAATGAGGAAAAAGCTAAACGGTATTAACATTCTTACTTACTTTTGCGCCACAATATATATACTATGAGTACATGTACAACCTATGATTTCTCCGGGCAAAAAGCCCTGATTCGCGTGGATTTTAATGTCCCGATCCGCGATGGAAAAATTACGGACGATACCCGTATCCGTGCTGCGCTGCCTACATTGCAAAAAGTTCTTACAGACGGCGGCAGTATTATCCTGATGAGCCATTGGGGACGCCCCATTAAAGAAATGGCTAAAAAACCGGAATTGAGCCGTGCCGATTTTTCGCTGAGCCGTATCGTAACGCATTTGTCGGAATGCTTAGATCGGCCTGTCTTGTTTAGTGAGGATTGTAAATCGGAAGATGCCCGCAATAAAGCCGCAGCTTTGAAACCGGGCGAAGTACTCTTGTTAGAAAACCTGCGTTTTGAGCCGGAAGAGGAAAAAGGTGATGCCGGTTTTGCAAAATATTTGTCGGAATTAGGTGATGTTTATGTAAATGATGCCTTTGGTACCGCCCATCGTGCCCACGCCTCCACCGCAGTAATGGCTCAGTATTTCCCTGCCGATAAAAAAATGTTCGGCCTGCTGATGGAAGCGGAAGTGCGTGCAGCCGAAAAAGTATTGCATCATGCGGAAAAACCTTTCACCGCCATCATTGGCGGCGCAAAAGTGTCGGATAAAATACTGATTATGGAAAACCTGTTGGATCGAGCTACCGATATCATTATCGGCGGAGGTATGGCTTATACCTTTTTTAAAGCTCAGGGCGGGCATATCGGTAATTCGCTTTGTGAGGAAGATCGTCTGGATACCGCATTAATGCTTTTAGCAAAAGCTCAGGAAAAACAAGTGAAAATTCATTTACCTGTGGATAGTCTGGCCGCAGATCGTTTTGCCGCAGATGCGCAAACGCAGCTTTGCAATAGTGATGCCATTCCTGATGGCTGGATGGGATTAGATATCGGTACTTCTGCTCGCAACGATTTCCGGGAGGTATTGCTGCGCTCCAAAACCATCTTATGGAATGGACCTATGGGTGTATTTGAGATGGAGCAATTTCAGGCAGGTACTAAAGCTATTGCCGAAGCGGTGGCCGAAGCTACCCAAAACGGCGCTTACAGTTTAGTGGGCGGTGGAGATAGTGTAGCAGCGGTCAATAAATTCGGATTTGCCGATAAAGTCAGCTATGTGTCCACCGGCGGCGGTGCTATGCTGGAGTTTTTTGAAGGAAAAACCCTGCCGGGAATAGCTGCGGTAAGTCAAGGGTAAAATTTGAAAATTCAACATGTTGTTATAAAAAAGTCCCCGGAAGAATCGGGGACTTTTTATATTCATAATTGCCTTAAAGAATTTATAATCATCAGTTTATGAAATAGAGTAGGGTAGTGCCGCCTCGATATATCGCGCACCGATTGACCGTTGAACACATCTGAATTCATTGTTCCTTCGTTACCGTAGTTTCTTTGCGTGCAACAAAAGACCGCTAAGAAAGCCACCTCAGTAAACGACACCCTAATGCCAGGCAACGCATATTTTGCATTCTTGCCCCGATTATTTGGGGTTGATTTTTTTAGTCCACGATAAATTCCGTATGAAGTTTTTCATCATCCAATTCCTTTTCTGAACGGGCTATTACGCAACTGGCTAAACAATTGCCCAGTACATTCACCGAAGTGCGTCCCATATCCATAAGTTCGTCTATTCCCAGAATGGCCATAATGGGCCATAATGGCAGATTAAAAGTAGCCGCCGCACCCGTCAGTATGACTAAAGATGCCCGCGGAACGCCTGCTACGCCTTTGCTGGTAAGCATCAGTACTAATCCTATGGTAATTTGTTGCCAAATACTTAAATCAATATTAGCGGCCTGTGCTACAAATACGGTGGCTAAAGACAAATATAGGGTGGTGCCGTCTAAATTGAAAGTATAGCCGGTTGGTAATACAAAGGAAACGATTTTGCGAGGCACGCCTATCTTTTCCATATTCTCCATAGCCTTGGGCAGCGCCGATTCCGAGCTGGTGGTGGCAAAGGCAATACTCACCGGCTCCCAAACGGCTTTCAAGAAGTTTTTCAGAGGAATTTTAAAAATAAACATGATACTGCTGAGTACTACAAATACGAATACCAGCAGCGATACATACAGGGTGCTGAGCAGTTTCAGCAGCGCCACTAAAATATCTACGCCTAATTCGGCCGTAGCATGTGCTATGGCGGCACCTACACCTACCGGTGCAAAGTACATGACAATTTTTGTGAATTTAAACATGGTTTCGGCAAGACTTTCACAAAATTGCAGCATGGCCTGTTTTTTAGTTCCGGGCACTAATGCCAGTGCAATACCGAAAATAATACTGAATACGACTATGGGTAATACCTGTCCTTCCGCAACGGCTTTGGCAATATTTTCCGGAAAAATATCAAGAATATGATCCTGCCAGGTTACACTCGCCGCCGGAGGTAAATCATGATGATAACCCGGAGGAAGGTGAATGCCCGATCCGGCTTTAGAAATATTGATGGCTAATAAACCGATCCCTAAGGCGAGGGTAGTAACAATCTCAAAGTACAATAACGACTTCCAGCCTAAGCGTCCTAATTGTTTTAAATCGGAATGACCGGCAATACCGACTACGAGTGTTGCAAAAAGAATTGGCCCGATTATGGTTTTGATCAGCTTGAGAAAAACCTTGCTGAGCACCTGAAGCTGGAGTGCTATGTCCGGAAATTGAAAGCCGAGCATGATGCCAATCACCATCGAAACTAAAATCCAGGTAGTGAGCGAACGCTTCTTTAAGGCGAATAAAACTGCCGTTATAGCAAAGACCCACCAGAAAGCTAAAACCATTCTTAAATCGAATAATAATATTTTACTTGAATATAAAATAGTAGCAATAGAAGCTAAGGCAAAAGTTGCCAAATTTATTAAAGTTAGTTTTTTAATCATATAAAAATATCATGTTTGAAAATGGTCAACGCAATTCCGGCAGGAAAATACTCAAAAATCGGCTAAAAACACCATTTTTTATCAACAAATTTTTACATATTATCAAAAAAATGTTCTCAAAAAAAATTACAGATACATGAACGGTTTTTATGAGTAAACAAGATTAGATAAGCAATATAATAAAGTAATAATCAGAATCTAAATGAAAATTTTAAAGCGAATTTTTTTGAAAATTGCCATTATGTCATGATTTTGTTTAAAAAATGATATAAAAAACAGATAATCAATTAAAGATAGCATTTATTTAAACTTAAATAACGATTAAAGGTGTTTCATTGTCTTATTTTTTATACTAAAAATGGCACAGAAAAATTGCTTTATTGTTAATGTGTAAATCATAATTAAAAATTCTGTATTAAAAATTTGCGTACTCAAGCAGTTTGTTCTAATGCCGTACAGCCTATGGTTGTTTTTAGTAAAATTATAAAAATAAAATATCCTATAAATATAATTATAAATCCTGCCCCACCCTTTTATTTCTTGCAGTTTTTATAATTTTGAGGAGATACATCCCCCCGATTTGCTTCCAAAATCAGAGAGAATAATAGCGCCAGAAGTAGGTAAATATGAAATTTAAGAATAGAAAATATTTGAAATGAAATGATAATATATGCTGCATAAATTACGCCCTCTTGCTAATTTATGTCAGAAAAAAAACATAAGAAATAGGAATATATTATGCCGTATTTCCTGATATTGATTGGAAGGAAAAATTAATATGTCTATAGTTGCACGACGAGGAATGCGTGCTTAAAATATTATTTTCATAAAAAGATTACATGTAACATTAATTTGATTAAAATAAATAAAAATATGTCTAAGTCTGCATGAAAGCAACAGGATGCTTATAATATTAATGCGGCGAGCGTGTTTGCATTTAGGCTAAAATTAATTTGACAAAGGAATAATATGACTATAGTTGTACGCATGGATATAAAATATCATTCATGTAATTACGGTGAAGAAATTTACATGTAATATAAATTTGATTAAAATAATCAGAAATATATCTTAGCCTGCCCGATGGTCTTAGGATACTTATAATATGATTGCGTGGAGTGTATTGGTATATCCTTCCTCTCCCTGAGGGCACATTTCAAATTCGCAGCCCTATACTCCTTACTTGTCATTCCGTAGGAATCTAAAGGATATGTATAGATACCCCTGACATCAATAGGAGTGGGTTTAAACCTACTCCTATTGATGCCAATATCTATTGATGCTTTCAGCCTGACATGAGGATTGCAGGGACGTTCTGTTAGCGAAAAATTGAAATGCACCTCTCCCTGAAACAAACTTCAGGAACTGGAAAAAAATCCGTAATTTTGCCGCTCCGTTTTCGATTAAATAATAAAAACCATAATAAATCAAAACAACAATGAGTGTAGCAAACATATCCGCTGCTGATGTAAACAAATTACGCCAGGCCACCGGTGCAGGCATGATGGATTGCCGTAAAGCTTTGATGGAAAGTGAAGGAGACTTTGAAAAAGCAATTGACTATCTGCGTAAAAAAGGTCAGAAAGTAGCCGCTAACCGCAGCGACCGCGATGCTAAGGAAGGTGTTGTAATTGCCCGGTCTCATACTTCCGGAGACTATGGTGTAATTGTGCAACTTTCCTCCGAAACTGATTTCGTTTCTAAAAACCAGGAATTTATTGATTTTGCCAATAACATTACCGATTTGGCTTTAGCTCATAAACCTGCCGATATCGAAGCGTTAAAAGCTTTGAAAATGGATGATGCTACTATTGGCGACAAATTATTAGAAATGGTGGCCAAAATCGGAGAAAAAATTGACATAGTTCGCTATGAGCAACTGAGCGGTAGCGCAGTAGTTCCTTACATTCACGGAAACTACCGTATCGGTGTACTGGTAAGTCTGAACAAAGATTATAACGATGCTACGGCTGCTGCCGGTCGTGATGTAGCTATGCAAATTGCTGCTATGAATCCTTTAGGCGTGGATAGCGACAGTATTCCGGCTGATGTTGTAGAGCGGGAAAAAGCTATTGCCATCGAGCAGATTGTTGCCGAAGGTAAACCTGCCGATATGGCTGAAAAAATTGCCGCAGGAAAACTGAATAAATTCTTTAAAGAAAATACCCTGCTGAATCAGCCTTTTGTGAAGGACAGCAATATGACCGTTAAAGATTATCTGAACAGCGCTGAAAATGGCATGACTGTTGCCGCTTTCTGCCGTGCTGCCATCGGTTAAGTTTTTATCAACAGATCAAAAGTCGCCTGCTGTTTTTGCCTCGCAAATCCGGCAGGCGCTTTCTTTTATGACCGGAACATACAGCCCATTGCAATGTTCCGGTAATTTTGAAATACACCGGAATGTACAGACAATACTTTTTATAATTACTTTTGGTCAATATGCGGCTTTATCTGAATTGGAAAACTTATTCCTTGTTGCTTGCGGTAATCATTGTAGGCTTGGCCGTTTATTATTTTGGCCACTTGGCTAAAGCTATTGCCCATGATGAAAAAAATAAGATAGAACTGCTCGCGGAGAGTTTTCAGTCTATTGCAGCCAAACCACTTAATGCTGCCTGCAACGATATCACTTTTGAAAGCCAGGTGGTGGAAAAAATCAACTCCGTTCCGCTTATTCTTACCGATGAACAGAAAAATATTATCGGTAATAATAACATGGATAGTTTGGCTATTGCCCGTGATACTGCCTATCTGCCCCGAAAACTGCGGGAATTTGAGCAATTGCATGAACCCATTATACTGCGGATGCCATTCGGCAATCAGTATATTTATTACGGTGAATCGCTCACATTACAACGATTGAAGATTTACCCCATAGTACTCATCGGTATTATTGTGGTATTTATTTTTATTACTATTATTTCCATTTCCAATGCTCAACGCAGTCTGCAAAATCAGGTCTGGGTGGGTATGTCCAAAGAAACGGCTCATCAGATCGGCACGCCGCTTTCTTCCGTAGTGGCTTGGATGGAGTTGCTCAAGGAAAATGAAAGCAACCGGGAATGGATTGCCGAGATGGAAAAGGATGTATCCCGGCTGCAACTTATTGCCGATCGCTTTTCAAAAATCGGCAGTATGCCCGACTTAGAGCCGGAAAATATTGTTCCCCGTTTTAAATATATGGTGGATTATATGCAGCGCCGTTCGCCCAAACAGGTGCATATCCATTTGGAATATAATGAAGAAGAAATAGAAATCCTGCTGAACGGTCCTTTGTTCGACTGGGTAATCGAAAATCTGATTCGGAATGCTTTGGATGCGATGGAAGGGAAGGGCGATATCCGGATTAATATCCATAATCAGCCGCGTTTGGTTACTATTGATATTTGTGATACCGGAAAAGGCATTGCCAAAAACAACTTCAAAAAGGTATTTTCACCCGGCTTTTCCACCAAACAGCGCGGCTGGGGCTTAGGCCTCTCGCTGGCCAAAAGAATCATTGAGAAATATCATCATGGCAATATTTTTGTGAAAAATTCCGACTTAGGTAAAGGCACCACCTTCCGTATCATCTTGAGAAGATAGGGGAGCATGCAAAACATTGTTTCACACAACGAAACTACGCTAACGAAGGAACAAAGGCATACAGCTATTCTATCGTTGTAATCTCTGTGTACTTTGTGTGAAAGCTTGAAAATACAAAAGCCAACAAGAACAACCTGTTGACTTTGCATTTTTACTTTTGATTTTTGCATTTTGACTTGACTTACCAGCTACCTCCAGCTCCGCCGCCTCCGAAGCTGCCGCCTCCGAAACCACCAAAGCCTCCGCCGCCACTACCGCCACCAAAACCACCTCCAAAACCGCCACCACCGCCACGATGACCGCCACCGCCTAACAGGCTGCCCAGAATAGCTCCGGTAAGGAAATCGGTACCACGTCGGCTCATATAATTACCGCCGCCTCCGCCACCACCTTTTCTGCCGAATAAAAGGATGAGGATGATGATAAATATGATGATAAGTCCGATAATGCGGGCGCCTAATCCGGGTTCATTGTCTTGTGCTGCCGGTGGATCGGCCTTATATTCCCCTTTGGAAGCTAAATAAATAGCCGTTATCGCATTTTGAAATCCTTCATAAAACTTTCCTTCCCGGAATGCAGGCGTCATTTCTTCCCTGTATATACGCCCCACTAATCCGTCCGGCAGTACACCTTCCATACCATATCCGGTAGCAATAAATATTTTACGATCATCTCTTGATGCCAGGATTACCACACCGTTATCCTTGCCTCGCTTGCCTACGCCCCAACGATTGCCCAATTCAAAAGAATAGCTGGAAGCGTCATAAGGGCCGAGACTTTTTACCGTAACAATCGTAATTTCTATGGATGTAACCCGGTTAAAACTGTCTAAGCTCGTTTCTAATTGCGTCTGTTCCGATGCTGACATAAAGCCTGCAAAATCGTTGACTAATCGGGGAGGGTTGGGCTTTGCCGGAAAGTCGCTGTCTGATGCCCGTAATAAGCCTACAGGCGCCAGAAGCAGCAGCAGCATCAGTAGAAGATGGAATTTTTTATAGCCGGGAAAATATTTCATGCTTGTCTTTAATCAAGTTAATTTTGGTTCAATGACCGAATACAATATCGTCCGGCAGTTCGTTTTTGTCCGTACCGGCATCATAAGGGAAATGTGAGGAAAGTGCCTTGCTGATATCCGATATGCATTGTGCAATCCCTTCCGCAATCTTATTTTGTTGAAAATAGTTTTTCAGTACGGCAAGTTCTCGTTGCCAGTAATCATTACCACCTACTTTTTGGTGAATACCTTCATCGCCGAAGATGGCCATTTGGCGGTCTTTCAGTGCAATATACACTAATACTCCGTTGCGGTACTGGGTTTGCTCCATCTTCAGGCTGTAAAACAGTTCAGCTGCCCGCTCTATGGCATGTACCATTGTACAATGCGACTCTACATATACTCTGATTTCTCCTGAGGTGCCTAACTCGGCCTGTTGAATGGCGGCAACGATATGTTGCTGCTCTTCGGCACTTAAAAGCTGCTGTTTATGCTTTCGGAAAATATTTAACATCGCTTGTAATCATTTTAAACGGAAAAGTATGCACCACATGGAAATGATCCAACTTGATGCATACTTTCCGGATTCATGTTGGAGTGTTTAGAATTCCACTTTGGGTGCTTTTTCCGCACCTGCCTCTGCCTTAAACATCCCTTTCTCTTTGAAGTTCAGCATACCGGCTAATAAGTTGTTCGGGAATATGCGCACCTTTACATTGTATTCCTGTACGGCTTCGTTATAGTTTTTCCGGGCTACCGCTATGCGATTTTCCGTTCCGGCGATCTCATCCTGTAAAGAAAGAAAATTCTGGTTGACCTTCAGATCGGGATAAGCTTCGGAAACGACCATCAAGCGGCCTAATGCCTGAGAAAGCTGACCTTGTGCAGCCTGAAATTCCTGAATTTTTTCAGGGGAAAGGTCGTTGGGGTCCACTTTGATCTGAGTAGCTTTAGCGCGGGCTTCAATAACGGCAGTCAGGGTATTTTGCTCATGTTTGGCAGCTCCTTTAACGGTTTCTACTAAATTACCAATCAGGTCATTTCTGCGTTGGTATTGATTTTCTACTTCACCCCATTTGGCTTTTACCCCTTCATCTAAGGTAACTAAGCTTTTTTGAAGATTGCAGGTCTGGCAACCTCCGATCAGTACAATGGCACCAACGATTAGTAACGCAATAAGTCCTTTTTTCATTTGCAAATAATTTTAATAAGTTTTCGCTGTGGTTTTAATGAAATGTAATGATAAACTTTCCGTTCAAATATAGGCAAAAGTGGCTAAAAGCAGATAAAAAATATATTTATTCGGTAAATATCCGGTCAGGATTAGGTAAATGCCCGAAACTGCCCGGCAGCATTACATCCGAAGTGCGGCAAGGCAAAAGCGTTCTTTTGAATAGGATCATTATCCCGAGTTTACCAAAAAAATCCCACATGGGCGGGATAGACCCGCCCCATACGACTTCGCTTAGGGCAGGCTCTCGAAAATCCATGTCGAATTACTGCGTAATTCGGAATTTTCTTCATTCGGGAAGAGGATATAAAGTTGTTTTTTTTCTGTTTTTAGATAGATGACTTTCAGGTTTTCTGAAAATCTATCATGGGCAGAATAAAACCATGTCGGTAGAGATACGGGTTTTCGTTTTTTACTCTACCACAATTTTACGGGTTATGGTTTTGCCCGCTTTTGTGATTCCGGTAATGATATAAATGCCATTTTCTAAATTAGAAATGTCTATTGATGTTCCGGTAAGGGATAGCTCTTTTACCATCCTTCCTGAAATATCTGTTATTTTTACATTAGAAACTTCTTTAGAGAAGTTAATTGTAGATTGTACAGGATTGGGAAAGATAAATAATTCGTTATTGCTATCAATATTGTCATGCACGGATACTCCCTCCGTTATTGGGTACATATTGAAGTTTTGATCATCGAAATAAGCCAGTCTGTTAGGGATTGTTTGTGTGATTGTTTCATAATTGGCAGAAGATATTCTGGAAGAACGGTATCGGGTAGCTAACCAGGTTAAGAAACTTTCAGCAAGATCTTCGCTTGTAGGATTGTCTTGAGCATAAGTGGAAATATAATTTCCATCTGCATTTTGGGCATTTATCCATCCGGTAGAAGTGGCATGAGGAATATCTAAGGAGGTATGAGAGGCTTCGTGTACGAGTGTTTCTTCAATAATTCCATCATTTTCATAAATAGAACTTTGTCCGGTATGAATGAGGATAGAATTATTCCCTCCACCAAATGGTTCGATACCTTTGTGTATCCATATTTCGTGAATGTCTTTTCTTAGAATATTAGGTAATTGACCGATTAGAAAAGCATATTTTTCTGCTTCTACAGTAGCCGAATCAACATTGTCAAATTCAGGATTGACAATCGCCTCCGAGCTGAGTCCGTCATTCCACACTACATCAAACAAAAAGGCATTGATGGTAACCCAATCATTTACTCTTCTGTCAAAAACGGTACGGCTGCCTTGTCCCGTATAAGTTGTGCTTTGAATTGTAGAAACATCAGAAGATGTAATAATATCAGGGTCTATAAAAATAGTTCCTGAGTATGGCGGTGTTTGAGCGAAAG
>Ga0222423_1000741_pt1 | contig 18670 bp, 20 predicted proteins | sample 3A0metagenome_FD_182472 | JGI IMG/M metagenome (GOLD analysis project Ga0222423, IMG submission 182472) | Enriched microbial communities from leaf-cutter ant dump, University of Wisconsin, Madison, United States - 3A0 (version 2) | ecosystem: Environmental > Terrestrial > Nest > Insects nest >...
CGGGCGCGCGATGCCGAACGTCTACTCGCTGGTGCGCATCTCTTCGGCACTCGAGGTGGCACTCGGCCAGCTACTCGACGGGCTCACACCCGAACACTTCGCCACTCAGTCGAAGGCAGCAATCCGCTCGCCCAAGAGCGCCGCCCACACCACCGAAGCAGCCGGCAAGCCGTCCATCCACGCGATCGGCAAGGACGAATCGAGCACCGCCGCCGGCGCCTGAGCATCGGCCAGACCCACCGCCGCAACAGCATCCACACGGCTACCCGCCGCCAGGACCTTCAGGTCAGCCTCGTTGGCGGCGGCGCGCTTGGTGGCATCCACCACCGCCCACACGGCGTCTGCCCCAAAGGCCGCCACCATGGGTGCAGCGGCAGCCGCACCGCGGCGGCCCGGCGTGATCCCCAGCGCCACAATCAGCGGCTCACCAACCTGGGCGGCCTGGTCCGCACGCCTGCGCGCCGCGCGCGCCTCCTCCTCGTTACGGATGCGGCGTCCATGCCCCCGGATCGCCTCAATTTGTCCAGCCAGCGCAACGGAGGTGGCGGGCATCCCCATCCACGCGGCCACCTGCGTGGCCACCGTCACCGCCTGATCGGGGGCGCCAACAATCACCAGCAGATCCCCTGGTTCCAACCGGCGCACCGGGGCGGTTCCAAAGCTGGCCACCACATCCAGCAGGGCGATGGGTTCGTCGAGGTCTTCCACGTCACGCACGTAGCGACGCGGCACACCCAGCGCCAACAATGCGGGCACGGTGCAGCGGGTGGCGACCACGCTGGCCACATCCGTGAACACGCCCCACCGGTTCAGCACTACCTGCTCGCCGGGGCCAGCCTCTGGGCTCGCCGGAGGGAAGGCGGCACGCACAAAGGTGCGTCCCGTGGGTTGGGTAGGCGTGTCCGGTGATTCCGGCGCCTGCTGCACGGCGGAATCATCCACCGGGGCGTTGGGCGCATCCACCCCGCTGGCGGGCGCATCCGCCGGGCTAACAGGCGCATCCACCGAAGCCGTCAACTGCAGCACCAGCCGGTCAAACTCCGCCATGTCGGTCGATTCCACGGGCAGTGCCCGAGCCTGAGCCACCGGTGCGGCAGGCGCCACCTCGGGCGCGGGCGGCTGGACCACAGGCGCATCCGCGTGGCCGTTTGTCCCCGCTACCGAGGCGAGCATTGCCTCCCGGGCGGCCTCCGCGTCGGCAATCTCCGCAGCAAGGGCACTGTCCATGATCTGGCCGGCCTGACGCTCGCGGGACTCGACGGGAATTGCCTGCGCAGCTGCGGCCTGCTGCTCCACTGAACGCGGGGCAGAACGCGGGGCAGAACGCAAAGCGCCCGGTTCCGCGTCGGGCACCTCCAAGGTCAACTCAAAGTGTTCGCGCGTGAAGAACCCCAGAAAGCCTCCAGAGCGCACCTTCTCCGCCCGCACCACCGTGACCCCGGGGCCATACTCGTCGCGAGCGCGCAGGAGCAGTGCCTCCAGGTCAGGCCCCTCAAGCAGCAATTGCTGCGGCATCGCTCACCACCCCAACCGTCTCTACCTGCACGGGAGCACAGGTTACTTCCGAATAGGACAGCACAGGCAGGTCGCTCAGCGCCAGTGCGACGGTGCGCCGCAGTGCCGGGCGCAAGCCCGGGGCGCACACCAGCACGCCTTCCTGGCCGGCCATCTCCACGTCGCGCACTCGGTTACGCAGCTGCGTCAGCATCCGCTCCACCCGGTCAGGCTCCAGCACCAGCTGAGTGCCGTCCTCACCAGCCCGGCGGGACTCCAACAGCTGCTGCTCCAGCACCGGCTCCAACGTGATCACCCGCAGCACACCGTCGTGAACATAAGGTGCGGACACGGCCGGGCCAAGTGCGGTGCGTGCCGCCTCGATCAGGCCTTCGGGGTCGGTGGACACCTTGGCGCGTAGCGTCAGACCCTCGAAAATGCGGGGCAGGTCGCGGATGGACACCTTCTCTGTCAGAAGGCCCTGCAGCACGCGCTGCACTTCGCCCAGCGACATCAGGCCCGGGACAAGTTCCTCCACCACGGCCGGGTTGACCTGCTTGACGCCTTCCACCAACACGCGCACGTCTTCGCGAGTGAGCAGACGGGCGGCGTTGGAGCTGATGATCGAGCCCAAGTGGGTGACCAGCACGGAGACGCGGTCCACCACGGTGGCACCCGCAAGCTCGGCCTGGGCGCGCATCTCGGCGGGAATCCATTTTCCACTCAAGCCAAACACGGGCTCGTGGACGGGGTCGCCGACAATTTGCTCCAGGTGGTCGCCCAAGGCCAGGAGCCGTCCCGCCGGTGCTTCGCCTCGGCCCACCTCGACGCCAGCAATCTTGACCACATAGGTCGAACGGGGCAGTTCCACCGAGTCGCGGGTGCGCACCGGAGGCACCACCAGACCCAAGTCCATGGCAATCTTGCGGCGCAGTCCGCGCACCCGGGCCAGCAGATCCTGGTCCGTTCCCGCCCCCACCAAGTCCACCAAGTCCGGGGCAAGCTGGATCTCCAGCGCGTGAATACGCATCTGCTCCATGAGTGCCTCGGGCGAGTCGGGCTGGGGTGCCACGGCCTCGGCCTCAGTCTTTTGGACTTCCTTGGTGGCGGCGGCCTTGTCGCGGGCGTTGATGCGCTGGCTAGCGATAAGCAGCCCCACGCCAACAATCACAAACGGCATCTTGGGTAGACCCGGCACCAGCGCCAAAGCCAGGGCCGCGCTACCGGCAATCATGACGGCGGTGCGTGACTGCAGCAGCTGTTCGCTGGCTGCGGTGCCCATATCGGCCGACGCGGTGGCGCGGGTGACAATCAAGCCGGTAGCGACCGACATCAACAGTGCCGGGATTTGTGAGACCAGACCGTCACCAATGGTCAGCATGGAGAAGCGCTCGATGGCATCCCCCGTGCTCATACCCATCTGCATCACCCCCACCCCGAACCCGCCCAGCAGGTTGATGATGGTGATGATGATGCCGGCGATGGCGTCACCCTTAACGAACTTGGAACCACCGTCCATGGCGCCGTAGAAGTCAGCCTCGGCGGCCACATCGGCACGACGCTGGCGTGCAGTGTTCTCGTCAATCAATCCGGCGTTGAGGTCCGCATCAATTGCCATCTGCTTACCGGGCATGGCGTCCAAGGTGAAGCGTGCGCCCACCTCCGCTACACGTCCGGCACCGTTGGTGATCACCGCGAACTGAATGACCACCAGGATCAAGAAGATGACCAAACCGATGATCAGCGAACCGCCAACCACAAAGTGACCGAACGCGTTAATGACTTCACCGGCGTAGCCGTCACGCAACACCAACCGGGTGGACGCCACGTTCAAGCCCAGGCGGAACAGGGTCAATACCAGCACCATCGAGGGGAACACGGAGAAGTCAAGGGGGCGCTTGACGTACATGGCCGTCAGCAGCACCACCAGCGACATGCTGATGTTGATCACCAGCAAAAAGTCGAGCATGGGCGCCGGCAGCGGCACCACCAGCAACATGACGATGCCGACCACACCAATAGGGACGGCCAGACGGCTGAGACGACCGCTCATGAGCGGGCCTCCTTTCGGTCAACGCCACAGCGGGCATTCTCCGGGGACAAGTAAGCGGCGGCGATCATGCGGCCACCGCCTCGGCGTGGGGGTTGCGGTGCATACCCGAGGCGGCACCGCGACGCTTCAGCGCCATCACAAACGCCAACACTCGGGCCACCGCGTTGTACAGATGCGGCGGGATTTCTTGGCCCAGGTCACACGCGGCATGCAGGGCACGTGCCAGGCCAATGTCTTGCACCATGGGAACGCGCTTCTCAGCGGCAATGGCGCGGATCTTGGCGGCGATGTGGCCTTGACCCTTGGCAACCACGCGGGGGGCACCGGTTCCGGGTTCGTACCTCAGTGCCACCGCCACGTGGGTGGGGTTCACCAGGACGACGTCGGCGTTAGTGACCTCCGCCATCATGCGGTTGCGGCTCATCTGGATTTGGCGCTGGCGAATCTGGCCCTTGATCAGCGGGTCGCCTTCGGAGGTTTTGAACTCGTCCTTGATTTCCTTCTTGGACATGCGCGTTTGCTTGCGGTTGCGCTTCATCACCACCAGCATGTCCGCCGCGGCCAGCAGCAAACCGGCAAACACGGCGATCTTTGCCAGCGAGGCCACACCGTCAGCGCCCACACTCAAAATGGAATCCACCGAGTGGGCTCCGGTGCCCAGCAGCACCGGAATCAGCCCCTGCACCACCGAGTACAGCACTAACCCAATTGCGCCGGCCTTGAGGGCAGCCTTGGCGCCATTCCACCAGGCCTGCCCACCAAAGACGCGCTTGAAACCTTCCTTGGGGTTGAAGTGCTTCAGTTGCGGCTTGAGCTTTTTGACGGAGAAGTGAATGCCACCCTGAGCGGCGCCCGAGACCACAGCCGCCAAAACCACCGCACCGAACATTGGCGCCATGGTCAAAAAGATCGAGCTGAGCCCATCGCGGGCCACCTGGAGCGCCACCATCGGATCCGGGTTGGAGGTAATAGTGCGCAATTGAATAAAGCTGGTGCGTGCTTCATCGGCCGCGTGACCAATCACCAAAGGCAAGGAGAGCATGGCCGCGCCCACCACCACCCAGGCGGACAGGTCCTGGGAGCGCTGCAGCGAGCCGTCCTTGCGCAGCTGCTTCATGCGCTTGGGGGTGGCCTTTTCGGTCTTGTCCCCAGAATCGGAGCCGCTCATCGTGTCACCCCCACCACAATCTCGACGGCGCGCTCGGTGAGCGTGCCAATGATGTGAGGCAAGGTCAAGAAGGCAATTGAACCCAGCGACAAGCTAATGAAAATCTTTAGCGGGAAGCCCAACGCGAAGGCGTTCAGCGCGGGGGCAACACGAGTCAGCAGACCCAAGCCAACGTCGGCCAAGAACAACACCACCATCAGCGGGCCCGCAATCTGCAGCGCCGCCAACATCAGCTCGCCCAAACCACCGGTGAGTACCGAACCCATCGCGGACATGCTCAGCCCACCGTTGAGCGGCAAGGCGTCAAAGCTGCGCACCAAACCGCCCAGCACCAGCTGGTGACCGTTCGAGGCAAACAGCAACGCCAGCGCCGCCATGTTGTACAGGCGCGAGAAGGTGGCACCTTCCGTTTGGCTGAGCGGATCAAATCCCATCGCCAACTGGAAGCCACCAAACAAGTCAATGAAGGAACCCGCCACCTGAACCGCGGCAAACACCATGCGCACCAGGAAGCCCAGCCCCAACCCCGCGACCGCCTGCAACACCAGGGCACCCAAGAACTCGGCCGAACCGTTGGCCAGCATCACTCCCGGCACCATGTCGGTTGCGGCAGCCGCCCGCGGCCCCACCACCAACGCGATACCCATCGCCAACGCCACCTTCACCGGGGCAGGGAACGACCGCGAGTAAAACGGCGGCGCCACCACGAGGAAACCGATGAGCCGCACACCGGCGAGCATCGTCGTCTCCACGAGTCCCAGGTCAAAGGTGAGGTTCACGTCAGCCGCCTAAAAGTCCCGGCAAACGCTCAAACAGACTGTGGGTGAACTGCACCGACTCTTGGATCATCCAGTGACCAGCAATCAGCAGCGCCACCCCCACGGCCACCGCCTTGGGAACAAAGGACAGCGTGACTTCCTGAATTTGCGTCACCGACTGCAGCAGCGAGACGGCGAATCCGACCACCAGTGCGGTGATCAGCAATGGTGCAGCCAGCTTGGCCGCCAACATCAGCCCATCAAAGCCAATGTCAAGAACTGCTGACGTATCCATTAGCCGTAACTTCCAATCAGAGCAGTAATCACCAGCGTCCAGCCGTCTACCAGCACAAACAGCAGCAGCTTGAAGGGAAGCGACACCATGACCGGGGGCAGCATCATCATGCCCATGGACATCAGCGCCCCCGAGGTGACCAGGTCGATCACCAAGAACGGCACAAAGATGACAAAGCCGATGATGAACGCGCTACGCAGCTCAGACAGCATGAACGCCGGCATCAGCGTGGTCATGGAGACGTCATCCGGGGTGTCCGGGTTCTCGGCATCGGCAGCCCGCGTCATCAGCGCAATGTCCGATTCCCGCGTGTGCTCAAACATGAACTCTTTGAGCGGCTCCGTTGCCGCACTGACGCCGTCGGTAAAGCTCACCTCACCGTGCAGGTACGGCTGCAGACCGGCCTCATTCATCTCGCCCAGCACCGGGCCCATGATGAACAGCGACAAGAACAGCGCCAGGCCCGCCAGCACCTGGCTGGGCGGCGTGCCCTGCAAGCCGAGCGCGTTACGCGTCATCGACAGCACCACAAAGATCTTGGTGAAGGACGTGGTCATCAGCAGCAGCGACGGAGCCACCGACAGCAGCGTGATCGCCAGCAACACCACAATCGAGCTCGACGGCGTGCCGTCCGCACCGTAAATGTCCACCGATACGCCGGTCTGGGGAACGGGCGTGGGCGTGGGAACTACAGGGTCAACGGGGGCAACGGGGTCCACCGGGCCAATAGCGGCCGACGCTGGACCCGCGCCCGCGAGCACTGCGGCCAGGCCAAGAGCGAGAGCAATCACAACGGATCGCACCCGCGAGGCCCGGCGCGTGCGCCGAGTCGAGACGGGGTTCATGAACGACGAGTGGTCCATTCTTGCGCCGCCACCACCGCCTTGCGCCACGTGCTGGGCGCAAGGATCGATCCTTCGAGGGGTGAACGGTGCCGTTGGACCTCGGCCGTCCGGGCCGCGGTCGAACGAATATGGACAGGGGCACCTGCCGGTGCCATCACCTCAGCGTCGAGGTGGGAGGTCTCAGCCGGCGATTCGCCGGTGAGCTCAAACAGTTCGAGGTCCAGGTCGGAACGCTTGTCCTTGACCACTGGCTCCTCTTCCACCGGGATGTCCCCGGCGTCGTGCAACAGGCTGACGCCGTGCTCGCCATAGCCGATCACCAGGCGACGGCCCGAGGCTTCAATCAGTGCCACACCGGACTTGCCGGCCAGCTGCTGACGGCCTACCACCACCAGCGCCTCGCGCCGACGCCGCCGTAGCGTCGTCGAGGACTGCATGCGGCGGCCAAGCCACCACAGCAGTCCCAGCACGGCGGCCAGTGACAGGCCGACGCGCGCAGCGAGGATCAGGGTTTCCATGGCTTACTGGCCACCATCCGGAGCGACGATCTCGGTGATGCGGATGCCGTAGTCCTCATCCACCACCACCACTTCACCGCGGGCCACCAGACGGCCATTGACCATCACGTCTGCGGGGGAACCGGCCGCACGGTCCAGTTCCAGCACCGTGCCGGGAACCAAGTCCAACACCTGCCGCATGGGAAGACGGGTGCGACCAATTTCCGCCGTCAGCACCAGCTCCACATCGTGCAGCAGACGCATCCGTGCCCGTTCGCCCGCATCGTCCAATGCCGTGGCCGTAGCCACGGGCTCGCTGGGCGCGGGCGCCGTGTTGGCGCGCACCCGAATCCCAAACCAGGCCTGAGCCGTGCCGGCCTCATCCACCAGCGCGAACGCCTCAACGTCCGGGTCGTCAAAGGTGTCACCCACGGCCGTCACCTGGGCGGTGTCCAACACTCCCGCGCCCAAGGTTCCTGCCGCGGCTTCAAGCGCGGGGCGCAAGGCGTCGGCAGCCGAGACATCCTCACCGGCACCTTCCAGCGCCTCCGCAATGGCCGCGTGGGCCACCACAATCAAGTCCGCACTGGTCGAGCCCACGTAGTGAGCGCGCACGGCAGGCGTGTCGGCCGTCGGCGCCGCCGAGGCGTCAAAGCCAGTCACCGTCAACGGTGTGGTGGTGGGTAGCAACGCGGCAAGGTGCTCCGCCGCGGCCAGAGCTGTCGACGCGGTGGTGGTCATGATTCCTCCTCAGTGGACACGACAAGACAGGCAATGCGGGTCCCGTTGGCGCCGATCGCGGCGTGGGCGAGCGTGACGTCACCCACCACCACGTCAAGCGGACGGTCAGCGGGGTGACCCAGGGTGAGGACCGACCCCACCCGAAGCTCAGAAATGTTCGAGGCACTCATGGTGCGGCCGGCAAAGCGCACTGCCACCGGCATAGGCACCTCCCCCAAACGGGCCGCCAAGAGCCGCGACTGTGCATCGTGCTCGCGCTGTTCCTCGGCAGAGCGGCCAGCCACCTCGTCGGAACCACGCATCACCGTCAACACCGGCTCGGCAATCATCATCAACGTGATGGGTGAGGTGACAGGACCCACCCGCATCTCAAACTCGCCCACAATGACCGGCTCGCCCGCGTTGACCAACTGCATAAAGCCCGGGTTGTACTTCACGGAACGCACTTCGTAGCTGACCGAACCAATGGACTGCATGCCGTAGGACAGCTCCGAGCAGGCCAGATCCAGCATGTCGCCCATGAGCTTCCACTCGATCTCGGTGAGCTCACGGAAGGGCATGTGTAGGTCCGACGCCGGTCCACCCAACAGGCAGTCGATCATGGTCATCGTGGCGTCCGTGGGGATTTGCAGCAGCACGGGCGACCGCGTTGGTTCGGACACCATCACCACCGCCGTGGTCACGGGCGGCAAGGACTGAATGTAGTCGTCATACGTGCGCAGGCCCACACCTTCAAGCGACACGGTGGTCAGCGCACCCAGACGCGAACTGAGCAGCGTGCCCCATTGGCGGGCAAACGTCTGCAGCGACACTTCCAGTGCCCGAGCGTGCTCACGCGTGAGCGTCATCGGCTGACGGAAGTCGTAGCTTTCGGGCACGCCCGAACCACGCTTGCGTCGCTGAGTCGCCCGTCCGTTCACGAACCGCTCATCGTCGCGCGGGTCGACAACGTGAAGGATTCAGGGTCGCCCACCCGCCACGCCATGCGTGTCGTGTGAGAAATGCCTCTCGCGCGCCTGCGCTACTGCGTCACAAAGTCGGTGTAGTACACCCCCACCACTTGTTCGTCATACAGGTCCTTGAGCGTGGCGGACAGTTGCGCCTTCAGGGAGTCACGCACGGCCGGGGTGGCGAGCTCCTCAGTGGTGCGTCCCGAGTACAGCGAGATGGCCGCGTCGAGCGCCTTTGCCGAGTCAATAGCCGGCCCATGCGTGCCCGCGTCTGCCGTCAGCTGCAAGCCCAATCCCAGGCGCAGGTAGTGACCGCCGGTGAGGTTGATCGAGATCGGCTCGACCACCATCACCTCACCCAGCTTGTACTCCACCTCGCCAGCCACGGCACCGTCGCCAGCAGCATCGTCCGATGCTCCGGCCCCCGGCCCCATCATGAACCAGTAAACGGCCACGGCAGCAACCACAATGAGCATGCCAATCAGGCGTACCCACTTGCCCTTACCGGTCTTGTCCTTCTTCCCCTTGGGATCCTTCTTGGAAGATTCCGACTCGGTGGCACCGGACGTAGGGCGTGACCCGATGGTGGGCTGCCCCGACACGATGCGCGTGTTCGTGGTGGTCATGTCGCATCTCCTTGGTCAGCGGCGTTAGCGGCATCAATTTGGGCCTGAAGCTGGGCGGTTGTGAGCGTCCCGTCCTCAAGTGCTTGGGCAATCTTGGGCAGCATGGCGCGCACGTCCTCAGACGCATCGGACCGGATGACAATGTCAACGCGGCGGTTTTGAGCCAGGGCACTGTCCGAGACGCCCTCAGCCAAGGGGCGGGCGTCACCGAACCCCGTTGCGGAAATCAGCGAACCAGGCACCGAGCCGTATTCGACAAACCGACGCAGCACCTCCGTGGCGCGTGCCGAGGACAGCTCCCAGTTGGTGGCGTAGTTGTGTGACGGCAACACGTTGGCGTGGCCTTCCACCGAGATCTGGCGCGGCTGGTTGCGCAGCGGCCCAGCCATGGTGTCGATGACGTGGTTAGCCACCCCCGTCAGCGAGGCGGTGTCCGGCGCAAAGTAGACGTCCGAGCCCACCAGACCAACCACCAGCCCGCGATCATCCACCAGGAACGTCACGTTGGCTTCCAGGCCTTGGGCCTGCAACTGCTCTTGAAGCGTGGACTGAATGTCACTGAGCTGCTCGTATTCTTTGGCCGCCTCAAGGAAGGTGATGGCCTCCGGCGACAACTCCACCTCGGGGTCAATTTCCGCTGGCAAGTCCCCGGCCAGGCCAGTAAAGTCCGGAGCGATTTGGAAGGACTCCAAGCCTGATAGCGGTCCCGACGATCCCACCACGGGCGAGGCGACTACCCGCTGACCAAACCCGCGAGCCAGCGATTCACGCAGCTCCTCGTATTTGGTGTTGTCCACGGCAGAGATCGCGTACAGCACAATGAACAGCGCCAACAGCACGGTCATCATGTCCGCATAGGACACGGCCCACCGTTCGTGGTTGTCATGCTCACCTTCGGCTTTCTTTTTGCGGCCTGGCCGCAGCGCTAACTGGCTCACGCTGCCTCCCGCGTGTCCTTCGCCTGGTCAGCGACGAGCGAGCGCAAACGGGCTCCGACGACGCGCGGGTTGGCTCCCGATTGAATGGCCAGCAGGCCTTCCATCGCCAATTCCATCTGGGCGCTTTCCAACTCAGAGATGCGCTTGACGCGACCGGCAATGGGTAGCCAGATCACGTTGGCGGACAGCAGGCCCCACAAGGTGGCGACAAATGCGGCCGCAATCATGTGGCCGATGGTGGACGGCTGTGCGAGGTTCTCCAGCACATGAACCAGGGACACCACGGTGCCGATGATGCCGATCGTGGGGGCAAATCCTCCCATGTCGGTGAACAGCTTGGCGATGGTGCGGTCCCGCGACATCTTGGCGTCAATGCGGGCTTCCATCATGGCGCGCAAGTCATCGGGGTCCGTGCCGTCAATGGCCGACTGCAAACCATCCTTGAGAAAGTCGTCGTCAATGTCCTTGGAGGCGTCTTCCAAAGCCAGGAGGCCTTCGCGGCGAGCACGATCGGCCAGGGAGACCACGGTGTCGACCGTCTCGTTCAGGTCCTTGGGCTTGTAGAACAAGTAGTTCTTCAAGTTCAGGAATGCCGTGAGGAAGTCCTTGAGGGTGGTGGTGGCCAGGCCCGCACCGATGGTTCCGCCAATGACTAGCAACATGGGGGCCGGCAGCACCACCGACATGGGGGTAGAGCCCTCCATGAAGATGGCCATGATCACGGCGCCAAAGGCCAGGCCAATACCAATCAGCGATGCGATATCCATCAGTCAACCTCCGGTGCCACGGTCAGGTGCGGTGCAACGTGAGGCAGTCCGGTGACCGAGGCGAGCACCGTGTCTTCATCTGCGTGTGCCACATCGATGGCCCGAGCAACAACCGCTGCGCGGTGCTCAATGACCAAATCGGCGATTGCTTCAATGGACTGGGTAACCAGATATTTGGTTCCGTCCACGAGGGTGACAATGGTGTCCGGAGTGGATTCGACACGCTCAATGAGGTCGGGGTTGACCGCGAAGCGCTGACCATTAAGGCGCGTCAGAATAATCACGGTTCACCATCCCTGGCATACATCGAGGGCCCATCCGTGAGCCCACTGTCCCCTTCTCCATCGGCGCGAGGCCCCCGGGTGTGAGGTAAGCGGGGAACAAATCGGACCGGCGATTGACCCCCGCCCAGGCGCCGCCCGGCGCGGGTCGCCCACACCCCCTGCCACGCACAACGGGCCGGACTCCGCCCGAGGAGTCCGGCCCGTGGCCGTGCACGCCACCTGCGTCGCTGCCCGAGATGCGCCGCCCGATGGCGCATCGCGACCGCAGGGTATTGACGTCAGCGCTTGAGGTTGACGAGCTCCTGCAGGACCTCGTCAGAGGTGGTGATGACGCGCGAGTTGGCTTGGAAGCCGCGCTGCGCGACGATCAGGTTGGTGAACTCGGCGGACAGGTCCACGTTGGACATTTCCAGCGAACCACCCGACAGCACACCGCGACCACCCGTACCGGCTGCACCCACCTGGGCGTCACCAGAGTTCACGGTGGGCTCGTACAGCGAGGACCCCGCCTTGGACAGACCCGGCGGGTTGGCGAAGTTCGCCAACGCGACGCGACCGATGGCCTGCTTGAGGCCGTTGGAGAACGAACCGATCAGCGTGCCGTCGGAGTTGATAGCGAAGGACTGCAACCCACCAGCGGAACGGCCGTTCTGGGTGTTGGCTGCCACCGTCTCCAAGCCGGCGAACCCGCTCAGTGTGGAGAAGTCCACCGTGATAGCCGCCAAACCAGTGGCCGCGTCGGCCGGCATCGCCGCAAAGGTGAGGGTGTTGATCGAGCCATCCGTGTTGAACGTGACCGATCCGGTCTGCGTGGAGGTGGTCCCCGTCACCGTGGCGGCAATGTTCCACCCGGTAGCAGTACGCGTGAATGCAACCTCCATGCTGCGCGGCTCACCGGTGCCGTCGTAGACGTCAATTTGGCGGTTTAGCACCGTGCCTGCTGCGGCATCGAACGGCAAGTTGCCTTCAAACGACGCGGTCGAGGTGGCGCGAGCCCCCATCAGCGTGGATACCGGCAAACGCAGGTCCGTCAGGGGCGAGTTCAGGTCAATGGCGCCCGAGGCGTCGGCCGCCCATCCCTGCACCAAGCCGCCGTCAGGGGTGACCAGCTGGCCGAGTGCGTCAAAGGAGAACGCACCGGCACGCGAGTACAGCTGCTGACCGCCCTTGTTGACCACAAAGAAGCCGTCGCCGGAGATCATCATGTCGGTCTGACGGTTGGTCAGCTGTGCGGCACCTTGCTGGAAGTTGGTGGTGACACCAGCCACCATCACACCCAGACCAACCTGGGCGGGGTTGGTACCACCGATGCCCGGCTGGGCGGCACCGGCGTTGGCCAGCACCTGCGACAAGGTGTCCTGGAACTGCACCTGTGCGGCCTTGTAGCCGGCGGTGTTCACGTTGGCAATGTTGTTGCCCGTGACGTCAAGCATGGTCTGGTGGGCACGCAGTCCGGAGATGCCGGAGAAGAGCGAACGTAGCATGGCAATACTTCCTTAACTGGGGTGGGTTAGGCGCCCTGGTGCGCCACGGAGAGGATGTGGTCAAGGGCGATGTCAACGTCACCCACGGTGATGGTCGGGACTTCGTTGGCGAACGATGCCCCGCTGGCGATGCCGGAGACGACCTCGCCGTCAGCATCGAGATAGCTCACGTCCTGGCCAACCAGATTCAGGGCTGCCATACGCATGGTGAGCGCGAACTGTTCGCGGGAAACTTCTCCCACGTTGGTGATTTGTTCCAGCGAGGCCAGTGAGGTCTGCTGGGCCATCATCTCGTTGGTGTCCATGGGCGAGCTGGGGTCCTGATTGCGCAGTTGCGCGACCAGCAGCGTCATGAACACCTCCGAGTCAAGCTCTTGTTTGGGTGCGCGCGCGGGCATTTGTCCCGCGTACATTCCTGCCGCGGTGGGCGTGGTGGAATCGACCAGCATGGTGCCTCCTACAGATCGACGTCGATCGCGCCCGAGTGGGCACTACGGGTAGTGGACGGGGACGTGGACGACGCCTGCGCGCCACCCGTGGATGCGCCCGACGTGCGGGCAAAGGACTGGCCGGATGAGCCACCTGCGTCACCGGACGCCGACTGGGCCGCACTGCCGTTACCGCCCGCGTTGCCGTGTCCGGACTGAGTGCCCAGGTCAAGGCGGGGTTCCAGGCCGGCACCCACCAGGTCACGGCGCAGGTCGGGCAAGGCGGCCCGCAGCGCCGCGCGGGCCTGCTCGGTGGCTCCGAACAGTTCCAGGTGCACGCCGTCGTGGCCGATGTGTGCCACCACCCGCACCGGACCAAAGGTCTCCGGGTTCACGGTCAACGTCATGACGTGGTCACCCTGAGGTAGCTGGCGTAGCGACATCAGCTGGCCGCTGAGTTGGGTGGCCAGCGGAGCCGGAGGCTGCGCGGGCGCGGCCTGCTGCACCGGGCTGGCAGCGTTGGTGGACGATGCGGCCGGAGGCTGCGCGGGTGCGGCGACTGCGGTGGTGGCATCGCCGGTGGATGCTCGCGTGCTGGTCGACTCCGTGGCTTCGGTAGGCGTCACCAGTGCCGGTGCGCCTGCGGCTGCCGTGGGTGCCGTGCCATCAGTTGGTGTTCCGCTTCCCGTCGCTGGCGATTGCACTGCCGGGGCAGTCCGAGGCGCCGTTGTGGCGGGGGCGGCGCCGGTTGCCTGCAGGGCACTGTCGCTTGCCACCTGCGCGTCGCCCGGGGTGGGGGCTTTAGCGCTGGCCCCACCGGCCGCGAGCGCGTCGGCGGGGGAAGCGGCCTGAGCGGTCCCGTTGGCGCTCGCATCGCTGGACGATGCCGCCTCGCCAGAGTCCGCACTGTTGGCACTCACCCCGGAAGGCGTCGGGCCGGCGGCACCCTGCACAGCAGAGGCCGCCCGGCTCGACGCGGCCGCAGCGCTGGAAGGGGGGGTTGCTGCGGCTGGCTCGGTGGCGTCTGCCTCGGCAGACGCGGTGGATGACGCCTGAGGCGCGGACGCGGTGGGGTCGACGCTTACACCGGTGGCGACGATTGCTTCCAGCTGTGCCACGGCGTCGGCGTCATTGTCAGCACTGCCCGAGTGCGGCGTCTGTGGCGAGGGAGCCTGGGCGGTTACCGTCGCGTCGGCAGTGTCCGTTCCAGGGGTACGTTCGGACTGCCCGGCACCGTGTGAACGTCCGCCCGCATCACTACGACGGTGGGCAGAGCGGTCGTTGCTGGTGTGGCGGTCCGCGCGGGTGGCGCCGTCAAGAGCACGCGCAAAGTCGTCACCACCGTGTGCGGTCGTCTTGGTAGCGGCCGGCGCGGGTGCCGGGGCGGGAAGAACCGGTGCGACGCTCGTCATGGCGCCACCTCCACGGTGCGGCGCAAAGCCGCCTCGTCCAGCACGATTTGTTCGTCGCGCAGTTCCTGCGCCTCGACCTCGTGCTGGTGACGTTGCTGAAGCTTCTCGATCATGGCTGCACGCGTCTTGGCGGCATTCCATTCCTTGGTGGCTTGGTCGGCATCACGCTGGGCCATGTTCAGGGCGTGCGTGCTTTCGCGCAGCATGGCCGCAACGGAGGCGCGCGCGGCCACCACGGCCTGCCACGTAGTGGCGTTCTGGACGGCCTCGTGGGTGTGTGCCATCACGTCCACCTTGGTGATGATGGGGAAGGACTGCTCGGCGAGCACAGCCTCCTTGGTGCGCTGGTCCTCCTGCGCGAGGTGACGGCGCCGGTTCGCGAGCGCGAGTTCAGCGGCGGCGCGCTCCTCTTGCAGTTCGCGTACGCGCATGAGTCCGGACAACGAGAACTTGCGGTCCATCAGTCCACTCCCATCTGTGCAATCAGCTGGTTGAGTTGTGCCCACGACTCCTGCGTGGAGGCAATCTGGTCGACGCTTTGACGCAGGAACGCATCAATGGCGTTCGTGTTGGCCACGGCGGCATCCACCAGGGGGTTTGATCCGGCGGCGTAGGCGCCCACGTCCAGGAGGTCCTGTGCACGGCGGCGAGCCGCGAGCACCTTGCGCAACACCTGGGCGGCTTCCTTTTGCTGCGAGGAGGTCACCCGGGTTGCCACACGCGACACGGAGGCAAGCACGTCAATCGAGGGGTAGTGCCCCTGGACGGCCAGTTCCCGAGTGAGAACTACGTGTCCGTCCAAGATGGAGCGGGCAGCGTCGGCGATGGGCTCGTTGTGGTCGTCACCGTCAACCAGCACGGTGTAAATGCCGGTGACGGAGCCATGCTGGTCGGTTCCTGCCCGTTCCAGCAACTGAGCCAGGATGGAGAACGTCGAGGGCGGGTAGCCACGGGTTGCGGGGGGCTCACCCACCGACAGGCCAATCTCGCGCTGCGCCATCGCCACGCGAGTCAGCGAGTCCATCATCAGCACCGCGTGGCGGCCCTGGGCACGGAACTCTTCGGCAATGCGGGTGGCCACAAAGGCGGCCCGCAAGCGCACCATCGGCGGCTCATCGGAGGTGGCAATCACCACTACCGACCGGGCCAAGCCCTCCTCGCCCAAGTCGTCTTCGAGGAACTCGCGCACCTCACGGCCACGCTCACCCACCAAGGCAATGACGCTGACTTCTGCTTCCGTGCCACGCGCCACCATCGACAGCAGGCTGGACTTTCCCACACCAGATCCGGCAAACAGGCCGATGCGCTGGCCACGGCCCACGGTTGTCATGGTGTCCAGCGCCCGCACACCCAATCCCAGCGGGGTGTCCACCCGCGCCCGGTCCAACGCCGACGGCGCATGGCCGGACACCGGCACGCGGCGGGCGTGGATGCCACCCATCACTGGGCCCTTGCCGTCCATCGGGCGGCCCAGGCCATCCAGCACCCGGCCCAACAGCTGCGGACCGGTAGGAGTCATCAGCGGCTGGCCGGTAGCGCGAGCCTGCATCCCCACACGCAAACCGTGCACGGGACCCAGAGGCATGCACCGCAGCGAGCGCGGGGTGATGGCCACCACCTCGGCCACGGAGCGATCACCATCGGTGGACTCGATTTCCACCAGGTCACCCACCGCACCGGCCAGGCCGGTGATATCGACCGACAATCCAACAATGGAGGACACGGTGCCCACCAGCTCGGGGGCGGCGGCCGCCAACGCGCGGCGCAACACGGGATCGGCGTTCACAGACGGCATCGTCATCGGTCCATCCAGGAGTGCGGGCGCGGTCATAGCGGCTCTCCCAACAGCACCTCGCGTGCCCGGGCCAGCGCCGTAGAGATCCGCGCATCGAGCGCGCCTTCCGCATGTTCGGTGATGGCGTCGCCGGGGTTCAGGCGCGGGTCGGGAATGAGCACAAGTCCGGCAGGCACATCAACCTCACCGGTCTGAATCAGCAAGTTCACGTGCAGCAGATCGTCAGGGTGCAAACGCAACACGGTGGGAAGCACATCGGCCGGTACCGCGAGCGCGCGGGCCAGCAAGGTGCGCGCCGAATCCGGTCCGGGAGCGATCTCGCGCTGCAAGATCGCCTCCACCAAGTCCAATGCGGCTTCATACACGGAGCGCTGTGCGTCATCAAGCACCGGCAGTGCGCGCACGTGCCACTGTTCGATGGCCTTGCCCAGGGCGCCCAGGGCCTGAGCCAGGGTCGCATCGCGCACGCTTTCGCGCTGGTCGTTCTCTGCCCGCAGGCGGGAACGTTCCGCCTGCGCAGCCTCTGCGGCGGCACGTGAGCCGGCCGCCCAGCCTGCGCTGTATCCGGCGGCGCGTGACGAGTCGGTGGACTCGGCGGCACGCGACGAGGAAATCACGGCAGGCGTGAAGGCGGTGATGCGGCGCTCAGGCGACATATTCGTCCTCGCCTTCGCGGCTGATCATGATGTCGCCGGTCTCTTCGAGCTTGCGGATCACCTGCACTACCTGGGAGCGGGCTTCCTCCACCATTGACATACGCACCGGACCCATCAGGTCGATCTCTTCGAGCAGGTTTTCGCGCGCCCGCTCGGACATGTTGCGCAGGATCTTGTCCTTAACCGGCTCGTCCGCGCCCTTGAGGGCGGTGGCCACGGTGGAGATATCCACCGCACGCATCACCAACTGAATGGCACGGTCCTCCAGCAAGGTGATGTCGGCGAACACAAACATCATTTGGCGAATCTGGTCGGCCAGTTCGGGGTCTTCCTGAGCCAGGCCCTCCAGGATCAGCTTCTCGGTAGCAGCGTCGGCACGGTTGATGATTTCCACCAGCGGCTGGACGCCACCCACTGAGGTCATCTCCTGGGAGGTGATGAGGTTGGTGGCCTTCTTCTTGAGCTGGTCGGACACCAACGTGACCACGTCGGGGGATGCACCGGCCATGAGGGCGATGCGCCGCGCCACAATGGTCTGCGTCTCGGGGCTAAAGCCGGCCATGATCGCGCTTGCGTGCTCGGGACGCAGGTGCGCAAGCACCAAGGCGATGGTCTGCGGGTGCTCACCGGCCAACAGCGACACCACCTGGCGTGCATCGGCGTGCATGAGGAACTCGAACGGCTGAATTTGAATACGGTTGGCCAGGCGCTCCAGCACCTCAGCCGCCTTCTCCCGGCCAAGCGTCTCCTCCAGCAGACGCTGTGCGTAGGAATAGCCACCCTGAACGATCAGCCCGCCACCACGGTTGGCGGAGCGCCGGAACTCGTTGAAGACCTCGGAGACGGTCTCGTCGTCCACGCTTTGCAGGCGGGCAATCTCAGCGGTGAGCGCTTCGATTTCCTGCTCGTTCATTTGCGACATCACGCGCGCGGCCGACTGCTTGCCCATTTGAATGAGCAGCAGGGCGGCCTTCTGGGTGCCGGTCAGCATCGCGCTCATCGCTGCCGCCCGGAGTTGATCCACCCGCGCAGCACCTCGGCCACCTCGGCCGGCTGCTGGGCCGCGAAGTTCATGATCTCGTTGCGTACCTCGGCGGCCACGTCCTCCATGTCAGGCACGGGTGCCGGCGGCAGTTCTAGTTCGCCAGCCGCTGCCGCGGCCGCCTTGTCCAGCACCGCTTGCGCGCGCTGTTCCAGGGCCGACTGGGTGCGCTGTTCGAGCTCTTCGATTGCTTCCAGGCTGAGCGTCATGCGCTCGTCCTCACGCGAGCGGCGCGACATGCGCAGGATCAGCACGAACACCAGCAGCACCACCACACCGAGCACCACCCACTTGGTGATGTCGATGTACATCGCCTTGGTTGCGGCGGCACGTTCCTGGGCTACTGCTTCGGTCAGCGCCGTCTTCGCGGTCTCAGCCACCGAGGTGTCGAACGCCATCCGCGACACGGACACCACGTCACCACGCTCCGGGTCCAC
>Ga0222423_1000742_pt1 | contig 18669 bp, 15 predicted proteins | sample 3A0metagenome_FD_182472 | JGI IMG/M metagenome (GOLD analysis project Ga0222423, IMG submission 182472) | Enriched microbial communities from leaf-cutter ant dump, University of Wisconsin, Madison, United States - 3A0 (version 2) | ecosystem: Environmental > Terrestrial > Nest > Insects nest >...
GCCCACAGCGTCAGGGAAGATCAGCCAGCAGCGAGGGCGTCGCCCAGCTCCTGGATCCACTGCGCCGCGCCGTCCGCCGGGGTGCTCCGCTTGAAGAGCACGTCCGTCTCGATGCGCTGGCTCAGCTCGTTGAGGATGCCGCCACCCGCGGGCTGCGGGGGAGCGACCACGCCACCATCGAGCACGGTGCCGAGGTAGGCCGCCGCGAGGGCGTCCTCCGGGTTGAGCAGGGGCTCGACGACGGCGAGGGTGTCCGGGTTGAACGGCAGACCACGGTCGGCGAGGATCACCTTCGCCGGCTCAGGCTGGTTGAGCAGCCAGTCGACGAGCAGCGCCGCCTCCTTGGGGTGCGCCGAGCCCGATGCGATCGCCCAGAACTGCGAGGGCAGCACGGCCACGCCGGAGATGTCCGTGGACGACGGCGGGAGGATGATGTCGACCTCCGCGCCCCCGGTGCCGGCCGCGTACGCCGCGATCTGGTTGGAGTAGGAGAAGGTCATCGCGGCCTTGCCGGTGCCGAACAGCGTGAGGTCCGGCGTGAGGTTGTGGTTCTCGACGATCACGGTCGGGTCGGGCAGACCGCCGCCCTCGAGCATCGCGAGCTCGATGTCGAACCAGTCCTCGATGTGCGAGGCGTCGACCCCGAGCTGGCCCTCCCAGTTGTAGATGCCGGTCTCGGTGACCTGACCGGTGTACGTGCCGAGGATGTCCTGGATGCGCAGGTCGAGGCCCACGATCCCGTCGCCGGCCTTCTCGGAGATCTCGTTGGCGGTCGCCACGAGGTCGTCCCACGTGAACGTCTCGCCCGGCAGCGCCACGCCGGCCTTGTCGAAGATCGTCTTGTTGACCAGGAGGCCGATCGCGTTACCGCCTGTGGGCAGCCCGTACAGCGTGTCGTTCACGGTCGCGTTGGTGAGCGTGAAGTCCGCGTACTTGTCGGTGGGCAGCTCGGCGGAGACGGTCGACAGGTCGAGCAGGGCCCCGGCCTCGCCGTACTCCTGCGGCTTGGCGCCGCCCAGCGCGAAGACGTCGGGCGCGGTGTTGGACGCAAAGTCCGTGGCGAGGCGGTTGAAGAGGTCGTCGGGGGCGCCGACGGGCTGCTCCACCACCGTGATGTGGGGGTACTTCGCCTCGAAGAGGTCGATCGCCTCGGTCATGATCGCGGCGCGCCCGTCGTTGCCCCACCAGGAGATGGTCAGCTCGACGGGCTCCGCGTCACTGCCGGGCTCCTCGGCCGGCTCGCTGCTCGTCTCGCCCGAAGGGGACGTGGTGTCCGGCTCGTCGGGGGACCCCGAGCAAGCGGCCAGCACCAGGAGCGCCGCGACGCCCGTGGCGAGCGTGGCACTGCGTGAGATGGATCGTCCGGTACGCCTCATTGCGCCTCATTTCATCGTTTCAATCGACGGAACCACGATACGGCAGGTCATCGAACTAGTGGGGTGGGATCGATACTCGGATCCCGGTAGCGGTGTGAAACCGATTTCTCGGCAAAGTAACGGGATGCCCTGATCCGTGTCAAGGGTGGTCCAGGCTCGGTGATCAGAGTGTGACCATCGGGGCGGCCGTGGAGGCCCTGACCTCGAGCCGCGGCTGGAAGAGCACGGAGTGTCCCGCGTCCCCGCCCTCGACGAGCGTGCTCATGCGGTCCCACGCCTGCACCCCCAGCTCCTCGTGCGGCACGGACGCCGTCGTCAGCGCGGGGGAGTTGTAGCGCGCGTACGGGATGTCGTCGAAGCCCGTGACGGACACGTCGCCGGGCACCGAGACCCCCAGCTCGCCCAGTCCGTGGATCAGGCCGATCGCCACGAGGTCGTTGAACGCGAGGGCCGCCGTGGCGCCGCAGTCGCGCACCGCCTCGCTCACGGCGCGCCCCTCGTCGACGCTCACCCCGCCGGGGAGGATCTCGAGCGAGACGTCCTCGTGCCGGGCCAGGAAGGCCTTGAGCCCCCGACGGCGGTACCCGTCCGAGGCGCTCGTCGTCGGACCCGCGACGTACACCAGGCGGCGGTGCCCCAGCTCGTAGAGGTGCTCGGCGAGCTGGTGCACTCCCGCGTGGTAGTCGATCGAGAGCCGCGCCGCGCCGTGACCAGTGCCCGGGCGGTTGATGAGCACGATCGGCGCAAGGTTCTCGATCGCCTCCGCGAGCTGCGCGTCCGGCATGCGCGGCGCGCACAGCACGATCGCGTCGCAGCGGCGCCGGATCTCCGTGGCGATCGTGAGCTCGTCCGACGGCGTCTCGACGGAGTCCGCCACGAGCACGCGGTAGCCCGAGCGGGCGGCGCTCTTGGACAGGCTCGACAGCACGGCCTGGAACGCGGGGTTGGCGAGGTCGGGCACCACGAACGCGACCGTGCGCGTGGTGCCGAGGGCCAGGCCGCGCGCGAGCGGGCTCGGGGAGTAGTCGAGGGTCGCGGCGGAGGCCCGCACGCGCTCGGCGACGGCCGCGTCGCCCACGAAGCGCCCGTTCATCACGCGCGAGACGGTGGCGGGGGAGACGCCGGCGTGCGCGGCGACCTCGGCGATGGTCGAACGGCGTTGTCGAGCGGCCATGGCACCCTCTTCCACGTACGTCGCACGAGCCATGGGGCGGCTGTGACCGACTGTTTGACAGCACATGGTGTGCGCTGCACAATGCATCGTGCCGCGAGAAAACGCTTTCTCGCAAGGTGCACGCTCACAGCGACAGGGAGGTCCGATGAGCAGCCTCGGCGAGCTTCGCACCATCGCCCGGGACGCGAAGCGCCGGCGCGGACAGCGCTCAGCGGCCGACCGTCGCCGCGATCACCCCGACAACCGGGCTGGTTACCTGTTCCTCGCCCCGTGGCTGATCGGCCTGCTCGTCTTCACCATCGGGCCCATGATCGCCTCGGGCTACCTGTCCTTCACGGACTACAACCTGCTGCAGCCCCCGGTGTTCACGGGCTTCGACAACTTCGTCCAGATGTTCAACGACGCGAGGCTGTGGAACTCCTTCCGGGTCACGGTGGTCTACGTGTTCTTGGGCGTGCCGCTCCAGCTCGCGCTCGCGCTCGGCATCGCCCTGATGCTCGACCGCGGCATGCGCGGCCTCGCGTTCTACCGCTCGGTGTTCTACCTGCCGAGCCTCATGGGCGGCTCGGTGGCCATCGCGATCCTGTGGCGCCAGGTGTTCGGCAAGGAGGGCCTGGTCAACGCGGTGCTCGGTGTGTTCTCGATCGAGGGACCGGGCTGGATCGCGCACCCGGACTACGCGCTCGGGACGCTGATCATCCTCAACGTGTGGACGTTCGGCTCGCCCATGATCATCTTCCTCGCGGGGCTGCGGCAGATCCCCGAGATGTACTACGAGGCCGCGAAGATGGACGGCGCGGGCAAGATGCGCCGCTTCGGATCCATCACGATCCCGCTGCTCACGCCCATCATCTTCTTCAACCTCGTGCTGCAGATCATCTTCGCGTTCCAGTCCTTCACGCAGGCGTACATCGTCTCGGGCGGCACGGGCGGGCCCTCGGACTCGACCATGTTCTTCACGCTGTACCTGTACAAGGAAGCGTTCACGCAGCTCAACATGGGGTACGCCTCGGCGATGGCCTGGTTCCTGCTGGTCGTGATCGCCGCGCTGACGGCCGTGAACTTCTGGCTCTCGAAGTTCTGGGTGTTCTATGACGACTGACCCTTCCCCCACCTCCACGACGGCGACGACGGAGACGACGACGATGACGACGACGACGCGGTCCCGGCGCACCGAGGCGGCGGCACGACCCCCGCAGCGCGTGCGCGCACGACGCCCCGTGAGCGCCCAGGTGCGCTCGGTGCTCAAGCACGCCGGGCTCGTCGTGCTGTCCCTCGTGATGATCTACCCGCTCATCTGGCTCGTGGTCTCGTCCCTCAAGCCGAACGCGGAGATCTTCCGCAACCTGTCGATCTTCACCACGGACCTGACGCTCGAGAACTACACGCACGGGTGGACGGCCCAGCAGCTGCCGTTCTCGGTGTTCATCACGAACTCGCTGGTCATCGCGATCGCGGCCATCATCGGCAACCTGGTCTCGTGCTCGCTCGCGGCGTACGCGTTCGCGCGGCTGCGCTTCTGGGGCCGCAACGCGTACTTCGCGATCATGCTCGCCACGATCATGCTGCCGTTCCACGTGGTGCTGGTCCCGCAGTTCATCATCTTCCGCGAGCTCGGCTGGCTTGAAACGATTTTGCCGCTCGTGGTGCCCAAGTTCCTCGCCACGGACGCGTTCTTCGTGTTCCTCATGGTCCAGTTCATCCGGGCGCTGCCCAAGGAGCTGTTCGAGGCGGCACGGATCGACGGCGCGGGCCACTTCCGGACCTTCTGGCAGGTGACGCTGCCGCTCATGGTCCCCGCGCTCGCCACGACGGCGATCTTCACGTTCATCTGGACGTGGGGCGACTTCTTCGGCCCGCTCATCTACCTGCGCACGCGCGAGAACTTCACGGTGTCGGTGGCCCTCAAGGGCTTCGTCGACGCCCAGTCCACGTCCAACTACGGGGCGATGTTCGCCATGTCCGTGGTGACCCTGCTGCCGCTGTTCCTCGTGTTCCTCGTGGGCCAGCGCTACCTCATCAAGGGCTTCGCCACGACCGGGATCAAGTAAGGAAGACCATGACGACGACGACGGACACCGGCCGGCAGCGCTACGCCCTGATCGGCACCGGCGCGCGCTCGCAGATGTACCTCGACGCCCTCGCCACGACGCACCACGACGTGGCCCGCCTCGAGCTGTGGGCGGACACGAACCCCGGGCGCATCGAGTTCTCGCGGCGCCACTTCACGGCCGCGGGCGTGCCCGAGCCCGAGCTCGTGGCCCCCGAGCGCTTCGCGGACGAGGTCAAGGCCCGCGGCATCACGAAGGTCATCATCACCACGCCGGACTTCACGCACGCGGGGCTCGCCGTCGCGGCGCTCGACGCGGGTGCGGACGTGATCATCGAGAAGCCGCTGACGATCGACGCCGAGGGCGTGCGCGCGATCTCCGAGGCCGTCGAGCGCACGGGCCGCGGCGTGACCGTGACGTTCAACTACCGCTACTCGCCCCGCAACGCGGCCCTCAAGGAGCTCATCGCCTCGGGGGAGATCGGCGAGGTGACGTCCGTGCACTTCGAGTGGGTGCTCGACACGGCCCACGGGGCGGACTACTTCCGCCGCTGGCACCGCGAGAAGAAGAACTCCGGCGGCCTGCTGGTCCACAAGTCGACGCACCACTTCGACCTCGTGAACTGGTGGCTCGACGACGCCCCGCGGCGCGTGTTCGCGAGCGGCGGCCTGCGCTTCTACGGCCCGGACAACGCGGCGGCCCGCGGCCTGGGCGAGCGGCCCGAGCGCGGCACCACGGACTCGGAGCTGCGCGACGCGTTCAGCCTCGACCTGCGTGCCGACCCGGTGCTCAAGGGCCTGTACCTCGACGCCGAGCACCACGACGGCTACCTGCGCGACCGCGACGTGTTCACGGGCCCCATCACGATCGAGGACAACCTCAGCCTCGTGGTCGACTACCAGCGCGGCCCCACGATGTCCTACTCGCTCAACGCCCACTCCCCGTGGGAGGGCTACTCGGTGCACGTCAACGGCACGAAGGGCCGCGCGGAGCTCCACGTGGTCGAGCGCGGTGCGGTGCTGCTCGATGCGCACGGCCGCGCTGTGATCGACCCGACGGCCCAGCCGGACGGCGTGACGCCGGACTCGTCGCGCCCCGTGGGGGACCGCCTCACGGTCCAGCACCACTTCGGGCCGTTGCGCGAGGTCCTGATCCCCGAGGGGGCCGGCGGCCACGGTGGGGGCGACGACGTCCTCCTCGCGGACGTCTTCCGTCCCGGCGGGCAGGACCCGACGGGTCGGCGCGCCTCGTGGGCCGACGGCGTGCGCTCGCTCGCCGTGGGCCTCGCGGGCAACCGGTCCCTCGCGACCGACCTGCCCGTGCTGACGGCGGACCTCGACCTGGGGCCGGCCGCACGCGTGCTGGAGGTGCGAGCCCGATGACGCACCCGCAGGTCAGCGCGCTGCTAGCCCGGTCCAACCGGCTCGGTGCGGACCCCCGCACCACGAACTTCGCGGGCGGCAACACGTCCGCGAAGGGGACCGCCGTCGACCCCGCCACGGGCGAGGACGTCGAGCTGGTGTGGGTCAAGGGGTCCGGCGGAGACCTCGGGACGCTCACCGAGGCGGGCCTGGCCGTGCTGCGGCTCGACCGCGTGCGCGCCCTGACGGGCGTGTACGGCGGCGTCGAGACCGAGGACGACATGGTCGCGGCGTTCGACTACTGCCTGCACGGGCGCGGCGGGGCGGCCCCGTCGATCGACACGGCGATGCACGCCCTGGTCGACGCCGCGCACGTGGACCACCTGCACCCCGACGCGGGCATCGCGCTCGCGACGGCCGCCGACGGCGAGACCCTCACGCGCGAGGTCTTCGGTGGGCGCGTCGTGTGGGTGCCGTGGCGGCGGCCCGGGTTCCAGCTCGGCCTCGACATCGCCGCGATCCGGGCCGCGCACCCGGACGCGATCGGCTGCGTGCTGGGCGGTCACGGCATCACCGCGTGGGGCGCCACGTCCGAGGAGGTCGAGGCGCGCTCCCTCGAGATCATCCGCACGGCCGAGGCGTTCATCGCCGAGCGCACCGCGGCGAGGGACGAGCACCCCTTCGGCCCGGTGCGGCCGGGGTTCGAGGCGTTGCCCGACGACGAGCGCCGGGCCCGGGCGGCCGCCCTGGCGCCCGTCGTCCGGGGGCTCGCCTCGCGCGACCGCGCGCAGGTGGGGCACTTCACGGACTCCGCCGTCGTCCTCGACTTCCTGTCCCGCGAGAAGCTCGCGCCCCTCGCGGCGCTCGGCACGTCGTGCCCTGACCACTTCCTGCGCACCAAGGTGACGCCGCTCGTGGTGGACCTGCCCGCGCACGCCCCGCTCGAGGACGTGGTCGCGCGGCTCGGCGAGCTCCACGAGGCCTACCGTGCGGACTACGCCGCGTACTACGCGCGCCACGCGGCACCGGACTCGCCCGCGATGCGCGGCGCCGACCCGGCGATCGTGCTCGTGCCGGGCGTGGGCATGTTCTCCTTCGGCAAGGACAAGCAGACGGCGCGCGTGGCGGGGGAGTTCTACGTCAACGCGATCAACGTGATGCGCGGCGCGGAGGCGATCAGCACGTACGCCCCGATCGAGGAGTCGGAGAAGTTCCGCATCGAGTACTGGGCGCTCGAGGAGGCCAAGCTGCAGCGGGCCCCGAGGCCCAGGCCGCTCGCCACGCGGGTCGCGCTCGTCACGGGCGGCGGCTCGGGGATCGGCAAGGCGATCGCCGAGCGGCTCGCCGCGGAGGGCGCGTGCGTCGTGGTCGCGGACGTCAACCTCGAGTCGGCCGCCCAGGTGGCCGAGTCCCTGGGCGGGCCGGACGTCGCGGTCGCCGTGCGCGCGGACGTCACCGACGAGGCCGCCGTCGGACAGCTGCTCGCCGAGGCCGCGCTCGCCTTCGGCGGGGTGGACCTCGTGGTCAACAACGCGGGCCTGTCCCTGTCCAGGCCGCTGCTCGAGACCACCGTCGCGGACTGGGATCTGCAGCACGACGTCATGGCGCGCGGCTCGTTCCTCGTGTCGCGCGAGGCGGCGCGGGTGATGATCGCGCAGGGCATGGGCGGGGACCTGGTCTACATCGCCTCGAAGAACTCGCTGTTCGCGGGCCCGAACAACGTCGCGTACTCCGCGGCGAAGGCCGACCAGGCCCACCAGGTGCGCCTGCTCGCCGCGGAGCTGGGTGCGCACGGCATCCGCGTCAACGGCGTGAACCCGGACGGCGTGGTGCGCGGCTCGGGGATCTTCGCGAGCGGGTGGGGCGCCCAGCGCGCCGCCGTGTACGGGGTCCCGGAGGAGGAGCTCGGGGCGTACTACGCGAAGCGCACGCTGCTGGGCCGCGAGGTGCTGCCCGAGCACGTCGCGGCCGCCGTGTTCGCCCTCACCGGCCCCGACCTGGCCCAGACCACGGGCCTGCACGTGCCTGTCGACTCCGGCGTCGCCGCCGCGTTCCTGAGGTGAAGGAGTCGAGGTGACCGAGCGCCAGCTGCCGCGGTGGAGCGAGCTGAAGCCCCTGCTGCGGGCCAAGCCGCTGCGGCTCGACCCTGTCGCGCGCGGGCTCGCGGACTGCTACTCGATCGGTGACCTGCGGCGGATGGCCCGACGCCGCACGCCGCGCTCGGTGTTCGACTACACGGACGGTGCGGCGGAGGAGGAGATCAGCCTGCGGCGTGCCCGCCAGCTGTTCCGGTGCCTCGAGCTGCGGCCCTCCGTGCTGCGGGACGTGTCCCAGGTCGACACGAGCACCCTCATGCTCGGCAAGCCGTCCGCGCAGCCGTTCGCGTTCGCTCCCACGGGCTTCACGCGGCTCATGCACCACGAGGGAGAGCGGGCCGTTGCGCGGGTCGCGGCCCGGCACGGCATCCCGTACGCGCTCTCGACGCTCGGGACCACGTCGATCGAGGACGTCGCCGCGGCGGCCCCGGGCGCCCGCCAGTGGTTCCAGCTCTACGTGTGGCGGGACCGCGCGGCGGGCGAGGACCTCATGGCGCGCGCGAAGGCCGCGGGGTTCGAGGCGCTGCACCTCACCGTGGACGTGCCCGTGGCCGGTGCGCGCCTGCGGGACTCGCGCAACGGCTTCTCGATCCCGCCCGCGCTGAGCCTGCGGACCGTCGCGGACGCCGCGCTGCACCCGTCGTGGTGGGTCAACCTGCTCACCACCAGGCCTCTCGAGTTCGCGTCGCTGTCCCAGTGGGACGGCACCGTGGCCGAGCTGCTCGACGCGCTGTTCGACCCCACCATGACGCTCGACGACCTCGAGTGGTTGCGCGGGGTGTGGGACGGGCCGCTCGTCATCAAGGGCGTCCAGACCGTGGCCGATGCCGTGCGCATGGCCGATGCGGGAGCGGACGCGATCGTGCTGTCCAACCACGGCGGGCGCCAGCTCGACCGGGCGCCCGTGCCGCTGCGGTTGGTGCCGGACGTGGTCGAGGCGCTCCAGGGGCGCACGGAGGTGTGGCTCGACACGGGCATCACCTCGGGGGCCGACGTCGTCGCCGCGATCGCCCTGGGCGCCGACGCGACCATGGTGGGCCGCGCGTACCTGTACGGGCTCATGGCGGGCGGCGAGCGCGGCGTCGAGCGCGCGGTGCAGATCCTCGAGGCCGAGGTGCGGCGCACGATGGCCCTGCTGGGCGTGCGGTCCGTGTCCGAGCTCTCCCCAAGTCACGTGAGGTTGCCGTGACCTCTGCCAGAGTGGGACCCGTGAACGCACCGAGGCGACGCCGCCCGTCCGTCGGGGACGTCGCGCGCGTCGCCGGGGTGTCCGTGGGGACAGTCTCGAACGTGCTCAACAAGCCCGAGCTCGTGAGCCCCGAGACGCGTGACCGGGTCGAGCTGGCGATCAAGGAGCTGTCCTTCGTGCGCAACGGGCGGGCGCGCCAGCTGCGCCAGGGCTCGTCCACCACGGTGGGGGCCGTGCTGCTGGACATCCGCAACCCGTTCTTCACCGACGTCGCGCGCGGCATCGAGGACCGGCTCGCGGTGGACGACCTCACGCTCATGCTCGCGAGCTCCGACGACGACCCGCGGCGCGAGTCGAAGTTCTTGCGGCTGTTCGAGGAGCACGGCGTGCTCGGCCTGCTCGTGGTGCCCACCACGCACGAGACGGAGCACCTCGCGGCGATCCAGGAGCGCGGGGTCGCCGTCGTGCTGCTCGACGCGCCCGCGGGGGCGGCGGGGCTGAGCTCGGTGTGGCTCGACGACGTCGCGGGCGGCTCGCTCGCCGCGGCCCACCTGCTCGAGCAGGGGCACGAGCGCCTCGTGTTCCTCAACGGGCCCCACTCGATCCGCCAGTGCCAGGACCGGCGGGCGGGGGTGGACCGGGCGGTGCTCGCCGTCGGGCAGGACCCCGAGCGCGTGGTCGAGGAGATCACCCTGCCGCGGCTCGACGCGGGTGCGGGGGAGGAGGCGATCGCCGCGTGGGTCGCGGCGCACGACGGCGCGGCCCCGACGGCGGTGTTCTGCGTCAACGACCTCGTGGCGATCGGCGTCCAGCGGGCCCTGCGGCGGGCCGGGGGCTTCGCGCTCCTGAGCGGGTGCGCCGTGGTGGGCTACGACGACATCGAGATCGCGGGAGAGCTCGCCGTGCCCCTGACGTCGGTGCGGCAGCCGCGCCACGAGATGGGCCGCGAGGCCGCCGAGCTGTTGCTGCGCCAGGCCGCGGGGGAGACCGAGCAGCACACCGTGTTCGAGCCCGAGCTCGTGGTGCGCGCCTCGAGCGTCCCGGGCGGCTGACCTCGCAGGCGTCCGACCCGACCCGTACCCCCTGAAGACTCCACCGACTGAATCGACTCAACCGCTACTCGAGGAGAGCGCAATGGCCACCATCGACCAGGCCGGCTGGGCGGTGCTCGCCGCCCAGGAGATCGAGCTGCCCTCGTGGGCGTTCGGCAGCTCCGGCACGAGGTTCAAGGTGTTCGCCTCGCCGGGGACCCCGCGCAGCGTGCACGAGAAGCTCGCCGACGCCGCGCAGGTGCACCGGTTCACGGGCCTCGCGCCGTCGGTCGCCCTGCACATCCCGTGGGACCGCGTGCCGGACTACGGCGCCCTCGTGCGCGAGGCGCAGGACCTGGGCCTGCGCCTGGGCACCGTCAACTCCAACACGTTCCAGGACGAGGACTACAAGCTCGGTTCGCTCGCGCACGCGGACGCCCGGGTGCGCCGCAAGGCGATCGACCACCACCTCGAGTGCCTCGACGTCATGGCCGTCACGGGATCGCAGGACCTCAAGATCTGGCTCGCCGACGGCACCAACTACCCCGGTCAGGACTCGATCCGCGCGCGCCAGGACCGCCTCGCGGACTCGCTCGCCGAGATCTACGCCCAGGTCGGTCCCGAACAGCGCCTCGTGCTCGAGTACAAGCTGTTCGAGCCGCACTTCTACACGATGGACGTGCCGGACTGGGGCACCGCCCTGGTGCACGCGCTCGCCCTCGGGGACCGCGCCGTGGTGTGCATCGACACGGGGCACCACGCGCCGGGGACGAACATCGAGTTCATCGTGGCCCAGCTCTTGCGGATCGGGCGGCTCGGCTCCTTCGACTTCAACTCGCGCTTCTACGCCGACGACGATCTCATCGTGGGTGCCGCCGACCCGTTCCAGCTCTTCCGCATCCTCGTCGAGGTCCTCGCCGGCGGGGGCTTCGAGCCCGAGACCGGGGTGCGTTTCATGCTCGACCAGTGCCACAACATCGAGGACAAGGTCCCCGGGCAGATCCGCTCGGTGCTCAACGTGCAGGAGATGACGGCCCGCGCGCTGCTCGTGGACCGCGCGGCGCTCGCGGCGGCCCAGGAGTCCGGCGACGTGCTCGGTGCGCACGGCATCCTCATGGACGCGTTCTCGACCGACGTGCGCCCCGCGCTCGCCGCGTGGCGGGCCGAGCGGGGGCTCCCCGAGGACCCGATGGCCGCGTACGCCGCGTCCAGCTACGCCGAGCGGATCGCGGCCGAGCGCGTCGGGGGGACCCCGGTGGGCTGGGGCGCGTGAGCCGCTACGTCGCGGTCGACCTCGGCGCGAGCAGCGGGCGCGTCGTGGTGGGCGAGCTCGTGGACGGGGCGATGCGTACCGAGGAGGTCGCGCGCTTCGCCAACCGGCCCGTCGAGGTCGAGCCCGTGACGCCGGGCGGTCGGCCCGAGATGCGGTGGGACCTCGAGGCGCTGTGGCGCGGGGTCGTCGAGGGTCTCGCCGCCGCGGCGCGCGGCGGAGCGGTGGCCTCGGTGGGCGTGGACACGTGGGCCGTGGACTACGGGCTGCTCGGGTCCGACGGCGGCCTCCTGGCCGCACCGGTCCACTACCGCGACCCGCGCACGCAGGGCGTGACCGAGCGGTTCTTCGCCGCGATGGACCCCGCCGCGCACTATGCGATCACGGGCGCCCAGGTGCAGCCCTTCAACACGGTCTTCCAGCTCGTGGCCGAGGCCGGGACGGACCGGTTCGCGGCCGCCGAGCGCGTGCTGCTGATGCCGGACCTGCTGTCCCACCGGCTCGGCGCCGCGCCGTACGCGGAGGTCACGAACGCCTCGACCACGGGGCTGCTCGACGTGCGCTCGCGGCGGTGGAGCCCCGAGGTCCTCGGCGTGGCCGGGTCCCTCGCCGGGCGCGAGCTCGCGCCGCTGCTGGGTGACCTCGTCGAGCCCGGGACCGTGGTGGGCGAGGCGGGAGCCGGCGCCCCGGCGGGCCTCGACGGGGCGAGGGTCGTGGCGGTGGGCTCGCACGACACGGCGTCGGCGGTCGCGGCCGTGCCGATGGCGGACCCCACCGTGTCCGCGTACATCTCCTCGGGTACGTGGTCGCTCGTGGGGCTCGAGCTCGACGCACCCGTGCTGAGCGAGGCGTCCCGGGCCGCGAACCACACGAACGAGCTGGGCGTCGCGGGGACGGTGCGCTACCTGAAGAACGTCGCGGGCATGTGGCTGCTGAGCGAGTCGCAGCGCGTGTGGCGGGCGGCGGGCCTGCGGGCGGAGCTCCCCGAGCTGCTCGACGCGGCGGCACGCGCCGAGCCGCGGCGCACCGTGATCGACGTGGACCACCCGAGCTTCCTGCCGCCGGGCGACATGCCCGCGCGCGTGGCGGACCTCGCGCGCGCGTCCGGCCAGCCCGTGCCGCGGGACCCGGGGGAGGTCACGCGGGCGATCCTCGACTCGCTCGCGGAGGCGTACCGCCGCGCGGTGCTCGGGCTCGCGGAGGTGGCCGGGCGGGACGTGCGGGTGATCCACGTGGTGGGCGGGGGCGCCCGCAACACGCTGCTGTGCCAGCTCACCGCGGATGCCACCGGGCTGCCCGTCGTCGTCGGCCCCGCCGAAGGCGCAGCCCTCGGCAACCTCCTGGTGCAGTCCCGTGCGAGCGGTGCCCTTCCGGGCGGGCTCGACGCGCTGCGTGCCGTGGTCGCGGCCTCGACCCCGACCACCACGTTCACCCCCGCCCGGTGACGCGACCTGCGCCGGTCGCGGCGCGGGTGGCACACTGGCGCGGGTGAGGGAGCAGGTCGTCCTGGGTCTGCTCGCGGTGGGCTTCGGGCTCGTCGCGAGCGTCGTGCTCTTCGTGCCGTTCGTCGCGCACAGCTATCGGCGCTGGGGGCGGTTCTCGGGCGTGCGCGCCGCGGCGTGGTCGGCGGCCCTCGTGTACTTCTGGGCCATCTGGACCTACACGCTGCTGCCCCTGCCGGAGCCGGACGCGGTGCGCTGCGCCCCGCGGAACACGACGCCGCTCGCGTTCCTCGACGACCTGCGCGCCGCGGTCGCCGGAGCCTCGGGGCGTCGTGAGCTCTTGCTCGACCCCGCCGTGCTGCAGGTCGGGCTCAACGTGGTGCTCTTCGTGCCGCTCGGCGTCTTCCTGCGCGTGCTGGGCGGTCGCGGCATCGTCCTGGCCGGGTTCGTGGGCCTGGGGCTCTCGGGCCTCGTCGAGACCACCCAGCTCACGGGGGTCTGGGGCCTGTACCCGTGCGCCTACCGCGTGTTCGACGTCGACGACCTGATCCTCAACACGAGCGGTGCCCTCATCGGCTCGGTCCTCGCGCTCGTGGTCCCGCGCCGTCACCGGGGCCGCGCCCACCGGGACGCCGTGATCACCCCGCGGGCGGTGACCAAGCCCCGGCGCGTGCTCGCCATGGCGTGCGACCTGCTCGGGTTCGCGCTCCTCGAGCTCACGGCGACCGTGGCCGTGCGTGCGGTGCTGCTCTACGGGACGGGGGACCGGGAGGCGCTCGCGGGACCCGTGCCCGGGCTCGTCGGCACCCTCGTCCCGCTCGCGGTGTGGCTCGCCGTGACGCTCGCGACGGGTCGCTCGGTGGGCGACCACGCGGTGCGCGTGCGGTACGTGGGAGGCAGGGTCCCCGAGTGGGCCGCGCGCCTCGTGCGGTTCGGCGCGGGCGTGGGAGGCTTCGGCGTGCTCTCCCTGCTGCCTGCTCAGTGGGCGCTCGCGTCCTCAGGCTTCGCCGTGCTCGCTCTGCTCGTCGCGCTCGTGACCCGCCGCGGCAGGGGACTCCCGGGACTGCTGAGCGGGCGTGAGCTCGAGGACGCGGCGGCGGTCCCGGGCGGGGGCGGCAGCACGGACGGTGAGCAGCGGTGAACCCGATCCTCACCGTCGTCCTCGGTGCCGCGGCGCTCAACCTCTACGCGCTCGTGCTCGTGGTGCTGCGCGGCCCGGTGTTCGCCACGCGCGTCTACCGGCCGATGCTGCTCAACATCGCGCTCTCCCTCGCGCCGGCCCTCGTGCTCGCGCTCGTGCTCGGCGCGCTCCTCGGGGCGGTGGCGCTCGCGAGCCCCGTCGCGGTGTGGCTCGTCGTCGTGGTCGGTGGGCTCGCATGGCTGCTCCTGCTGCCCAACTCCGCGTACCTCGTGACCGAGCTCAACTTCTCCCACCGGCGCGACGGCGAGGACGTGCCGCTGTGGTTCGACATCGTGCTCGTGCTGAGCCTCGCCCTCTCGGGCGTGGTGAACACCCTGCTCAACGTGCTGCTCGTCCAGGTCGTGCTCGTCGCGGTCGCATACCCGAACGACGCCGCACCGCTCGAGCGCGCGAGCTCGTGGATCGTCGTCGTCGTCGTGCTCGCCCTCGTGACCTTCGGGATGTACCTCGGGCGCTACCTGCGCTTCAACAGCTGGGACGTGCGGCACCCCGGGGGCATGGTGCGCAAGCTCGCCGGGCACTTCCGCGAGCGCCGCAACCTCGCGTACGCCGCGGGCTTCTGCCTCACGCACACCGCCCTGCTCGCGATCGTCTACGTGCTCGTCATGGGCCCCGCCGTCGCCGTCCTGTAGGGCAGCGGCGCGGGGGAATCTTCCGGACCAATCGGTCCACTCGGGCGACCCAAGGTCCGTCCTCGCCCCGCGCACGGGCGATCTTCGCTAGGTTCGACGGCCATGAGTGCCACCTCGACCCCACGTTCCGGCGCCCTCGCCCTCGCCGCGTTCGCGCTCGCCGTGCCGCTCGGTGCCGCGCCGGCCGCGGCCGCGCCGCTCGCTCCACCGGCGCTCGGCGCCGCCTCGCCCGTGCGCCTCGCCTCCGCGGTCGCCGCGGCCCAGCGGCCCCCCGTGACGGGTGGGCGCAAGGGCCTGGTCGAGACACGACTCGCCGCGAAGGGCAGGTCCACGGGCGAGTTCCTCGAGTCGGGCGCCGTCACGACCGATGCTCAGGGGCGGGTGATCGTCGCGGGGAGCGACTGGAACTTCCTCGTGGTGATGCGCTACCGCAAGAACGGCAAGCCCGACCGATCCTTCGGCACCCAGGGCGTGGTGCGCGTCCGGCTCGGCAAGGCCGAGGTCGTCGCGAACGAAGTGGTTGTCGACGCGAAGGGGCGCGTCGTCGTGGCGGCGGCGTCGAACGCCTACGCGCACGACCCGCGCGCTCGCGTGGTCCGCCTCACGAAGAAGGGCAAGCTCGACCGGAAGTTCGCGAAGAAGGGCGTCTTCTCCACGAAGAACGCGACTGCGCGCGGGCTTGCCGTCGACGGCAAGAAGATCGTCGTCGTGGGCCGATCGACCACGCCGAGCGGGGCGTGGGTCACGAAGCTCAGCGCGAAGGGCAAGGTCGTCAAGAAGTTCGGCACGAAGGGTGTGGTGCGGCTCTCCAAGTACGGGGACGAGGAGAACGAGCGCGTCGGGACCTCGGCCACGGACGTCCTGCTCGACGAGCGCGGCCGCATCGTGGTCCACCTCTCGGTGTTCCTCGGCATGGTCAGCGGCGCGGAGTTCGGCCTGGCGCGGCTCCTGCCGACGGGCGAGCTCGACCCCGAGTTCTACGGTGGTGGCTGGGACACCCAGCGGTACATCGCGCCCGAGGGCGACCGCCTCGACGTCTCGGCGGCCGGGCTCGCGGCGCTTCCCGACGGCGGCTACGTCACGGCGGGGGGCATGGACGGCGAGTTCACGCTCTATCGGTACGGGGCCGACGGCGAACCCCTCGGCCGCGCCGCGATGCGCTCGGTGTCCGAGCACCTCGACGAGCGTGCCGTGGCCGTCGCGATCGACCCGAAGGGGCGGATCGTCTCGGCGGGCACGGGGACGCAGCGCCTCGGCCTGACGCGCTACTCGGCACGGTTCGAGCCGACCCCGGGCTTCGGTGCGGGGGGTGCCGTGCTGCGCAGGGTGCCCGGGTACCGCGAGGTGCGCGTCGCGGATCTGACGATCGACCCGCGCGGTCGGCTCGTGGTCGCGGCGACGGGGCATCCCAAGAAGTTCTCGAAGAAGCGCGCCGTGCTCGTGTTCCGCTACACGGCGAAGGGCACGCCGCACGCCGCGTGGGGTCGCTGACCGCCTTCCCGGCGCGCGGCGCGGCTGGCACACTCGAGGCGTGAGCCTGCCCGACGACGACGTCCCGGCGGTCAGCGTGCCCGACGGCGCCGTCCCGGGTGCTCCGGCGCCGCGCGGTGACTCCCCGCGGGGGCCCGTGGACTCCTCGCGCGTGCCGCGCTTCGCAGGTCCGGCGACCTTCGCCCGGCTCCCGGGGCTCGACGAGGTGGCGCGTGCCGACGTGGCCGTGCTCGGCGTCCCGTTCGACGCGGGTGTCTCCTACCGGCCCGGGGCACGGTTCGGCCCGCAGGCGATCCGCGAGGCCTCGCGCCTGCTGCGCCCGTACCACCCGGGCCTCGACGTCGAGCCGTTCGCCCGCGCGCAGGTGGCGGACGCGGGCGACCTCGCCGTCAACCCGTTCGACATCGGCGAGGCGATCGCCACGATCGAGGCGGGTGCGCTCGAGCGGACCGCGCAGGGGACGCGGCTCGTGGTGCTCGGCGGGGACCACACGATCGCGCTGCCGCTGCTGCGCGCCGCCGTCGCGCGCGCGGGCCGTCCCGTCGCGCTCGTGCACTTCGACGCGCACCTCGACACGTGGGACACGTACTTCGGGGCCGCCTACACGCACGGCACGCCGTTCCGCCGGGCCGTCGACGAGGGGCTGCTCGACACGGGTGCCTTGACGCACGTCGGCACGCGCGGTCCCCTCTACGCGAGGACGGACCTCACCGACGACGAGGCCATGGGCTTCGCCGTCGTCTCGAGCGCCGAGGTGTCCCGCCGGGGCGTGGACGCCGTCGTCGAGCACGTCCGTGCGCGGGTGGGGGACCGGCCGCTCTACGTCTCGGTGGACATCGACGTCCTCGACCCGGCGCACGCCCCCGGCACGGGGACACCGGAGGCGGGTGGGATGACGAGCCGTGAGCTGCTGGAGATCCTGCGCGGGCTGCGGGGGCTCGACCTCGTGGGCGCCGACGTCGTCGAGGTCGCCCCCGCGTACGACCACGCCGAGATCACGGCCGTCGCTGCCTCGCACGTCGCGTACGACCTCGTGACGCTCCTGGCGGACCGGGTGTAGAGACCGCCGCTCGGTGCGCTCAGCCCGCCGCGGCCTCGACCGTCCAGAACCCGGCGAGGGGCTCGCCCGGGCCGTCCACGAGCGCGGGGATGAGGAGTGCGAAGGCACGCCGGGCGGCGCTGGCCGCGGCGTCGCGGCCGAGGCTCCCGAGCGCGCCCTCGACCATGTCGATCGCGACGAGGAGGTCCTCGAGGGTGATCCGGGGCGAGATCACGCCGGCGCGCTGGCTCGTGGCGAGCGGACCGGCGAGGAGCTCTCGGGTGCGCACGTTGAGCGTCGCGAGCCGCTCGCGACCGGCCGACGCGCGCAAGAGCAAGGGCTGGATGCCACGTGCCTGGCCCTGGAGCTCGGCGATGCGGGTCATGAGCTCGAGCGCGATCTCGGGGGCGTCGGGGCGCTCGGCGACGTAGGCCTCGAGCTCGTTGAGGTGCTCCTCGTAGACGGCGGCGGCCAGGTCGATCCGGTCCCGGAAGTGGCGGTAGAGCGTGCCGCGGCCCACGTGCGCGCGCTTCGCGACGAGGTCGAGAGGGGCGTCGGGGCCGACCTCCGCGAAGACGTGCTCCGCGGCGGCGACGAGCGCGGTGCGGTTGCGGACTGCGTCGATGCGTGGAGTCACGGTGGTTCCGCTCACCGGAGGGATGGGATGACCGTCATATCGTGACAAATCGGACGCTCGTTGTCTACTGGTGAGCGTCACCGAGCGTGCGCGGAGCGGTCGAGGTGCAGGCGTGGCACGGACCAGTGCACGACGGGACCGATCAGGAGCGCGAACGCGAGCGTGCCCACGCCCACGGTCCCGCCCAGGAGCCAGCCGATCGCGAGCGCCGTGAGCTCGATGCCCACGCGCGCCGCGCCGAGCGGTACCCCGCGGGCCGCGAGGCCCGTCATGAGACCGTCGCGCGGCCCGGGCCCGAGCCCGGCGCCCACGTACAGGCCCGTCGCGACGCCGCACAGCGCGATGCCCCCGGCGAGCATCGCGATCCGGACCCCGAGGTGGCTCACCTCGGGCAGGAGCCACAGCCCCAGGTCCACGAAGACGCCCACGAGGAGGGCGTTGGCGACGGTGCCGGGTCCGGGCCGTTGGCGCAGGGGGATCCACAGCAGCATCACGAGGATCGAGAACGCGACGACCACGGTGCCGAAGGTGAACGGGGTGCGCTCGGCCACTCCTTGGTGCAGCACGTCCCACGGGGGGAGCCCGAGCTCGGCGCGCACCATGACCGCGAGCGAGAACCCTAAGAGCGCGAGCCCGAGCAGGAGCTGCCCGTACCGCCGCGCCACCCGATCCCGCGGCC
>Ga0222423_1000743_pt1 | contig 18607 bp, 15 predicted proteins | sample 3A0metagenome_FD_182472 | JGI IMG/M metagenome (GOLD analysis project Ga0222423, IMG submission 182472) | Enriched microbial communities from leaf-cutter ant dump, University of Wisconsin, Madison, United States - 3A0 (version 2) | ecosystem: Environmental > Terrestrial > Nest > Insects nest >...
CGCGCTTGAGCTCGCGCAGCACGGCCTCGCGGATCACGCCCGTGCCCTCGTTGCGCACGAAGGTCTTGATGGCCAGGCGGCGCTGCGGTGCGGTGGCGATCACGCTCAGGTCGCGCAGGCCCTCCAGCGCCATGCCCAGCGTGCGCGGGATGGGGGTGGCCGTGAGCGTGAGCACGTCCACCTCGGCGCGCAGTTGCTTCATGGCCTCCTTGTGGCGCACGCCGAAGCGGTGCTCCTCGTCGATGATGAGCAGGCCCAGGTTCTTGAACTTCGTGGATTCGCTGAGCAGCTTGTGCGTGCCCACCACGATGTCCACCGTGCCGTCGCCAATGCCCTTGATGGCCGCCGTGATCTCCTTGCCCGAGCGAAAGCGCGAGACCTCGGCCACCCGCACGGGCCATTTGGAGAAGCGGTCCACCAGCGTCTGGTAATGCTGCTCGGCCAGCAGCGTGGTGGGCGCGAGGAAGGCCACCTGCTTGCCGCCCGTGACGGCCACGAAGGCCGCGCGCAGCGCCACCTCGGTCTTGCCGAAGCCCACGTCGCCGCACACCAGGCGGTCCATGGGGCGTGGTGAGATCATGTCCTGGATGACGGCGTGGATGGCGGCGTTCTGGTCCGCCGTTTCGTCGAAGCCGAAGTCGTTGGCGAAGGCCTCGTAGTCCTGCGGGCTGTAGCGGAAGGCATGGCCCTCGCGCGCCGCGCGCCGCGCGTAGATGTTGAGCAGCTCGGCCGCGCTGTCGCGCACCTGGGCGGCGGCCTTGCGCTTGGCCCTTTCCCACTGGCCGCTGCCGAGCTTGTGCAGCGGCGCCTCGTCGGCGCTCACGCCCGTGTAGCGGCTGATGAGCTGCAACTGGCTCACGGGCACGTAGAGGACGGCCTTGTCGGCGTATTCGAGGTGCAGGAACTCCTGCAGCGCGGGCGTGCCGTCGGGGTTCTTCTGGCCCACGTCCATGTTGATGAGGCCGCGGTAGCGCCCGATGCCGTGCTGGCTGTGCACCACGGGGTCGCCGAGCGTGAGCTCCGACAGGTCCTTGATGAGCGCCTCGACGTCGCTCACCTGCTCCTGCTTCTTGCGCCGGCGCGCGGTGGGGCCGGTGGCGAAGAGCTCGGTTTCGGTGACGAAGTCCAGCCCCTGTTCGCCCCAGGCAAAGCCCGTGGCGAGCGCGGCGGTGGCGATGCCGACCTTCTCGTCGCCATGGGCCTCGAATTCGGCGAGCGTGTCGAACGCGGGCGGGTTCAGGCCCGAGGCGCGCAGGAAGTCGAGCAGGCTCTCGCGCCGCCCGGCGCTCTCGGCCAGCAGCAGCACGCGGTGGGGCGTGGTGCGGATGTGGGCCTGCAACCGCGCGAGCGGGTCCTCGGCGCCGCGCACCACGGACAGCGCGGGTAGCCGGGTGGCGAAGGCGTTGTCCTCCACGTCCTGCGTGCCTTCGCGCAGCGCGAGCTGGGCGCATTCCTTGGCGCGCAGGTAGAACTGGTCGGCGGTGAGGAACAGCGCCTCGGGCGGCAGGGCGGGGCGCTCGGGGTCGCCTTGGACCATGCGAAAGCGCTCTTTCGTGTCTTGCCAGAAGCGCTGGAAGGCGGGTTCCAGGTCGCCGTGCAGCACCACGGTGGCCTCGGCCCCGAGGTAGTCGAACACGGTGGCCGTCTCGTCGAAGAACAGCGGCAGGTAGTACTCGATGCCCGCGGTGGCCACGCCGTTGCCCATGTCCTTGTAGACGCGGCTCTTGGTCGGGTCGCCCTCGAGCATCTCGCGCCAGCGGCTGCGGAACTGGGCGCGCGCCGCGTCGTCCATGGGGAACTCGCGGCCCGGCAGCAGCCGCACCTCGGGCACGGGGTAGAGGCTGCGCTGGCTGTCGGGGTCGAAGGTGCGGATGGAGTCGATTTCGTCGTCGAACAGGTCCACGCGGTAGGGCACCAGCGAGCCCATGGGGAACAGGTCGATCAGCCCGCCGCGCACCGCGTATTCGCCGGGGCTCACTACCTGCGAGACGTGCGCGTAGCCCGCGAGCGTGAGCTGCGCGCGCAGCTTGGCCTCGTCGAGCTTCTGCTTCGTCTTGAACTGGAAGGTGTAGCCCGCGAGGAAGGAGGGCGGCGCCAGCCGGTACAGCGCCGTGGTGGCGGGTACCAGCACCACGTCGGCGCCCGTGTCCTTGTCGCGCTGGCTGATGCGCCAGAGCGTGGCCAGGCGCTCGCTGATGAGGTCCTGGTGGGGCGAGAAGGCGTCGTAGGGCAGCGTCTCCCAGTCGGGGAACAGCGCGCAGCGCAGGCCGGGCGCGAAGAACGCCATCTCGTCGATGAGGCGCTGGGCGTCGGTGGCGTCGGCCGTCACGATGGCGGTGACGCGGCGCGCGGCCTTCTCGCGTTCGCCCAGGCGGGCGAGCAGCAGGGCGTCGGCGCTGCCCACGGGGCGGGGCAGGGTGAATCGTTTTCCGGGGAGGAGTTTGGGCAGGTCCATGAGCAGGGCAATTTTAGAATCGCCCCATGACCGACCTCTCCACGACCGCTGCGCGCTTCTGGGGCCTGGTGCCCTGCGCGGGCACGGGCACGCGCGCGGTGGCCGCCACGGCCGCGGGCGACCTGCCCAAGCAATACCACCTGGTGGCCGGCCAGCCGCTGGTGCTGCACACGCTCTACGCCTTCGCGGGCGTGGCGCGCCTGGCGGGCACGCTGGTGGCCGTGGCGGCGGGCGATCACTTCCTGGACAGCTACCCGCACGCCACCTACTTCACCGTGGAGTGCGGCGGCCCCACGCGGGCCGATACGGTGCTGGGGGGCTTGCGCGCGCTGCGCGAGCGCGGCGCGCAGGCCACCGACTGGGTGCTGGTGCACGACGCGGCGCGCTGCCTCATCACCACGCTGCTGATCGACGCCTTGATCGACGCCTGCGCGGGCGACGCCGTGGGCGGCCTGCTGGGCCACAAGCTGGCCGACACGCTCAAGACCGCCACCGGCGGCCCCGGCGGCGTGCGCGTGGCCTCCACCGTGGACCGCAGCGACAAGTGGCTGGCGCAGACGCCGCAGATGTTCCGCATCGGCCCTTTGACCAGCGCCATCGAGCGCATCGGTTCCTCGGCCACCGACGAGGCCAGCGCCATGGAGGCCATGGGCCTGCACCCGCGCCTGGTGCCGGGCGGGGCGCAGAATTTCAAGGTCACCTACCCCGACGACTTCGCCCTCGCCACGGCCGTGCTCACGCAGCGCATGCACAGCGGCACGCTGGAGCGCTTTGGCGGCGCGCGCGGCGTGGGCGCGGGCGACGTGCCGGGCAACCCTTTCTTTTGAGCACAACGATGAGCTTTCCGAATTTCCGTATTGGCGAGGGCTGGGACGTCCACGCCCTGGTGCCCGGCCGCCGCCTCGTGATCGGCGGCGTGCAGGTGCCGCACACGCTGGGCCTGCTGGGCCATTCCGATGCCGACGTGCTGCTGCACGCCATCACCGACGCGCTGTTCGGCGCGGCGGCGCTGGGCGACATCGGCACGCACTTCCCCGACACGGACGCGCGCTTTCGCGGCGCGGATTCGGTGGTGTTGCTCACCGAGGCCGCGCGGCGCGTGCGTGCCGGGGGCTGGGAGATCGGCAACGTGGACAGCACCGTGATCGCCCAGGCGCCGCGCCTGGCCGCGCACATCCCCGCCATGCGCGCGTGCATCGCCGGGGCGCTGGGGCTGCAGGAGGGCCAGGTCAACGTGAAGGCCAAGACCGCCGAGCGCCTGGGCCCGGTGGGGCAGGGCCTGGCGATCGAGGCGCGCGCGGCGGTGCTGCTGTTCAGTCGTTGAGGTTCACGTCCACGGCCGGCGGCTTGGGCGGCAGGTGCCGCTTGATCTGCGGGCGCTGCAGGCGCTGCTTGGGGTCTTCGCCCTCGGGCAGGCTGGTGGCGCGCTGGAGCTGGATGTGGGCCACGAGGCCGCCCGAGGCGGAGTTGGCCAGTGCGAAGATGCCGCCCATGCGCTGCACGGTCTTGTCCACGATGGACAGGCCCAGGCCCGCGCCCGCGGCGGCCGTGCGCGCGGAGTCGCCCCGGTAGAAGGGCTTGGTGAGGCTGGCGAGCTGCTCGGGCGGTACGCCCGTGCCCCGGTCGCGGATCTTGATCAGGGCCCAGTTCTCGCGGCCCTTGGCGGCGATGTCCACGGTGGCGATGTCGGTGTCGGGCGACTTGCCGTAGCGGCGCGCGTTCTCGAGCAGGTTGGAGATCACGCGCGCGAGCTCCACCTCGTCGGCCATGACGTTGATGTCCTCGGGCACGGCCATGGTGATCTGCAGCTCGCGGTGGTCCTGCACGGCGTAGACGCAGGACGAGACGACGGCGTGCAGGTTCACGGGCGTGAGGGTGACGTTGTCGGGCCGCGCGTAGTCGAGGAACTTGTCGATGGTGGCGTCGAGCTGCACGATGTCGGCCACCATGTGCTCGCGTGCCACCTCGTCGGTCACGCTCATCTCGGTTTCCAGGCGCAGGCGCGCCAGCGGCGTGCGCAGGTCGTGCGAGATGCCCGCGAGCATCACGGCGCGGTCCTGCTCCAGCTTGGCGAGCTTCTGCGCCATGCGGTTGAAGCCGATGTTCACCTCGCGGATCTCGCTGGTCACGGCCCCCTCGTCGAGCTGGCTGGTGGTGAAGTCGCCCTCGCGCACGCGGTTGGCCGCGTACGAGAGCTGTTTGAGCGGCCGGTTGATGAGCCGCGCGATCAGCGCCGCGCCCATGAGCGAGAGCGCGCCGGCCGTGATGAGCCAGATCAGCCAGGTCTTGCCGCCCGCGGGGGTGAAGCGCGAGCGGTCCATGAGCAGCCAGTTGGGGTCGCCGTTGATGGTGAAGCCCACCCACAGGCCGTTCTCGCCGTTCACGCTGCGCGCGACGATGGTGCCCGGGCCCAGGCGCTCGGTGAGCGTCTCGGTGAGCTGCTCGCCCAGTGCGTTGTGGTCCAGCAGCTCGAAGCGGTCGCCGGGCTCGTGCGGCAGGATGCGCACGCCCTCCTGGTCGGCCATGGTCTTGATGAGCGAGACGCGCGCGATCGCGTCGGCGTGCACCAGGGCCGCGCGGCTCAGGTTGACCAGCGAGGCGATCTGCTGCGCCGTGTGCAGCGTGCGCGGCTCGAATTCGAGCGCGCGCAGCGTCTGCAGCCACGCGAGGATGGAGCCCACCAGCAGCAGCGCGAGCAGGAAGAAGGTGCGCCAGAAAAGGTTCAGGCCCACGCGCGGGTTCTGCTCCGGGCGCCGCCGCATGTATTCGAGCGGCGCGGGGCTGGTGGCGTCGGGCGAGCCGTCGGTGGAGGCGTTCATGGGGAAAGCGCAGAGAGGGCGCCCGCGCCATGCGTTGGCGGGCGCCGAAGGGTTAGTTCGTGCCGTCCGGCACGAAGACGTAGCCCACGCCCCACACCGTCTGGATGTAGCGCGGCGCGGCGGCATCGACCTCGATCAGCTTGCGCAGGCGCGAGACCTGCACGTCCAGGCTGCGGTCGAAGGGCTCGAACTCGCGCCCGCGCGCCAGCAGGGCGAGCTTCTCGCGCGACAGCGGCTGGCGCGGGTGGCGCACCAGGGCCTTGAGCATGGCGAATTCGCCGGTGGTCAGGGGCAGCTCCTCGCCGTTCTTTTGCAGCGCGCGCGTGGCCAGGTCGAAGGTGAAGGGGCCGAAGGTGACGACCTCGTTGTCGCCCGAGGGCGCGCCGGGCGCCTCCTGCGGCGGGCGGCGGCGCAGCACGGCGTGGATGCGCGCGAGCAGCTCGCGCGGGTTGAAGGGCTTGCCCAGGTAGTCGTCGGCGCCCACCTCCAGGCCCACGATGCGATCCACGTCCTCGCCCTTGGCGGTGAGCATGATGATGGGCGTGCGGTCGTTGGCGGCGCGCAGGCGGCGGCAGATCGAGAGGCCGTCTTCGCCGGGCATCATCAGGTCGAGCACGATGAGGTCCACGGTCTCGCGCAGCAGGATGCGGTTGAGGGCCTTGCCGTCCTCCGCGATCATGACCTCGAAGCCCTCTTGCGTGAGATAGCGGCGCAGCAGGTCGCGGATGCGCGCGTCATCGTCCACCACGAGGATCTTGTCGGTGCGGTTGGTCGTTGTGGCCATGGTTCTTTTCCCCTAGTCCAATTTGTAACAGAGCCGATTCTGACCAGCTTGGGCCTGGAAGTTCAGGGTTGACGCCCGGATTTTTATGTCTGTTACATATCTTGCAGCCTGGCTTGGGCGGGTGGCGCGGGCTTTACACGATGTGGGTTAACGTGGCGCCCGTACCGCATGAAAGGAATGGGATGACCCTGAAGAAAACTGTAAAAACAATAGCTGCTTGTGCGCTCCTGGCAACGGTTTCTGGCACTTTTGCCCAAAATTCGCCAGCGCCGCAGAACGTGGTGCAGCTCTCCGCGTCGGGCACGGTGGAGGTGCAGCAGGATCTGCTGGTGCTCACGCTGGCCACGAGCAAGGAGGCGGGTGATGCCGCCACGGTGCAGTCCCAGCTCAAGCAGGCGCTCGACGCCGCGCTGGCCGAGGCCAAGCGCCAGGCGCAGCCGGGGCAGCTCGACGTGCGCACGGGGCCGTTCGGCCTGTCCCCGCGCTACGGCAAGGACGGCAAGATCACCGGTTGGCAGGGCCGCGCGGAGCTGGTGATGGAGGGGCGCGACTTTGCGCGCATCACCGCCACGGCGGGCAAGATCCAGACCATGGCGATCGGCCAGATCGCCTTTGGCCTCTCGCGCGAGGCGCGGGCCCGGGTGGAGGGCGAGGCGCAGACCCAGGCGATCGAACAGTTCAAGGCGCGCGCCACGGAACTGGCCAAGGGCTTTGGCTTCAGCGGCTACACGCTGCGCGAGGTGGCCGTGAACAGCAACGAGATGGCGCCCGGCCCCTTCCCGCGCATGATGGCGGCCAAGGCCGCCGCTCCGTTCTCCGATGCCGCGCCCGTGCCGGTGGAGGCGGGCAAGGCGCAGGTGGTGGTCAACGTGTCGGGTTCGGTGCAGATGAAGTGAAAAAAGAGCGGGCTGGAAGCCTTTTCGGCCTCCAGCCCCCTCCCAGGCGGCGCAAGCAGCTATTGAAACAGGAGCTTACTGGGCCGCCCAGCCGCCGTCCATGTTCCATGCCACGCCGCGCACGTTGGCGGCGGCGGGCGAGCAGAAGAACAGGGCCAGCTCGCCCAGTTCCTCGGGCGTGGTGAACTGCATCGAGGGCTCCTTTTCGCCCAGCAGCAGCTTCTTGGCCTCCTCGTTCGACAGGCCGTGCTGCGCGGCCTTGGCGTCCACCTGCTTTTGCACCAGCGGCGTGAGCACCCAGCCGGGGCAGATGGCGTTGCAGGTCACGCCGGTGGTGGCGGTCTCCAGCGCGGTCACCTTGGTCAGGCCCACGATGCCGTGCTTGGCCGCCACGTAGGCCGACTTCTGGGCCGAGCCCACCAGGCCATGCACCGAGGCCACGTTGATGATGCGGCCCCAGTTGGCCGCCTTCATCGCGGGCAGCGCCAGGCGCGAGGTGTGGAAGGCGCTCGTGAGGTTGATGGCGATGATCGCGTCCCAGCGCTCGGCGGGGAAGTCCTCCACGTTCGCCACGTGCTGGATGCCCGCGTTGTTCACGAGGATGTCCACGCGGCCGAACTGGCTCGCGCTGTACTTCATCATGTCCTCGATGTCGGCCACGCGGCCCATGTCCGCGCCGTGGTAGGCCACCTGGGCGCCGGCCGCCTGGCCCGCGGCCAGCACCTCGGCGCGGGGGCCGTCCACGTCGCCGAAGCCGTTCAGGACGATGTTCGCGCCCTGGCGCGCCAGGGCCTTGGCGATCCCCAAGCCGATGCCGCTGGTAGAGCCGGTGACGAGGGCGGTTTTGCCTTTCAGCATAAGAAGTCTCTCCAGATTGAATTACGATGCAACGCAACAATTATCGAGCCATGCCCGCCCCCGCTACCACCATGATTGAACCTAGGCTGAACTACGTATGGAGCGTCGGCGCCGCGCGGCCCGCCGCCGCGGGAGACCGGGCCCCGATGCACCGCATGGCGTACTGGGAATGGAATGCGACGGGCGACGCGCACCACCCGCACGTGGTCGTCTGCGTGCACGGCCTGTCGCGCCAGGGGCGCGATTTCGACGTGCTGGCGCGGCGCCTATCGGCCCATGCGCGCGTGATCTGCCCCGACGTGGCGGGGCGCGGCCAGAGCGACTGGCTGGCCGATCCGCAGGGCTACCAGGTGCCGCTGTACGCGGCCGACATGCTCGCGCTGCTGGCGCAACTGCATGCCCAGGCGCCCATCGCCACGCTGGACTGGGTGGGCACGAGCATGGGCGGGCTCATCGGCATGGGGGTGGCGGGGCAGCCCGGCCTGCCCCTGCCGGTGCCCGTGCGCCGCCTGGTGCTCAACGACGTGGGGCCATCCATCGCATGGCAGGCGCTGCAGCGCATCGGCCAGTACCTGGGCCAGCCCGTGCATTTCGATTCGGTGGAGCAGGCGGCGGATGCGCTGTGGGCCATCTCGTCGTCCTTCGGCCCGCACACGCGCGAACAGTGGCTGGCGCTGTCGCGGCCCATGCTGCGCGCGCTGCCGCAGGGCGGCTTCGGCCTGCACTACGACCCGGCCATCGCCGTGCCCTTCCGCGCCCTGACCAAAGAGGCCGCCAGCGCGGGAGAGGCGCTGCTGTGGCAGCTCTACGACCACATCGGCGCGCGCACGCTGCTGCTGCGCGGCGCGGATTCGGACCTGCTCACGCGCGCCACGGCCGAGGCCATGGCGCAGCGCGGGCCGCGCGCGCGGCTGGTGGAGTTCGCCGGCGTGGGCCATGCGCCCACGCTGGTGGCCGAGGACCAGGTGGCGGCCGTCGAGGGCTTCCTGCTGGAGGCCGCATGAAGAGCATGGCAGCGGCCGCACCGCCCTCCGCGGCCGGCGGGGCGGGCGCCCTGGAGGCCGTCGCGCCCCTGATAGCGGCCACGTCGGCCACCCTGCCCGAGCAGGTCAACGCCCTGGCGCGTGCGCGCGCCTTCGCCGAGCCGCTGCTGGCCAGCGAGACCATGGAAACGGGCGAGAACACGCTCGCCCATGCCGACGCCGTGGCCGCCATCCTCAAGGGCATCGGCGGCTCGGAGGCCATGCAGGCCGCGAGCTACCTCGTGCATGCCTGCGTGCACCTGAACAAGCCCGAGGATGTGATCGCCAAGGCCTTCGGCGAGAACTTCGCCACGCTGGCCGTCGAGACCACCAAGCTCATGCGCGTGCAGCAGCAGGCGCGCGAGGCCGAGACCACCGGCCAGCGCGTGGACGACGCAGCCGTGCAGACCGAGAACGTGCGCAAGATGCTGCTGGGCTTCTCGCGCGACCTGCGCGTGGTGATGCTGCGCCTAGCCTCGCGCCTGCAGACACTGCGCTTCTATGCCGCGGCCAAGCGCCCCGTGTCGCCCAGCCTGGCGCGTGAGGCGCTGCACGTGTTCGCGCCGCTGGCCAACCGGCTGGGCATCTGGCAGATGAAGTGGGAGCTGGAGGACCTGTCGTTCCGCTTCCTGGAGCCCGACACCTACAAGGAGATCGCGCGGCTGCTCGACGAGAAGCGCACCGAGCGCGAGGTCTACATGGAGCAGGTGCGCGGCCGGCTCGAATCCGAGCTGCGCGCGCGCAGCATCAGCGCCAGCGTGCAGGGGCGGCCCAAGCACATCTACAGCATCGTGAAGAAGATGCGCGGCAAGTCGCTGGGCTTCGACCAGGTGTTCGACATCCGCGCGCTGCGCGTCATCGTGCCCTCGGTGAAGGACTGCTACGCAGCCCTCTCGTGGGTGCACGAGCACTTCAGGCCCATCGAGGCCGAGTTCGACGACTACATCGCCAAGCCCAAGCCCAACGGCTACCAGTCGCTGCACACCGTGGTGCGCGACGAGGCAGGCAAGGCCATCGAGATCCAGATCCGCACCCAGGCCATGCACGACCACGCCGAGCACGGTGTGGCTGCGCACTGGGCCTACAAGGAGGCGGGCACCAGGGGCTACGCGGGCGTGTCCGCCAGCGGTGAATACGACGCCAAGATCGCCGTGCTGCGGCAGCTCCTGGCCTGGGGGCGCGACCTGGCCGGCACCAGCCACCGTGGCCTGTTCGACGACCGCATCTACGTGCTCACACCCGATGCCGCCGTGATCGAGCTGCCCCAGGGCGCCACGCCCGTGGACTTCGCCTATTCCGTGCACACCAGCCTGGGCCACCGCTGCCGCGGCGCGCGCGTGGACGGCGCCATGGTGCCGCTGAATACACCGCTGCAAAGCGGCCAGACGGTGGAGATCACCACCGTGAAGGAAGGGCGCCCGTCGCGCGACTGGCTCAACGCCGACCTGGGCTACCTGGTGAGCCACCGCGCGCGCGCCAAGGTGCGCGCATGGTTCAACGCCCAGGCCACGCACGAGACGGTCGCGCGCGGCCGCGAGGCCGTGGAAAAGCTGCTGCAGCGCGAGGGCAAGACGGCCGTCAGGCTCGACGACCTGGCCGTGCAGCTTGGCTTCAAGACCGCCGACGGGCTGTTCGAGGTGGTGGGCAAGGACGAGCTTTCGCTGCGCACCATCGAGACCCTGCTGCGCCCGCCCGAGCCCGAACTGCAGCCCGAAGATCTGGTGCCGGTCAAGAAGGCGCGCTACCCCGATTCCACGCCCAAGGGCGGCGTGCTCGTGGTGGGCATCGACTCGCTCATGACGCAGCTGGCCAAGTGCTGCAAGCCCGCGCCGCCCGACGAGATCCGCGGCTTCGTCACGCGCGGCAAGGGTGTGAGCGTGCACCGCGCCGACTGCAGCAACTTCCACGAAATGGCGGCCCGCAACGCCGAGCGCGTGATCGAGGTCGCCTGGGGCCGCCCCAAGGCCACCGCCACGGGGTCGGCGGTCTACCCGGTCGATGTGGCCGTGGAAGCGGCCGACCGCCAGGGCCTGCTGCGCGATATCTCGGAAGTCTTCGCGCGCGAGAAGACCAACGTGATCGGGGTGCAGACCCAGTCCGTCAAGGGAACGGCCTGGATGACCTTCACCGTCGAGGTGGCCGACTCGGGCCGGCTGGGCAAGGTGCTGTCGATCGTGGCCGCCGTGCCCGGCGTGCGCTCCGCGCGCAGGCGCTGAACGCCGGCGAGCGGCCGTTTTACTGCTATACTCGCGGTTTCTCGAACAAACACAGGCGCGTAGCTCAGCTGGTTAGAGCACCACCTTGACATGGTGGGGGTCGTTGGTTCGAGTCCAATCGCGCCTACCAACTAACCATTGGTGCAAAGCCTTCTAGATCAACGGTCTAGGAGGCTTTTTATTTTTTCGCTTTCAAGCTTCGCTTACCGGGTGTCGCCAACACTACGCCCAATTTGCTACTAGCCATCTGATCGCCGTTGTGTTGATGATCCTGCAACTAGTCCCGACCGTCGCGTTCGCGGTCGGTTATGTGGTCTTGAATGTGGTCGCGGTCGCTTGGCTATCCAGGCACGCGAGGCCATGGCTTCGTCGTGCGGGTAGGGCCATGTACAGAGAACTCGACGAGGTGTCGAGTGCCCGGGCATGGGTGACGACCGTCTCCCACCTGGTGGCAGCGACGGCGCTGGTGGTGGCTCTCAGGCAGCCGCTGGGGCTGATCTGGCTGGCACTCGTGCTGTTGGGCTATGTCTTTTTCATCATCGCCTTGATGATCTCACTGATGGCCCAGGTGCCGTCTGTGCGCAAGCTCTGGGAAGACCCCTTTTTCAAGGTGTGCACGCTGGCACTCCCTTTCCCTATCGCGTTTCTCGCGAAGGGATTTGCGTCCGAGTGGGTAGGTGAGCTGACGAGTTCAAGCGCCTCTAACTTCCCAATGGCCTATGTAACGGCAACCTGTTTCGTGCTGCTGGTGGGTGTGTTCATTGGGTTGTCGGTGGCGCTGCTGGTGTTCGAGGTGCTGTTCATCGCGATGGTCACCAGGGGCAAGAAGACAGGCCCCACGTTTTGGTCGAAAGAAACCCTGCAGCGCATATTTGCCATGGGCGTACGGCAGCGTCTGGCTGCACGGCAGCATTCGAAGGTGATCAGAAAGCGGGCTGGTGCGCTCGGGCTTTCGCTTTTCACGTTTCTCGCTTGTTTGTTTGGCATCCACACCATCTCCGCGCTGTTTTCGAGTCGCGTGGGCAACGTCTTGCTACTGGCAACGGTGTTTGACTTCGATGGCGCACCAGCAACGCGGTGCGCGTTGACAGAGGAGGAGAAAAAGCTGGCCGACCGAAGGGCGCCGATCCTGAAGGCGGTGTTCCTGTCCACAGCCCAGGACAAGGCGTTGCTGATGGAACGGAGTTCGAGGCTTTTCGAGCCCGTGGTCCTCACTGGGTTGAGGCAAGAGACGGGTACGGGGCGGACGCTGACATTTGGTCGCGTGGCGAAATGCTACGAAACCGATAGCAAGTAGCAGCGGGCGGCGTTTTCAGGGGGAGAGCTATGGAAGCCTCTGTAGCAGTCATGGGGCACCTTTTTCAACGTGATTTCAATCGCGCCTGCCAATGCAAAAGCCGCTTCAGGAAACTGAAGCGGCTTTTTCATTTCCGAAACACCCCTCAGGGTTACCTCTGCCAGGGCGTGCCAGGCCCATTGCCTAGAATCTGTTGCACTGCAACGTAAGCGAGGGCGCCAGGCCCTGAGGAGTTTTCCCGTGCCAGACAACAAGAAAGCCGCGCCCGCCGCCAAGCCGGTTCAGCGCGTGATCAAGAAGTATCCCAATCGCCGCCTGTACGACACCGACACCTCCACCTACATCACGCTGGCCGAGGTCAAGCAACTGGTGATGGCGAGCGAGCCCATCGTGGTGCGCGATGCCAAGACGGGCGAGGACCTCACGCGCAGCATCCTGCTGCAGATCATCCTGGAGGAGGAGGCCGGCGGTGCGCCCATGTTCACCGAGGCGGTGCTGGCCAACATCATCCGCTTCTACGGCCACGCGATGCAGGGCTTCATGGGGGCGTACCTCGAGAAGAACATCCAGGTGTTCACCGACATGCAGACCAAGCTCGCCGAGCAGTCGCAGGGCCTTACGCCCGAGATGTGGTCGCAGTTCATGAGCCTGCAGTCGCCCATGGTGCAGGGCATGATGGGCAACTACGTCGAACAGTCCCAGGCCATGTTCAACCAGATGCAGGAGCAGATGCTGGGCGCCTTCGGCATCAAGCGCTGACGGCGCGCCCGGGGGGAAAGCCCCCGCGGGCCAGAACTGGGACAATACGGGGATGAGCGAAGCACTCTCCCCCACGAAACCCCCCAAGGTCGGGTTCGTCAGCCTCGGATGCCCGAAGGCGCTGACCGACTCCGAACTCATCCTCACGCAGCTCTCGGCCGAGGGCTACGAGACCACCAAGACCTTCGAGGGCGCGGACCTCGTCATCGTCAACACCTGCGGCTTCATCGATGACGCTGTGAAGGAAAGCCTGGACACCATCGGCGAGGCGCTGGCCGGGAACGGCAAGGTCATCGTCACCGGCTGCCTGGGCGCGCGCGCCGATGGCGGGGGCGGCAACCTGGTCAAGGGCGTGCACCCCAGCGTGCTGGCCGTCACGGGCCCGCACGCCACGCAGGAGGTGATGGAGGCCGTCCACACCCACCTGCCCAAGCCGCACGACCCCTTCCTCGACCTGGTGCCGGGCGCGTTCGGCGAGGCGGGCATCAAGCTCACGCCGCGCCACTATGCGTACCTGAAGATCAGCGAGGGCTGCAATCACCGCTGCACCTTCTGCATCATTCCCTCGATGCGCGGCGACCTCGTCTCGCGGCCCGTGGGTGACGTGCTCAAGGAGGCCCGCGCGCTGTTCGAGGGCGGGGTGAAGGAACTGCTCGTCATCAGCCAGGACACGTCGGCCTACGGCGTGGACGTGAAGTACCGCACCGGCTTCTGGGACGGCAAGCCCGTCAAGACGCGCATGCTGGAGCTGGTGCAAACGCTGGGCGAGATTGCCGAGCCCTACGGCGCCTGGGTGCGCCTGCACTACGTGTACCCGTACCCGAGCGTGGACGAGGTGGTTCCGCTCATGGCCACGGGCCGCGTGCTGCCGTACCTCGACGTGCCGTTCCAGCACAGCCACCCCGACGTGCTCAAGCGCATGAAGCGCCCCGCCAGCGGCGAGCGCAACCTCGAGCGCATCCAGCGCTGGCGCGAGGCCTGCCCCGAGATCGTGATCCGCAGCACCTTCATCGCGGGCTTCCCGGGCGAGACGGAAGAGGAGTTCCAGCACCTGCTCGGCTTCGTGCGCGAGGCGCAGATCGACCGCGCGGGCTGCTTCGCCTACAGCGACGTGAGCGGCGCCGTGGCCAACGAGCTGCCCGGCATGCTGCCCCTGGAAGTGCGCGAGGAGCGGCGTGCGCGCTTCATGGCCGTGGCCGAGGAAGTTTCCACCGCCAAGCTGCGCAGCCGCGTGGGCGCCACCATGCAGGTGCTGGTGGACCACGCCCCCGCGCTGGGCCGTAAGGGCGGCCGGGGCCGCAGCTATGCCGACGCGCCCGAGATCGACGGCGTGGTGCACCTGCTGCCGCCCGAAAAGGTGAGCAAGCAGCTCAAGGTGGGCGAGTTCACCCGCGCGCGCATCGTGGGCACGCAAGGGCACGACCTCGTCGCCATGCCGGTGTGACAAGACCAGAGGCCACGATGAGCACCACCTACACCTACCCCCAGGACATCTACACCGAGCCGGAACCCGATGTCCACACCCTGGCGAACCTGGGCCCGCTGGCGCCCCTGGCGGGCATCTGGACGGGCACGCGCGGGCTGGACGTGAACCCCAAGGCCGATGGCCCCGAGCGCCAGGCGTTCATCGAGCGCATCGAGCTGCAGCCCATCGACGCGCAGACCAATGGCCCGCAGATGTACTACGGCCTGCGCTACCACACGCACATCCTCAAGCCCGACGACCCGGAGACCTTCCACGACCAGGTGGGCTACTGGCTGTGGGAGCCCGCCACGGGCACGCTGATCCAGACGCTCTCCATCCCGCGCGGGCAGACGGCCCTGGCCATGGGCCAGGCCGCGACCAATGCCAAGACCTTCCGCCTGGAGGCGGTGCGCGGCTCGACGGTCAACGGCATCTGCTCCAACCCGTTCCTGGAGCAGGCGTTCCGCACCGACCGCTACGTCGTCGAGGTCACGGTGAACGACGACGGCACCTGGTCGTACGCGCAGACGACCACGCTCGTCATCCCCGGCCAGGCCGAGCCCTTCGCGCACACCGACCGCAACCGGTTCACGAAGATCGGTGAGCCCACGCCCAACCCCACCGCGCAGGCCGCCGCCGCGCAGGGATGAAAAAAAGGCTTCCCATCGGGAAGCCTTTTTTGCGCGAGCGGGGAGGGCGCTCAGACGCGCTTGCGGTATTCGCCCGTGCGCGTGTCGATTTCGATGCGGTCGCCCTGGCTTACGAACAGCGGCACGGCCACTTCGAAGCCGGTGGCGATCTTGGCGGGCTTGAGCACCTTGCCGGAGGTATCGCCCTTCACGGCGGGTTCGGTCCAGGTGATCTCGCGTTCCACGCTGGTGGGCAGTTCGACCGAGATGGCCTTGCCGTCGTAGAACACCACTTCCACGGCCATGCCGTCCTCGAGGTAGTTCAGCGCGTCGCCCATGTTCTCGGCTTCGACTTCGTACTGGTTGTACTCGGTGTCCATGCACACGTACATCGGGTCGGCGAAGTAGGAGTAGGTGCACTCCTTCTTGTCGAGGATCACGTTGTCGATCTTGTCGTCGGCCTTGAACACGATTTCGGTGCCGAAGTTGCCGATCAGGCTCTTGAGCTTCATGCGCACGGTGGCGGCGCCACGGCCGCCGCGTGCGTATTCGGTCTTGAGGACGACCATCGGGTCCTTGCCCTGCATGATCACGTTGCCGGCGCGGATTTCTTGAGCGATTTTCATGGTGTGTGGTTGGTGGTTGCGGTTGGCGCAGAACCCGTGATTCTAGCTTTTTCGGCGATGAAGCCCAAAAGCTGGGTGGCCAGGTCGTCCTGCGCCAGCAGCCGCGCGCGCGCCGCCTGCACGCAATCGCGCCATTGCGCGAGCAGCGGGGCGGTCAAAACGGGCAGGGCGTGCGCGGGTGCAAGGCCATTCCAGGCGCAGTGGAATTGGCGCACTGGCGCGGGCGCCTGGAGCCAGTCGAGGAAGGCGTGCAGCTTGGCGTGGTGCGCACCGTCGTGCTGGGGGTAGATGTGCCAGACGAAGGGCTGTCCGGCCCACAGCGCGCGCACGAGCGAATCCTCGCCGCGCACGCAATTGAAGTCCGAGGCCCAGAGCAGCTCGTCGAACTGGGGCTGGGGGCAAGGCTCCAGGTATGAAATGGATAGCTGCTCGCGCCCGCCAGTAGAGGGCTGCAGGCCGATTTCATGCAAAACCGCCGCCGTGGCCCGCCCCGGCGTGACGAGCAGGTGGCCGCTGAGCTGGCCCAGCAGCGCGGCCAGGGCGGGCGGCTCGTAGCAGAACAGCGAAACGGCGAAACCCCCGATACCCCGCTGCGCGCGCCACGCAGCGCGGTCGAAGGCGGCCTGGCGTCCGGCCAGGCCCGGCTCGTGCAGCAGCCCGCCGGTGCGTTGCGTGAAGCCCGGGTAGAAGAACCACTTGGTCAGCCCCGCGCCTGGCCCGCTCATCACGGGCGAGGGCAGGAGGTGGCAGCGCTCCACGTAGCCCTCGGCCGAGAGGTATTCGAGGTTGATCCACAAGGGTTTTGGGCCTCCAGCGCCCGGTGGGTTTGCGCAAGCGGCTATGAAACCAGGAGCAATCTCGCAACCGAAGGCCTCGACCACCACGTCGCCCGGGCCATCGTTGGGCGCCGCCTGGGGCCAGGGGCGCACCTCCACGCCCGGGGCGCCCTGCGGGGCCATCCAGGCCAGCGCGCTCGCGTCGTCCACCCACAGGCGCACCGTGTGCCCGCGCGCGGCCAGGTCCGCCGCCAGCCGCCAGCACACGCCGATGTCGCCGAAGTTGTCGATCACCTGGCAGAACAGGTCCCAGCGCAGCGCGGCGGTCATGGCGCGGCCCCGGCGGCGGCGTCCGGCGGGCGCAGGTGGTCCGCCAGCAGCCGCGTGGCGCCCGAGAGCGCTTCGCCTGCGCGCAGGCACAGCATCAGGCGGCGCCGCGCCCAGGGCTCGTTGAGCGCCACGGTGCGCAGCGTCTGCGCGCCCCGGTAGAGCTGGGCGCTGCCGCGCGGCATCACGCCCACGCCCAGGCCCGCGGCCACCATGAGGTAGAGCGCGTCGTAGCCCGTGACCTGCATGCGCAGCTTGAGCGGCAGGTTCGCCTCGGCCGCGCCGCGCAGCAACTGGGTGTTGACGGCGCTGCCCGGGTGCATGCCCACGAAGTCGAAGGCCAGCGCCTCGGCCAGCCGCACCGACTTGCGCCGCGCCAGCGCGTGCTGCGTGGGCACCACCAGCACGAGCTCGTCGCTGCGGTAGGGCAGCAGCGTGAGCCGCTCGCCGTAGCTGCCGTCGTTGAGGATGCCCACGTCCGCCGCGTTCTCGGCCACGGAGCGGGCCACGTCGGTGCTGATCTGCTCCTGCAGCTGGACCTGGACCTGCGGGTGGCGCGCCATGAAGCGCTGCAGCTCGCCCGGCAGGAACTGCGTGATGGCCGAGATGTTGGCCACCACGCGCACATGGCCGCGCACGCCGTTGCCGTAGTCGCGCATCTGGCTGGCGATGCCGTCCAGGTCGTTGAGCACGCCGCGCGCCAGGTGCAGCAGCGCGTAGGCGGCGGCCGTGGTCTCGGTGCCCCGGTTGCTGCGCGCGAACAGCTCCACGCGCAGCGTGTCCTCCAGCTCGGCCAGGCGGCGGCTCGCGGCCGAGGGGGCGATGTGCTCGCGCGCGGCGGCGCGGGCGATGGCGTTTTCCTCCATCACCGCGACGAACAGCCGCAGGGAGACTGGATCGAGCTTCATGGGCGCCGATGGTACTGCGGTGCCATGCCGGTTTGCGATGGCAGCTTCGCAATCGAGCGTTTTGGGTGCGCCGGCGCGGTGCGGCATCATCCGCGCCGGATTCCAGGAGGCAACACACCGATGCATGAAGAGACAAGCTCCCCCGCCGCCCTGGCTGGCGTGCGCGTGGTCGAGATGGGCCAGCTCATCGCGGGCCCGTTCTGCGGCAAGACCCTGGGCGAGTTCGGCGCCGAGGTCGTCAAGATCGAGGCCCCGGGCGCGGGCGACCCGCTGCGCAACTGGCGCCTCATGAAGGAGGGCACCTCGGTCTGGTGGCAGGTGCAGTCGCGCAACAAGCGCTCGGTGGCGCTGGACCTGCGCGCTCCCGAGGGCCAGGACATCGCTCGCAAGCTGATCGCCGAGGCCGACGTGCTGATCGAGAACTTCCGCCCCGGCACGCTCGAAGGCTGGGGCATGTCGCCCGCCGAGCTGCATGCGCAGAACCCGGGCCTCGTGATCCTGCGCATCTCGGGCTACGGCCAGACGGGGCCGTACCGCGACCTGCCGGGCTTCGGCGTGATCGGCGAGGCCATGGGCGGCCTGCGCCACCTCACGGCCGAGCCGGGCCGCGTGCCGGTGCGCGTGGGCGTCTCCATCGGCGACACGCTGGCCGCGCTGCACGGCGCCATCGGCGTGATGATGGCGCTGTACCACCGCAAGGTGAATGGCGGCGCGGGCCAGGTGATCGACGTGGCGCTGCACGAGGCCGTGTTCAACTGCATGGAGAGCCT
>Ga0222423_1000744_pt1 | contig 18597 bp, 14 predicted proteins | sample 3A0metagenome_FD_182472 | JGI IMG/M metagenome (GOLD analysis project Ga0222423, IMG submission 182472) | Enriched microbial communities from leaf-cutter ant dump, University of Wisconsin, Madison, United States - 3A0 (version 2) | ecosystem: Environmental > Terrestrial > Nest > Insects nest >...
GGGCGGATATAGTGCTGGATATTGTCGCCGGAGACTATGCGGCGAAAAACATATCGTGCCTCAGGCCCAAAGGGCGGCTGGTGCAGGTCGGCATGGCGCGCGGCTCACGGGTCGAGATCGATCTGGCGCGGGTAATGCAGAAACAGGCCATTGTCACCGGCTCAATGCTCAGGCCGCGCAGTGCCGACGAAAAGGCCCGGCTGGTGGCCGGGGTGCGCCGTCAGGTCTGGCCGCACATAGAGGCAGGCCGTATCCGTCCGTTGCTGAGTAAGGTGTTTCCGTTTGCCGACGTCGCGCAGGCGCAGGACTGGCTGGATAGCGGCCACCATACCGGCAAGGTGGTTCTGGCCTTATAGGGCGCAAGCTCTACTTTCGTTGGCGCTTACCCCCGTTGCGCAGGGGCGGCGGGTTTGCAGGCCAGAATTTGCAGGTCAGAAAGCGAGCCTTGTGAAACCGTCTCCATGCCCCCTCCGGCGGGACAAGCCCGCCACCTCCCCCGCTTCGCAGGGGAGGATATCAGGGGAGGATATTAAGATTTTTGGCCCCGCTTCGCAGGCGAGGATATTAAGATTTCTGGCCCCGCTTCGCAGGGGGAGAATGTAAAAACTCTGGCCCCGCTGGGGAGGCGGTTTTTTAGTAGGTGTCGTCTTCGTCGTCATCCTTAGGAGCGGGCTTGTTGAAGGCCGCGCCGAATACGTCTTCGGCCGTCAGGTCGGCCTTACGGGCGAAGGGATCGTCATCTTCCTCGACCGGCAGCACGGTGGCCGCAGGCTTGAGCGAGGGGTCTTCGTAGGGGATGCCCAGCTTTTCGGCCTGCTTGCGCCTGGTTTCAGCGGCCTTGCGCACGGCGGCATCCAGTTCGATCTGCGACACCAGACCAAGCGTCACCGGATCGACCGGCTTGAGGTTGGCGGCGTTCCAGTGGGTGCCGTTACGCACCTGTTCGATAGTCGATTTGGTCGTGCCGAGCAGCTTGGAAATCTGCGCGTCGGTCACTTCGGGGTGGTTTTTCACGAACCATGAAATGGCGTCGGGGCGATCCTGACGACGTGATACCGGCGTATAGCGCGGAGCCTTTTTGGCGGGTTTCAGCAACTCGGCATGGCGGCTTTTCTGCGCCTTCATGCGGTAGGCGTCGTTCTGTTCGGCCGCGTCCAGTTCTTCGCGCGTCAGCTGACCATTGGCGATCGGGTCGGCACCGCGAATGTCGCGGGCCACTTCGCCATCGGCAATACCCTTGACCTCAAGCAGGTGCATCCCGCAGAAATCGGCAATCTGATCAAAGGTCAGGGATGTATTTTCAACCAGCCACACCGCCGTGGCCTTGGGCATCAGAATATCAGACATGTTCGGACGTCTTTCACAAATAGCTACGCCCGGCCTTTGCGACCGGGCGTGGGATGTTGGTCAAATCTATAAAGCGATTTCGGCGGAAAGGAAACACCTAAACAAAACCCCGCTGTCATATATTTTCAGCCCCCTTCCCTGCCCTTATCAAAGCGGCTTTCGCGTCACAGGCGGTAAAAAACGGCCCGCGCCAATCTTGACCCCGCCCCGTCCCTGCCCTAAGCGCAGCCCCGTGCAAGGGTGCCGTAGCCATACGGCTGAAAAGGGAAGCGGATGTAATCTCCGCACTGTCCCCGCAACTGTGAACGCCGAGTTTGCTGCCACTAAGCCACTGATGCCCGGCATCGGGAAGGCGGCAGGAAACGCCTGAGGCGCAAGTCAGGAGACCTGCCTTTGCTGTCGTCCTTCGCGTGACCGGGGCAGTCACAAGAGCGGTCGGGCCCCTCATAAAGGCCCTGTCCCCAGAGACGATATGTCCGGTCGTCCGCGCAAGCCCTGCGCGGCGCGATCATCCATACGCGCCTGAAGGCTTTTGAGAATTATCATGTCCCCTACCCTGTTCCGCACCGTTTGCGCCGCCTCTGTGATGATGGCCGCCGCCTCTGTGGCCTCTGCCGATACGGTTGAAAATCCGAAAGACACCATTGTCGTCACCGTAACGCGCCTGCCGACGCCGATCCTGAAAACCGGTCAGAGCGTCGCCGTGCTGGACAGCGCGACCCTGAAAGACAAGCAGGCCCTGAATATTGCCGAGCTTCTGGCCCTAACGCCGTCCCTGACCATCGCCCAGAACGGCAGCATGGGCACCGTGGCCACAGCGCGTATTCGCGGCGCGGAAAGCGACCATACCCTCTATGTGCTGGATGGTGTGCGTCTGGCCGACCCGACCCAGATCGGCGGCAACACCAATCCGGGCCTGCTGATGGCCGGTGACATCGGGCGCATCGAGGTGGTGCGCGGGCCGTTCGCGACCCTGTGGGGGTCGGGGGCCATTGGCGGCGTGGTCAGCCTGTCGAGCAAGACGGTCACCCGCCCGCTGGAAGGCACGGTATCGCTGGAGGGCCTTGAGGACTATGGCGCGGCGCGCCTGAGCCTTGGGGGCAAACAGGACAGGCTGACCTGGCGCGTGGCGGCAGGCCGCACCAAGGATGCCGACATGTCGGCCCTGAAGATCGGTGAGGAGATCGACAGTTTCAGCCAGAACCAGTACCGCATCGGTCTGGGCTATGACCTGACCGAACGCCAGAGCCTGAGCCTCAGCGCCCTGCGCACCCGCAGCCATAATGACTATGACAATTTCGGCGATACTGACGATTACGGCAATACGCTCGAAAGCGTCTATAGCCTTGGGTACCGTTTCAAAGGCGACGTCCTGACCCATGCCCTGTCGGTGTCTCAGGTGGACAGCACGCGTCATGACTATAGCGGGGCCGGTGTCGAAAACCTCAGCGGCGAAGGCACGGTGCGCAATTTCGACTACACCGGCACGGCGCGCCTCAGCGACATTACCCGTCTGGTGTTTGGCGCCAGCCACGAACAGGCCGAAGCCACCTATCAGGCCTATGGCGGGCCGGTGATGGACAGGGAAGTCTCTATCGACAGCCTGTTCGTGCAGGCGTCACACGACTTTACCGATGCCTTCAACCTGACGGCCAGCCTGCGCTATGCCGATCATGACACCTTTGGCGACTATACGATCGGCCATGTGTCGGGGTCCTATGTCGTGGCCGACACTCTGGTGCTGCGCGCCAGCTACGGGCAGGGCTTCAATGCCCCCAGCCTGTACCAGCTCTATTCCGATTCCGGCAATCCCGAGCTGGGCGCGGAAAAGGCCAATAGCGGTGAATTTGGCGTGGACTATTACCTGCCCGCCCGTCGCGCCCGCCTCAGCCTGACGGCCTTCAAGCGCGAAACGAAGAACCAGATCACCTATGTCAACTGCTTCGAGGCCCCCATCGCCCTGTGTGACGATCGCGGCGAATGGGGCGGCTATTACCTCAACCGCGCGCGCAGCGAGGCCAAGGGACTTGAGCTTGAGTTCGAGGGCGACCTGACCGACACCACGCGCCTCAGGGCCAATTACAGCCGCGTGATTTCCAAAGATGCCGTTACCGGCATCGATCTGGCCCGCCGTCCGCGTGATCTCGGCAATATCGACATCACCCAGACGATTACGCCGGATTTCACCGTCGGTCTGGGGCTACGCTATGCCGGTTCGACCCGCGATTCGGATTTCTCGGCCACGCGGCTCAAGCCCTATGGCGTGCTTGATCTGCGCGCCGCCTATCAGGTTCATCAGCGCTTCGCCGTCTATGGCCGCGTCGAAAACCTTGGGGATGCCGATTACGAAACCGCCGGCGGCTACAGCGTTCCCGGCCGTCGCCTGTGGCTGGGGATCCGCGCCGACCTGTTCTGAAAGTGACAGGGGGCGCATTCGGCAAAAAATTACCTAAGGTTGATTTTAGTCAATGCGCCCGCGAAAACAATGGGCCAGACTATGGATGACGGTCGGGACGCCCCCTGACTTTAACCCCGCCCGTTCATGACCCCGTACAGACAAAGCGCCCCCCTGCGGCCCCTTTGTCTGTGTATCCTGAGCGAAGAGCCTGGCTCCGCTCTTTGTGAGAAACTGGTCCCGACCGCAGACGCACCCCCATTCCGTCTGCGGTCTTTTTTTACCCGAAACTTTCCGGCATAACCGCCATATATCAACCCTATTTCTTTTTTACACATCTCAGGGCATCCAAAGCGCTATGCGTGTAGAAAAAGGTTGTAGCGCCCGTCCGATACACATAAATCTATAATCTTAAACCGGAATCCGTTCCGGTATTTGTGGATTTTTAAACTCTTGAATAATTACAAATTACTCCGTTTTATTGCCAAATTGCCGTTTATCGGACGGAAATCCGTGACCCTGTCTCTGGCGGATCCCAATGATTCCCTGTCGTATAAAAGTCTTTTGCATCGTCCTCAGGTAGAGCTGGACAAGGACGGTCTGCGGCAATTCTATGCGGGCAAATCGATCCTGATCACCGGCGCGGGGGGGTCTATCGGCTCTGAAATCGCGCGTCAGGCCCTGTCTCTGGGGGCGGCGCGTATCGTGCTGATCGACCATTCGGAACTGGCGCTGTATGAGATCGAAAAGGCACTGCGCTACGAATTTCCCGATGCGCCCCTGTCGCCGATCCTCTGTTCCATCCGCCGCAAATCCCGCCTTGAGGCCATTTTCGTCGAACAGAAGCCGGACGTCATCTTCCACGCGGCGGCTCTGAAACATGTGCCGATGGTCGAGCTTAATCCGTCCGAGGGCGTGCTGACCAATGTCATGGGCACCCAGTATGTCATCGACGCCGCCAGAGCGGCCAATGTCAAACAGCTGGTGCTGATCTCATCCGACAAGGCGGTGGCCCCGGCCAGCATCATGGGCGCGACCAAGCGTCTGGCCGAGCATCTGATTTCGACGCAACTGGGGTCTTCCAATCAGGCCTGCGTCGTGCGGTTCGGCAATGTGCTGGGGTCAACCGGTTCGGTCGTGCCGCTGTTCCGTTCACAGATCGAGCGTGGCGGCCCCGTTACCCTGACCGATCCCAAGGTCGAGCGCTTTTTCATGACCATTGCCGAGGCCGTGCAACTGGTGATGACGGCGGCCCTGCACAATGCCTCGCATCCTGAGGAAGAATCCAACCTCTATATTCTGGAAATGGGGTCGCCGATCCGCATCTATGATCTGGCCAAACGTATGATCCGCCTGTACGGCCTGACGCCGGACAAGGATATAAAGATCGTCCTCACCGGATTGCGCGACGGGGAAAAGATCACCGAGGCTCTTATAGATGACAATGAGGTGCGCGCCTCGCTGCGGCCCGGCATCTTCAAGGTCGTCAACCAGAATATGCGTCTCAAGCTGTCGCCGACGGCGCTGGCCGAGCTTTATCTGCTGGCCGAACGCGGTGAGGATGAGGTCGTCAAGGCGCGGGTCTTTGCCTTCGTCAATTCCCTGCGCGACCAGCCCGACAGCGAAACGCCGGTACCTCTGCTGATACCGGCGTAATTTCAGAGATATTCATCCTCTGCAGACCCCCCGTAGAGACAATTTCAAAAGGGTCGGAGTCTGAGTCGAAAAGGCGTGTCTTCGAGAACCGAAGCGCAGCCTATTTAATATAGGTGAGCATCGGAAGCGCAGAAGGACGCGTCTTTGCAGACCAGAAAACGACCCTTTAGGGGTATCACTAAGCTGCCGTGGCTTTAAGGCCTATGATCGCGGCAATCAGCATACCGAGAAACACCATGCGCGGCAGGGTCACCGGCTCATGGAACAGGAAGATGCCGAGGATCGCGGCCCCTGTGGCGCCGATCCCGACCCAGACGGCATAGGCCGTGCCGATCGGCAGGGTTTCAGCGGCCTTGGCCAGCAGGAACATGCTGCCCGCCAAAGTCACCAGCACAAAAATGGATGGCAGGGGCTTTGAGAAGCCTTGCGTATATTTCAGGCCCACGGCCCAGCACACTTCCAGAAGACCGGCCACAGCCAGAATCATCCACGACACAGACATCATAACGCTCCGTTATTGGTGTTTATAAAAAGCGTCGTCTTGTCCTGACCCGGTACGGCGCGTCTCGTCGGGGAGCGCGCTTATAGCAAAGGGATAGCCATAAAAAAAGCCCCTGCCGTGCAAACGACAGGGGCCGGTGTTTTCTCAGGCGAAACAGGGCTTAACCCGGCGACACCATATTCTCAGGCCGCACAAACTGATCAAATTCTTCGTTGGTCAGATAGCCGCCGCCGACGGCTTCTTCGCGCAGGGTGGTGCCGTTTTTGTGCGCGGTCTTGGCAATCTTCGCGCAGGCATCATAGCCCAGACGGCCATTGAGCGCGGTCACCAGCATCAGCGAGTTTTCCACGCCCTTCCGGATATTGTCGATGCGCGGCTCAATACCAACCACACAGTTTTCGGTGAAGCTGACCGCCGCATCGGCCAACAGGCGCACCGATTGCAGGAAGTTATAGGCCATGACCGGATTATAGACGTTCAGCTCGAAATGGCCTTGCGAACCGGCGAAGGTCAGGGCCGCATGATTGCCGAACACCTGCACACAGACCTGTGTCAGGGCTTCGCACTGGGTCGGGTTGACCTTGCCCGGCATGATCGACGACCCCGGTTCGTTTTCCGGCAGGGCCAGTTCCCCCAGACCGGCGCGCGGGCCGGAACCCAGGAAACGGATGTCATTAGCAATCTTGAACAGCGACGCCGCCACGGTGTTGATGGCCCCGTGCGAGAACACCATGGCGTCGTGTGCCGCCAGAGCCTCGAACTTGTTGGGAGCCGTGGTGAAGCCCAGACCGGTGATCGCGGCAATCTTTTCCGCCACGCCCTCGGCAAAGCCGATCGGCGCATTGAGGCCGGTGCCGACCGCCGTGCCGCCCTGCGCCAGTTGCATCAGCCTGGGCAGGGTTTGCTCGATGCGCTCGATGCCGTTGGTCAGTTGCTGGGTATAGCCGGAAAACTCCTGACCGAGCGTCAGGGGGGTGGCGTCCTGCGTATGGGTGCGGCCGATCTTGATGATCGCCTTCCACGCCTGCGCCTTGTCGTTCAGGGCATTGCGCAGGGTTTGCAGGGCCGGCAGCAGGCGATGGACGATTTCCTCGGCACAGGCAACGTGCATGGCCGTCGGATAGGTGTCGTTCGACGACTGGCTCATATTAACATGGTCATTGGGATGAACCGGCTTTTTCGAGCCTTTTTCGCCACCAAGGATTTCGATGGCGCGGTTCGAGATGACCTCGTTGGCGTTCATGTTCGATTGCGTGCCCGAACCGGTTTGCCAGACCACCAGCGGGAAATGTTCGTCGAGCTTGCCTTCGATGACTTCGTTGGCCGCCTGAACGATGGCTCCGGCAAGGGTCGCATCGAGCTTGCCCAGCGCCAGATTGGTTTCCGCCGCCGCGCGCTTGACGATGCCCAGCGCCCGCACCACCGGCAGGGGCTGCTTTTCCCAGCCGATTTTGAAGTTACCGAGCGAACGCTGGGCCTGCGCGCCCCAGTATTTCGTCGCATCGACCTCGATCGGGCCAAAGGTATCGGTTTCGGTACGGGTGGTTTTGGTCATGCCGGTCTCCGTTTTGGGCCTGTGGCGCGCCGACGAACCGCCGCGCGCCCCTTGCGTGAAAATTGTGCTTTTCAGTGGTACATTCAGGACAAAAACGCAACGAAAAAAGGCAGGCAAGCAGGGCCTCAGGCCCTGCACCCGTCAGACCCGAGGCAGACGGCAAGGATCAGGCTATGTTTGAAGGGGGCGTGTATGGGGGCCGATTCAGCAGGCCCCCTCCGTCGCGGCGACATCTCCCCTGCAAAAAGCTACAGGGGAGGCGATTTCCATCAGGATTTGCGGCCAAACAGCCAGTCAAAGAAGCCGCGTTTTTTTACAGTGGTCTGGGCGGCTTCGACGCGGTCTTCGGTTCTTTGCTTCACCGCTTCGATGGTCGCATCGGCCCTGACCCTGGCGGCATGGATGGCGTCCTCAGCCTTGTCCTTAGCGTCTTCGATCACATCAGCGGCCTTGCCACCGGCGTCCTTGGCCGCCCTGACCGCGTCTTCCAGCCGGTCTTTCGCCGCTTCGATAGCGTCCTCAGCCTTGTGAAGGGCCTCATCGATCGCCGGTTTCGCCGCTTCGACCGCATCCTCGATCCGGTCTTTGGCGGCGGCAACTACGGTTTCCGCCTTTTTGCGTGCGTCCTTGATGACCGGCTTGGCGGCTTCGACCGCTTCGTCAATCCTGCCCTTTGCCGTAGCCACAGCCGTCCCGGCCTTTTTACGCACGGCAGCAGTGCGGGCCTTAGCCTCTGACGGCGCGGCCTTGCGCGTCGCCGCCCTGACCTTCGTGGCGGCGGCTTTGGTTTCCTTCACCGCCGTTTTCGCCGCTGTTTTGACTTCCTTTTCGGCTTTCACCGCGGTCTTTTTGGCGTCCGTGGCCGCGGCCTTTACCGTGCGTGTGGCTTTGGTTGCCGTCGCCTTGACGCCCGCCTCGGCCTTGGTAGCGGTTTTGGCGACCGTTTTCTTCGCCCTGGTCGCGGCCGTATCCACAGCCTTCGTCGCCGCTGCCGTTTTACGCGCTATCGTCTTTTTTACGCCCGCATCGGCTGCAATATCAGACGCCGCCGCTGTTTTTGTCTTTTTCTCAGTAGCCATTTTCCACTTTCCCATTGGCGCGCGGCGCGCGCACGCTTAAAGACCGTATTGAAACCAATCGTCACACCGAATCGGAAAACTCCCGTAGATCAGCATGACATATAATCCACAACAAATCATAGCAAAAGGCCCGCGCCAAGTGGCAGAAACCGCTGCCGAAGCTATCGACGACGATATTTTGCTCGAAGGCGTGACCTATTCGATCCTTGAAGAAGACGAAGACCACGATGTCTGGCGTATCGACGCCTTCCCCACGACCGAGGAAGAGGACACCAGATTACAGGAAGTTCTTAAAAATTACTCAGAACTTACGGTAAACGCCGACCGGCTGGCCGATGCCGACTGGCTGAGCATGGCCCTGTCGGGTCTGCCGCCGGTGCGCGCGGGACGGTTCTTCGTCTATGGCATCCATGATCGCGGCAAAAAGCCCTCCGGCACGGTCAATCTGCGCATTGAGGCGGGCGCGGCCTTCGGCACCGGTCACCACGGCACCACGGTCGGCTGTCTTCAGGCCTATGACGAGTTGCTGAAGAAATACCGTTTCGAGCGCGTGCTGGATGTCGGGGCCGGTACCGGCGTTCTGGCCATTGCCGCCTCGAAAACCGGCACAACCTATGCCGTCGGCACCGACATCGACCCGATCAGCGTACGCATTTCCAATGAAAACGCCAAACTCAACACCTCCCATGCGCGCTTTGTCTGGGCCAATGGCCTGAACCACAAGGATGTGCGCAAGGACGCCCCCTATGATCTGGTGTTTGCCAATATTCTGGCACGGCCTCTGGTCAGCCTGTCGCAATCCATCAAGACCTCGTTGAAACCGGGGGGCTTTGTCATCCTGTCGGGGCTTCTGCGCACGCAGGAGCGTTTCGTCAAAGGGGCCTATATGTCCAAGGGCTTCCGCGTCGTGCGGCGCATCCATCGGGACGCCTGGTGTACGCTGGTTATGAAGCGGGACTAGGGGGGCCTTTCCTGTTGACGCGGTAATATGAGGAGATAAGACCTTGGCTTTCCAGACCTATCACGCCACCACCACACCGGCACAGGGGCCGGTTCATGTGGCCGCCTTGCGGGCGCAGCTGAAGGCATCGGGGCTGGACGGATTCCTTGTGCCGCACGAAGATGAGCATCAGAACGAATATCTGCCCGATGCCAATGAGAGACTGGCCTGGGTGTCGGGCTTTACCGGTTCGGCGGGTGCGGCGCTGATCCTGATGGACACAGCCCTTCTGTTTGCCGACGGACGCTATAGCCTGCAATCGCGCGCCCAGACCGATGCCGCGACCTTTGAGGTCAGGGAATTTACCGCCACGGCGGTGGCCGATGCGCTGGCGGCCCTGCCTTCGGGTCTGGTGATCGGCTATGATGCGCGCCTGCATAGCCCCAAGGCCCTGTTCGATTTTCAGGCCGCTGCCCATATTTCCGGCATCACCCTGAGGGCCGTCAGCCCCAATCCGCTGGATGTGGCGTGGGGCGCGGCGCGACCGGCTCCGCCGCTGGCACCGGTCGTGCCCTATCCGCTCGACTATGCCGGTGTCACGAGCGCCGACAAGCGCGCCCAACTGGCGACCGAACTGAAGCGGCAGGGCCTGAGTGCCGCCCTGATCACCGCCCCGTCGTCTATTGCCTGGCTGTTCAATATTCGCGGCGGCGATGTCATCCGCTCGCCTCTGCCGCTGGCGCTGGCGCTGCTCTATGCCGATGGCCGCGCCGACCTGTTCCTTGAGCCGGTCAAGGTCAGCGAGGGCCTTGATATCTGGCTGGGCAAGGCCGTGCGCTGCCGGAATCCTGACGATATAACCGAAGCCTTCATCGCCCTGTCCGGTCGTCCGGTGCTGGTCGATGCCGGTCTGTCGGCAGCGGGCTGGGTCGAGGCTCTGCAAGCCGCCGGTGCCACGGTCATCAGCGGCGAAGATCCCTGCACCCTGCCGCGCGCCTGTAAAAACGCGGTGGAAATCGCCCATACCACCGCCGCCCATATCCGTGACGGGGCGGTGATGGCCGAGTTTCTGCACTGGCTGGCGACCGAGGCCCCCTTCACCCTGCCGACCGAAATCGAGGTGGCGCAGAAACTGGAATCCTTACGCCTCAATACGGGCAAGCTGAAAGACCTGAGCTTTGACACCATTTCCGGCTTCGGCGCCAACGGGGCCGTGGTGCATTACCGCGTCACCGAAGACACCAACCTACGCCTGAGCCATGGCAATCTGATGCTCGTCGATTCCGGTGCGCAGTATCTGGATGGCACCACCGACATCACCCGCACCGTGGCCATAGGCGACCCCCTGCCCGAACACCGTCATATGTTCACCCTTGTGCTGAAGGGGCATATTGCGCTGGCCACCGCGCGCTTCCCCAAGGGGACGAGCGGCACGCATCTCGATGCACTGGCGCGGCAATATTTATGGGCCGAAGGCTATGACTATGACCACGGGACGGGGCATGGCGTCGGCGTCTATCTGGGGGTGCATGAAGGGCCGCAGCGCATCAGCAAGGCACTGAATGGCTACGCCCTGAAACCGGGTATGATCGTTTCCAATGAACCCGGCTATTACCGCGAAAACGCCTTTGGCATCCGCATCGAGAACCTGCAATATGTCACCGAAGCCGACACAGGCGGGGAGCGCCCGATGCTGGGGTTCCAAAACCTGACCTGGGCGCCGATTGACCGCACACTGATTGACGTGTCCCTGCTGTCGCCCGCTGAACGCGCCTATATGGACGCCTATCATGCCGAGGTATTGCGCTTGACCGGCCCGCTGGTGCCGCCGGAGGTGCGTGCGTGGCTTGGGGAGGTGTGCCGCCCCCTGTAGCCCCTCAGCGCAGAGAGAGGTGAGACGCTATGTGCGCCAGACCTTCGCGATAGGTGGGAAAACGCGGCCGCCAGCCCAGTTCCGCCTTGGCCAGCGCATTGGAAGCGCGCTTGTTTTCACTATAGAAGCGCCGCACGGCGGGCGACAGGGACGGATCGTCCCAGGCAATCAATGGCGGCAGCGCGAAGCCATAGCTGCGTGCGGCATAGGCCACCACTTCATCTGCCGCCGCCGGTTCATCGTCACACAGATTATAGATACCCCCCGCACGTGGTCTTTGCAGGCTGCACCACAGGGCTTCGGCGGCATCCGCGTCATAGAGGCGCGAAAACACCTGATCGGGTTTATGAATGCGGCGTGCTGTGCCGTCTTTCAGCTTATCGAGCGCGCTGCGGCCTGCACCATAAAGACCGGGCAGGCGAAAGGCGGCGACATCATGGTGTATAAGGCTGCGCCACTGGTTTTCAGCCTTCAGCCGCCGGTGGGCTTCGGGCGATTGCGGATTGGCGGGCTGATCTTCAAATACCCAGCCGCCACCGCGATCGCCATAGACGCCGGTGGTGGACAGGTAGCCGATCCATTTGCGGGAGGCGGAGGGGAACCCCGAAGGGGTGGAGGGGGCAAATCCTCTGTGTAATGCCCCCTCCGGCGGGACTTCGCCCGCCACCTCCCCCGTAAACAGGGGAGGATGAATGGCCGTGAGAGCATGAAACGCCGGACAGCCCTCATCGGTCGGGGCGGGGGTAATGAGTATGGCCGAGGCGGCAGCAAAGGCGGCCTTCAGGGCTTCGGGATCGGACGGATCAATGGCCGTCATCCCCTGAACGGTCAGGGCGGCGCGCTTTGAGGCGTCGCGGGCGGTGGCGATGATCCGGTAATCTTCCTGCCGCAGACGTTCGGCGAAGGCCTTGCCGATCAGACCATAACCGAAGATCAGGGCGACCGGCATCAGGGCGCGGGCGTGGTGACGACGGGGTCAGATGCCGCCGCAGAGGCCGCCGCTGCGGCCTCGGCCTTACGGTCGGCTTCGCGCTTGAGGCGGCGGACTTCGCGTTCATGCTCCATGCGCACAATATCCGGCAGGACGATCTCATGGCCGAAGGGTGCCGGCGAACGCAGGCCCAGCCCCTGCGGCCAGACAAGGCTCAGGCCGATCATCAGCACGGCCACCACCGCCGCCAGACTGTAGAAAAACTTATCGTTCATGCCCTCTGTATAGCGGATCACGAAAGCCGGTCAAAGCGCAATCCCGCTTTCTATATTAGACTTTTACTTTTTCCGGCAGGCCGATTAGATAACGGCACCCTGTATTCTGTCCCAAGGTCAAACCCGATGACGGCTCTGCCCCTGTCCTGTTATATCCGCACACAAAACGAGGCCCGCAATATCACGAAGGTCGTCAAGGCCTGTCTGGGGGTAGCGGCGGAGGTCGTGGTGATCGATGCCGGTTCGACGGACGGCACGCCGGAACTGGCCGCCGCCGCCGGAGCGCGGGTCATTCACAATGACTGGCCCGGTAACGGTTTCCAGAAACGGATCGGTGAGGAAGCCTGCCAGTATGACTGGCTTCTGGATATCGATGGCGATGAGGTGATCACCGAGGCTTTGGCTGCCGATATTCGCGCCCTGTTCGCCAACGGGGAACCGGCCCATTCCGTCTATGAAATCAAGATGATCCATGCCCCGCCCGTCGGAGAGCCCTGGTGGGGTTTCAACCCGACCTGGCGGCGCAAGCTGTATGACCGCCGCCGCTACCGCATGCCTGAACACCGGATATGGGATCAGCTCGATATAGGCAAATCCGAAACCGTACCGGCGCTGAAAGGCGAGATTCTGCACTATGCCTTCAAGGATGTGGAGCATGTGGTGGCCAAATATAATGGCCGTTCGACCGCCCGCGCCCGTGACGGCAAGCGCAAGTCGAAAACCGACCTGACCCTGAGGCTGTGGTTCGGCCTGCCCGTCTATTTCCTCAAGCAGTTTCTGGGGCGCGGCCTGATCCGCGCCGGTACCTACGGGCTGATCTTCGCCCTGTGTTCAGCCTATATGCGCTGGCTCAGGGACGCGAAAATGTACGAGATGATCCTGAAGGAAGAAGAAACCTCTAAGAGACTGTTTCAAAAGGTTGGAGTCTGAGGCGAAAAGGCGTGTCTTCGAGAACCGAAGCGCAGCCTATTCAATATAGGTGAGCATCGGAAGCGCAGAAGATGCGTCTTTGCAGGCCGGAAAACGACCTTTTGAAACCGTCTCTAAGAAGGCACATAGTTGAGGATGGGCGACAACCAGCGCTCGGCCTCATCGAGCGCCCAGCCCTTGCGCCGCGCATAGTCCTCGACCTGATCCTTCTCGATCTTGCCGACGCCGAAATAATGCGCTTTCGGGTGGGCGAAATACAGGCCCGATACCGAGGCGGGCGGGGTCATGGCCAGACTCTGGGTCAGTTCCATACCGGTACGCGCCCGCGCATCCAGAAGGTCGAACAGGGTCCATTTTTCCGTGTGGTCGGGCTGGGCCGGATAGCCGGCCGCCGGACGGATACCCTTATATTTCTCCCCGATCAGGTCTTCGAGGCCAAGGGTTTCGTCCGCCGCATAGCCCCACAGTTCCCGACGCACCTTCTTGTGCAGGGCTTCGGCAAAGGCTTCGGCCAGACGGTCGGCCAGAGCGGTGGCAAGGATGGCGCTGTAGTCATCGCCTGCGGCCTTGAACTTCGCAGCGATCTCAAGCTCGCCATGCCCCGCCGTCACGGCAAAGCCCCCGACCCAGTCAGGGGTGCCCTTAGGGGCGATGAAGTCCGACAGGGCGGTGTTATATTGTCCGGCGCGGGTCTTTTTCATCTGCTGGCGCAGGGTGTGGAAGGTGGCGATGACCCCGGTGCGCGTCTCATCGGCATACAGCTCGATGTCGTCTTCGTCATTGGCGTTGGCGGGCCAGAAGCCGACCACGCCGCGCGCCTCGAACCACTTTTCCTCAAGGATGCGTTTCAGCATTTCCTGGGCGTCGGCAAACAGCGAGGTGGCCGCCTGACCGACAATATCGTCGGTCAGGATATCGGGATAGCGCCCCGCCAGCTCCCATGTGGCAAAGAACGGCGTCCAGTCGATATGGTCGGCCAGATCGTGCAGGTCATAGGGGCTGAAGGTGCGCAGGCCGAGGAAGGCCGGCGGCACCGGCTTTTCGGCGGCGAAATCAATGGGGAAGCGTTTGGAACGGGCCTCGGCCAGATCCGAGCGCGGTTTGTTATCGCCGCGCCCGTAGGCTTCGCGTACCTTTTCGTAATCGGCCTTGGTATCGGCGACGAATTTCGGCTTGTCCGTTTCCGACAGCAGTTGCGACACCACGCCAACGGCGCGTGAGGCATCCAGCACATAGACCACCTGATCATTATGATAACCCGGCTCGATCTTGACGGCGGTGTGGGTTTTCGAGGTCGTCGCCCCGCCGATCAGCAGGGGAATGTCAAAGCCGTTGCGCTGCATTTCGCGGGCCACGAACACCATTTCATCGAGCGACGGCGTGATCAGGCCCGACAGGCCGATCATATCGACCTGATGGGTTTTGGCTTCCTCAAGGATGCGCTCACACGGCACCATGACCCCAAGGTCAATGACTTCGTAATTATTGCACTGAAGCACCACGCCGACGATGTTCTTGCCGATGTCATGCACATCGCCCTTGACGGTGGCCATCAGGATCTTGCCCGCCGCCTTATGTTCGCCACCGGCCTTTTCCGCCTCCATGAAGGGCATCAGCCAGGCCACGGCCTGTTTCATCACCCGCGCCGATTTCACCACCTGCGGCAGGAACATCTTGCCCGCGCCGAACAGGTCGCCGACGACATTCATACCGGCCATCAGCGGGCCTTCGATGACATGCAGCGGGCGTTCGGCCTCAAGGCGCGCGGCCTCGGTATCTTCCTCGATAAATTCGGTAATGCCATGCACAAGGGCGTGCTTCAGCCGCTCGGCCACCGTGCCTTCGCGCCACGCCAGACTGACGGTCTGGGCCTGACCCTTTTCGCCTTTGTATTTCGGCGCCAGATCGACCAGATATTCGGTGTTGGAGACATTGTGCCGCTGGGGCCGGTTGAGGATCACGTCCTCGACCGCTTCGCGCAGTTCCGCGTCTATGTCGTCATAGACCGGCAGGTCACCGGCATTGACGATGCCCATATCCATACCGGCGCGGATGGCGTGATAGAGAAACACCGAGTGGATGGCGCGCCTGACCGGTTCATTGCCACGGAACGAGAAGGACACATTCGATACCCCGCCGGATATACGGGCATAGGGCAAGGTGGCCTTGATGACCTTTACGGCCTCGATGAAGTCCACCGCATAGTTGTCATGTTCCTCGATCCCTGTCGCCACGGCGAAGATATTGGGGTCGAAGATGATGTCTTCGGGCGGGAAGCCGACTTCGTTCACCAGAATATTGTAGGCGCGGGTACAGATTTCGACCTTGCGCGCCGCCGTGTCGGCCTGACCGACCTCATCAAAGGCCATGACCACCACCGCCGCGCCGTATTTCAGACATTCGCGGGCATGGTGGCGGAAAATCTCCTCGCCTTCCTTCATCGAGATCGAATTGACGATGGCCTTGCCCTGCACGCATTTCAGGCCGGTTTCGATGACTTCCCATTTCGAGGAATCGATCATTACCGGCACGCGGGCAATATCGGGTTCCGCCGCCATCAGATTGAGGAAGGTGCGCATGGCCACCACGGCATCGAGCAGGCCTTCGTCCATATTGACGTCGATGACCTGAGCGCCGGCCTCGACCTGCTGGCGCGCCACATCGAGCGCGGCGCTGTAGTCGCCCGCCAGAATCAGCTTCTTGAACTTTGCCGAACCGGTGACATTGGTGCGTTCACCGATATTGATGAAGGTAGGGGCCATTGCGCTAGTCATGACAGGCTTAATCCTCCTTTACGGCGACAATATCAAGTGCCGAAGCCTGAGCCGACAGCCGCCGGAGGGCGGTTTCGAGCCAGCCTGCCTGATGCACCCGCGCCAGAGGGGCCTCAAACCAGCGCGCCTGCGTGATCCATCCCTGTATATGCAGCAACAGGGCATCGGGTTCGGACGCACTGACCACGGCCTCAAGCGCCTCCCAGTCGGGCGGGTTGGGCACGTCAGGGGCAACGCGGCGAAAGGCCGCATCAGATAGCTGATACTCCGTCAGCACCAGAACCAGTTCATCATAAAAGGGCTGATCGGCACGCAGGTCTTCCGGCGTAACGTCCCTAAGCACATCGGCGGCGATCAGCAACCGTCGCGCCCAGTCACTCCGTTCCGCGCTCACCGTCCGGCCCGCTGCACGGCCAGATCAATCTGCCCATTGAGGAAATCGACGAAATCAATGCCCTGCGCCCTGAGCGACTTCGGATAGAGCGACGCCCCCGTAAGCCCCGGCAGGGTATTGGTTTCCAGATAGATCGGCCCGTGATCGGAAATAATGACATCGGTGCGCGAATAGCCACGGCACGACAGGGCACGGTGCGCTTTCAGGGCAATCTGCTGAATGGCGGCATTGACCTCAGGGGCAAAGCGCGCCGGACAGATTTCCTGCGTCTGGTTCGACAGATATTTGCCCTTATAGTCAAAGGCGCCATCAGCGGGCACGATCTCGACCGGCGGCAGGGCGATCAGGGACCCGTCGGCCTGTTCCAGCACGCCGCAGGTAGCTTCGGGGCCGGAGACGAACGGTTCGATGACATAGGGTTCGGTTTGCGCCGCCGCGCGCACGGCGGCGATGTCCTGCGGCGCATTGACATAGATCAGGCCATAGCTTGAGCCGTCCTGCGCCGGTTTGGCGATCAGCCTGCCGAAGCGGGCAAGGGCGTCTTCGATGCCCGCAAGCTCAACCGCCGCCGGTGACGGCACACCGGCGAAGGCCGCGAACCGCTTGGCCGATACCTTATCGAAGCTGAGGTGCGAGGCCGCCGAACCGGAGCCGGTAAAGGGGATGCCGCGCAGTTCGCACCTGACCTGAAACTGGCCGTTTTCCGCCGAGCCGCCATGCAGGCCCAGCACCAGCACACGGTTCTCACGCGCCGCCTGATCGAGCGCGGCCTCAAGCGGCAGGCCCGTACCTGCGGCCTTGAAGGGCACCTCGAACGGGCGGTCATGGGCCAGAAGCGCCTCCCCCGTCACCGCATGGATATGGTCGTCCGTGTCCCAGAACCAGATGTCGGCCTCAGGCAGGGCGCGGTGCAGGGATTGCGCCGTGGCGACGGAAACGAAACGCTCACGGCTCAGGCCGCCAAACAGGAGGGTCGGGATCATGGTCAACTCAGGGGGCAAATCTATATCAGTTCGAACGGCTCAAGGCCCGACAGGCGCAACCCCTTAGGGCGTTCGGGGATCGGGCGCGGTGCAAGGCCCGTTACTTCCCCGGCCACATGCCGGATGTGATCCGGCGTCGTCCCGCAGCAACCGCCGACAATATTGACGATACCGTCTTTGGCCCATTCATGCAGTTCATGCGCGGTTTCATGCGGCTGTTCGTCATACTGGCCCATGGCATTGGGCAGTCCGGCATTGGGATAGGCCGCCACCAGCGTATCGGCGACCCGCGACAGCTCGGCAATGTGCGGCCGCATCAGGTCGGCCCCCAGCGCACAGTTGAAACCGACGGCAAAGGGTTTGGCGTGCTTGACCGAGTTCCAGAAGGCTTCGGCGGTCTGGCCGGACAAGGTGCGGCCCGAACGGTCGGTAATGGTGCCGGAAATCCAGATCGGCAGCTTTTCCAGCCCCTCGTCCTCAAGGTCCATGATCGCCTTGAGCGCCGCCTTGCAGTTCAGCGTGTCGGTGATGGTTTCAATGAGGTACAGATCGACCCCGCCCTCATTCAGGGCGGTAATCTGCTGACGATAGGCCTGATAGACCTGATCGAAGGTCACCAGACGCGCCCCCGGATCATTGACGTCCGAGGACATGGACAGCATCTTGTTCAGCGGCCCGATGGAACCGGCGGCAAAGCGCGGCTTGTGCGGTTCTTTGGCGGTGAAACGATCCGCCGCTTCACGCGCCAGACGCGCCCCTTCGTAATTGATGTCGCGGCAGGCCTGCGCATCGAGGTGATAATCGTCCTGGGCAATGGTCGTCGCCGAAAAGGTATTGGTTTCGGAAATGTCCGCCCCTGCGGCATAATAGGCCTCATGCAGCTCGGAAATGATGTCCGGTCGCGTCAGGCACAATATGTCATTATTGCCCTTCATCTGGCCGACATGATCCCTGAAGCGCTCG
>Ga0222423_1000746_pt1 | contig 18547 bp, 16 predicted proteins | sample 3A0metagenome_FD_182472 | JGI IMG/M metagenome (GOLD analysis project Ga0222423, IMG submission 182472) | Enriched microbial communities from leaf-cutter ant dump, University of Wisconsin, Madison, United States - 3A0 (version 2) | ecosystem: Environmental > Terrestrial > Nest > Insects nest >...
GCTGCCCACCACCATCGTGCGCCTGCTGGGACGGCCGGGGGCGGACAATCTGGCGACCGCGTCGGCCGGTGCAGTGGTGCTGGCAGTGTTGGCTGGAGGGGTGATGATGCTGGCAGATGGCTCAAGGAGGACGCCGTGACCGGTGAGTACGTCGAGTCCAGTGATCACGGTGCAGCGGCTGCGCCGCTGGGGCGGGGTCTTGAGGTGCGTGACCTCACGGTGCGCTATCCCGGCCCGCGCGCTGGGCGCCGCCATGGCGCGCGCATCGCCGTCCATGCCGCGAACCTTCACCTGGGCCAGGGCGCCTCGATGGCACTGGTGGGCCCATCCGGCTCCGGGAAGTCGTCCCTTCTGATGGCGCTTGCCGGGGTGGTGGAGTCCACCGGCTCAATTCATTTCAATGGTGAGGACCTCACCCGCGTTCCCACCCATCGGCGCGGATTTGGGTTGGTGTTCCAGGACGGCCAGCTGTTCAATCACCTTTCCGTGGCGCAGAACATCGCCTTTGGTTTGCGTGTGCGCGGCGACTCGCGCGCCCAGCAGAGCCGGCGGGTGGCCGAGTTGCTGAACCTTGTGGGCCTTCCCGATGCTGCCGACCGGCCGGTCACGCAGCTGTCCGGTGGTGAGCGTCAGCGCATTGCATTGGCTCGCACCCTGGCGCCACGGCCCCGCCTGGTGCTGCTCGACGAGCCGCTCAGTTCGCTCGACGCGGACCTGCGCACCCGTCTTGCCGCCGATGTGCGCGCAGCCCTGACAGCGTCGGGCGCAAGCTGGATTGTGGTTACGCACGATCTATCCGAAGCCGAATCCATGGCCGACGCTGTGGTCACCATGCGTGACGGCACCCTCACCTAACTGGCCCGCACGGGGCAACCACGGCTACCCGCGAGCGCCAAAAGGTAGCGTAGAACGGTGCCAAAAGGTAGCGTAGAACGGTGCCAAAAGGTAGCGTAGAACGGTGCCAAAAGGTAGCGTAGGGGCATGACGTACCTTGTCAGGACCGTGGATCACGAGCTCGACGGACTCATTCTTGGCGCGCCCGCCATTGCGCTCGATGGGCCTAAGGGCGTCGGCAAGACCGACACCGCAAGCCGACGAGCGGCACAGACCTGGCAGTTGGATGACCCGGACCAGCGTGAGCGGCTCCGCTCCGACTTCGCTCTAGGCTCGGTCGCCCCGCACGGCACGGTGCTGTTCGATGAATGGCAGCGCCTGCCCCAGGTGTGGGACTCAGTGCGGCGCCAGGTTGACCGAGGAGCACCTCCCGGGCGCTTTCTTCTCACCGGCTCGGCGACCCCAACAGATTCTCTGGGAACCCACAGTGGTGCTGGCCGGATAATGTCACTGCGCATGCGGCCCATGGGACTGCACGAGCGTGGGCTCACGCAGCCGTCCGTCTCGCTATCAGGTCTGCTCGCAGGTACTAGCGACGTAGTCTCTGGCGATACGACGTTCACCCTGACCAATTACGTCGATGCCATCGTGTCCAGCGGCTTTCCGGCCACCGTGTCACTGACGGCTCCCCAACGCCATGCCTTTCTTCGCGCCTACGTCGCACGGATTATCGATCGCGACCTCAGCGAATTAGGGATCGCCGTGCGCAAGCCCGACACTCTTCTGCGCTGGCTTCGGGCCTACGCGGCCGCGACCGCAACCACCACCGCGTACTCTCGGCTACTCGACGCAGCTACCGCAGGCGATGGCGCCCAGCCGGCCAAGACCACTACCACCGCATACCGGGATCAGCTGGCTCAGCTGTGGTTGCTCGACACGCTACCCGGCTGGCTTCCCTCCCACAGCGCGTTTACCCAATTGCGCCAGGCCCCAAAGCACCACCTCGCAGACCCGGCCCTCGCGGCCCAACTGCTAGGTCAATCCGCGTCAACATTGCTGAGCCCTCGTGGCGCTTCGCTCACCGGTCAACTGTTTGAATCCCTGGTCACCTTGGGGGTGCGCGTGGCTGCACAAGCGGCCGACGCTACCGTGAGCCACCTTCGGACCAAGGCGGGCGAGCGCGAGATCGACCTGATCGTGGAGGGCTTCGATGGCCGCATCCTCGCCATCGAGGTGAAACTTGCGTCCTCCGTTAACGACGCCGACGTGCGCCATCTGGTCTGGCTACGCGATCAGCTTCCCGATGCGGTGGTGGACACCGTGGTGGTCACCACCGGCTCGGCCGCGTACCGCCGCAGTGACGGCGTGGCCGTGGTTCCTCTGGCACTTCTTGGACCTTGAGCGCCCTGCGCTCAACTTTTGCTTCTTCAGCTTGACATCTCGCTACCGACGTGGATACTTGAGCCTAGGTCGCTCAAGGTTGGAGCGAGCAAACGTCGGCGATACATCGTCGCCCTCAAGCAAGACGCGGCACACCAACCGCTCAAGGAGGAATCACTATGTCCCGTGCAGTAGGCATTGACCTGGGAACCACCAACTCCGTGGTCTCCGTGCTCGAAGGCGGTGAACCCACCGTCATCGCCAACGCCGAAGGCGCCCGCACCACCCCCTCGGTCGTGGCGTTCTCCAAGACCGGCGAGGTACTCGTCGGCGAAATCGCCAAGCGTCAGGCGGTCACCAACGTGGACCGCACCATCGCATCCGTCAAGCGCCACATGGGCACCGACTGGACCGTCGACATTGACGACAAGGTCTACACCTCACAGGAAATCTCCGCCCGCATCCTGGGCAAGCTCAAGCGCGACGCAGAGGAATACCTGGGCGAAAAGGTGACCGACGCGGTCATCACCGTTCCGGCGTACTTCAACGACGCCGAACGCCAGGCGACCAAGGACGCCGGTGAGATCGCCGGCCTGAACGTACTGCGCATCGTCAACGAACCCACTGCAGCCGCCCTGGCCTACGGCCTGGACAAGGGCAAGGAAGACGAACTCATCCTCGTCTTCGACCTCGGTGGCGGCACCTTTGACGTGTCCTTGCTGGAAGTCGGCAAGGACGAGGACGACTTCTCCACCATCCAGGTGCGCGCCACCGCCGGTGACAACCGCCTGGGCGGCGACGACTGGGACCAGCGCATCGTCGAACACCTGGTCAAGGAGGTCAAGAACGCCGAAGGCGTCGACCTGTCCAAGGACAAGTCCGCCCTGCAGCGTCTACGCGAAGCCGCCGAGCAGGCCAAGAAGGAACTCAGCTCCGCCCAGCAGACCACCATCTCGCTGCAGTACCTGTCGATCGGCGAGAACGGCCCCGTCCACCTGGACTCCAAGCTCACCCGCGCCCAGTTCCAGCAAATGACCGCCGACCTGCTCGAACGCACCAAGGCACCCTTCAACCAGGTCATCAAAGACGCCGGAATCAAGCTGGCTGATATTGATCACGTGGTGCTGGTGGGTGGCTCAACCCGCATGCCTGCCGTGACCGACGTAGTCAAGGAACTGACCGGCGGACGCGAGCCCAACAAGGGCGTCAACCCCGACGAGGTAGTGGCCGTGGGCGCCGCCCTGCAGGCCGGCGTGATCCGTGGCGAGCGTAAGGACGTGCTGCTGATCGACGTCACCCCGCTGAGCCTGGGCATCGAAACCAAGGGCGGCGTGATGACCACGCTGATCGAGCGCAACACCGCCATCCCCACCAAGTCCTCCGAGGTGTTCTCCACCGCCGAAGACAACCAGCCGTCCGTGCTGATCCAGGTTTACCAGGGTGAACGCCAGTTTGCGCGTGACAACAAGCTGCTGGGAACCTTCGAACTGTCCGGCATTGCGCCCGCCCCGCGCGGCATGCCCCAGATCGAGGTGACGTTCGACATTGACGCCAACGGCATCGTGCACGTCCACGCCAAGGACCGCGGAACCGGCAAGGAACAGTCCATCACTGTCACCGGCGGCTCGGCCCTGAGCAAGGAAGACATCGAGCGGATGATCAAGGACGCCGAGGAGCACGCCGCCGACGACGCCAAGCGCAAGGAAGACGCCGAGACGCGCAACAACGCCGAAAACTTCGCCTACTCGACCGAGAAGATCCTGTCCGACAACGAGGACAAGGTCCCCTCCGAGGTTGCCGACGAGGTCAAGGAAGCCATCGCTCAGGTCCGCAAGGCACTCGAGGGCGAGGACACCGCCGCCGTCAAGACCGCCCACGACGAGCTGGTTGACAAGGCCCAGCGCATTGGCGAAGCGATCTACGCTGCCCAGAAGGACGGCGAAGCGGCCGACGCTGGCACCGGTGAGACCGCTGCCGACGACGACGTTGTGGACGCCGAGATCGTCGACGACGAGGACGAGACCAAGTAACGAGGCACGCGGCGGGCGGGCATCCCCCGCCCGCCGCGACCCGTATACCCGGAGGACGTCATGAACGACACCACGAACACCCCCGAGGGCGCCACGCCCGACATTGCCACGCCCGACAGCGGCGCCGCAACGAGCCCCGCGACGCCCGACAGCGCGACACCAGGCCAACCCACTGCCATCGACACCGACGAACTCGGCGCCGCCGACGCACTCGAACTAGCCGAAGCCAAAGCAGCCGAACACCTCGAGGACCTGCAACGCCTCCAAGCCGAATACGTCAACTACCGCAAGCGCGTTGACCGCGACCGAGCCCTCATCACCGACAACGCCCAGGCCGCATTCGTGGAAGCACTCCTGCCTGTCATGGACGACATCGCCGCCGCCCGCCAACACGGCGACCTTGTCGACGGCCCCTTCGCATCCATCGCCGACAAACTCGACGAAACCCTCGGCCGCTTTGGCTGGAGCACCTACGGCGCCCCCGGTGACGAGTTCGACCCCACCGTCCACGAGGCCCTCATGAGCCAACCCAGCGCCGACGTCACCGGACCCACGGTCACCGACGTCGTCCAACTCGGCCACCGCATCGGCGAACGAATTGTGCGACCGGCACGCGTGATTGTCGCGCAACCCGAGGAATAGTGCCGATTGAGACCATGGAAAGGAGGCGCCTGTGACAAGCCAGGACTGGTTTAGCAAAGACTTCTACGCAATCCTCGGCGTACCCAAAGGCGCTTCCGAGTCGGAGATCAAAAAGGCCTATCGCAAGCTGGCCCGCGACCTGCACCCCGACCGCAACCCCGACGACCCAACCGCCGAGCAGCGCTTCAAAGAGGTGGGCGAGGCCTATGCCGTGCTCGGTGACGCCGAACAGCGCCAACAGTACGACGCAGTACGTGCCATGGGCTCCGGCGGCGCCCGGTTCCAGGCTGGAGCCAGCACCGGCGGCGAAGGCTTCGAAGACGTCTTTGGCGGCATGTTTGGCGGCGGAGCGGGCCGCAGCCACGGATTCGACGACATCCTCGGCGGCCTATTTGGCGGATTTGGACGCGGACCTCAAAAGGGCAGCGACATTGCCGCCGCCACCGAGGTCACCTTCCGTCAAGCCGCACAAGGATCCACCGTGGCCCTCACGCTAGACGGCAACCGCATCTCCACGCGCCTACCCGCCGGTGTGACCGACGGCCAGAAAATCCGCATCCGCTCCAAAGGCCGCCCCGGCGTGCACGGAGGCCCTGCCGGAGACCTCATCCTCACCGTGCACGTGGGCAAACACCCCGTCTTCACCACCGAAGGCAAGAACCTGCGCATGAGCCTGCCGGTGTCCTTTGACGAAGCCGTCTTTGGCGCCACCGTCGAGGTCCCCACCTTGAGCGGTGAACGTGTCAAAGTGAAGGTGGCACCCGGCACCAGTTCCGGCACCACCTTGCGGGTCAAAGGTAAGGGCCTAACCACCAAGCACGGCACCGGAGACCTGCTGGTGCGCGTGGACGTCCACGTTCCCACCAAACTCAACAAGCCAGCCCGCGAAGCACTCCAAGCCTTCGCCCTGGAGACCGCCAAGGAAGACCCGCGCGAACGCTTCTACGACGACGCGGCCCGGTAAGGAGGCATCGTGCAGCAGCCCGACGTTGACGAGCCAGTGTTCCTCATCTCCGCTGCCGCGGAACTTGCCGGGATGCACGCCCAAACCCTGCGCCAATACGACAGGCTCGGCCTGGTGGTGCCGCGTCGTCGCGCCGGAGGCGGCCGCCGCTACTCGTTACGCGACGTGGCCACGCTGCGCGAGGTGCAACGCCTCAGCCAAGAAGAAGGCATCAACCTGGCCGGGATCGCCCGCATCCTGATGTTGACCAAAAAGGTTGAGCTCCTCGAACGTGAGGTGGAACGCCTACGCCCACGCGCCGATGTCGGCTCCCGCGTCTTCACCTCGGCGCCCTCAGGCAGCGTGGTGATCGTGGAGCGCGGCCGCCGCACCCGCCGCGATGAAGGCCGCTCCCTGGTGGTGTGGCGCGGTGGACGCGGCTAGTCATCCACCTCAACTGTTTTGATCCGGGCCGTGTGGCCGGACACGATGCGCACCTGTGAGGGCCTGACCCCCCAGTAATCGGCCAGCGCCGCGACCACACCTGCGTTGGCGGCGCCATCGACCGCCCTCTCTCGCACCTTCACCACCAGCAGGCCGTCCTCGCCCACACTGACCGAGGCACCCGCACGGCTACCCGGCTTGGCCCATACCCGGTATCTGGTCACCCACTCACGCTAGCGTCGGCCGCAGGGCAAACATGCCAACGGCGCGTGGCGCCCTCAGCTCGCCACGCGCCGTAAGCGCCCCGCTAGCGCTGCAGAGATTCGATCAACTCCTGCGCGTAACGGTGGGTCTCAGGAAGCGACTCAATCCATACCCGCGGTGGCTGGCGCACCAGGTTGCCCACCCGCATCGTGATCGCTCGCTCAGAAATGTGGTCACGCAGCAACGCAATGCCGTGGCCCAGCATCGGGCCACGCTCCACCATCACCGCGTACAGTCCGTCGCCCAGACGAGCCATAGGGAACCCGTCGCCATAGGCACTCTTGAGCGCCTGTCCGACGGCGGCGTTACGGGCCATGCGCTGCCACGGATCGGAGTCCATCACCGTGACGTCCACCATCACCAGTGCGTGCGTGTGCGGCACCGACGTGCCCTGGCGCGTGGCCGCGCCGTACACCTCTGCCAGACGTTGCGTGAGGTATTCGGCCGTTCCCAAGCCGGATTCAGCGTCGGCCATTTGCGGTACCGACGGTGCGGCGGCCGTACCTTCCGTCCAGCCCGCGCACAGCGCACGAATGGAGCGAATCGGGGCAGACTCGAACCCGGCCGCCCGGAACAACACGGCCATGTCATCGATTGCTTCGGTGATGCCAACGCCAGCCTCAGAGCGAGCCTGGCCTAGTCGATATGCCGCCGCAGCGGTATCAAGGCGCGCCTCCAGCGCCTCAACGAGCGCCTCCGTAGCGGGGGTGTACCAGTCGCCCGGGCGCAGCCACACAGAGTCGATGCTCGTTGACTGCCACCTGTGTAGGAGATCCGAACCTTCGACTGTCTTCGTGGGTGGTTCATTGCCACTCATGGTGCATGAGAGCGCGCCCAAGGCGGACTATGACGCAGATGCCACGAAAAATGTGGAAGAAGGGCGCCACGACGCGCACGGTGTGACAAACGCCACTCCAGCCGTGGCTTGTGGTCTTACCCCCAAACGGGGGACGATACATGGATACATGTCCATTTTCGGACGACTTGAGGGCATATGGGCCACGAACAGATCGCGCTGTGGACGGATATGTCCAGCGATCCCGAGTTGATCGCGGGCGTACGCGCCGGCGACACCTCGGCCTTTGGCCTGCTCTACGAGCGCCACGCCGACGCCGCCCGCAAGGTAGCCGCCCAGTACACCAACTCGCCATCCGACGTGGACGACGTAGTGGCCGAGTCGTTCTCACGAGTGCTGCGGGCGCTGCAACAGGGCGACGGGCCCGACCTGGCATTCCGGGCGTACTTGTTCACGATTGTGCGACGCACCGGGATGGACCTGATCAATAAGGGCATCCGCACCAAACCCCGCGACGACATGACCCCATTTGAGGCGGCGTTCGGATTTGGGGCTGCCTCGGACGAGCCGGCCTTGGAGGGATTCGAGCAGTCCCTGGTGGCCGATGCGTTTAAGTCACTGCCCGAACGCTGGCAGGCGGTGCTGTGGTACACCGAGGTGGAAAAGAAGAGCCCCAAGGACATCGCGCCCTTGCTGGGGCTGTCAGCCAACGGAGTGGCAGCGTTGTCGTATCGCGCGCGCGAGGCGCTACGCCAGGCCTACCTGCAGAAACACCTGTCCACCGCCAACGACGTTAACTGCCTTGAGGTCAACACGCAGCTTGGGGCGTATGTGCGCGGCGGCCTCAACCGCCGTGAGGCCACGCGGGTTGACGAACACCTGGGCGGTTGCGACAAGTGCGCCGCGCTGGTGGCTGAGCTTCAGGACGTGAACCGCGGCATGCGGGCGATCATCGCGCCACTGGTGCTGGGGGTACTAGGGGTTGGAGCGTTGCAGGGCGGGCTGCCCATCGGCGGAGTCATTGCCGGTGCTGCGGCGGCCTCAGGCGGTGTGGGGGTTGCTGGTGGTGCTGGGGCTGGTGCTGGGGCCGGTGGGGCTGGTGCTGGGGTTTCTGGCGGCGTTGGCGGCGCCGGCGCGGGAACAGGTGTCGGTAGCGGTGTTGGTGCTGGTACCTCTGCGGGAGTTGGAGTTTCTGGCAGCGTCGGGGTCACCGCAGGTGCCGGAGCCACAGGGTTCGGCACTGTCGCTGGGGTCGCTAGCGTGGGCACAGCCGCGCTCGCAACCACTGGCGCGGCCTCGGCAAGCCTCGCGACGAACGCATCAGCCGCTCCCGCTGGAAGCGTTGTCGGAAGCGCCGCCGCTCCAGGTACTGGTGTCTGGGGTGTTGGTGTCTCAGGTACTGGCGCCACGGGGGCCGGATCTAGTGCCGCCGGAACGTCTGCCGCGGCTGGCTCCACCCTGTCCGGCACTGCGGCATCGGGGTCTGCCGTGTCGGGGTCTGCCGTGTCGGGGTCTGCCGTGTCGGGGTCTGCCGTGTCGGGGTCTGCCACATCGGGCGCGGTGGCAGCAGGCGCCGGTACCGCTACGGGCGCGACAACTGGTGGCGTAGGCGCCGCAGCGTCGACGTCAGTGCTCGCAACAGGTGGTGTCCTGGCCGGTGCGGGCGGCGTCCTCATTCCAGCAGCCGCCGTGGTCGCAGTCGCGTCTGTCGCCTTCGCCGGCGCCGGGTACCTGGGAGTATTCGACTCCGGCCCCGGTTCTTCACAACAGGCAATCAGCACACCCGCACCCACAGTGCTCGCCGACCCGCCTGCTCCAGCCGACAGCGGCCAGCCCGATCAGCCAACCGGCACGCACCCAGACTCCGACGCTGAGCATGGGACCACGCCCGACACCGACACCTCCCTCCCAGCAGTCCCTGACCGGACCGCCCCCGACTCGAAGTCGTCCGGCCCCAACACCTCCGGCCCCAACACCTCCAACTCTGGCCGTCCGGGATCCAGTTCCGGCACACCCGGTTCCCCAGCAGAACATGCCACCCCGGGCACCACACCCGGCAGTGGCAATTCGGGGGACGTCACCCCCGGCGGCGCAACCTCAGGCGACACCGGCAACCCCGGGGACACTGGAACCCCCGGCGGTGGAAACCCCGGTGACGCATCGGACGGTACTGATGGCGCGTCGGACGGTTCCGGGGGTGGAACTCCCACTCCTCGCAGCCCGCACCTCACCCTCGCCAAGGCCCCACTCGACTACCTGGAAATCTCCCAAAGCAACCCCAGCGTCGGCATGTCGATCGGCAACTCCGGCGAAGGCGCGGCCGAGGACGTCACCGCGCACATCACACTCCCCGCTGGTCTCGCATTTGCGCCCGCCAACGGCGGCGAGCTCGGCCTGATGTCCGCGCCCATTGGGCGAGTAGGAACATTCACTGCGCTGCAAACTCCCAGTGGCATCAGCGTCGGCGACTGGAACTGCACCCTTCCCGCCGTCGACTCAACCGCTACCTGTGAACTCGACGCGCTCGAGGCCGGGTCCTCAACCAGCTTTGACCTGCCACTGACCATTACCGGCACAGTGCCCGACGGCGCGGTGACCACCTTCTCCGTCACCACCGGCGACCAGACCGTCGAGTACTCGGTGCTGACCGGCGTGGACACCAACGACGAAGACGTGGACGTGGTCTTCACCGGCGAAGGCCAGCTCGCGGTGGCCCACGTCGGCGCGCCCCTGATGGGATGTGACACCACTCAAGCCGCGTGCCGCGACATCATGGGCTCCACGGCCAGTAACACCGGCGGCCAGTTCAACAACAACGGTTGGACGATGCTGCCCCTCAACGAAGCCGGTGGCGAGCACAACTCGGCAACCACCACGCTGACGCTCCCCGAGGGATCGGTGGTCACCTATGCCAGCGTCGAATGGGCCGCGAACCGGCACAACCGCGACGTCTTCACCGGCCCCATCAACCAAGCGCGACTGCGCGGACCAGGGCAAAGCTCGTACGTCCCCATCACGGCCGACACGGTCTCGCAAACCACCGACGCGGGTGGACGTGTGTACTACCAGGCTCGTGCTGACGTGACCGACATCGTCAAGCAGTACGGTCCGGGCGACTGGTCGCTGGCAGACATCGCGCTGTCTGCCACCGCTAACGACCCGACCCCGACCTACTACGGTGGATTCACGCTCACCGTGATTTACGGCAACCCCGCCCTGCATGACTCGCGCGTGGCGATCTTTGATGGCGCACACTGGGTGACCTCGGGCGCAAAGGCGGACTTCACCTTCTCAACCTCTGCCGACGCAAAGGTCACCCTGGGCTGGACGGCGTGGGAGGGTGACCGGGCGCTCGTGGGCGACCGGGTTGACATTGACGGTGACACGTATGCACCCATGCGGTGGACCGGCACCACGGCGGTTGTTGGCGATTCCGGAAACGCCGCCGACTCGACGGCCTTCGGTGGTCGCTGGGCTAACACCCTGGGAGTCGACGCCAAGCTGTTCCGCCCCGGCAACGTGCGTGCGGGCGTTCACAAGATCACGGTCGACACCTCCGGTGACAACTTCCTCCTCAGCACCCTGACAGTTACCATCGAGTACCCCTAAGACCGGGCACCCCAGCTCCAAGCCCCGCACCCCGCACCCCGCGCCCCGCGCCCCGCGCCCTGGCAGTGCCTCAGGGCCGGTTTCGGGCACGAAACCGGCCCTGAGGCACTGCCAGGAGGTGGGTTGAGGGCTGGTTCGTGGCGGCGCTTGTCGCCGAGGGCTCGGGCGTCGAGCGCTTGTCGCCGAGGGCTCGCAAGCAGAAGCGCTCAAACGCAACGAGACTCAAATGCAAAACGCCGTGCCGCTGGGTGCGGCACGGCGTTCGATCACTCGCCTCCCCCCGCTCCCTGGCAGTGCGGAGGGGCCGGTTTCGGCAACGAAACCGGCCCTGACGCACTGCCAGGAGGTGGAGGGGCGGGTTAGGACTTCTTGGCGGTGGCCATTGCGTTGACCTCGTAGGAGGTGTTGGTTGCCTCGAAGAAGTTCACCAGCTGAAGCGTGTCATTCGCGGTCGCCATCCACTTGGCCGGGTTGGAGACGTTGAAGTGAGCCTCGAAGCCGAGCTCCTCAAGGCGGCGATCGGTGAGGTAGCGGACGTACTGATTCACGTAGTCGGCGTTGAGGCCAAGGATTCCGCGCGGGAACATGTCCTTGTTGTAGGCCTCTTCCATCTCCACGGCGCTGAGGATCATGCTGCGGATCTCCTCGGCGAACTCGGGGTCCTGAAGGTCCTCGTTCTCTTCGAGCACGGTCAGGATCAGGTTGATGCCGAACTGCAAGTGCAGCGACTCATCACGAATGATCCAGTCCATCAGCGAGCCGAAGTTGCGCAGCAGGTTGCGCTGGCGGAAGCTGAGCGCCACCATGAAGCCCGAGTAGAACCAGATGCCTTCCAGGATGATGTTGTAGGCGATCAGGTTGCGGATGAAGTCCTTCTTGCCCTCGGTGGTGCTGATGTCCAGCGTCTCCTCGGTCATCCGCTTGATGTACTTGACCTCAAAGGCTTCCTTCGCGGCCATCGACGGTACGTCAATGTGGTTGTTGTAGGCAGACTCACGGTCGATCGGGAACGTCTCGAGGATGTACTCGAACGACATCGTGTGGTTTGCCTCCTCCCACATCTGCTTAGCCAGATAGAGGTGGCATTCCGGGGCGTTGATGTGCGGGTAGACACCAAAGGCAAGTGCCTTGTTCACCAGCAGCTCGTTGGGGTTGAAGTACGACACGAGGTGCACCAGCGCGTGCTTCTCGTCGTCGGTCATCTTCTTGAAGTCGGCCAAGTCCTCGCCGAGCTGGATCTCGTTGGGGAACCAGGTGTTCGCCACGGCCTGGTCGTACAAGTCCATCGCCCACTTGTAGGTCACAGGCTTCAGTAGCAGTCCGTCCTGGACGCCGGAGCCGAGAATCGCCATCATTGCCTTCTTTCTGTCAATTCACTTCGTGGGCGATACGGCTACTGGCAGGACTCGCACTGCAGGCGCTCCATCGGGTCAACGGGGCAAGCCACTCCATCAACCATCTCGGTGTCGCCGTCGGGCGAGGTCACGGTCGAACCGATCACCTCAAGGACGGTGGCTCCGTAGGGAGCCTCCGCCGCTAGTTGCTCCGAGGACGTCGTGGCGGCCGGGTTAGCCGCCCCCTGGGCCTCGGGGGCTGGGGCAGACTCCGGCAGGGACGTCGGCGGCAGCGCGGGCTGCTCAGACGGCGCAGGCGCCAAGGCCTGAGCCGTCAACGCGGACATCACCGATGCCGGAGCTACAGAAATCGAACGCGTCGTGGCGGGCGCCTCAACCGCGGGCGCGGCAGGTGCGGACGACGCGGGTGCGGACGATGCTGCGGACGACGCAGCAGGTGCGGCGGCGTCGGCGTCGGGAGCCGATCCAGTCGAAGCGGGCGCCGTTGAAGCAGACGCGGACTGCGCTGCACCGAATCCCTTCTTGGCGCCACCGAAGCCACCAAAGCCGCGCTTGGCCGGAGCCGCGCCGCCCGTGGGCTTCGAGGACACACCAGCACCAGCCGCAGTGCCGTGGGTGGCCAGACGCTCGGTCTTGTTGACGCGCACCGTGGACTGCTCGGCCGTGTGACGCGGCTTCACGTGCAGGTAGTACGTGGTCTTGACGCCACGCTCCCATGCCGCCTGGTACAGCGCCATCATGTTGTCGATGTCGCGGTCCTCCAGGTAGATGTTGCGGCTAATGGCCTGGTCAATCCACTTCTGGGCACGCGCAGCCACCTCGATGAAGGCGTACGGCGACAGTTGGAACGAGGTCTTGTAGACCTCCTTGAGGTGATCCGGCACGCCGTCAACCAGCGACAGGTCACCTTGCACCGACAACAGCTCGTCCTTGACCTGCTCCCACAGGCCCAACTCCTGAAGGTCGCGCACCAGGTTGGTGTTGACCTCAAGGAACTTGCCGGAGGAGGTGGCGCGGGAGAAGATCTGCGAGAACTGCGGGTCGAATCCCGGCGTGGTGCCAGCGACCAAACCGATCGACGCGGTGGGGGCAACGGCCATCAGCGTGGCATTGCGCATACCGCCCTTGACCTTGGCGCGCAGCGCATCCCAGTCCAGACGCGTGGTGCGGTCAACCGCCACCGGCACGCCACGGTCCTTCTCCACCCGCTCGATGGTGTCGAAGGGCACCAGGCCCTCCGACCAGCCGGAGCCGGCAAAGTTGGCATACGAGCCACGTTCGCGTGCCAGGTCGGCGGACTCGTCGATTGCCTCGTAGGAGATGAACTCCATGATCTCGTCGATGAGTTCGTAGGCCTCGTCGGATTCGTAGGCCAGGCCCATCTTCTCGGTGAGGTCGGTGAAGCCCATCACGCCCAGGCCAACGGCCCGGTTCTGGCTGTTGGCGTGCTCCGACTCGGGAACCGAGGACAAGGTGATGTCCACCAAGTTGTCGAGCTGGCGCACCGCCAGGCGAGTCGACGTGCGCATGCGCTCCCAGTCGATAGCCCCGTCAATGTAGTGAGCCGACAGGTTGATCGAGGCCAGGTTGCACACCGCGATGTTCTCGCGGTCCTGCGGCAAGCAGATCTCGGTGCACAGGTTCGACAGGTGGATGGTGCCGGTGTTGGTGTTCAGGGCACGCAGGTTGATGGTGTCCTTCCACGTCAACCACGGGTGCGAGGCGCCCTGCAGCATGATGAGGATCGCCTTGTACTGCTCGCGCGCACGCATCTTCTTGAAGGTGCGCATCTGGCCGGCTTCGGCCATGGCGATGTATTCGGCGTAGCGCTTGGAGAAGGCCGAACCAACCAGTTCCACCAGGTCGGGCGTCTCGGCCGGGTCAAACAGGTACCAGTCTTCGTCGTTGGCGACGCGCTTCATGTACTCGTCCGAAATCCACACTGCCGTGTTGGCGGTGCGGGTACGGCGGTAGGGGTCACCGGAGTTCTGGCGCAGGTCGAGGAACTGTCCAAAGTCCAGGTGCCAGTTCTCCATGTAGAAGGCCAGCGCACCGAACTTCTTGCCGCCGCGGCTGATGGCCCGCAGGGTCGAGTCGATGGTGTGCATGAAGGGGATCGGCCCGGTGGAGGTGGTGTTGTTGGACTTGATCGGCGAGCCCTCGGCACGCAACTTGGTGACCGACAGGCCAATGCCGCCGGTGCCCTTGGTGATCCACATGACGTCACGCACCGACTTGGCGATGTGGTCGATGTCGTCTTCCATCTGCATCACAAAGCAGTTGGACAACTGCGGGTAGGAGGTACCGGCGTTGACCAGCGTGGAGCCGGCCGGCAGATAGTCCAGCGTGGAGATCTTGTCGTAGAACTTCAGCGCCATCTGAGTTGGGTCGTCCTCATTCAACGACAGACCCATGGCCACACGCATCCAGAAGTACTGGGGCACCTCGAGCGCCTTACCGTGGCGGTCGGTGATCATGTAGCGGTTGCGCATCGTGATGGTGCCGATGTACTTGAGCTTGTCGTCACGACGGTGGTCGATGGCGGCGGCCAGCGTGTCCAGGTCGAACAGGCTCTCCAGGCGGGTGTCCAGCAGACCGTCCTCAACGGCGTCGCGGATGTAGCCGGGGAAGCGGGCCTGGTGCAGCAGTGCGAGTTCCAACTCGCTGTCGTATCCGCCCAGCACACGCTTGTAGATCACCTTGCGCAGCAACCGGGCGGCGACGGTGTCGAAGTTGGGGTCGTCCTTGACGTTTTGGACTGCCACTCCAATGGCAGCCTCATCGAGTTGCTCAGTGGTGATGCCGTCAAACAGCGTGATCGCCAGCTCCGAAGCCACCTGGGTGGTGATGGAGATTTGATCCGGCAGCCCTTCGGCAGCGCGCTCGATTGCCTTGTTGATGCGGTCCGCGTTGTACGGCTCACGCGATCCGTCGCGCTTGGTGACATGGATCCCGTTGCGCTGCGGGTTGGCGTCAGCAACGGCTGCGGAGAGGTCGTCTTTGACGTCTGCCGCGTTGTTTTCCGTGATCGTCACGATGCTCCTTCTGAGGACAGTGGCCCAAGGGCCGGAAGGGGTGCGGGCACTACCCAATAACGCGGTATTGCTCGATTTATGAGGACGTCTACCACGCGAACTGGTTGCGGGGGTCGTGGTCGCCCGCAACCCGCTCGCGCGCTAATTCGACGATACAACACAACATCTAGGGGTGCAACATGAAATTTCACCCTAGATGTAGTGGTCATGTGCAGAACTTTGTGGGTGGGGTGTGGACAAATCGGCGTGTCGTGTGGACGAAGGGGGCTCATCTGTGAAGACTTCTCCTCCCGCAGTGGATGACGGGTTCCACTGTCTCGCGGGGGTCTGACATTCGCGGCCGTCCTGCGCCGCGGCGGTCTGACATTCGCGGCCGTCCTGCGCCGCGGGAGGGTCCGACAACCACGGCGACTTTGCCTCGCGCGCGCGCACGCGTCACACTAGGCGCGTGAAACGTGTCGCGCCCCTCGTCTTTGCCGCATCCTTGCTGTTGGCCGCCTGCACCGCCGACTCCGGTAGCAACGCCTCAGCCGCACCCGCCAAGCCCAAGGACTTTTGCCACGCGATGCAGGCTGCAGCCACGGCCGCACAGCCTGCCGCCACTACCTTGAACGACCTCTTCAGCATTATCGACTCCATGGCGAGCGGCTCAACCGAGGGAGACATCGACGCGTTGCACACCGCCGGCGCTAACGCTGAGGCCGCCTCGACCACTTACATCGACGCCCTCGAGACCGCCCAGAGCCTCGCCCCGGACAGCATCGCCGACGACCTCAGCACCTTGTCCGATTACTGGACCCTGTACGCCGTTGGCATGGCGCAGATCGCGCAAAATGTGCCCTCATACGGCAAGCTCATCGACCAGACGCAGGCACTGTCCACTGCTGACACCACGTCCGCGCTGATCGAGCAGCAGCCCGAAGCCCAGTCACGCATCAACGACGGCTACTTAGCCGAGTGCGCGGGCTAGGAGGCACGCGATGAAGCTGTTCTTGCGTGATGTGTCGTTGATCGTTGCTGTACTGGTTGCCCTGGCGCTCGTGGTTGCGGCCATGGGAAAGAGCCTGACGTTCACCAGTTACCTGGCAGGCGGCTTTGTGGGCGTTATTGCCGCCTCCGCGCGTGCCTACCGCCGCCACCTGGAAGCGGCGGAACGCGACCGCGCACACCGCCGACGCTAACCCACCACTGCGTCGTCCGTCACCACCGCGTCGTCCCTCAGTCCAGCGTCGTCCAAACGACGCGCCCTAGACGATGCCGTACAACCGGTCGCCCGCATCCCCCAACCCAGGAACGATGTAGCCCACCTCATTGAGCCGCTCATCCACACACGCCACCACCACGGACACGTCGGCCCGTTCCCCCACGCAGTCACGCACATGGTCAATACCCTCGGGCGCGGCCAGCAAACACACGCACGTCACGTCGGTAGCGCCCCGCTCCAGCACATACTCGATCGCCGCCACCAGCGACCCACCCGTGGCCAGCATCGGGTCCAGGATGAAAACCTGACGGCCCGTCAAATCCTCCGGCAGACGGTTCGCATACGTCACCGCCTCCAGCGTCTCCTCATCACGCTTAAGCCCCAAGAACCCCACCTCGGCACTGGGTAGCAGGCGGGTCATGCCATCCAACATCCCCAACCCGGCGCGCAGAATTGGCACGATGATCGGCGCCGGGTCCGCGATCTTGGTACCCACCGACTCCACCAGCGGCGTGTGCACTGGGCGTGACACCACCCGCACATGCCGGGTGGCCTCATACGCCAGCAGCGTCACCAACTCATCCACCAGCAGGCGGAAGGTAGGCGAGGGCGTGTGCTTATCCCGCAACACCGTGACCTTGTGGTCAATGAGCGGGTGGTCGGCGACATGGAGGTGCATGGGTGACACGCTACAACGCCCACACCGCCAGTGGCCGGTACACCAGTCCCGCGCCGCCGCGTCAGCTAAGTTGACCTGCATGGACCACGTGGAGGCGATGCAGCTGGCGCTCGATCAGGCACGCCTAGCCGCCGCGCATGACGACGTACCCGTAGGTGCGGTGGTGCTGTCTCCCACTGGCGAGGTAGTCGGCCGCGGTCACAACCGCCGCGAAATCGACGCCGACCCCACCGCCCACGCGGAGGTGATCGCCCTACGCGAGGCAGCGTCGGCAGCGGGGACGTGGCGACTGGACGGCCACACGCTGGTGGTGACGTTGGAGCCGTGCGCCATGTGTGCCGGTGCAGTGCTGGCGTCCCGCATCCCGCGCCTGGTAATCGGCGCATGGGACGAGCGGGCCGGCGCGACGGGAAGCCGGTGGGATTTGGTGCGAGACGCCCGCTTGGGCGCACAGGTGGAGGTCATCTCCGGATTGCTCGCACAGCCGTCCACGGACCTGCTGACTGCGTTCTTCAGCGCACGACGCTAAGGGCACCAGGTGAGCGGCCTCACCTGGGTTTGGAGTGGGCCTGTGCGACAGGTATCCTCATCCGGGCAAGGGTGACGTGTCCGAGCGGCCTAAGGAGCACGCCTCGAAAGCGTGTGAGGTTAACAGCCTCCGTGGGTTCAAATCCCACCGTCACCGCCAAACACAGCGGCCCGGCCTCCTTCATCAGGAGTCCGGGCCGTTGCATGTTCGGGGTCAACCCACTCTAGTAGTGGAACGCCTCTACTCGCTGACTCAACTCGGCTGCCAGCGTGTTGAGCTCCTCAATCGCGCTACCCACGTTCGCCATCACCTCCACGGTGGTGTGGGCGGCTTGCGCTACCGTCCCAATCCCACCGGCGATGTCCTCCGACCCAGTGGCGGCGTCGGACACGTTGCGTCCCATCTCGTTGGTAGTGGCGGTCTGCTCCTCCACTGCCGAGGCGATCGTGGACTGGAACTCGTTAATGGACTCAACGATCTCCGTAATCTGAGCAATGGCCGTGACGGCACCTTGCGAGTCGTTCTGGATCGCCTCCACGCGCCGCGCAATGCCGTCGGTAGCCTTCGCGGTTTCGCGGGCCAGCTCGCCCACCTCACCGGCCACCACTGCGAAGCCCTTACCCGCCTCACCGGCACGCGCAGCCTCAATGGTCGCGTTCAATGCCAACAAGTTGGTTTGCTCCGCAATGGAGGTGATGACCTTGACCACATTGCCGATTTCCTGGCTGGATTGGCCCAAGCGGGCAATCTGCTCGTTGGCGGCGGCAGCGGCGGCGGCGGCCTGCTGGCTCACCCGGACCGCT
>Ga0222423_1000749_pt1 | contig 18500 bp, 17 predicted proteins | sample 3A0metagenome_FD_182472 | JGI IMG/M metagenome (GOLD analysis project Ga0222423, IMG submission 182472) | Enriched microbial communities from leaf-cutter ant dump, University of Wisconsin, Madison, United States - 3A0 (version 2) | ecosystem: Environmental > Terrestrial > Nest > Insects nest >...
GAGAGTCCAATATCACCTGCAAAATGTCTCGCATCGGGTGGGAAAATCCAGATTCACTGTTAGAGTTAAATTCCGTGGTAGATGACGCGAACACCCTCGGAAATCTGGTAGATGCTAAGCCGTCAAAGGTGACACGGCATATCTTTGTGACGGGAGGTGTAGCCTCCTCACTTGGCAAGGGACTGACCGCTTCTTCGCTGGGACGCGTCCTGCGATCCCGCGGCCTGCGCGTAACCATGCAAAAGCTCGATCCGTACTTGAACGTTGATCCGGGCACCATGAATCCGTTCCAACACGGTGAAGTTTTTGTCACCGAAGACGGCGCAGAGACCGACCTCGACATTGGGCACTACGAACGCTTCTTGGACGTTAACCTCGGCCAGGTAGCCAACGTCACCACAGGGCAGGTCTACTCCAAGGTGATCTCCAAGGAACGGCGCGGGGAATACCTAGGCGACACAGTTCAGGTCATCCCGCACATCACCAATGAGATCAAGGAACGTATGCGCGCTCAGGCGGGCGATGACGTTGACGTGATCATCACTGAGATTGGTGGAACAGTTGGTGACATCGAGTCACAGCCATTCCTCGAATCGGCGCGCCAGGTGCGCCACGAACTTGGCCGTGACAACTGCTTCTTTGTGCACGTCTCACTCGTGCCTTACATCGGTCCTTCGGGTGAACTTAAAACCAAGCCCACCCAGCACTCGGTTGCAGCGCTGCGTTCGATTGGTATTCAGCCTGATGCAATTGTGCTCCGCACCGACCGCGATATTCCACAGCCCGTCAAGGACAAGATCGCACTCATGTGCGACGTGGACAAGGAAGCCGTCATCACCTGCAAGGATGCTCCAAGCATCTACGACATCCCACGCGTCATCCACTCCGAAGGCCTCGACTCTTACGTGGTGCGCCGTCTTGGCCTCGAGGTCAGTGACGTGGACTGGACCGAGTGGGACAAACTTCTCGACGAAGTACATAACCCCAAGCACCAGGTTGAGGTTGCACTTGTGGGTAAGTACATCGACTTGCCAGACGCCTACCTTTCCGTCACTGAGGCGCTGCGCGCAGGTGGCTTTGCCAACAACGCCAAGGTCATCATCCGCTGGGTTCCAGCCGACCTGTGCCAAACTCCTGAAGGCGCTCAGGATGCGCTAGCCGGTGCTGACGCGATCCTCGTACCAGGAGGTTTTGGTGTGCGTGGCATTGACGGCAAGATTGGCGCATTGCGCTGGGCCCGCGAGGGCGGCGTGCCCACCTTGGGTATTTGCTTAGGCATGCAGTCCATGGTGATGGAGTACGCACGCACGGTGATGGGACTGGAAGGCGCCTCGTCTTCGGAATTTGATCCGGACACCAAGTACCCGGTGATTGCCACTATGGAAGAACAACAGCAGATTGTTGACGGCGAGGGAGACCTTGGCGGAACCATGCGTCTCGGCGCCTATGACGCAGTGCTTGCGGAGGGCTCCGTGGCAGCAACCGTTTACGGCACTACGAGCGTCTCGGAACGTCACCGTCACCGGTACGAGGTGAACAACGCGTTCCGTGAGCAGCTCACGCAGGCGGGTCTAGTTATCTCAGGTACGTCACCTGATGGTCAGCTGGTGGAGTTTGTGGAACTGCCCCGCGAGGTCCACCCGTACTACGTGTCCACGCAGGCTCACCCCGAGTTCAAGTCTCGGCCCACCAAAGCCCACCCACTGTTTGATGGGCTGATTAAGGCTGCGCTAGAGTTCCAAGCAAACTGATTTAGCTGCGCGGGGCACGTCAGATATGACGTGCCCCGCGGCGTATCTGGAGAGAAAAACATGAGTGCAGATGCTAGTGACGCGGTGACTATTTGCGACGAACGTGACCCACGTCCCGTACTTGACCGCAAGATCCTGCATGAGGGATACGTGTTCGACCTAGTCAGCGATCGGGTTGACTTGGGTGAGGCCGGTGAGGTCACCCGCGAATACATCGATCACCCAGGTGCGGTGGCCATCATTGCGTTGAACGAGCACGATGAAGTGCTTTTGGTGCGGCAGTATCGTCATCCGGTCCGGGCGTTCCTGTGGGAACCCCCAGCCGGTCTACTAGATATTGCAGGGGAGCCAGCGCATATAGGAGCAGCTCGGGAACTGTTTGAAGAGGCCGATTTGCACGCCGATACCTGGAACGTGCTGACCGATTACTTCACCACACCCGGCGGCAACAATGAGGCACTGCGCGTGTTCTTGGCCCGCAATGTGCATGAGGTTCCAGTGGCGGAACGTCACGTGCGTGAGGCAGAGGAGATGGGTATGCCGAGCAGGTGGGTGCCACTCGATGAGTGTGTCACGCTCGTCTTGGGTGGGCACATTCACAACCCATCAGCAGTGGTTGGCATTTTGGCAGCCGCGGCTGCCCGTGCCTTGAACTGGTCAACACTGCGCCCGGTGGACGCGGACTGGCCGTATCGGCGCACCCAACCCGCCAAAGAGCAGAGACTCTAGTTACGGCAAATCAGCGCGTCTCAACAAATTAGCGCGTCTCAACGAGCGAAGAAACCGGCTTGCTCATCAGCAGTACAAAACGCACAGTCACCGCAGTCAGCAGCCCCGCGCCAAGCATGTGACCGGCAACAGCAACAATAGGCAAACCGTTATACGTCTGGTAATAACCCAGAGCACCCTGCAACAGCGTTACACCCACAAGCCACCACAAACCGTTGAACTGGGCACGCGTGACGAGGGCCCCACCACGGCGGGCCAGCCACATACCAATGCCAACCGCCACAATGAGTACAAGGAAGAACCACACAAACAGAGCGTGAATCTTCGCAATGGACATGGGGTCAAACTCCAAGCGATAACCCACCTCGGTATCACCCGAGTGCGGACCAGACCCGGTAACGATAACCCCCATGATCACCACAGGAACTAGTAACGCGGTAAGCATCCACGACGCATTACCCAACCATGCCGGATGGCTTGTAACCTCAGTGCGCTCCACATGCGAAAGCCGATTCTGGATCAACGCTGAAATAGCCACCAACAGAATCGAAATCGCCATATGCCCTGCCACAATGGCCGGGTTGAGATCCACAAGAACAGTGATGCCACCAAGTACCGCCTGAACAATAATCAGCGCGAGTGGCAACCAAACAAACGCACGAATCGCACGAGTACGGCTCGGATCGTAGATCACCGAAAGCAACAGCAAAACCGCAATAACAAGCAACACACCGGTCATAGTCCGGTTCCCAAACTCAACAAATGGGTGATACGTTGCCTGCTCGTGAAACACGGGTGTGAACTGACCCGGCTCACACAGCGGCCAGCGAGAACACCCGAGCCCAGAGCCGGTCAGTCGCACAAGGCCACCGGTCACGATAATACCGATCTGCGCGATCAGGTTAGCAATAGCAAGCTTGTTTGCCTGCGGCTCAAGCTTCGCAATGATGGCGCGAAGCAGCGCTCGCGGTGTGCGAGGTGTACGTTCAGGTGCGCTTGTTTTCTCGGTGCTGGTCACAGGGCTACGCTATCCCTTTCTCACCTGGCTTAACCAGGTAACTGTTTGTTGAGTTGCTCACCGGAGCTCAGGAATGCCACTTAAATGTGCGTGCGGTCAAGAACGCAAAAATTACGGACCATGCGGCGAGCACAATGAGTGGAACGATGGACAGCGAGCCGTGGATCAGTGCTTCACGCATGGCGTCACCCAGCGCGCCGGACGGTAGGTATCTGGCAATTGATCCAATCGCCGAGGGAAGTTGATCTGAAGGAGCGATAATCCCGCCGCCTACTACCAAAACGAGCAGGATGATGTTTGCCAGCGCTAGGACGCCCTCGGCGCGCATGCTTCCGGCCAGCAGCAAGGCGAACGAGGTGAATGCTGCCGCGCCAAGTATCACTGCGGGTAACGCGAGGACTAGGTCGCCCAGGGTAACGTGCCAGCCCAGAGCGAGGGCGAGTGCGGCAATAGCTACGAGTTGAATGATGCACACCATGAATACCGCGATGACCTTGGCCCATAACATTCCACTGCGTCCCAGTGGTGTGGTGGCTAGGAAGCGCAGCACGCCGTTGCGGCGGTCGAACGCAGTGGCGATGGCCTGCGAGGTGAATGCGCCGGACATGATGGCCATGGCCATGATGCCTGGGACCATAAAATCGAGGCGTGCGACGTCACCGGTGTCAATTTCCACCATGGTGGTTTTGGCCAGGATCACGAGCAGTCCCAGCGGAATGAGTAGCGCAACCATGAGCTGCTCGCCATTGCGCAGAATCGATTTGACCTCAAATAGTGACTGGGTCCAAATGCGCTGTAGGGGGGACGCGGGAGTGGCAGGAATGTAAGGTGTTGCGTTCTGATGCGCTGGGGCGTTGGTCATCGCAGAGTCCGTCCCGTCAGGTTGAGAAACACGTCTTCCAAAGTTGATTGGCCTGAGTTGAGAGTGAGCAGCGTGATGTGTTGTGTAGCTAGCCACGTAGCAAGGTTCGTGATGAGTTCGGGGGAGACCGCAGCTCGAATCCGGTAGCTGTGTCCGTTTGCGGCACCGCTTGTGCCTGCCCTACTGCTTATCGACGATACGGCGTATGTTTCTTGGCCGGCTGGGGTCAGTGCGTGGGCAAGTTGGGTTGGGTTGAGCGGGTCAGATGTCACGATTGTGACGGCGTTCTCGCCTGACTGGGTGAGCTCTGCGGGACTACCGGAGGCGATAACAGCGCCGTGGTCCACAATGTAGACCTGATCGGAGAGTGCTTCGGCTTCATCCATGAGGTGAGTGGTCAGGACTACTGCGCTGCCGCGGTCGCGCAGTGAGCGAATAAGCTGCCACACTGCATGCCTGGACTGGGGGTCCATGCCTGCGGAAGGTTCGTCGAGAAACACCAAAGCGGGACGGCCAACAAGCGCGGCGGCTAGGGAGAGGCGTTGGCGCTGGCCGCCGGACAGGCGGCGAACGGTGGTTGAGCCGAACGATTCAATGCCGAGCAGCGCAACCAACTCGTCTACATCCCAGGGATCGGCATATAGGCGTGAAACATGCCGCAGCATATCTAGTGCGCGTACCGACGATGGCAACCCGCCGTCCTGCAGCATAACGCCAACGGCGGAACGTGCTTGTGGGGAGCCGGGGCGCAGATGTCCGAGAATCTCGATCTCACCGCTATCTGGGGTGCGCAGGCCCTCGCAACACTCGATAGTTGTGGTCTTACCAGCCCCATTGGGGCCAAGAACGGAAGTAACTTGGCCGCGCAATGCGGTGAGCGAGAGGCCGTTAACCACCGGATTGGCGCCGTAGGACTTGCGCAAGTTCGTGATCTTCAGCGCCGCCATGGAAGATGCGGTGGGCGGGTTGGAATCTGGCACAACCCTGATTCTATGTGTGTTTCCTGAGAGAATCCCACGTGTTTGCAGTAGTGGCGAGTGGTATGAATCACCGGTGAGGTGGCTCTAAGTGAGGTGAACCTTTCTTGCCAAACACCAATTAGGGAACAAAGATGTTTCTTAATGACGTTCTCTGGTTACGTACGGTCTCAGCGTTCTGGCTCTCAGAGCTTTGACACCCAGTGCTTTGACACCCAGTGCTTTGACACCCGGTGCTTTGGGTTTCAGTGTTTTGAATGCAGCACGCTGAGGGCACTGTGCAAACGTGCCACGAGTTCACAGTGGAAAGGCGGTGACGAGTAACTATGGCAGGACGAAACGGTAAAGTTACGTCTCTTGCTCAGTCCGTGCGTGTCACACACCGTGACCCGACGCGTGAGTCGCTTGCGGCTGCGGGCGCTGGTGACGCCTCGGGCCGCGACGAAACGCGTCAGGATGCATCAGCAGGGGGCCAACGAATCAGTAAGGGCGATGTGGCTGAGGGTGCGAACTCTCACCCTCAGGTCCTGACAACTGAGCAACCCCTGCATGATGAAGAAACGACGCGCGCCCGTGTCATGCAACTGATTGTCAGCGAAGGGCCGATCACCGCGGTTAAACTCGCTGAGCAACTAGGCCTGACCCCCGCAGGAATTAGGCGCCACATCTCCTTCCTTGAAGAGAGTGCGCAGATTCAGGTCTACACCGGCAAACCAGAAAAAGCTGGACGAGGACGGCCCTCGCGCCAGTATGTGGCAACCAACCTTGCCCACTCGGATCTGCCTACCGCATATTCCGGTATTGCAGCCGAGGCCCTCGAATTTCTTGCCCAAGTGGCAGGAGAGGGCGCGCTTGAGGATTTTGCCGCGCGACGGCTAGAGATTTTTGAACGAAAATACGCAGACCAGGTCACCGCAACTGATCCGCAAGCACGTGTTGAACAACTCGCACTTGCGCTCAACGCCGAAGGGTACGCAGCCAGCGTGCGCCCGGTTAGTGGTGTTCCTATGCTGCAGCTGTGCCAAGGTCACTGTCCCGTGCAGGACGTTGCCGCACAGTTCCCGCAGCTGTGTGAAGCAGAAGCCAAGCTCTTTTCCAAGATGCTTGGAACTCACACTCAGCGACTCGTGACCCTCGCCGGGGGCGGCCACGTGTGTACTACAAACATTCCCGTGCAACGCCCGCAGGGCACCCAGGACCGTCCGTCTCAACGGAACGTGGAAGGAAAGAAATGAGCGCCCCAACGCAAGACGCCAATGCGGAAGCGCCACGTAGCGATGATGAGATTATCGCGTCGATCGGCTCGTATGAGTACGGTTGGCACGACGATGATGCCGCTGGTGCGGCCGCAAAGCGTGGTTTGAGCGAAGAAGTAGTTCGCAACATCTCCGCAATGAAGAACGAGCCTGAGTGGATGCTGAACCAGCGTCTGAAGGCACTGCGCCTCTTTGACAAGAAGCCGATGCCAAACTGGGGTTCTGACCTCTCTGAGATCGACTTCGACAACATCAAGTACTTTGTGCGGTCAACTGAGAAGCAAGCCACCTCGTGGGATGAACTTCCAGACGACATTAAGAACACCTATGACCGCTTGGGTATCCCGGAGGCGGAGAAGCAGCGTCTGGTTGCTGGTGTTGCCGCACAGTATGAGTCTGAGGTGGTGTACCACCAGATTCGTGAGGATCTTGAAGAACAGGGCGTCATCTTTGTTGACACCGACACCGGCCTGCGCGAGTACCCGGAGATCTTTGAGCAATACTTTGGCTCGGTTATTCCTTCTGGTGACAACAAATTTGCTGCACTGAACTCGGCAGTGTGGTCCGGTGGATCGTTTGTTTACGTTCCACCAGGGGTCCACGTGGAGATTCCATTGCAAGCGTACTTCCGTATCAACACGGAAAACATGGGTCAGTTTGAGCGCACCTTGATCATCGCAGACGAGGGCTCGTACGTTCACTACGTTGAGGGCTGCACCGCTCCTATCTACCAGTCCGACTCACTGCACTCCGCAGTTGTTGAGATCATCGTGAAGAAGAACGCCCGCGTTCGCTACACCACGATCCAGAACTGGTCGAACAACGTGTACAACCTGGTGACCAAGCGCGCCACTGCAGCTGAGGGCGCAACCATGGAGTGGGTCGATGGAAACATCGGTTCCAAGGTCACCATGAAGTACCCAGCAATCTACCTGCTTGGTGAGCACGCACGTGGCGAAACCCTGTCCATCGCTTTTGCAGGTGAGGGCCAGCACCAGGACGCTGGCGCAAAGATGGTGCACGCAGCACCTCACACGTCGTCCTCGATCGTGTCCAAGTCCGTTGCCCGCGGCGGTGGACGCACTTCATACCGCGGACTTGTTCAAGTCCTTGAAGGTGCCGAACACTCTGCTTCCAACGTGCTGTGCGATGCGCTTCTTGTGGACCAGATTTCGCGCTCGGACACCTACCCATACGTGGATGTGCGAGAAGACGACGTCACGATGGGTCACGAGGCAACAGTTTCTCGCGTGAGTGAGGATCAGCTGTTCTACCTCATGTCCCGCGGCATGCCCGAAACCGAGGCCATGGCGATGATCGTTCGCGGCTTTGTTGAGCCAATCGCTCGCGAGCTCCCAATGGAGTACGCGCTTGAGCTCAACCGCCTCATTGAACTTCAGATGGAAGGATCTGTTGGCTGATGACCAGCACTGAAACTAGCGCAACCCCACGTGGGCTGAGCACCGATCACTCGCGCGCAACCGCGGATGGGGCACACTCTCACGCTCCTGTGGGCGGCGCTGTCCAGGGTTCGCGTGCGGACCGTGTGGCCTCCTTTGACCTTGATGTCATTGGTATTCCATCTGGACGTGAAGAGGAATGGCGTTTCTCGCCCGTTTCCCGGATTGCTCCACTGTTCAAGCAGGACCTAGCAGATGCTGCGGGCGTGAATGTTGAGCCTGCACCAGAGGTTCTTGTTGAGGTTGTTGAGCGCTCAGACGAGCGTTTGGGTAAGGCTGGGGTGCCCGGTGACCGCACGGCCGTGACCGCGTGGAACGCGTTCACCAAGGCCACCGTGGTGACCGTGCCTAAGGAAGTTAAGGCATCGGCTGCCACCCGCATCACCGTGACCGGTTCGGCTGACGTAGCTGAGGCAGCTCATCTGCTGATCCAAGCTCAGCCACTGTCTGAATCGGTGATCGTGCTTGACCACCGCGGTGACGCTCTGCTTAATGAGACCGTAGAGATCGTGGCGCAGGCTGGCGCTCACTTGACCGTTGTGTCCGTGCAGGACTGGAACGATGGCGCAGTGCACGCCTCTTCGCAGCGCATCACGCTGGACCGAGACGCTACGGTCAAGCACGTTGTGGTCACCTTTGGCGGTGACGTGGTGCGCGTGACGCCTGATGCCGAGTTCCTTGGTGAAGGCGCAGAGGTTGAGATGGTTGGTCTCTACTTTGCAGACGAGAACCAGCACCAGGAACACCGACTGTTTGTTGATCACGCCGTGCCACGCTGCAAGTCTCGCGTGACCTATAAGGGTGCGCTGCAAGGTCAGGGAGCGCACGCAGTGTGGGTTGGTGACGTGTTGATCCGCGCGAATGCGGAGGGCACTGACACCTATGAGCTCAACCGCAACCTGGTTCTTACCGATGGTGGCCGTGCTGACTCGGTGCCAAACCTTGAAATTGAGACCGGTGAGATTGAAGGCGCTGGTCACGCAAGTGCTACGGGTCGTTTTGACGACGAGCAGCTCTTTTACCTTCAGGCTCGCGGTATCCCAGAGGCAGATGCACGCCGCCTTGTGGTGCGCGGGTTCTTTGCTGAACTTATTCAAGAGATTGGCGTACCTGAGGTGGAGGAGCGTTTGCTGCACTCCATCGACGCCGAGCTTGAGAAGTCGATGAACGTGATTACCGGTCAAGACTCATGAGCGCGCAGCTTGTGTGCAAGGTAGATGACCTTGCACCAGGGGAGACCCTCAAAGTGGACTTGGATGACCAAAACGGCCGTGAGGTCGAGGTTGCCGTGGTCCGCGACGAGGACGGCGGATACCACGCCATCTCTGACATCTGCTCACACGGTCAGGTTTCGCTGTCTGACGGTGAGGTGGAAGGCTGCCTCATCGAATGCTGGTTGCATGGTTCGCAGTTTGATTTGCGTACTGGTCAGCCGTTACAGCTGCCAGCGACCCGTCCAGTTCCCGTTTACACACTGAGCATCGAAGGCGACAACGTGTTTGTTGATGTCGATGCACCCAAGACCTTTAACTAGTTCTCCAGGAGAATTTCATGTCAACTCTCGAAATCAAGGACCTGCACGTCAGCGTCGACACTAAGGAAGGCGCCAAGCAGATTTTGCGCGGCGTGGACCTGACCATCAACTCGGGCGAAACTCACGCCATCATGGGCCCTAACGGTTCGGGTAAGTCCACTCTGGCTTACTCACTGGCTGGTCACCCTAAGTACCAGATCACTTCTGGTTCGGTTACGTTGGACGGCCAGGATGTTCTTGCTATGACTGCCGACGAACGTGCTCGTGCTGGCATGTTCTTGGCAATGCAGTACCCGGTTGAGGTTCCTGGTGTGTCTGTGTCCAACTTCTTGCGCACCGCAAAGACCGCCGTTGATGGTGAGGCTCCTGCACTGCGCACTTGGGCTAAGGACGTTAAGAACGCCATGGCTGCGCTGCGTATGGATGACTCGTTTGCTGCTCGCTCGGTTAACGAGGGCTTCTCCGGTGGTGAGAAGAAGCGTCACGAGATCCTGCAGCTTGAACTGCTTAAGCCTAAGTTCGCAATTCTCGACGAAACCGACTCAGGTTTGGACGTGGATGCTTTGCGCATCGTTTCTGAGGGCGTGAACCGCTCGAAGGAAGCAACGAACTCCGGCATCCTGCTGATCACCCACTACACCCGCATTCTGCGCTATATCAAGCCGGACTTTGTGCACGTGTTTGTGGCCGGCCGCGTAGCTGAAGAGGGTGGACCAGAACTCGCAGAGCGCCTTGAGTCTGAGGGCTACGACCGGTTCTTGACCGAGGTCACTGCCTGATCTTGCGGTTTGGTTTAGGCACGGCCGCTCACTCGTGCGTTATGCGCTAGTGGGCGGCCGTACCCTTCACTTCTTGGGCGAGGAGAACCCCTGTGACACATACTCTGACGGCGAGCGAACTGGCTGCGGTTCGCGCGGACTTTCCATTGTTGGAACGTACTGTGCGTGACGGTAAGCCGCTTGTGTATTTGGATTCAGGTGCTACCTCGCAAAAGCCCCACCCTGTGCTGGACGCGGAGCAGGATTTTTATTTGCAACGTAATGCTGCCGTACACCGCGGTGCACACCAACTCGCGGAGGAAGCGACCGATGCGTTTGAAGACGCGCGTGAGCAGGTGGCTGCGTTTGTTGGTGCGAGCCCGCACGAGATCGTGTGGACCTCGGGAGCTACAGGCGCACTGAACTTGCTTGCCTATGCTATGCAGAACGCGAGCCTTGGGCGTGGTGGGCACGAAGCACGCCAGTTTGCGTTGGGCCCTGGTGATCAGATTGTGGTCACCGAGTTGGAACACCATTCCAACCTGATTCCGTGGCAGGAACTTGCTGCCCGCACGGGTGCCAGCCTGGCGTGGATTCCTGTTCTGGATAATGGGCGTCTCGACGAGTCCTCGCTGGCTAGTGTGGTGAGCGAACGAACTCGGGTGCTCGCGTTTACTCACGCCTCGAATGTGACAGGTGCGATCACTAACGTACCGGCGTTTGTTGCTCGGGCGCGTGAAGTTGGCGCGATCACGGTGCTCGACGCCTGCCAGTCGGTTCCTAATTTGCCGGTGAACCTGCACGAGTTGGGTGTTGACTTTGCGGCATTTTCTGGACATAAGATGCTTGGGCCTACGGGCGTTGGCGCACTGTATGGCCGCCGGGAAATGCTTGAGGCCCTGCCTCCGGTGAGTTTTGGTGGCTCCATGGTGGAAGTGGTGACCATGGATTCGGCAACGTATATGCCCGCGCCGCAGAAGTTCGAGGCGGGCACTCAGATGGTTGCGCAGGCCGTGGCTATGGGCGCTGCCGCCCAGTATCTTGGTGAACTCGGGATGACTGGCGTGCTGGCGCATGAGCGCGAGTTGGCTCGCGAACTGCTGAAGATTTGTGAACTCGAGGGCGTAAGGGTGATTGGCCCACTTGACCTAGAGGACCGACTAGCGGTGGTTTCTTTTGTGGTGGACGGCGTGCATGCGCATGACGTGGGTCAGTTACTCGATTCTGACGGGGTGGCAGTGCGTGTGGGTCACCATTGTGCGCAGCCACTGCACCGGCGTTTTGGTGTTGCGTCAACCTCGCGCGCAACCGGCAGTGTGTACAACACTCTCGACGAGGTGGAACGCTTTAGGGAATCTTTGTCCCGGGTGCGAGCGTTCTTCAAGGTGAACTAGTTTTTGTGTGGAAGGCATGGCGTTGAGTAACTCGATGGAACAGCTCTATCAGCAGGTCATTTTGGATCACTCCAAAACACCGAACGGTAGAGGGCTGGTGGAGTTGGCACCTGAGGCACTGGGCGCTGAATCGCATCAGGTTAACCCCACCTGCGGCGATGAGGTGACGATGCGCGTTTCCTTTACGGGAGAGGGCGAACAACGCACGGTGTCAAAGATCTCGTGGGACGGGCAAGGATGTTCAATCTCGCAAGCCTCAATCTCGATCCTGACACAACTGGTTGAAGGCCACACTGTGGCTGAAGCCGAAGAAGTGGCCGAGGTGTTCCGCGAACTAATGGACACGCGCGGCAAGGGTTTTGCAGAGCATGATGATCACGCACTAAGCAAGGAAGATCTGCTCGGGGATGCTACAGCGTTCACGGGTGTTTCTAAGTTTCCTGCGCGTATCAAGTGTGCATTGCTTGGGTGGTCCGCACTGCGTGACACCTTTGCGCAAACAGGCGTACTGAGCGGCGCTGAATAGGGCAGGTTATCGGCGGTTGGCCGGTAATGTTGGAAGATAATAGGCATCAACTGAAGGAGACGCTATGAGCAGTAGTACTGCAGAGGCGCCATTCACGGTTGCGGACGTTGAGGAAGCGTTGCGTGACGTGATCGACCCGGAGTTGGGGATCAACGTTGTTGACCTCGGGCTCATCTATGGGATCGCGATCGAGTCGGACGGCACCGTTGTCATCGACATGACGCTGACCTCCGCCGCGTGCCCACTCACAGACGTGATTGAGGACCAGTCGGGTCAGGCGCTCGAAGGCTTGGTGGATGGTTTCCGCATTAACTGGGTGTGGATGCCGCCGTGGGGCCCTGAATGCATCACCCCGGATGGACGCGATCAATTGCGTGCACTCGGTTTCAATGTGTGAGGGCTGAGGCAAGTATGTCTCTTGTGCCGGTGTGCTCTGGATTGTCAGAGCACACCGGCACTTTTGTGTTTCGAGCCGGAGCGCCGCTGGTGGTAGTGCTTGAGTTGATTGTTTTTCATCAGGCGTGGACTCGTTGCTGAGACTCGTTGCGGGCTCGTTTCCTGAACTAGTTGACCGAAACGATGTCCTTGCAGGTGGGCTCCTTGTCAACTGCGTTAACGATCTTTTGGTTTTTGATCGATTCGTAGGGGAATGGGTGTGCGCCGGAATCGGAGATGTCGGTTAGATAGGCAACGGCCGCGTCTGAAAACGCGGTGGGGTCATCTGTTTGTGATGCCGACTCGAACGTGGAGATGGCCGTGTTCGCTGCAGCGATGCGCGAATCAAAGTATTCGCTAAAGTATCCAACGATCTCCTCGCCGTCTTTAACTGCAGGCTGGTTCTTGGCTAGTTCGTCTTTTGCGGTGGCAAGAGCGTCAAGGGTTTTGGTGCCCTGGTCTTGGAGCTGGGTGCGTGCGTCATTGTTAATCTCAGTGATGGATTCCATGAGAGCAACGGAGCCGTCCTCGATGTCATAGAGTCCGGACATCTGGGTGCACGAGACTTTTGCAAAGGTCTCGGCGTCAACGCCGTCATAGGAGGCGCAGCCTGCCAACAGGAGAGAACAGCCCAAGGCGACGGTGACTGGTGCAGCGAGTTTCTTCATGATTCCCATTCGGTTATTGCAGGTACGCGAGGATGACACGTAGTCATCACTGTGGAGTTTACCGAGCGGGTGAAACTTCGAGGAACTGACGCGCTATAGATAGGCCAGTTCCACCGTCAATTAATGTTCCGTGCAGGTCTTGTTTGATGATTGCTTTACGGGCATGAGGGATGGCGTGAGCCAGGGCCTCACCGTGGGAGGGCCGGGTGAGTTCATCGAGTTTTCCGTGCAGCACAAGCGTGGGTGCGGTTATGCGTGGCGCAATCTCGCGGGTGTCGTGCCGTTTGGATGCTCGAAAATGGCCGATCCGCGCATCTTTGTCCTCGGTGATGTGAAAGAGATTGATGGAATCGGCGTCCTGGGGCAAAAAGAAGACCGAGCGTAGACGTGAGAGTTTGCCGGAACGCAGGGCTTCGTCGGCGTGTGTGGAACGCGGCTCACCCGAGCCGTCATGCATTGTGGTGGCTGCGAGCACGAGGCGGTTTACCGCCTCGGGGTGATCGTATGCGAGCCACTGGGCTACCCTCCCGCCCATGGAGTGGCCACATACGTCTGCGTGTTCAAACCCGGCGTGAGTGAGTACGCGCCACGCGTCATCGGCAAAGAGCCGGGTGGAGTATTGCTTCCAATCGCCCTTATCTGACTGACCTGTCCCGCGATGATCCAGTGCGATGACGGTGTGATCGGGCATCCGATTGGCTACTCGCTGCCATGAGGTGTGCGTGACTGCCTGCCCGGAGATGAGCAGAAGCGCGGGGCCAGAACCGCTGATCCAGTAGGCGATACGCGTACCATCGCCGCCCAGCGCGTAGTGCTGGGCGGCGGTGATGTATTCGTGTTGGGGAAAATGAGTCACAGATGTATAGAAGATTGAGGGATATGACAGATCCCATTATCCCATAATCATGGGATGATTGGAGGTGGGAAGAATGTTGGACGCATCTCCATAGGTGCGGTGTTCACGGAAGCTAAGGTGACGGCAGATGAGGGTGTACCTGAGCTCACTGGCTCGTTATTAGGCTGGTCCAAAGTGGGCAAGATGCCAACCATCTGAGTAGTACAGGATGTAGGTCACATCGATTGGCTCTGAGGACCCGGTGAAGTGATTCCAGTTGACCGCTCGCACACCATTGGGTTCAGTACTCATCGTGGTCAAATACTGATCGAGAGTACCGGGGCCGTGGAACACCATGAAATTATTGCGTGCAAACTCCAGCCGCACCTTACCCGCAGGATGGACCACCGAACGGGTGTTGTGCACTGCTACATCAGATTGCGTGAGCTGGGTCAGAGATTGCACGCCCTGCACAAGAGATACGCAGTCCTGGCATGACGGCGCTGACACCTCAATGAGCGGCTTGACGTTTGTTGACCCAAGGGCATAGTCCATCGTGGTGGTGAAATAGTCGATAAACTCCGCACCACCCTGTGCGCTATGCGTGAACGCGGGACGCTGTGGGGGAGTAAACGTGTCAGCAGTGTTAAAACCCGCCGGGCCTTTAGCTCCCGCGATGTTTTTTAGTGTGAATGACTTACCTTCTGAGCTCGCAAAAGACTTACCCGTGTTCTCGAGTTCTTGGGCGGCCGCAGCCATGAACATCACCTCAAACTCGCTGAGATTGGTGGTGTTTTCGAGCTCGGTCAAAAAACTGCGGTACTGCGCCACACCCTGATCGTCGCTGCTGGTAGCCCAGCTATTAGACGAACCATAGTCATCATAGGAATCGTCGTAATCGTCGCCTGCATGCTGGCTGCCATCGCCGTACGGCCCATCAAAAGAAAACAAATCATCAAGGTAGTCCTCGCTGAACAAGCGGTCATTTAACGCTTCAAAGGCTGCTGCCGCTTCGGAATCAGCTATCTCTAGATCTGACTTCTTAGATTCGGTGGTGGAGTCGGTGGCGCCATCGCCAGAAGCCGAATCGGGGCTAGCGGAACTGTCAGGGGTGATGAGAGGAGCTAAAGCAGCGTCGGAAGTGGTGTTGCACCCAGCAAGCAGCAGTGACGCTGCAATAAATGCCGAAGCACACACGACGCGGCGAGTAGACAAAACGAACATGAAAGGCGGTCCTTTGCACAGTGTCGGGCGAAATGATCACCTACATTCCACCGTGCCCCAACGCCCTTGCATCATGGGGAAAATGCCCCTGTGAAAAAAGCAGATTCGCCCTGTGCACGACCCCGCCACCGCTGGCCAAACTGCTACACGTCTCCAGCCAAACGCACGCAACTCACTACTGCGACAACACCGGAATGCCACTGGCCGTAAACGAATAAATTAAAGAGCCCACAAACGCATACAAGTGCACCGGCCACACCCGCCAATACACCCACATAACAAGCGCAGCCAACAACCCAAACCACACAGCCGAACCCGCAAAAAACGCCAACGGGCCAGGCGCACTACGATCCAACTGTCCTGCCGCACTCTCACCCAAACGAACTACGCCGCGATACGTGACGTACTCGCCAAACAGCAACACCGCCAGCACGATCACTGCCGTGAGGGCATGCACAACGCGGTTGTCGGTACTGGCCCGCACAAGCAACGCCAAAAACGCAGGGAAAACCGCAACATACCCGAGCGCAACCACCCGCGCACACCGGCCAAACGTGACCGTCAACCCACGCGCCCGCAACGCAGAACGCATAAGACCCGCACGAGTAACCGCATAAACAACGCTAAACAAGGCCGGGACCACCACCGCACCCCACACCAACGCAGACGTTGACACTGCCGAAAACCCGACAGCCTGGTTCAACCGCACACAAAAAACCAGCGGAACCACCATCGCAGCAACCGCGTTTATCACCGCCGCATACAACCACAAACTCTTCATACCGCGCGAAAACGCAGGCTCAACAACCTCGAGCGCAGCCTGCTCGCTACGATCCGAATACAACAAAACGAAAACCCTCATCCACACCGATACGCCGGCCTTATCCGCGCCGGAAACCGCGGCGCCCGCAGACGCAACGCCCAGCATCGACGCTGAACCTGCGCCTGCTGAACTACCAGCCACAGCATCAACGCGAGGGGCCGGCTGGGAGGTGAGGGGATCGTCGGAAATCAGAGGTGACGGTGGACGGAACGCCTCAGGAACCAAATCCAACTCACTAATAGGAGCCGGCTCCGGAACAGGCCCAAACGCGCTCGCGGCAGGGGCAGGTAGGTGACCATCAGGGTGGAAACGAGAGAAATCGGGGCCCTCAGGGCGCCACTCATTACGACTCGAATCCTGCGACATGGAAAAACTCCGAACAATCGACTGCACACTATCTCGGTGAAGTCTATCGAGCAAAAAGCGCAAGACCACGTAACTAATGACGTTTCAGACCACACCTGGGCAGAACCTAAATGACGGAACGTCGCCTTAACACGAGACCCAAGTCCCACCTGCCCAAGAAATAGCCCCGACAATCGCCCCCAGCGAACCAGTAAAACCAACGCGAAGGGACCAAAAGCCGATCCGCACCCGCAAACAACACGCAATAGTGGAAGAAACAATCTAAACCAGCCCCACCACCCCACGGCATTCTCACACCCCGGAGAAACCCATGAACACGCACCCACTGCTCTCCTCACCCGCCAGATGGGGAGCACTCCAACTACCCAACCGCATGTTCATGCCCTCCATCACCACCCGCACAGCCAACGAAGACGGAACACTGTCCCAAAGAGGCCACAACTACCTACTCGAACGCGCCCGCGGAGGAGTCGGACTACTCATCGCAGAAACGATGCTCGTCCAAGACACCTACGACACCCAAACCGGACACGCCGCAGCACTCAGCCACGACCGCCACATCGAACCACTCGCACGCCTCGCAGACGCAGTACACGCCGAAGGCGCACGACTCGCAGTCAACCTCACCCCCGGATTCGGACGCATCCGAGACACCGCACCAGACGGCGGACCAGCCTACTCAGCCAGCACCAACACACTCCTAAGCAACCCAAACCAGCGCTGCCGCGAACTCAGCACCACGCAAGTAGAAGACATCATCGAAAAATTCGGCCAAGCCGTCACCCGAGCAATGCACGCCGGAGTCGACGCAATCGACATCCACGCCCACTCCGGCTACCTCATAGACCAATTCCTCGCCGCAGCATGGAACAAACGAGACGACAAATACGGCGGAACCACCGCCCAACGAGCCACCTTTGCCACCGAACTCATCCGCACCACCCGCGAGATCGTAGGCTGGCACACACCCATATCCATGCGCATAGCAGTACGCCACCAATTCCCAGGCGGCCGCGGAGAAATCGAAGCCCGAGAACTCGTACTCACCCTCCAAGACGCAGGCCTCGACGTAATGATCGTGGACTCCGGCTCATTCGAATCACTGAACTGGGCATTCCCCGCCTACTACATGGGCAACGCCCCCTACCTACCAGACGCAGCCACCGTCAAGCCACCACTGACCCTACCCATAGCCATCTGCGGAAACCTCACCCCAGACGTAGCAGAACAAGCCCTACGCGACAAACTCATCGACTTCGCCGGATTCGGCCGGCCACTGATCGCCGACCCACTCCTACCACTCAAAGTAGCCAACAACGACGCACACCGCGTACGACCCTGCATCCGCTGCAACCAAAAATGCGTAGGAAACCTCATCGCAGGAATCCCCATCAGCTGCGCCGTCAACCCCGCAGCCGCCCGCGAAAACGAACTACGCATCCAACCAGCCAGCACAACAAAACACGTAGTGGTCATCGGCGCAGGCCCAGCAGGACTCGAAGCCGCACGAGTAGCCGCCCGGCGCGGACACAGCGTAGACCTATACGAACAAGCCGACCAACTCGGCGGCGTCCTCGCCTGGGGAGCCACACCAACCTTCAAAGACGAACTACGCGACCTCCTAAGCTGGTGGGAACAAGAAATCGAACTCGAAGGCGTCCGTGTGCATCTAGGCCACGAGGTGACAGCAGACGATCCCGCCCTAGAAGACGCCGACGCAATCATCCTTGCACTCGGAGCCAAACCCCACCGGCCCGAACTACCAGGAGTAAACCTACCCCACGTCATCGACGTAGTAGACGCACACAAACACGGCGTAGACGGCCACGAAATCGTCATCTGCGGTGGCGGACTCTCCGGATCCGACCTCGCCCTACAACTCGC
>Ga0222423_1000751_pt1 | contig 18473 bp, 10 predicted proteins | sample 3A0metagenome_FD_182472 | JGI IMG/M metagenome (GOLD analysis project Ga0222423, IMG submission 182472) | Enriched microbial communities from leaf-cutter ant dump, University of Wisconsin, Madison, United States - 3A0 (version 2) | ecosystem: Environmental > Terrestrial > Nest > Insects nest >...
GCGCAGCTGTGAATCAAGCACGCGCAAGGATGTACCCGTTGTATTCGCATTACGCGAGCGCTTCGCTTGGGCGATCGTTTCAAGGCCGGCGGCCGTCGCACGGTAAAGCTCGTGGGCCAAGCTTTCGATCATCAACCCGACGCTCGCCAGATGCAGGACGCGGCTGCGCTCACGTTCCTGCGCGCCGGCTGCACGTTGTACGAGTTCGGCTGCAGCGCGTAGTTCCACGACGGTCTCGCGCAGCCGCCTGGTGAGCGTGCGACCGCCTTCGGTACCTCGCAATGCCTCCTCGACCGAAGGCATCAGCGATCCTAGCCGTTCGTCCTCGTCCTGGAACCGAGCAAGCGCCTCCGCTGCCGTAACCCGTCGGGCGCGATCGATGTCGCGATCGATCTCGTTCAAATACTGGCGGTAGATCTCGACGATTGCCGCCAGGATTTTGACGAAAGCTGCCTTTTCCGGGTTTTCCTTCAGCCCTTCCCTGTTGGTCTGATCGACCAGATAAGGATTGCCGCGTTGCGAGATCGTTACGCGACCGATGATCCGCGGTTCAGCTTGAACCCGCTGGTCGAAAAGGCATCCCGGTCGAGGTCCAACCAGTCGTCATTGGCGCCGCCATAGGGATTGACGCGATAGCCGTCGCGGTAAAGCGCGACACCTCCGGCCCACTCAGCCAGAATGCGCCGGACGACCGTGAGGTTGCCGATACCCTCAAGCTTCGTCAGGAGCCTTCGATTGAACCAATACATATCGAGCTGGAACGTGCCGACGCGCTGGATGGTGGGCACGTCGACTCCGGTCAGGGTCTGCAGCTCCAGGGTCGACAGGCGCAGAGCACGGTTGCGGCCGTGGAGCCGATACTCCATCTGTCCTTCGATCCTCGGAGCGTTGGCGCCGGTCAGCACCAGGCGCGCTTGGAACCGACCGTGCGCCTGTTCGAGCAGAAACCCGGCAAATTCGGGGACCGGAACAGCCATGCCATTGAACGTTAACCTCAGTGGCGGGCGCGGTGTGGTGCCGAAGGGATCCGACAACTTCGAAAAATGGTCAACAGCCAAGGCTTGGAGCTTGTCTGCTGACCATTCCGAGCGCAGGGCCGTGATCTGGATAAGTGTGCCACTTTCCGCCGGATCCTTTTCGGTGCCCTCTTCGGGCTCGACCTCGACACTGTCCAGATCCTCGTCGGCCGCATCGGCAAAGTCGTTCCAGTCTATTTCAAGCTGGTTCCAGTGACTGGAGCCGGTCTGGCCAGTGACGATCAGGACGCGGTCGCCCAATCGCATTGCAGACAAGCGGCCGAGACCCTTCTCGCCCAGGATCACCCGAGGCTCTTCATCGTCTTCGCCGTCCTCGTCCTGTTCCAGCTTTTGTTGTGCCCGATAGGATGTTCCGATCGTCAGGTAAACGCTCTGAAGAATGTCCATCGACATACCGTCGCCATCGTCGTCGATCTCGATCCGATTGGCCGACCTCAGCGCTTTGACGAAAGCGGTTCGTGAGCGCGCAGCTTGCAACGCTTCGTCGAGGTCATCGACATCGGGCGCACCGGCGACCAATCCGCCGATCGCAACGTCGCGCAGTTCCTGCCAGGTTCGCCGTCGCGGAAGCGATTGAAGATATCGCTGGCGGAGGGCCGGCGGCGTATCGCGATCTTCACCCAGCTCGCGCAGTATCTCTGAGTAGACTGCGTATTCCAGTCGATAGACGACAGCTACCGTCACTCGATCAGCGTCGGCGTCGAGAGAATTCTTGATCAGCTCGTAGAATGCAACGCCATCGGAGCTTATTAGCTCCGAGCCCAGATGAAGGATGGTTCTGGCTGATACACGAAAGTTCAAAATGACACCCTATCCAGGACTCGGCGATCCTGTGCGGAGCAGCTGGGCTGCAACACCCCGCGACATTCTATCACTCGAATTGTTAATCAATTCAATTCCTTCACTTGCCCGAGGAGGGACGGTGCCTCAATTCATTCTCGCACGGATTGCATCGACGACCTCAGTGATGAACGTTTCGCTGGTGAACGGCACCTGCGCATAGATTAATTCCTGCTCGCCCTCCAGACGGGCCAGGAGATGACCCTTGCCCAGAAGACGTTCGGCGCCGCGCTCGCCAAGGGCAAGATCCGACGTTCCCTCGGAATCAACCCGCAGGATAAGCCGGTTGCCCAGTTGCGAGCGCAATTGCATCGGCATGACATTCGCTTCCGGACGCTGTGCAGCGAAAATAAGATGGATACCGGCGGCTCTTGCCTTGACTCCCAGCCTTCCAACCGTGGCGGTCACCGCTGTCCGGTAAGTCTCGGTCATCATCCATTCCGCGAACTCGTCGTGCACGACCCAGAAAACGGGCAGGCGCTCAGCCTCGCTGACCTTGGCATTATAGGCGCTCAGATTGGGGACACGCGCTTGCTTGAACAGCCCGTAGCGCCGATCCATCTCGCTGGCCAGCCATTCCAGCTTTTCGATTGCGTCCTCTTGCCGATCGATAATCCCGCCATCCAGGTGTGGGAGTTCGTCGAAGGCGAAATAATCCACACCCTGTTTCGGGTCTATAAGAACGATCTGCGCCTGTGCCGGCGTATTGGTCACGGCAATGCCAAGCAGAATTGCCTGCATGAGGACGGATTTGCCGGAACCGGTGCTGCCGGCGATCAGGGTATGGGGCGCATGGCGCTCGCCTGGCGAAAACACCAAGAGCGTATTGTCATTTTCGGTGACCGCAATGGCGATATTCTTGTTCGCCTCGGAAGATAGCGACGGGTCCCAGCGCGACCAAACTTCATTGGCGGTTACCACGCGACGATCTGGGCGCGCGACGTAAAGGGCAACGACGCCCGGCTCCGGACGAACGGCGATCACGTTCAGGCCATGCGTCGTCAGCAATTCCGAACGCTTCTTGATAACCAGTTCCGTTGTCAGTTGCGCGCTGCCGGCGAAACGGAGAATGGCGGCATTGGGCGTCAGCGTCTGGCTGACCGATTTCGCCTGGAGCCCCAACTGTTGCAACGCACTGCGGGTCGTCAGCGCAATCTTCGACAACCAGTCTTGATCCTCGACCGCGTCGCTAAGACCTTGCGCGATAACATGCTTCACTCTCGCGGCAAACCGTGCATCAGGATCTTGCGCCGGCGTATCCTGCGAAAGCTCAGACGGGGCGGGAGGGTCTGCGGCCATCGTCCCGGAAGGCGCGGACGAAACCGGGTCGGCCAAGGTGGCTTCCGGCGTCGCTCCGGGCTTTGCAACACCGGCATTGCGGGAGATGGCGGGACCCTGGTCTTGTGGCGATATATAGGGGTCAATCCCGTGCAGAACGGGCCCGGGATCCCCGTTGTTCGCATAGGTGGAGATCAGCGCCTTCAGGTCTGCCCGCCCGAAAACGAACTGGACAGCCCCGTCCACGCCGGTCACATGCCTTGCGTCGGAAAGGTTTTTTCCATCGATTTGGTTGGGCACGAAGACATGGCTGAAACCCATGACCTCGATCGTGCAGCGACCTTCGCGGACGCGACGACGCCATTCTCCCAAGGGTGCCGTGCTCGAAGCGGGAACATGGATACCGTCCAGCAGCATGTCGCCCAATCTCGACAACCAGGCGTCCCTGTCCAGCCGATCGGATGCCTCCAGCGCTCCACTGACACGGCGCACCGTGTCACGCAGTTGCTTTTCGGATTCCTTTCTTTTCGCTGAAAGCGAGGCGGCATCGACATATTTCGCTTCCGTGACCAGAACGGTCAAATGCAGCTCGCCTTCCTGGTCAATCCAGGGTGAAAGGGAAAGGATGTCAGCCTGGGTCTCCTCGCGCGCCCCAAGCCAGGTGGCGTAGTCGTCCAGGAAATACCATCCGGTCAGGGGAACAGCCTTTAAGGCATGTTGCGCCAGGAACCGGCTAAGGACCACCCCGATCAGTTCCGCAGCCGACTCCCCGCGTTTGGCGGCGCGGAGCACGATGTCGCCGGAAACGTCATTCGCATCCGTGATGAACTTTTCGGCCAGCGCTTCCAGCTTGTCGTCGGCAAGGCCCAACTGCAATTCCTCGAGCCGTCGCAGCACCATGGCCCGCAAGAGACTGAGCGGCGCGCGCGAGGAGATGACGACGGCACGACCTTGTGTCGAAGACTGCTTGTAGCGAATGATCCGGACCGCCTGGTTCTGCAGCTGGCGGCGGTCCAGAAGCTCGTCGAAATTGACAACCCAGGCGCCGAGATTGTGGGTCTCCTCGAATATCTTCGCGGTTCTCTGGTCACGAAAATCGAGTTGCCGCACGGGCAGCAGCTGGCGCCCGTCTTGCGCCAGTCCGGATCCCTTGAGGAATGACGTAATAGCCGCGAGATATTGCCACCCCTCGCGACTTTGGACCGGTGAACACAGATAGACGGCGGATTTGAGATCATCGGCAGCGGCCGGCCGGCGCCGCGACCAACGCGCTGGTAAAAGCGTCTCCAGATCTGCCGGCTCGGTGGGCTCAGCGTACCATTCCAGGACCGCATGGCGGGAAATGACGTCCTGACTAAAGACGATATCATAGGGCCGGCCATCACGGGGGTCGGGAGGAGCAGCCTGGTCGGCTATGACGCTAATGCGCAGTCGCGCCATAAAGTCCTGTGTGGCTTCCGATGGAGACATCGTCTGCGGGTCATCGGCGCTGTCCGTTAGGATCGACCGGTAGATCTGTCTGAGCCGCATTGGGTCTGTATGGCGCATCATGATCTGGCAGCGGATGTCCTCGTCTTCGCGAAGATCGCTCATCCCTTCGACGATCTGCTGCGGAAGCCTCGCGGAATCGCAATTATAGAGAACGAGCGACATGTTGGCGCGTTCGTGCGGGTGGAGCGTCATATATCGATCAGCGAGATCCAGCAGGCACTGGCTGCCCGGCCGCGGATCATCGCTGATTTCGCTGGCATCGTCCCGATCAACTACCGGCGGCTCATGCAGGGAATAGTCGCTCTCACAATCGGCCAGCGACAGAAGTTCCGGTTTGCGCGTGCCCCACCAGGACACGACTTCGGGATAGAAGGGATGCGCCAGATCATCCGCAAGGTCCTTGAAGAAGAGCTTGCTGTCTCCCTCCAGGCCTTGCGGCGTGTCCAGCACCAGGGCGACGACATCGGACACAAGCTTGGCTTTTCGCCACATGGCCGCCAGACGCAGAGGATGCCACGGCGCAACGATGGCTGCCGGCGTACCATCCTGGATGCTCACCTGCCCAAGCTCGACAACGGGCCGCAGGAGCGCCTCGCTGTTGCGGTCGCCGGGTGCATCGGCGGCGATTGCGGCGAGGAGATCGGAATAGGCGGTCGCCTGGGCGCGGCAGAGTGGATGAATTGCGCCTTCACCACGAAACTGCCCGATCGCCTCCGCATAGGTCGTGGTGAAATGGCCGAAGCTCGCTTCAAGCCTGGCGGCAGCCTCTGTGGTCACCAGGCCCTGGGACAGGGCGTTTTTCAATCGCTCGGGCCAGACGAGGAGTAGATCGCGTTCCCTGCGATAGGTGGGCAAAAGCGAGCCGCGGTCGCGATCGAAGGCGGGAATGAGGGTCTTGATATCGGAGAGGTCGATCGCCCCGGACCGTTGACCACCGGCACCAGGTTCGCGGCCGGCGCGCGGAAGGACGAACGGGTGATCTTCCAGTCTCTCCCAATCGTCGATCAACTGCGAGGAGATAACGAACGGCCGGTATTTCCAGATTAGCTGCGCTTGCGCAGGCGGTGTCGATCCACCGTCGGCATCCGTCGTTTCCATCTCGAGCGAAAACTTGAGCTGCAGCGCGGCCTTGGCAACCGACTTGTTCGATGCCGCCTTGTCCTTGCCGGCGCGCCATGTCTCCACGACGCTCGGAAACTCCATCAGAGAACCGAGTTCCAGTGAAACCCTGGGGCCAACAATCGCCTGCAAGCCGGCGTAGCGAAGCGCAAAATAAAGACCGGCTTCGGTGTTGAGACTGCGAAGCTCCCGTTTCGTGGCGGTATCGCACCGGATCGTCATGTGACGTGCCACCCCGGGGAGCGCCCGCGCGTTCAACGTTTCCATAACCGCCGCAAGACCGGCCAGGAAGTCTTCGGTTTCGAGTGGCCGTCCGAAGATGAACTTGTCCCAAGCCGACTTCAGCTTGCGATCCGTGCCGATTTCGTTGCGATGGCGTTCATAGAACTGAATGTCGAGGTCATCTGCTGTCGGCGACCGGCGTCGCGAAAGTAGCGAGAGATATTCGTCCTCGTCTTTGGTCAGCAGGTCCGGCTGTCCTTCTTCGTAGAATTTTACCGTCTCTCGGCCAAGATTGGTCTTTTCCCTGGTCAGACCCTCGAACAATGGCTTGATCAGTTCCCACTCGCACTTGGCCAAGGCCTCGGAAGCCTCGTTCCAGCCAGGTCTTGCAGCGATGAACTCGTCGATCACCGGATGCAGTGCCGCCGGTATAGTATCCTTTGCCTTGTCGAAGGCTGCCTGAAGCTCGTCCGCCGACAAGGCGATCTGCGAGGGATTTTGCTTGAGTAGATAGGGGTGCCGGCGGCGGCGCAGGTTCTGATATTCCTTACGCCACGCCGAGACATGTCGCAGCGATCGGTCGCGGATCGCGTCAAAGGCGGTGGGATCGCACGGAATGCGCAATGGCGGAAGGGCGTATCCGAGAGCCTGGACGATTGGATAGCCATGGATCTCGACCGCGTCGCGGACAGCAACCACGTATCTGGCGAACCGCTCCAGCGAGATCGACCCGAGCGAGGTCAAGCCGCCCAGCGCCTTTTCCCAGTGCAGGCGCGCCTCATCGTTCAGGCCGAGATCGACACTGGCGGCCGCAACCCATGCCGGCAGCCGCTCGAACAGTTGAGCAGCGCCAAGCGGCGTGAGTTCATGCAGCGACATCTCCTGAGCTTCGTTTCCAGGCGCCGAGGCGTTGGTGACGACGAAGGCGGCGCGAGCGCATTCGGCGCTGCGATAGTAGGTGGCATTCTTGTCGGTGATGACCTCATCGGGCAGGCCAAAATCGTCGAACAGAGATTTTGGCAGCTTCAGGTCGATACGAGGACCCAGAAAGGCATCGTCGAGTATGGCCTTGGCAATCGCGACTGTCTGACTGATGCTCAATCCGTCCAAGACGAAACGCGCGGTTCCGCTTTCCACGTCGTTGCTAAGCTCTTCGCGCAGAAACGAGGCGGCGACCTTGCCGATAACGGAGGATGCATCAAACACGATTGCTGACCTTCGATGAGAGTGGGTTTTCCACATACGCGCAGGCGTCGGACAGGCGACGCAGCATGCCAAGGGTTCTCAAGCGGCGCTCGAGCCTTGCGGCATTGTTCTGGAAGGCCTTGCGATCATATTCATCTTCCGAGAGCACAAGGGCGGCTTCCTTGTCCCCTATGACCAGACCGTATCGACGGAATAAGAGATCGAGGAATTCGGCGAAGTCCATCCGAATCTCCACATTGGCAAGGATCAGGCTTTTCAGGAGTGCATCGTTGGGAGCATATCTGAGCTGTGTCGTGCCGCGCCGAGAAACTAGTCCCGCGCCGCCGCCATAGGATCGGTGGACATGGGCAACGTGCTGCCGATGGCGTGCCTGCGCAGCCTTCTTGAGTGCAGCCACCAACTCAACGGGTTCATGCGGGCCGCTGTAATCGTCGCCATCCCCCCATCTGACAGTGTGTCTGAGCACCCGCTGGCACTCCTGAAACGGCGTGTCCGTCGTTAGCGCCTTCTCCCAATCGGCGGATGTGACGATGCTGTCCAAGTAGCTATCGACGGCGCGGGCGGGGATCGAATCGTTCCTCTGGAAGCTTCCGATCGAAAGATCCCTGACCGGGGTGCGGCGCGACCCGACGATTTCGCAGATGAACGTCGGTTGCTCGGTTGCACTGATGTCTGCACCAACCGACAATTGGTAGCGCATGAGATGAAGGGCGCAAAGCGTAGCCAGGTGCGGATAGATGTCGAAGCGGGGCTGGTCGCTGCGAAGGAGGGTCAACCAGTCGCCGGCGAGGTCGTCGAAGCAATCGTGGCGTCGGTAGGGAAGATAACTATTGCCCCGCCAGTGCCTGTCCTCGGGCTGATCCGGTTCCAAGAGAGACAGCAGCCGATCGCAGCGATCGCCATCAAAACCTTTGGCGAGCTCCGCAGCCAGCACCGGGGCCGCTTCGGTTCGCGACAGCATTTGGTAGACCAGTTCGCCGGGCAGCCCGAAGTTAATATATTCGCGCGACGGTGCGTTGCCCTTGACGTTGAGGTCCTCGTAGAGCGCATGCCGACCAAACGGAAAGATGAACCGCGACGACCAACGTTTGTTGGTGCCGTTTTCGATCGTCGTCCCGCGTAGCATCGATATCAGTGCGGCAAAATCCTTGAATGAGCCGAAGCGGCGCCTCAGATAGCTGAAGTCGCGCAACGGAATGCCTTGCGCGTTTTCCTCGATCCACGCCAACCATTCCGACCAAGCGGCGCTGTCGGCCAGCCCCTTCGCCTCGATCCGCGTCAGCCGCTCGTTGTTGTAGAGGATGTTGCGCAGGTACATCCTCTGTGCGGGACGAAACCTCAAGGGATAAAGTGGCCCGCCTTCACCGAAAAGCTCACCGTCTCGATCCTTGGATTCGGCGACCCCCATGAATTCCAGGAAAGTCAGCCACGGGCTAGTCGCATCCCAGAGCCGGTGGCCCCAAATCTGTTCGTCGATCCACATGTCGTTGGACTTGTGGTCGGAAACCGGGGGCGGCGGCAACATCTCAAGCATAGCGAACCTCGATCGCTTCGTCGGCCGGCTCGCCTTCGGCATTCAACGTCAACAGGCGAAAGATGAGGTCGCCTGTGTCCTCGAGAGGCCGTGACCGGGCCAGCGCCGACAGAAGCGAACTCTTGAAAGCGAGAATGTCTTCGTGGCACTCGCGCGAAAAACTGCCCGGCAGTGCGCCCTCGGCCACGCGGGTCAGAAACTCATATCGAACGAGATTGAGAGCCAGTCCACTACGCGTCTGATCGTCCAGATGGACCACGAGCGTCGGCAGGCCATCCCAGACTATGTCGATCTTTTCGCCCTTTCGGGGAGCCACGCTCACCCGCTCCTGTAGTATCTGGCTGACGGCGGTGGTCGAACCCGACAGACCTGAGGCGATCAGCAGCTCGCGGTCGGTGGACACCAGCATTCCCGTGAAAACACGGTTCAACCCTTTGACGATCAAGGCGATTTTGGTTCGGGCGACCCGCTCGCCGTGCTGCAGGGGTTCGACGACCTCGGACAGGAATTCGCCCGCATGTCGAAATACCGTCAGATCCCAGAGCCGAAGCTCCTCAGCCTGAGACTCAGGAATCGTGAAGAACATCTTGCGCCGTTGCGCTGCGAGCGATGCAAGGAATTCATGATCGTTGTCCTGGGCACTTTCGGGATGCTCAAGGTACTGGTTGCGAAGTGAGCGAAGTCTCTCCAAGCTATCCTTTGACAGGCCTTTTTCGACAAGATCCTGATAATAAATGCGCAGATTGTCGTCATTCGGGCCGAACACGAGGATGTTGTCGATCCGGTTTGTCGTCTCCTCGCCAATCCCGAATCGATTGAGAAATTCGACGATTTCAAGTCCGTCCCGACGCGCCGGCGACAGGTTCGCTCCAAAGACATTCTGGTAGATGTCGCCCTTGAACGCCGTGCGGTTATGAATATAGCCCCTAATGTCCGAGGGCTGCATGAGACGATCCGTCGCCGCGGGATGGCCAAGCAGCATGTTGGATAAAAGCAGGAGCACGCGGCGGATCGGCGTATGCAGCTCGGCGAGCTCCATCAGCTTGAAAAGCGCGGTCAGTCTCTGCTGGAAAGCGGCTGAGGAGAGGATTTCGTAGTTGCGGCGGATGGGGCAGTCCGGTCCGAAGAAGCCGTCAGTCTCCGCGTCATGATAGGCTTCCTGCCAGCCGGGATGCGACAACAGCGCAGAAAGAGCAAGCTCCAGGATCTCGGTGCACGGGACCATGCTGAGATTGAAGAAGGCCAAGGTTTCGGCCTGTGCGCGCTCTATGAGGCACCGTTCCAAGAGGGCGCGGGTATCCGCAACGGGTCCTTCGCCGTCCAGGCGACGCCAGGTATCCATCAACTGGCCGTCATTGGCCGCGACGACGTAGATGGTGTCGGGATCAGGGGCCAAGAACGCCTTGCTGACAGCGTGAAGCAGCGCGGTCTTGTCGGCGAAGGCGCCATAAGGACCTTGCTCGGGCAGCGCGGTCAGGTCTCGAATGATCCCGACTGTCCTCTGTCGCCCGGCGACCTCGGCCCTGGTTTCATGATAGATGTCATCGAAACCCCAGGCTCGCTCATCGCCGCCCAGAGCCTTCCAGACACGACCGCAAAGCCGACTCTTCCCGTCGCCGGCGGTGCCCGTCAGCACCACCGACATCGCCTTCGGGGCTGAAGGCGAGATCGCCGCAAGCAGTCGCGCTTCGAAGGGATGGGCGAAGTTGATGGCATCGACGCCATATCGTCTAGCGGATTTCTGGATGCGTTCGTCATACATGTTGTCGTTGCGCGCGATCGGCCCATATTGCCGCACAAATCGCACCCACTTCGTCCCCACTCCCGCCATGAATTGCCGGCCCCCCGCCGCCTATCTTAGATTGAACACACTAGGCAGCCGTCCCGCAGATGGGGATCGTCTTCGACCTCCAGCCCGCCCAGGGTTTCGATCAGAGAGCGGTTCGTGCGCTTGGCCCGTTTGCGCGCCTGCGCCTTGTCCCAGTCCGCTTTAATCTTCTCAACCCGATCGGGTTCTCTCAACTGCCGCAGCGATTCGTTTTGGCACCAATAGAATTGCTCGCCGAACTGTACGGAGCGCTCTTCATATTCCATTGCGAGCTCGAATAGCGCCGGATGGGTTTCCAGAAGCCGCACCCATTCGATTTTTTGCTGATAGAAGCAGAAGTAGCACCCTGATCGCGACCGGCCCCAATCCATGTAGGGCGGCAGTCCCAACCCCGAATCCTCCAGGATCTGGATAATGTCGGAACGAACTAGGCCGTCGTCCTGAAACGGATAGACCGCCAGGATATTGGGCTTCGTGCTGATGTAGCCCGTGCGGTTTTCGTCGGCACGCAAGCCGACATAGTTGATGACAGGGCCATCACCGACATAGGTCTCGAATGGCTTGAGTTTCAGCATGCGCGTGCACCAGCGGCGGTGGTTGGATGGCAGCATGCCGCGATAGACTGTCAGCCAGTGGTCGAAACTATCGACTGGCGTGGTGCGCACGATCGGCTTACCCAGGATTGCCTCCAACCTGGCGATATAGTCGTAGGTTTCAGGTAGTTCCTTGTCGGTATCGTGGAAAATATACTCAATCATCGGAACCCGATCCCGCAGATAGATGGCCAGCGCAGCACTGTCCTTGCCGCCGCTCAGACTGAGGATGTGCCGTGGCTCCACATCACCGAAAATATCCTTGATGTCGCCGCTATATGACTTCATGACTTGGCCTGATTTCCATTCGCTTCTGCCGGAACTGCGGCTTCGCTTCTTGCCCTCAGCTCCTTGAGCAAGAGGTTTGTCAGCATCTGCACCCGCTTTTGCTCGCCTTGCGGCAGCATCGATGCGAGCTCCTCCATGACGCGTTCTTCGCTAGCCGACAGCGTGATGTTGTCCACCACCTGAACGAAATCCTGGCCATCAGGGCGGGTCAGGTTCACCCGGACCGCGTCAGGCGCTGCCGTGCCATCGGCGCTGTCGAAAGCAGCCGCTTCGACCTTCTTGAAGAGTTCGGCCAGCGCTCCGATCTCTTCGCCGAATCGCGCCTCATCACCTGGCATCCATTTTGCCGGCGGTCGGGCGACCACGAAGCTTGCCAAGGCCTCCGCCCAAGCGTCGTTAGAAAGGCCTGGGTCTCTCAGCCGCAACGAGAACGCCCGCAATCTCGGTTCCCGTACAAGCAGCGAGACTCTCGCTGCCCGATTGGCGAGTACCCGGCGATCGAAGGTTCCTTTTTCGAAGCCGGAGGCGTCTGCGACCCGATCGACGATACGCTCCAGCAGTTTCCCGTAGGCGGTTTGCAGCTCGTTGACGGCCTCTTTAAGGAGCGTGACGAACGTGTCCGCAGCTTTGGGAGAGGAGGGGGCATCCAGACGGAAGGCCTCGAGCCCGCACGCTTTCGGTAAATCGTGAAACAACAATGTCGCCGGTTCAGTGGCGGTCGTCAGAACATCGCGAACGGCGCGCGTAACGGAAGACAGTCCTCGGGATTTGCGCGTTTGTTCTGGCAGCCGGGCAGCAAACTTGCAGAGTTCCTGGACCACATCCAGCAACACGGGTTGCCGATCGCTGACGCTCGTTGCGAAGGCTCCGGCCAATCGGCGAAAGACGTCGGAGCGAACCCCTTCGACGCTGCAATACTGGATTTCGAAAGAGGCTGTCGCGCGCGTCATCCGCTGAAATTCTAGCGCGCCAAAGCGCGAAAGGAACGTACCATTTTCGTAGACAGCGAGCTCATGACTGTGAATTTTGAGAACGACGGCAAGCAGCAAAGGCGCCAGACCGTCGCGAACGCCATAGGGCGGCTGTTTGAGGTCCTCCAGCAGCGCGCTGACGGAAACGCGGTTGCCCAAGCCCTGGCGGATCATGAATATCAGCCGCGACAAAGCAGGGAGCAGATTAAGGGGGTCATTATCAGGCGTCGGTTCAGCCAACTGGAAACGACCGTCCGCCTCGACATGAAGATTGCCCGCCTTGAAAATCGACAGATAGATCGACTTTTCCGGCGGTGCCTTGCCGGAATCCATGCCAAACGAGGGGAGCGATGCGGCCTCGAACACGCCCTCGATCAGGCGCATGCGGGCAGAGGCGGCAGCACTGCTCAGCACATTCTTGTTGATCAGCTCATTGGCGACACGTGGGGCGCGGGTGAACAACCTGTCGCAAAGAAGCGACAGCGTATTGGTCAGCGTCGTCTCGATCGCCATTTTGCCACCGCGGTGATACCAGTCGACAGTTGCGGCGCTGGAACGGTCGAGACCTGAAATCATCGCGAACTGCGACGTTAGCGAGCGTATTGCGAAATGTAGCTGGCGCGACACTTCTTCGGCCGCAATCGTATCGTCCAGAAGTTCCGGAGTGTTGTCCTGAACCCACTGCCAATAGCGCACCGCTGCCAGTTCGGGGGCCAGGAACGAGAGCGGCCTGACGATACCGACAATCACATTGTCCCGCTCGCACGTGGCCGACTTCGCCAGTTCTTGTGCCGCAACCTGGTCTTCGACCGTGTCGGGGAGGACAAGCGCGACAAGGCCGTCACCATTGGAAGGAGCGGCCATTGTCTCGGAAAGCCGGTCGGACACGGTGCAGCGGATTTCGAAATAGCGCATCGTGCCAGTCTCAACGTAGTGCCGACGTGCGAGCAAGGTATCGTTCGCTAGGAACGGCGCGAGGTGCAGTCCAACATTTTCGACGGGTCCCAGCGCACGTTTGGCATTTTCGAACGCCGACACCAGATTGACACTCGCATTGCGCCACAGCCGAAAGCCGCTGCGCTCGCCGCGGTTGAACAGAACGCCGTCTTGTACCAAGCGCTCGATCGCGTCTTCTAAGTCGGATTCGGGAACGGTCGAGAGGCAGGCGTGAATGGCTCTTCTGGTAGGCACCAAATCGTCGGCGTCGAGGAGATTGAGCAATCCGACGGTCTTTGCCACCTTCAATTCGAGGCTTGATCGGTCGACCAGGGCATCAACCGTGTTAGCGATCCTAAGCCACTGGCTCTGATAGCTTTGTCCGGTCAGGCGGTGGCCAAAGTTTGCCCTGACATAATCGTAGAAATCTCCGAGCGTGTACCAGCCATCTCCGACGAGGTTTGCTTGACTGAACGACTGGAGCGCAAACGGTTCGTTCGACAGAAGGAAGCCGAAGAGCGACCTCTCGTTCTGGCCAAATCGCGCGAAAAATCGCGCGAGAGGCGGCAGCAGCGCCGGATGCAAGGGATAGATCCGCGACGCGTCCATGCCTGCCGCGCTGGTCGTACCGCCGCCCAGCCAGCCCATCGATCCGGTCGCTCGTGCTGCGACACGGGCTTCGTCAAGGATCGCAGCTGGCAATTGCGCGGTCGACAGCCCCAGCGCTCCGGAAATCAAAGCTGCTGTATGCGCCAGCGGCTGGTCGAATACGATTTCGTCAAAGCGGCCGGCGACCTTGTCCCACTCGTGCCGCGTCGCCGCCGGCAGTCTTTCCGCATACGCCTGGAAGCCTTGATGCAACAGCCCGATGACGAGGAAGGGCTGATTGCCGCTTCGCGCGGCGGTCTCAGCCAATCGCTGGAGGACGTAGACATCCTGCTCGTCCGGATTTTGCGCTGCATATTCGAGCAGCTTTCCAAGCTCGTCGATGATCAGAACAACGCCCCGATCGGCGGCGCTGGCCTGTTCGCGAACAAGGGCGAGCAACCGATCGAATGCCCGCGGACTTTTGGTCATCTTGCAGGCATCGATGGCTTGACGCAGTTTCTCTTGGTCGATGCCAGTCAAATGACCGTCAGCGATTGCCAGCGCCTCCTGGACACCGCGCACGATCGACGCGACCAGACCCTCCCGCGCCCCTGTAATCAAGATCGGCCAGAAAGAGTTCTTTTCGAGACGCCTGTCGGACCAGCCGATGGCATCGGAGATATCGATGCTCTCCGCATTTCTGGAGCCGCTCAAAAGATGAGAAAGCAACAGAGCGAAGGAGGATTTGCCCACGCCATAGTCACCCGTGACACGCCATGCGCGATGCGTCGAACCGCTGCGAAGTCCATCGGCGACGCGGCCGACGGCATCCGCCATAGCCGGTGTGACGATATAATCCGCAAGAGCGTTCGGATTAGCGAAATCTCTTTCCAGATGCACCGAGCGCAGAAAACGATTGGGCACCGTGAACAGGTCGGAGATAGCGGCTTTGATCGGCTCAGACATGGTGCGGTCTTTCATCATAGATGGACTTCAGCGTTGGCAAGGGGCCATGCCGCGATATCATGGCCTGCACTGCCGAGGGCTGATAGCGGAATGCTGCGCCAGCATTTGAAAGCGAGATGTCTTCCAGACGCTGGCGCACGTCATCTTCGGTGAGCTTGAACACCTGTCCTGGAGACGAAGGCATCGTCGCCAGCATGCGCAGGCTGAGCGTGCCGTCCTGCGGCGCATGGCGGTTCCAGAAGTCGATTATGCAATATTCGAAGAGTTTCGGGGTGATGTCGGACTTGGGTTCGCGGCGAAAGCTGAAGACATTCTCCCAACGCCCCGTTTCACCGCGTTTCTCCCCGCTGAGCACCAGCAGCCCCAGACTCACCAGTGGCCCGTCCAGGGAATCTTCAATTGCAACCTTGCCCTTTCGCGCGGCATAATAAGTATGGATGAACACATCGAGATGCTGCGCGAGCGTGACCTCGGAGTGTTTGAAGCCTAGTTTCGCCGATTGGCGCTTGAAGGCCTCTAACGCCTCGGATCGCGTAAACTCAGGATAAGGCCATTCGCCAAGCATGTAGCGCCAGGCAAACAGTCCCGGACTTTTCGACGATACGTTCCAGTGCAACAGCCACAAAGTTCGTTCGTCCTCCAGGAAGGGATCGAATCCATCCGGAGCTAGCACCTGATGCGCAAACTCGGTGAGAGCATGGGTTTTATTCGCCTCAGGACGTGCAACGCCCATGGCATCGATCCAGAAGCGAAGCGAGCGGACCATGTTCTTTCCGATGCCCATCTCTACCATCGCCTCTTCCTCATCGAAGAAGATCGCCGGGTTGCGCGCGATGGCGCGATAGGCTTTCGGCAGCCAGGCATAGCGGCAGGCAAAGGACTCGTGACCGGAGAAGCGAAACGGTGCCGGTGCCACTTCCGAATGGAGTGCCTCAATCATCGATCTGCCCTTTCAATGCGGATGTGACGTCATCGACCGCGGCGATGATTTCTGCGGCGGCACGCGCAACGTCCTCTGGTGTCGTAAAGCGGCCGAGCCCGATCCTCAACGCACCGTCCTGAACGTCTTGCGGCAGGCCCATGGCTCTCAGGACATGAGATGCGCTCTGGGCGCCGGACATGCAGGCGGCGCCGGTCGAAATCGCGACCCGGCCGCGCAAGCGTTGGACGACCAGCTCATTGGCCACGCCCGGGATCGAGATATGAAGGTTATGGGCGAGCCGATCGTTATGAGGGCCATTGATGACCATGCCGGGTAGCCTGGCGGCCAGCGTTGCCTGCAGCTGATCGCGTAACGCTGCGATCCTGAGCGTCTCGCCTTCGCCCTCTTCGTGCATAAGCCGGCATGCCTCGCCCATCCCCGCAATGCCCGGAACGTTCGGCGTGGCCTCGTGCGTTGCGGCAAGGCCATGAAGCTGCGACGCGTCATAGACGGAAGAAATCAGCGCGCCGACACCCTTGGGGCCGTATATCTTGTGAGAACTCAGGATCAGGTATTCGACGGGCGTCTCATCGAGATTCATTCGGACACGGCCGACAGCCTGCGTCGCATCGACAAGCATGCGTGCACCGGCGGCGTCTGCGAGCGCAAAGATTTTGAACAAGGGAGAGATAGTGCCGACTTCGTTGTTCGCTGCCATCACGCACAGAAGGTCGACACCGTCGTCGAGGACACGCCCGAGAGAATCCATGTCGAGCCTCGCTTGGGCGTCGACCTCGATCCACATTATCTTGGCCAATCCTAGTTTCTGGGCGCGGGTGGCCGTATCCAGGACCGCCGGGTGTTCCGCCCGCGATATGCCGATGCGAAGCGGAAGCGTGGTGGCGGCCCCGACAGCGTGTGCGATCGCCAACCGGATCGCTTCCGTGGAGCCTGACGTGAAATGGATGTCGGCCTCGTCGCACGTAACTAGCTGGGCAACGAGCGACGCTGCCCGTTCGATCACGTGCCGGGCAACCTCCCCGTGCTTGTGATCGACACTATTGGCATTGCCGAAGTCTTCCACCATTGCCCGCATCACCACCTCCGCGACACGTGGATCGACCGGCGTGGTCGAATGGTGGTCGAGATAGATGCCCGCGCCATGTCTTGAGGCGTCCTGCAGCGCGTGAGGACGAATAAGGCTATTCATCGAAAATCACCGTCGGTTTGCCGGTCTGCGACGAGCGCTTGAGGCGTATCTCCACGTCCCAACCAAGCGCCATAAGCCAGCACAGTAGCTTTTCCGCGCTTGCACTTTGCTTGCGGCCTTTCAGGACCTTGGACAAGGTCGGTTGGTCCGTCTCGCAAACCCGGGCCGCGTCGACCTGGCTGAGCTGCCGTTCGGCCAAGGCTCCGACCATCATAGAGGTCAGCGCAGATCTCAACGGTTGCTGCACGCCGACCGGGCGCGCATGCTTGCGCGGGATGGCGTTTAACGGGAGGTTGGATTGACGGGTCATTGGAGGGTCCGGCGGCGAATCGAGCACCGTCATCCTATGGAAAAAAAACCATAGTTGAAGTCGAGGCCAAGAATTTTTCCGTGTTTTCGACAGAGAATTTCATCGTCCGGTTGTTCTGACGCTTGATATCGGCCAGTGCGGAACAGCTCGACCGCATGACATGCACGATTATCATGCACGATTATACAGTGCATTTGACCAGCCTCGACCGGCGTTCGTCGCCGCTTTATTCCGGCACAGTCTGGATTGCCCGTCGCAGCGGTTCGATCAGCCCCACGTGGTACATGCGCCCTGTAGGCGCTCGGTGACAGACTCTAACGCGGCGTGCGCCTGCGATGACGTTTCGAACCAGTCCTTCCAGATCCGGGCGACGTCTTCCTTGTAGCCCGACCCCAGTCCGTAGCGGTTCGCACTTTCGAGCCAGACCTCGCTTTCCTTCGACAGGAGCGTCCCGTATCGGGCGTCCAGATCAAGGCGCCGATGTGCCTGCGCGAAAACGGTGACCTGATCGCCGCCGTGGACGCGCCGTTCACCCACATCCTGAAGCCGGCCGGCACCAACGGGTTCGAGCATCTGCCCATCGTCGAATGGATCGGGCTTTCGCTTGCAAGGACACTTGGCTTCGACGTGCCTGAGGCAGCGCTGGTGCCAATGGCCGGCGGCATGGCGCCGGTGCTGCTGGTCGAGCGTTTCGACATCAGACGCTCTAACAATGACAGCCGGCTACTGGCGATGGAGGATTTCTGCTCGGTCCTGGAACTGCCGGCCGAGCGGAAGTACGAGGGCACGATCGAACGCATGGCGAAAGCCATGCGGCCGCTGTCAACATCCCCTGACGACGACCTCAAGACGCTGTTCCGGCGCGCCCTGTTTGCCTGGCTGATTGCCGATGGCGACATGCACCTGAAAAACCTTGCCATCCTCAAGCCTGCGAAGGAGGGCGAAGATTATTTTGCCCAGGTGCGCCTGGCGCCGGTCTACGACGCTGTCACGACGCGTGTGTTTCCAAGGCTCGAAAACGATCACATGGCCCTCAAACTCAATGGTCGCGATGAAAAGCTAGGCTCAGGACTCTTTAAATCAAAGCCAGAAGATGACTGTTGCGGCGATACATATGCTTGAGAAGAAGGTATG
>Ga0222423_1000752_pt1 | contig 18392 bp, 14 predicted proteins | sample 3A0metagenome_FD_182472 | JGI IMG/M metagenome (GOLD analysis project Ga0222423, IMG submission 182472) | Enriched microbial communities from leaf-cutter ant dump, University of Wisconsin, Madison, United States - 3A0 (version 2) | ecosystem: Environmental > Terrestrial > Nest > Insects nest >...
ACCCATCTCACTTCCTCCTGTCGGAAAAAGTGAATCAGAATGTCTCTGATTTGGGAACCCCGATTCAGCTAAATTTCATGCCGATCTAGTACGCTGCGCTTCGGTTCTCGAAGAAACGCCTTTTCGTCTCAGACTCCGACCCTTTAAAACCATCTCTGGTATATCATCCTCCCCTGCAAAGCGGGGGAGGTGGATCGGCGCGATAGCGACGAGACGGAGGGGGCAAGCCCTGTGGTAAGGCCACCCTCCGCTTCGACAAGCCCGGTACCTCCCCCGCTTTGCAGGGGAGGATGTTCGGGTTACTTCCCGTTTACATCATAGGTCTGTTCGGGCAGGGCGACCCGAACGGTGGCAACCTGATCGGTGGCCGAACGGTTCAGCTTGACCTCATAGTCACCCGCCGCAATGTGCCAGGTCTTTGAGTCCGTCACATAGTTGGCCAGCAGGCGCGGATCGACGGTGACGGTGACGGTGCGGCTTTCGCCTGCCTTCAGATGCACCTTGTCAAAGGCTCCCAGACGTTTCGGCGCTTCCCAGCCGCCCTGTACCGGCGACACATAGATTTGCGGCACATCCGAACCGTCACGCGCCCCCGAATTGGTGACGGTGAAGCGCGCCGTCAGCCTGCCGTCCACCACTTCGGAGGTCAGGCCGGAATAGGTGAAGGTGGTATAGCTCAGGCCGTGGCCGAAGGGGAACAGCACCTTGTGGCCCTGTTTGTCGTGCCAGCGATAACCGACCGCCGCCCCTTCGATATTGTAATTGGTCGTCGGGCGCAGGGCCGGTTTGGTAATGTCGCCATCCAGAACCGGACGCGGCAGCTGGCTTTCAGAGGCAATGAAGGTCACCGGCAGACGGCCGGAAGGGTTGACCTCACCGGTCAGGACGCGGGCAATGGCCGTGCCGCCGCGTGTGCCGGGATACCAGGCCTCAAGCACGGCACCGGCATCTTTCAGCCAGGGCATCAGCACCGGCCCGCCGGTTTGCAGCACGACGATGGTGTTTTTATTGGCCCTGGTTACGGCGGCGATCAGGGCGTCGTCTTGACCGTCGAGTTTCAGGGGGGCGTCCTGCGATTCGCCCGTCCACTGGGTGCCGAAGACAATGACCGCATCCGCGCCCTTTGCCGCTGCGGCGGCGGCCTTCAGGTCGGCCCCGTCATGATAGGTGACCTGTGCCGTGGTGCGGGCCTTCAGGGCCTCAAGCGGGGCGTCGGGATAATAGGTCAGGGGGCCGGGGAAGTTGTCGCCCGGCCCAAGCCCCAGACCGGCCACCGGATTGCCGCCGACGCCATAGACCTGTGACGAGCCGCCGCCGGAGATCACGCCCTTGTCGGCATGGCCGCCGATGACGGCGATCTTTTTCGCCGTTGCCGCCAGAGGCAGCAGATGGCGTTCGTTTTTCAGCAGCACGATCCCGCCTTCGGCATCGGCCTGCGTTATTTTCGCGTGGGCTTCAAGGTCGATGGCGTTTTCATCAATGGCCTGTGTGACCGGATCATCCATTGCGCCGGTTTCAAACAGCGCCCACAATATGCGCCGCGCCATGTCATCGAGCCGTTCCGGTTTGACATAGCCGTTATTGACGGCCTCCTTCAGCGGGCCTTTGAAATAAGGCCCCTTGTCGAACGGCCAGCCCGATTGCTGATCAAGGCCGTTATTGGCGGCGGGGATGGTCGAATGGGTCGCGCCCCAGTCCGACATGACATAGCCCTTATAGCCCCAGTCCTGTTTCAGAACCTCACTCAGCAGCCACTGGTTTTCACAGCCATATTGCCCGTTGACGATATTGTACGAACACATCACCGAGCCGGGATTGCCGACCTCTATGCCGATCTGAAAGGCCAGAAGCTCGGACATGCGCGCGGCAGCATCGTCGATCTGTACATTGATGGTGAAGCGGTTGGTTTCCTGATTGTTGAAGGCGAAATGCTTGATGGTCGAAACGATGTGGTTCGACTGAATGCCCCTGATCTGTTCACCGACAATGACACCGGCCAGCAGCGGGTCTTCGCCGGCATATTCAAAGGTGCGCCCGTTGCGCGGGTCGCGGTTGGTATTGAGGCCACCGGCCAGTTGCACATTGAAACCCGACAGACGCGCTTCCCGCCCGATCATCGCCCCGCCGTCATGCGCCAGTTGCCGGTCCCATGTCGCCGCCGTGGCAATGCCCGATGGCAAGGCCGTTCTCAGGCGCGGATTGGGGCCGCGTTGCGACGCCACGCCGATACCGGCATCGGTCTGCCATTGATTCGGGATGCCGAGGCGCGGCACGCCATAGACAAAGCCTGCCGACTGATGGCGGCTGTCGGCGGGGGGCGTCCATTTCAGGCCCGGAATATCGCCGCGTACGTTCAGCCATTCCCCGTCCGAGGCAAAATGCCCGAACACCAGAGACAGTTTTTCGGTTTGCGTCATGGCCTTCAGCAGCAGTCCGGCGCGTTCTTCCGCGCTCAGGGCCTTGTTCAGCCAGGGGGTTTCCTTAGGGGCCTCCAGTGTGGCGGCCTGTGTGGCGTGGCCTGCATCCTGTGCCGTCGCTGTAAAGGCCAGCGTCAGGCAGGCCAGTGACGTAGCGGTAAGCATAAACCCTGTTTTTCTGTGTAAGCGCATCTTTTCCCCGATGAATTATGGAAAGTTTTGTTATAGATCTACAGAGATGCCACGGCTTTCGATGTCTGTGAAGGCATTTTAATGACATCGATGTCTTTTTTGATTCGCCCCTTATCAATAAACCCCGTCAAGATGCTTGTTTTCTGAAGGGATCGCGCCTAGATTAAGGACGTGGCGGGTCTTGCTGCGGCTCTCGTCAGCGATCACCTAATCCTTCTGACCTTAATCTCTTAGAACGGGGACTGTCCCTGACTGGGGCCGTGGCCCCTATCACATGGTTCCCACCTGATACGTCAGGTCTGAGTGGATTTAAACGCTTCGCAACGGTGCATACGCGGCGCCGCCACACACATATTTCTCTGTGTTTTTCTGCCTCTTGACACCGCACGGTCAGCAAGGCACAAACGCATTTCCTCAGGGAGTAGTCGGGGCCGTCAAGGCCCGTTTGATGTCGTCAGCACGGGTTTATCTCCGGCATCAGGCACTGTTTCGATCCATGATCCGAACAGGCAACGAGACTGGGGACGGGTATTTGACCTGTCCTGTTTATAGTCTCTGAGAGAGTGTCATCATGCACACCATAGGTACGCCCCTGTTGTGGGGGACCTTCGCGGCTTTTTTTGTCGTCGCGTTGTTTGTCGATTTCATCGTTCTGAACCGTCAGGGTGCCCACAGGGTATCCATGAAGGAAGCGGCCCTGTGGTCGGTCATCTGGGTTCTGACCTCATTCCTTTTTGTCGGGATCATGTGGTGGGAGCTGGGGGGAACGGCCAGCGATCCGGTCGCGCAGGCCCTGGCCAATACCAAGGCGCTTGAGTTCATCACCGGCTATCTGGTGGAAAAGGCGCTGGCGGTTGATAATATCTTCGTCTTTCTGATGATCTTCACCTATTTCGCCGTGTCGCCTGAATATCAGAAGCGGGTGCTGATGATCGGGATTCTGCTGGCGCTGGTGCTGCGGGCGGGCATGATCCTCATAGGGGCCTGGCTGGTGGCGCAGTTCCACTGGATTTTGTATATTTTCGGGGCCTTCCTGATCTATACCGGCTTCAGGATGTGGCGCGCCTCAGGTGAGGAGCCCGATCTGGAGGCCAATCCGGCGCTGAAATGGATTCGCAGGCGTTTCAGAATTGCCCCTGACTATGACGGCGAACATTTCCTGACGCGCGTCAATGGGGTGAAAATGGCCACGCCCCTGCTGATCGTGGTGGGGCTGATCGGCATTATCGATGTGGTGTTTGCCGTCGATTCCATTCCGGCCATCTTTGCCATTACCACCGATCCGTTCATTGTCCTGACCTCGAACATATTTGCCATTCTGGGCCTGAGGGCCATGTATTTCCTGCTGGCAGGGATGCAGGAACGCTTTCATCTTTTGCCCTATGGTCTGGCGCTGGTGCTGGGCTTCATCGGCACCAAGATGCTGCTGATCGATGTCTGCAAGATCCCGATCATCTGGTCGCTGGGGGTGACTTTCGCCATTCTGGTTCTGACCATGATCCTGTCGCTGATCATCAAGCCAAAGGAAGGGGCGCATCCGCATGGTGCCTTCCCGTTTGATGGAAAACGTGACAATAAGGGCGAGGAATAGGTCTTAAAACATCCTTCCCCGTAAACGGGGAAGGTGGATTTTTGCCATCAGGCAACAAAGACGGAAGGGGGAAGCGGCGTTTCCGTCATGCCCCCTCCGTCAGCGACTTCGCGCTGACACCTCCCCCGCTTCGCAGGGGAGGATGGAAGATTCCGGCCCCGTAAACGGAGAAAGACAGTGGTCAGATGAAAGACGCCAAATCCAGACTGCGCAAAGAGATGAAGGCCCGCCGTGCGGTGGCCTTTACCGCCGATCCTCTGGCGGCGACGCGGCTGGCGGCGGCCTTTTCGCTGTGGCCGCCCGCAGGCAGTATAGTGGCCGGATACAGCGCCTTTCGTCAGGAAATGGACCCTCTGCCCCTGATGCGGGCCTTGGCGGCGCGGGGGTGCAGGCTGGCCCTGCCGGTGCTTTCCGACGGCGGTGCAGGGCTTGAGATGCGGTTTCATGCCTTTGATCTGGGTGACGCACTGAGGGAAGGGCCGTTCGGCATCCGTCAGCCGGACGCTGACGCCCCTGAGGTTTTGCCGGACATTGTGCTGGTGCCGTTACTGGCCTTTGACCGCAAGGGACACCGGCTGGGGTACGGGGGTGGCTTCTATGATCGGGGTTTGCACTTTCTTAAATCGCAGAAACCTTTTAAGGCTTGGGGGATTGCCTATGCCGCGCAGGAGGTTCACCCTCTGCCGGTCGAACCTCATGATCAGCGTCTGGATGCCGTCCTTACCGAGAACGGCATGACAGGGACGGAAACGGATTAGTTTATGCGCTTTGCTTTTTTCGGAGATGTAGTGGGCCGTGCCGGCCGTGACGGGCTTGGCGAGCACCTGCCGTTTATTCGTCGTGCGCTTGACCTTGAGTTTGTCATCGTCAATGCCGAAAATGCCGCTTCGGGCTTCGGCGTGTCGGAAAACACCGCCAAACAGTTGTTCGATGCCGGAGCCGATTGCCTGACGCTCGGCAACCACAGCTGGGATCAGAAAGAGGCCCTGACCTATATTGTGCGTGAGCCGCGCCTGATCCGGCCGCTCAACTATCCGCGTCTGGCCGATGCGCCGGGGCGCGGGGCCAACCTGTTTGAAACCGCGTCCGGCAAGCGGGTTTTGGTCATCAATCTGCTGGGGCTGGTGCATATGGCCTCTATGGATGATCCGTTCGGCGCGGTCGATAAGGCGCTTGAGGCCACGCCGCTCGGGATGGTCGCGGACGCCATTATCGTCGATATGCACGCCGAGGCCACTTCCGAGAAAATGGCGATGGGTCATTTCTGTGACGGGCGCGCCAGTCTGGTGGTCGGCACCCATACCCATGTACCGACGGCCGACGCCCAGATCCTGCCCGGCGGCACCGCCTATCAGACCGATGCCGGGGCCTGCGCCGACTATGACAGCGTGATCGGCATGGACAAGGAAGAACCCCTGCGCCGCTTCACCACCCGTATTGGCAAGGAGCGTTATAAACCGGCGTCAGGCCCCGCTACCGTATGCGGTGTTTTTGTCGAAACCGATGACGAAACCGGTCTGGCGGTGCGCGTTGAGGCTATTCGCGTCGGCGGGCGTTTAAAGACGGTCTTGCCAGAAGCGCAGGTTTCGGTTTAGAAAACCTCCGATTTCCAGACCTATTTTCTGTGTGACGCGCCGCCTGCAAACATCGGCTGATCTGGCGAGCGTTTTTATGAGGACTCTATGGCAGGCCATTCCAAATTCAAGAATATCATGCACAAAAAGGGGCGCGCCGATGCCGTGCGTTCCAAGCTGTTTTCCAAGCTGTCGCGCGACATTACGGTGGCCGCAAAGTCGGGTATGCCTGATCCGGCGATGAACCCGCGCCTGCGTCTGGCGGTCAATAACGCCAAGGCCGAGTCCATGCCCAAGGACAATATCGACCGCGCGATCAAAAAGGGTGCGGCGGGGGATGCGGATACGCTTGAGGACATCCGCTACGAAGGGTTCGGCCCCGGCGGTATCGGCGTGATCGTCGAAGCCCTGACCGACAACCGCAACCGTACCGGCGGCAATGTGCGTTCCTATTTCGCCAAGCACGGCGGCAATCTGGGGGAAACCGGTTCGGTCAGCTTCCTGTGGGATCGTCTGGGTCAGATCGAGTATCCTTTAAGTGCCGGTTCGGCGGATGACATCATGGAAGCGGCCATCGAAGCCGGTGCGCAGGACGTTGAAACCGACGAAGACCCCGAAGAGGGCGGTCACATCATCTATACCGCCTATGAAGACCTCAATGCCGTGACCGAAGCCATTTCCAAAACGCTCGGCGATCCGAAAACGACGAAATTCATCTGGAAGCCGCAGACGCTTACGCCTCTGTCGGGCGATCCGGTCAGGACGCTGTTCAAGCTGATCGACACGCTGAATGACGATGACGATGTGCAAAACGTCTATGCCAATTTCGATGTGTCGGATGAGGAGTTGGAGGCTCTCGGCCTATAAGAGACGTTACTAAAAGGTCGTTTTCTGGCCTGCAAAGACGTATCTTCTGCGCTTCCGATGCTCACGTACCTTGAGTACGCTGCGCTTCGGTTCTCGAAGACACGCCTTTTCGTCACAGACTCCGACCCTTTTGCAACCGTCTCTACGCTTGAGCCTGTCCTTTGGATAACCGGCGTCACACGGACTGTTCTGTGTGGCGCCGTTTTTGTTTTAGCGGAAGGCGGTATTTGCCGAAAAGAAAAGCGAAGCGCCTGTGTGTCCTGACAGCTTTGTGACCGCAGGTCAAAAAGGCATAAAAAGCCAATAAAAATACAGGTTTATGCTTTTATTTCGTCGGTGTGGCCCAAGTTTTTTTTTGAGGGCCTTGAAATTGGCGCAAGATAAGGGCAGGAGTGTTTTCCCCGATATTCGGAACCTTGAAACCGCTTGGATTTAAGGCCGGTTGTCGGTTTTCTGACGGCCCTGGCCGTTCGCCTTATGCCTGCCTCATTTCCTTTTTTTGTCTGCAACGGTCGCGCCCTATGTTCAAATCTTTCTTCGGCAGTTTTTCTAACGACATCGCCATCGATCTCGGTACGGCGAATACGCTCGTTTATATGAAAGGCCGGGGCATCGTGCTGAATGAGCCGTCGGTGGTGGCGTTGCGTAATGTCGGCGGGCGCAAGGTGGTTCATGCCGTGGGCATCGAGGCCAAGCAGATGCTGGGCCGTACCCCCGGCCATATGGAAGCCATCCGCCCGATGCGCGACGGGGTGATTGCCGACTTTGAAGTGGCTGAGGAGATGATCAAGCACTTCATCCGCAAGGCGCATAACCGCAAGGGCTTTGTCAATCCCAAGGTCATCGTCTGTGTGCCGTCCGGCGCCACGGCGGTGGAACGCCGCGCGATCAATGATTCCTGCCTCAACGCTTCGGCGCGCCGTGTCGGCCTGCTGCCTGAGCCTATGGCGGCGGCGATCGGGGCCGGTCTGCCGATCCATGAGCCTACGGGGTCGATGGTCGTCGATATCGGCGGCGGTACGACCGAGGTGGCGGTTCTGTCCCTGTCGGGGATCGTCTATTCGCGTTCGGTACGCGTCGGCGGCGACAAGATGGATGATTCGATCACCAACTTCATGCGCCGTAACCACAATCTGCTGATCGGTGAGACGACGGCCGAGCGCATCAAGAAGGACATCGGCACCGCCCGCGTGCCGCATGACGGCGAGGGTCTGGCCATTGAGGTCAAGGGCCGCGACCTGATGCAGGGTGTGCCGCGCGAAGTGCGCATCAGCGAGCGTCAGGCCGCCGAAGCCATTGCCGAACCGGTATCGCAAATCATCGAAGCGGTTAAGGTCGCCCTTGAGGCCACCCCGCCGGAACTGGCGGCGGATATTGCCGATAAGGGTATCATGCTGACCGGTGGCGGTGCCTTGCTGCGTGGCCTCGATGAGGAAATCCGCGACCACACCGGCCTGCCGGTGACCATTGCCGAAGACCCGCTGTCCTGCGTGGCTATTGGCTGTGGACGGGTGCTTGAACATCCGCGCTGGATGAAGGGTATCCTCGACTCCACCATGTTCTGACAGGCCATCCGCTCAGCAAGGCAGGCACCATGCCGGTTTTTGCCCCACGGGATACAGGACGGATGTGTGTCTTAGAGTAACTGACGGTTTGTAAGGACGTCCGGCGTGCCATACGGGGAAAAGTCATCTTTTGAGGCCATCAAGCTCCCTCTCACCTGGGGGATCATGGTGATCGTGGCGGGGATCTGCGTCATTGGCGTGTTGTTGTTTCTGGGGGACAAGCGCGCGGAAATGACGCCTGCTACCTATGGCCAGCGCGCGGCCTTCGATCAGGTAGCCGGGCCAGCCAATAATCTTTTGTCCACACCGGCGCACTGGGTCGGTGGCATTACCGGGTGGTTTGACGACTATCTGTTTGCCGTATCGGAGAACCGTCGCCTGCGTAAGGAAGTGGCCGAGCTGTCGCGTTATAAGACCGACTATTTGCAGGCCCGTGAGCTGAACCGGCGCTATGAAACCCTGCTGCAACTGCGCACCGATCCCGAAGTGGCTATGGTCACGGCGCGCTCGGTGTCCGTTTCACGCGGGCCGTTCAACAACAGCCGCCTGATCAATGCCGGCAGCGCTGACGGGGTGAAGTTCGGTCATCCGGTCATCAACGAACAGGGCCTTGTCGGGCGCGTCGTCGGTACCGCGCCTCAGGTCAGCCGCGTGCTGAATGTCACCGATGTCGTCAGCCGTGTGCCGGTGGTCGTCAGCCGCACCGATGCCCGTGCCATCATGTCCGGTGACGGCGGCGGTTATCCGCGCCTTGAGTTCGTGCGCGGCAAGGATGCGGTGAAAAAAGGCGATCAGGTGATGACCTCAGGCGATGGCGGCATGTTCCCGCGTGGCCTGCCGGTCGGTGAAGTGGTGCCGGGCGTGGATGGGGGCTGGCGTATCCATCTCTATACCAATCGCGGCCCGATCGATATGGTCAAGATATTGAAATATGACGACTTCACCAATCTGCCGGACTATACGATCCTCAATGCGCCGCCAGTGACGGATGTATTGCCGCCCCCGCCATCATCATCTTCGGCTTCATCTTCAGGCAGTGCTTCGCCTGCCTCTTCATCGGCATCCGCTGCGGCCCGTCCGGCGGCGCAAGCGGCGTCTTCGGCCTCTGCTCAGGCGGCACCCAGACCGGCCTCTGTTGCTACCCCTCCGGTGGCGCGTCCGCAGACAGCACCTGTGACACCTGCGGCAGCGTCACCGGCTGACGGAGGCTGACGGATGCGCAGGCCGATCAACAAGAATATGCGGCGCGGTATGGCGGGCAAGACCCTCGGCCCGCAGGAGTGGATCGGGATTCCGGCCCTTCTGGTCATGGCCGCTACCCTGATCATGGCCACCAATATTCCCCTGCCGTGGGGACTGGTGCTGCCGGAACCGGTGTGGGCGGTGGCGCTGGCCTTCAGCTGGCCCCTGATCCGCCCCAGCTATGTTGCGCCCTTCATTCTGGCGGTACTGGGCCTGTTTCTCGATTTTTTCTGGGGGGCGCCTCTGGGCTTTTATGTCCTGCTGCTAATGGCGGTGTTTGCCGTCACCTTCCTGATCCGCAGCTATATTGTCGGGCAGGACATGGCGATTATTGCCACGGTCTATGTCGTGACCATCATCGGCTTTTTTGTCATGGGCACCGTGCTGACCACCCTTTATGCCGGTCAGGTGCCGCGCCTTTGGGGGGTGGGGGAGCAGATGCTGGCGACCCTTGTGACCGTGCCGGTGATGTGGGGCCTGCTGGATAAATATCTCCATGCGGATGTGAGGTTCCAGTGAACGAAACCACCTTCCAGAATATGGGGGAAAGGCAGGGGATTTTTCACCGTCGCATCTTCCTGATGGGCGGGGTGGTGGCCTTTGGCCTGTTTGCCCTGACCGGTCGTCTGGCGCATCTGCAAATCCTGCATGGCGGGCGCTACAAGCGTCTGTCGGCGGCCAACCAGTTCAATTTCCGCCTGCTGCCGCCGCCGCGCGGGCAAATCCTTGACCGCAACGGCAGCGTCATTGCGGGTAACCGGCCTTCGTTCCGCGTCGTGGTGCGCCGCAACGAGGTTGAGGACATCGACAGGACGCTCGATCAGCTCAGCTATATCCTGCCCCAGACGGCGGCCAATCGTCGGCGTATCGTGCGCGACATCAACCAGTCCCAGCGCTTTGTGCCGACCGTTGTAGCCGCCGATCTGAGCTGGGAGGATTTTTCCCGCGTCAATCTCTATGCAGCGGACATGCCCGGCGTCGAAGCCGACATGAACGAGATGCGCGTCTATCACTATGGCGGTGCGTTTTCGCATGTGGTCGGCTATGTCGCCAAGGTGTCCGAGGCCGACCTCAAGGCCGAGGGGGAAAACCCCGATCCCCTGTTGCTGCACCCCGGTTTTCGCATCGGCAAGCAGGGGGTGGAAAAGGCCTTCGAGAAGCAACTGCGCGGCACGTCCGGCGCGCAGAAGGTCGAGGTCAATGCCGTCGGCGGTATTGTTGCCGAAGACCCGACCGGTACGCGGCCGCCGGTGCCGGGCGAGGATATCACCCTGACCATTGATGCCGAGGTGCAGCAGCGCGCCCTTGAGGTGTTTGGCGAGGATTCCGGCTCGGCGGTGCTGATCAATGTGCATAATGGCGAAGTCCTGTGCATGGCTTCGGCCCCGTCCTTTGATCCCAATCTGTTCGTGTCGGGCATTTCGACCAAGGCCTATCGTCTGCTGGCCGACTATGAGCGCAGGCCGTTGCTGGATAAGGCGATTGGCTCGACCTTCGCCCCCGGCTCGACCTTCAAGGTGGCCACGGCCCTGGCCTTTCTGGCGGCGGGTATAGACCCTGAGGAGCGGGTCGTCTGTCGCGGTTCCTACCGGTTCGGCAGCCGCTCTTTCCGCTGCTGGCGTGCGGGGGGACACGGGGCGCTGGATATGAAAAACGCCATCAAACATTCCTGCGATGTCTATTTCTATCATCTGTGCAACCGCGTTGGCGTTGACCGGATACATGACACCGCCACCAAGCTGGGGCTGGGGCAGCTTTTCGATCTGGAAATCGGCGGCCAGAAGCGCGGCGTGGTGCCTTCGACGCAGTACAAGCGCGACAATTTCAAAAAAGACCCGAAATGGCATCCGGGGGAGACGCTTTCGGTGGCCATCGGACAGGGCTATACCCACGTCTCGGCCCTGCAACTGGCGGTCTATACGGCGCGCGTCGCCAATGGCCATAAGGCGGTGACGCCGCATCTGGTCAAGAAGATCGGCAAGCAGGACATCGATATCAGTTTTCCCGATATCGACATCCCGCCGGAGCATCTGGCGCTGGTACGGGCGGGCATGAATGCGGTGAGTAACGATTCGGACGGGACGGCCTATCGTAATTCACAGCTCAATCTGGGTGACATCCGCATGGCGGGTAAGACCGGCACGGCGCAGGTCATCAACTATGATCGCGCCGGTACGCGCAAGGCCGCCCAGTGGAAGAACAAGGACCACGGCCTGTATATCTGTTATGCGCCGGCGGATAATCCGAAATATGCGCTGGCGGTCATTGTGCAGCACGGCGTGGCCGGTGCGGCTGTCGCGGCCCCCAAGGCGCGGGAAATCATGAAGGTGGCCCTGCTGAAAGACCCTGAGATGCAGGCGCGCATCGTCAGACCGCCGCCGCCGGAAGTGCCGGACGAGCCTCTGATCATGCCTGAGGCACCGGCGGCCGACCCGCAAAACCCGACCGCTGTGGCGGACGATTTCATTCCTCCTACCCCTTAGGTATCTCATGGCCGAAAGCGCAATGACCCGCCGGGGCGAGCGGGAAAGATATGACAACAAGCTGTTGCAGATTGATACCGGTCTGGTGCTGGCCATCTGTGGCATTGCCGGTATCGGCGCGCTGATGCTGTACAGTGTCGGCGGCATGAGCTGGCAGCCCTGGGCCTATAATCACCTGCTGCGCTTCGGCCTGTGTTTTCTGGTGATGATCGGTCTGGCGATTGTCGATCTCAGGATCTGGCTGAAACTGAGCTATCCCTTCTATATTTTCTCCCTGCTGCTGCTGGTGGCCGTCGAGGTGGCCGGTGAGGTGCGCATGGGGGCGCAGCGCTGGCTGGCGCTGGGGCCTTTGACCCTGCAACCGTCCGAGTTCATGAAACTGGCCATCGTGCTGGCTCTGGCGCGCTGGTATCACGAAAGCTCGGCGGAGGAGGCGCGGCTGCACTGGAAACTGGCGGTGCCGCTTCTGATGATTGCCGTGCCGGTGCTTCTGGTGGCGCACCAGCCCGATCTGGGGACGGCGATGCTGATCCTGCTGACCGGTGTGGCGGTGATGATCGTTGCCGGTCTTGACTGGCGGCTGATTGCCGGTGCCGGTGCCGCAGGCGTGGCCATAGTGCCGTTCTTTGTCATGTTCGTCATGCACGACTATCAGCGCGACCGCGTCCTGACCTTCCTCAATCCCGAAGCTGACCCTTCAGGGGCGGGTTACCATATATTGCAGTCGAAAATCGCCATGGGATCGGGCGGGCTTCTGGGGAAGGGGCTGGGGCTGGGGTCGCAGTCGCAACTGAACTTCCTGCCGGAAAAACATACCGATTTCATCATGGCGGCGGTGACGGAGGAACTGGGCTTTGTCGGCGGGCTGACCGTGTTCCTGCTCTATGCGGCGGTGGTCTTTATCTCGATCCGCATCGCCAACCTGTCGCATAACCATTTCGGGCGTCTGGCCGTGGCCGGGGCGACGGCGACCTTCGCCCTCTATGTGCTGATCAACAGCGCCATGGTCATGGGCATGGCCCCTGTCGTCGGCGTGCCGCAACCGCTTCTGTCCTATGGCGGATCGGTCATGCTGACCATGATGATTGCCTTCGGTCTGGTGCTGGGGGTCAAGGTGCATCGCTATCAGGAGCTGCCGCGTTCGGTCGGTCTGTTCGATTAGAGTGTTTAATTGTCGGACATATTGATTTGGTGTGCAGATGCCCCTATGGTCGCTTCATAAACCATAATGTGAAACGCCTATAGAGAATGCTATGACAGACAAGACCCAGGCTCTTTCCCGCCGTTATTTCCTCATCACCACAGCCGGAGCGGGGGCGGCGGTCGCCACCGGCGCACAGGCAGGGGAGGTTCCGGTGCCGGTCAATCCGCTGGTGCGTCAGCGCGCCGATGCCCAGATATACAAGCACACGGACGGCTATTATTATTTTACCGGTACAGTGCCGGAATATGACCGGCTGATCGTGCGCCGGTCGCGCACTCTGGCGGGCTTGAGAACTGCGGGTGAGGCGGTGGTCTGGCGACGACCGGACGAGGGAAAGATGGGCGGCTATATCTGGGCGCCGGAAATCCACCATTTCGACGGACAGTGGCATATCTATTACGGGGCAGGCGATAAGGGCGATCCGTTCCGTGTGCGGCTCTATGTCATTTCCACCTCTGACCCTGACCCGATGACGGGGCGCTGGTCAAGGCCGGTGCAGATGGATCTGCCGTGGGATACGTTCAACCTCGATGCCACGGTGTTCAGCCATAAGGGCATGCGCTATTTCTGCTGGGCGCAGCATGAACCGGGGATAGACACCAATTCCAACCTCTATCTGGCCCCTATGGCCTCGCCTTCGACGCTGGCGGCGACGCCGGTGCGCCTGACGGTGCCGGAATATGACTGGGAGACGGTGAAGTACAAGGTCGCCGAAGCCCCTGCCGTGTTGATACGCAATGGCCGCCTGTTCCTGACCTATTCGGCCTCGGCCACCGATGCCAACTATTGTCTGGGGCTTTTGACGGCGGATGAAAATGCCGACCTGATGGATGCGGCGTCATGGACGAAATCGCCTGAGCCGGTATTTAAAAGCTCCGATGAAAACAAGGTCTGGGGGCCGGGCCACAACAGCTTTACCGTCGATGAGCAGGGGCGTGATATCCTTGTCTATCACGGGCGCGACTATAAGGAGATTACGGGCAATTCCCTGTTTGATCCCAACCGTCATACGCGCATCCAGCCCTTTGGGTTCAGGGCCGACGGAACACCTGATTTCGGGGTGCCGCGCGCCAACGGGCCGGTCAGTTAGACGCAAGAAAAAACCCTGCCGAGGCAGGGTTTTTTTGTATCAGTCATTGTCCATTTTAAGGGCGGCAATAAAGGCTTCCTGCGGGATTTCGACCTTGCCGAACTGCCGCATCTTCTTCTTACCTTCCTTCTGCTTTTCCAGAAGTTTCTTCTTGCGCGTGGCGTCGCCACCGTAACATTTCGCCGTCACATCCTTACGCAGGGCGCGCACGGTTTCCCGGGCAATGATGCGTCCGCCGATGGCCGCCTGAATGGGGATGACGAACAGGTGCTGCGGGATCAGCTCACGCATCTTTTCGCACATGCTGCGCCCGCGCGATTCGGCACGGTCGCGATGTACCAGCATCGACAGGGCATCGACCGGTTCGGAATTGACGAGGATCGACATCTTCACCAGATCGCCCTGACGATATTCCTCAATGGTATAGTCGAAGCTGGCATAGCCTTTCGAGATCGACTTCAGGCGGTCATAGAAGTCAAAAACCACCTCATTGAGCGGCAGCTCATAGACGACCATGGCCCGCGATCCGACGTAAGAGAGGTCGGTCTGGATGCCGCGCCGATCCTGACACAGCTTGATGACCGGCCCCAGATAGTCGTCGGGCGTGAAGATGGTCGCCTTGATCCACGGTTCTTCGATATGGTCGATCTTGACGACATCGGGCATGTCGGCCGGATTATGCAGATCGATGACATCGCCGTTGTTCATATAGATCTTATAGACCACCGACGGGGCGGTAGCGATCAGATCGAGATTGAACTCACGCGATAATCTTTCCTGAATGATCTCAAGGTGCAGAAGCCCGAGGAACCCGCAGCGGAAGCCGAACCCGAGGGCGGCTGAGGTTTCCATCTCAAACGAGAAACTGGCGTCATTGAGGCGCAGGCGGCCCATGGCGGCGCGCAAATCCTCGAAATCCGCCGCATCGACGGGGAAGATACCGCAAAAGACCACCGGCTGCACTTCCTTGAAGCCGGTCATGGCGTTGGCGGTGGGCTTGCGCTCATCGGTGATGGTGTCGCCAACGGCAGCGTCGGACACTTCCTTGATCTGGGCGGTGAAGAAGCCGACCTCACCGGGGCCCAAGGCCTCGACATCGGTGGCCTTGGGCTGGAAAACCCCCAGCTTGTCGATCTTGTAGGTTGCACCGGCGTTCATCAGCTTGATCTGCTGGCCGGGCTTCATGAAGCCGTCAAAAATGCGCACCAGAACCACAACCCCGAGATAGGGATCATACCAGGCATCGACCAGCAGCGCCTTCAGCGGCGCAGTCGGATCACCTTTTGGGGCGGGCAGGCGGGTGACGACGGCCTCAAGCACATCCTCGATGCCGATGCCGGACTTGGCCGAGGCCAGCACCGCGTCAGAGGCATCAATACCGATCACGTCCTCAATCTGGGCGCGCACACGATCCGGCTCGGCGGCAGGCAGATCGACCTTGTTCAGTACCGGCACGATCTCATGATTGTTGTCGATGGCCTGATAGACATTGGCGAGCGTCTGGGCCTCAACGCCCTGAGAAGCATCGACCACCAGAATGGAGCCTTCGCAGGCGGCAAGACTGCGCGACACCTCATAGGCAAAGTCCACATGGCCCGGTGTATCCATCAGGTTGAGGATATAGGTTTCCCCGTCCTTCGCCTTATAGCTGAGGCGCACGGTCTGGGCCTTGATGGTGATGCCGCGCTCGCGCTCGATCTCCATATTATCCAGAACCTGCTCCTTCATCTCACGCGCGGTGAGGCCGCCGGTGAACTGGATCAGGCGGTCGGACAGGGTGGATTTTCCGTGGTCGATATGGGCGACGATGGAGAAGTTGCGGATATGAGAAAGGTCAGTTGTCATGCTTCGGGCGATAGCACGAAGTGCAAGGCGGGGAAAGGGGCTTAGAGACAGTTGCAAAAGGTCGTTTTCTGGCCTGCAAAGACGCCTCTTCTGCGCTTCCGATGCTCACCTGCCCTTTCGGTTCTCAAAGACGCGCCTTTTTGCCTCAGGCTATCCTCTCTATGTTCCCGATTTCAGCCTCAGGGGGGCGCTCAGTACCGCCTGTGCCAGGCTTTTGAGGCGCGGGCCGGTCTCAAGCTCAAGTGTGGCAATCTGATCCATGCGCCGCCCCAGACGCCTCAGGGCCGAGGCCGGTCGCGTGCCGAATTGCTCAAGGCGCGCCGTACACCATTGCGACAGGGCCTTGTCCCTGCGGCCCTGAGGTGAGGGGGCAAAGACGCGGCCATTCTGCACCGTGTGGATCTGGTTGCAGTAGGTGCCTTTGTATTCCGGTGAGCCGGTGGCCATGTCATAGATGCGTATACCTGCGCCGGTCATGGCGTCACGGGCGTGGACAAGGAACAGAAGCCCCGGCGCATAGTCCCTGAGGGCCGGGTCATAGGTCGAAATCCACGAATGGAGATAGTCCCCCAACCGTACGCCGAACTTGCAGGCCACCAGACGCTCACCGGCATAGAGGCTGGTCATTGTGCCTTGCAGCGGGTTGTCGGCGGGCAGGGCAAACAGGTCGTGCATCAGGGCCTGAATCCACTCAGGTGCCAGAAAATCGGAAATGCCCGTATGGTGGGTCTGGGCGCGTTTCCAGCCCAGCATACGCTCAAAGGTCGCCGCGTCACGGTCACCGATGCGGAACTCAAGCGGGCCGTAATCGGCAATCAGCTTTTGTTCACGGCGGCGGATATTCTTGCTGCGCTTGTTGGAAACCTCACGATCCGGCTGAGTGAAATCAAAGCCGTAAGCCGTGTCTTCGCTGCCGTTCATGCTGGCGAACACGCCATAGGGATCAATCAGGCCAATGACCTGCAACTGACGGATGCCGGCCTTTTCGAGGGCTTCCTCAATGGTGAAGCCGGGATTGGGGCCGGTGATCAGGGCTGTATAGTCGGAAAAGGGGGCGCCAATGGGCCGCGCCATGCCATTCGGGCGGCGATGATGTGCCAGAAAGCCGATTGCCTGACCGTTGCGGCGGAAAATAGCCACGCGCGCATCGAGCCTTACCTTCGCCACGGCGTGGAAGAACGCGGGCGACAACAGAGGTGAGCGGAAATGATCGTGTGACAGGGTCAGGGCATGCCAGACACGCGCATCCTCTGGGGAAAGGTCTTCGGAACGGGCCAGGTCGCAGGCAAGCATGGGCAACAACACAGTAGAAACCGAAACCGGCTCATGCCGGTCAGAAACGCCATAGGCTGGGGCAGCGTCGGAGGGAAGTTAACACGTCTTTGGGGCTAAACTTTGCGAAAATATGTCCCCGCAGAGGTGATTTAATGCGGAATTGTAATAATTTCATACCTTTCCGATAAGGCGCCAAAGAAAAAAGCGGCCCGTATATGCGTGGCCGCTTTTTTAAAGTATAGTTTGTGTATTTATATTCATTTTTTGAGAATGAATATAAATACTCATATCGCAGCCACTACCGCAAGGATCATGGCGATCGGGAAGATAGAGGCTACGGCCAAAGAGGCGTTGCGGTCGATATTTTCGATGAGGCGTTGTCTGCTCATGATTAGTCTCCTTTGTTTCGATGCGCTGTATATATGCTGCGCTGCAAAATAGTAAAGGGGGCTAATGTGGGCGAACTGTCACATATTGTTAGCCAAAATGCCACAATGGGTTAATCTTTGTGAGCAGATGCAATAATTTTGCGCAGGCTATGAAAACGTCCGAAAAAGGGCGGCGTCTGCGGTAAAATTATAGGCGTAACACAATAAAGCGCCGCTCCGGCAGGTGGAGCGGCGCTTTGCAATCGGGATGTTCCGTTTATCTGAAAAAGAGATAGATCAGAATGATAACCGGAATGGGAACGCCCAATAACCACAACAATATGCTCTTGCCCATAAGGTATCTCATTTGTTTCGGACAGATTTCAGGATTTCAAGCATAGGGGGCAGGGCATTGGTATGTTGTGGTAATATTTGCCGAAGACTGTAATTTTAACATAAATAACGGGCCTGTGCTTAGGGGGATGGCTTACCTCTCTGGCGTAAATCTGCGCCTCATTGCCGCCATGTCGCCATGCGCATCCTGACAGCAGGTGAGGAGAGGGCCGGATGAAGCGCATACGCAGACCCTGTCTGTATTGGCTGTGGGCGCTGACACTGGCCTTGGGTCTGCACGGTCTGGGTCTGATCGGCATGATCCTTGGTCCGCTGAAACCTCTGG
>Ga0222423_1000753_pt1 | contig 18362 bp, 20 predicted proteins | sample 3A0metagenome_FD_182472 | JGI IMG/M metagenome (GOLD analysis project Ga0222423, IMG submission 182472) | Enriched microbial communities from leaf-cutter ant dump, University of Wisconsin, Madison, United States - 3A0 (version 2) | ecosystem: Environmental > Terrestrial > Nest > Insects nest >...
GCGCCGGTGCCCGCGCCCACGTTGCCCTCGGCCGGGTCGGCGGTGGAGGCCGCCGCGCACGCGGCGTAGCCCGCGGCGGCGTCGGGGCGGATGCGCATGTCGCCCACCAGCAGGTCGAACAGCACGGCGGCGGGCACGATGGGCAGGCGGCCCACGGCCACGTCGAAGCCCACGCCGCGCTCCTCCAGCCAGCGCACGGCGCCGGTGGCCGCGTCCAGCCCCCAGGCGCTGCCGCCGGCCAGCATGATGGCGTGCACCCTGTCCACCAGGTTCGAGGGGTGCAGCAGGTCCGTCTCGCGCGTGCCGGGGGCGGCGCCGCGCACGTCCACGCCCGCCACGGCGCCCTCGCGGGCCAGGATGACGGTGCAGCCGGTGGGGCGGCGGGTTTCGGTGAAGTGGCCGACTTCGATGCCGGTCACGCGGGTGATGGAGCCTGGATCGACGGCGCTGGGGGAGTGGGGCATGGTGGTCATTTTAGCCAAATTGGCCTGTAGCGCTTGTCCATAAAGCGCTGGTAGCTATCAAATCAGTAGTTCATGCGGGGCCTGGTCACGGCAGGGCAGGGCGTGGGTTGGTGCATGCCTGCTTGCAACGGCCAGCCGCTGGGGCATGATGGCTCAGGACGAAACGCTCATTGGAGGACTTGCGATGACCAATACAGATCTTCTGCTGGGTCCTGTGCTGGGCTATGAATGGGACGACGCTGCGCAGCAGCCGTATTACACCGTCATCGTGCGGGCGGTGAAAGGAGCCGCTCCGGTGTGGGTGGTGGATGGCGGTCAGGTGCCCATGCAGGAACTGCGTGTGCTGCACGACGGCAGCAGCGTGTGGCGCGGCGAGGTGGCTCTGGCGCCTTTTGGAGCGGACAAAGGGCGCACCGTGGACTACAGCATTGAGCGCGGCACAGTGAAGTTGGCCAACCTGTGCGGCAGTAGTGCCTGGCAGTTTCATCTGCCGGGCAAGCCCACCCCGAAATTGCAGCCGCGTATTGCGTTTGGCTCGTGCAACGGTTTCACCCAACCTTCGGCACTGAGCGGGCGTGAGCCCCTGCTGTTGTGGCAGCGCATGCAGGAGATGCACGCCAAGGACCCATTCAGCCTGCTCATCATGGGCGGCGACCAACTGTATTGCGACAGCCTGGCGCAGCAGGAAGGGAGCTTTGCCAAGGTCTGGGCCTGGCTGAGCCCCAAAGACAAGGCCAAGGCCAAGCCGACCCCCGCGCAGTTCCTGGAAAGCTATTTCGACCACTATCTGCTGGGCTGGGTGCGACAGGCGGGCGATGGCAGGGTGCAGCCCCACGCGCCTATGGTTCATATGATGGCCAGCGTGCCCAGCATCATGATGTGGGACGACCACGACATCTTCGATGGTTGGGGCTCCTATGAGTCCGACAAGGGCATGTCTTACTACAAAGAGGCCTTCATTGCCGCCCGCGCGGCGTTCGAGGTCTACCAGGTGCGGGGTGCGCAAAGCAACCGTTCGCTGCTGGACCGCCGGTCCGCGCGCCCCCGCCACTACTCGCTGGGCCTGAAATTCGGCCCCTACCACGTGCTGGCGCTGGACAACCGGACCCAGCGTAGCGCGAACCAGATCATGGACGAGACCCAGTGGACGCAGGTGATCGACTGGCTGCGGCAGACATCGGCCGCCCTGCCCGCAGGCGACGCCAGCACCCTACTGGTCGTGTTACCGATTCCCCTGGTGTATCGCCGTTTCCAGGACTGGGTGAGCGATTTGCCGGGCGAACACGCGGGCGAGGACGATCTGCGCGACCACTGGAACCATAAGAACCACCAGGGCGAGCGCAACCGGCTGGTGTCGCACCTGTTCGGCGCGCTAAGGTTTGACCCGGCGGGCACGGACTATGCGGGCACGGCCAAGCAGGCCGGAGCCGGCTTCAGCCGCATCACCTTGTTGTCGGGTGACGTGCACGTGGGAGCCCTGGGTTTTCTGGAGCGCACCGACACCAAGGCGGAGATCGCCCAGGTCATCTCCTCGGCCATCATCCACCCGGAGCCCGGCCCCGTGGCCTGGGCGGGGGTGCAGGCCATCAGTAGCGACAATGACTTCCATATCCAGAGTCAATCGGTCGTTGCCAAGATGGCGCCGCCGGTGGGCACTAGCCCCGGTGAAGGCAAGTACCTGCGCTGCCGCAACTTTGTATGGCTGCGATTGGGTGATGACGACAAACTGTGGGTCAACTGGGAGTGCGAAGACCTCGCCAAGAGCCGGCCCACACGTACGGAGTTCGGGCTGCGGTAGGGCGCCTGCCTGCCCGGTCACACCGCTCGCGCGTTGCCGCCCGGTTCCATGAAGTGGGGGCAGCAGTTGCCACCAAAGCTGAATCGGCCGCCAGCGCTCCGCGGGAAAGCGCTGGCAGCTATTGGTTCAGAACCTTACTGCGCCGCCTCAATGTGCGTGACGATGAATGCGCCGTGGGCCCGCTCGGCCCGAAAGCGCACCTTGCTGCCCACCTGGAGGGTGCCGATCTGCGCCGGGGGCCGTAGGGTGAATACCATGGTCATGGGGGGCATGGCGAGGTTCTGGAGTTCTCCGTGGCGCAGGGTGATTTTCTGGGTGCGGGCATCCCAGCGGGTGATTTCGCCGTCGCTGAGGTCTTGGTTGCTGGCGGGCACCGCCACGGCGTGGCCCGCGTGCCCGGAGTGGTCTTGCGCGGCGGCCAGGCCCGGCAGGGCCAGGGCGAGCAGGAGGGGGCTGAGGAATAAGTGCTGCTTTTTCATGAGGATGCCTTGGGGTTGCCGTTATAGCGCTTGAACACGCGGGTGCTGCCGTCGTGCGCGACCAGCAGCACGTCGTAGGGGTCGCGCCGGTTGCCGTACACGGGGCCGTCCATGCCGGGCGAACCCACGGGCATGCCGGGCACGGCCAGCCCCAGGGCCTGGGGCTTTTGCTGCAGCAGGGCGCGCACGTCGCTGGCGGGCACGTGGCCTTCGACCACGTAGCCGCCGACCAGCGCGGTGTGGCAGGAGCCGAGCTTGCTCGGCAGGCCCAGGCGGGCGCGCACGGCGTTGTTGCCGGTGGCGTGGACTTTCACCGCGAAGCCGTGGGCCTGCATGTGGTCCACCCAGTCCTGGCAGCAGCCGCAGTTGGGGTCTTTCCACACCTCCACGGGCGTGGGCGTGCCGGCGGGTGGCGTGGCCAGGGCGGGCAGCGCGGCGCTGGCGATGAGCGCGGCCAGGCATTGGCGGCGGGTGGGGTGGCGGTGCATGTCTTCACTCCTTCAGGAATATGAATCAAAAATGGTCCTAGCGCTTGTCCAGAAAGCGCTGGTAGCTATGAAAACCATAGTAATCAATGGTGGTGGCCATGGCCGGGCTTGCGGGCGCTGGGCGCGCCCGGGGCTTGGCCGGGCGTGGTCTGGCGCGGCGGCCGGGCCGGTTCGCCCGTCCATTCGCGGGCCACGGTGCCGGGCGGGGGGGCGTAGTCGCCGGGGTCGCGCCAGTCGCCCGGGGGCTGGTCGGCGCGCACCTTGAAGGTGGTGAACATGCCGCCCATCTCCAGCGGGCCGTGGGGGCCGGTGCCGGTCATCATGGGGTGGGTGTTGTCGGGCAGGGGCATTTCCATGGCGCCCATGTCGGCCATGCCGCGCTCACCCATCACCATGTAGTCGGGCACGATCTTCTGGATCTTGGCCGCCAGGCCGCTGTGATCGACGCCGATCATGGTGGGCACGCCGTGCCCCATGGCGCCCATGGTGTGGTGGCTCTTGTGGCAGTGCAGGGCCCAGTCGCCGGGTTCGTCGGCCAGCAGCTCGATCTGGCGCATCTGGCCCACGGCCACGTCGGTGGTTACCTCGGGCCAGCGCGCCGACGGGGGCACGGGGCCGCCGTCGGTGCCGGTCACCTGGAACTCGTGGCCGTGGATGTGGATGGGGTGGTTGGTCATGGTGAGGTTGCCCACGCGGATGCGCACGCGTTCGCCCTGCCGCGCCACCAGGGGGCTGATGGCGGGGAACACGCGGCTGTTCCAGCACCAGATGTTGTGGTCCAGCATGGTGTTGACCTGGGGGGTTCTGCTGCCGGGCTCCACGTCGAAGGCGTTGAGCAGGAAGGCGTAGTCGCGCTGCACCCTGGCGATGTGCGGGTGTGTGCCGCGAGGGTGGGTGATCCACAGGCCCATCATGCCCATGGCCATCTGCACCATTTCGTCGGCATGCGGGTGGTACATGAAGGTGCCGGGGCGGCGCGCCGTGAACTCGTAGACGAAGGTCTTGCCGGGCTGGATGGCGGGCTGGTTGAGCCCGCCCACACCGTCCATGCCGTTGGGCAGGCGCTGGCCGTGCCAGTGGATGGTGGTGTGCTCGGGCAGCCGGTTGGTGACGAAAATGCGCACGCGGTCGCCTTCCACCACCTCGATGGTGGGGCCGGGGCTTTGCCCGTTGTAGCCCCACATATTGACCAGGAAGCCGGGCGCCACCTCGCGCACCACGGGTTCGGCCACCAGGTGGAATTCCTTGACGTTGCCGTTCATGCGCCAGGGCGCGGTCCAGCCGTTCAGGGTGACCACGGGGTCGTAGGGGCGGCCGGTGGGCGGGTGCAGCGGCGGCGCGGTGTCCGCGCTGGACTGCATGGCGGGCTCGGGCAGCGCGGCCAGGGCCACGCGGCTGACGGACGAAGCGGAAACAGCGGCCACGGCCGTGGCCGCGCCGGAAAAGAAATGGCGGCGGTTCATGTCAATGGCCTTGGGGAGTGGTGGTGGCGGCACTGCCGGAGGCGAGGTCTTGCAAGGCCCCGGGTGAGGCTGTGGGTGATGTGCCGGTGAGGGCGAGCTGCAGGTCGGTCTCGGCCAGCCAGAAGTCGCGCTGGGCCTCGATGGCGTCGGCCACGGCGCGGGTGCTGTTGCGCGCCTCGGCCAGCAGCTCCCACACGCTGGCCAGCATGCCGTTGTAGCGCAGGGTGGTTTCCTCGGCGATGAGCTGGCGCAGCGGCAGCACCTCGGCCTGCTGCTGGCGCGCCAGGTCGAGCGCGGTGCGGTAGGTGAGCCAGGCGGCGCGCACCTCGGTGCGGGCGCGCACGGCGGTGTCCTGCAGCTGGGCGGCGCTTTGCTCCACCTGGGCCTGGGCACGCGTGCGCGCGGCGCCGCCCCAGTCGAACAGGGGCAGGGGCACGTCCAGCTCCCAGCCGCGGGTGGTCTCGCGGTGGCCCGTGGCCCGGTCGGTGCTGGTGTTGCGCTGCCAGGCCAGGCCCAGGTCGCCGAACATGGCGCCGGCGCGGCTCCAGCCCTGCTGGCGGGCCAGGGTGTCGAGCTGGCGGCGGGCGGCCTGCATGTCCAGGCGCTCGCGCAGGGCCGTGGCCTCGATGCCGTCGGCGGGCAGGGCGTCTGGCGGCAGCGGCGGCAGCTGGCCGGGCAGGCGGTACTGCGCTTGCGCGCCCCACAGGCCCAGGCGCTGGTGGAGCTGCTCGCGCGCGGTGGCGGCAGCCAGCCGGGTGCGGGCGCGCTGGCGCAGGGCCTCCTGCAGCACGGCCTGCTCGCGGGCCTGCTGCAGGCGGCTCCAGTTGCCCGCGCGCACCATGCGGCGGGCCAGCTCGGCGCCGGCCTCGGCGGCCTCCGCCATGCGGTCGTGCGCGGCGGCCACCTGCTCGGCGGCCACGGCGCGCAGCCAGGCGCGGCGCGTGTCGGCGGCGAGCTGCACCACGTCCTGCGCGGCCTGCAGGGTGGCGATCTGCAGGCGCTCGGCCGCGCGGCCGGTGCGCCAGGGCAGGGTGACGAGGTCGAGCAGGCTGAAGGCCAGGCTGCGCTCGATCTCGCGCTCGTGGCCGTTGGCCAGGCGTGCCAGCGAGAACTGCGGGTTGGGCAGCGTGAGGGCCTGTACGCGCTCGGCGTCGGCCACGCCCAGCGCGGCCAGCCGGGCCTGCAGGCCGGGGTTGTTGAGCAGGGCGATGCGCACGGCGGCGTCCTGCGTGAGCGGCTGGGCCAGCCAGTCCTGGATGGCCTGGTCCGCCTCGGCGCGGGCGTCAGGGCCGGTGCCGGGCAGGGCGGCGGCCGTGGCGCTGCCGGTGCGCTGGGCCGTGAGCGCGGCCACTTCGCCGCGCAGGCCGTCGGGCGAGACGCTGGCGCAGCCTGCCAGCACGGCAGCGGCGGCCAAGGGGAGCAGGTGCCGGATCATGGCCGGTGCCGGCGGCGCAGGAAGAACGAAAAACGGGAATGCGGGGGCTCGCATGGGCGATCTCCAGACAACGGACGAAAGGGCATGGCGCTGCCGGCCCACGGGCTGGGCCACGGCAGACGCACTTCGGGCGTCGGAGATCAGGCGATGGGTGGTTTGATAGCTGGCGCCGCCAGGGCGCTCTCGAACCGGGCGGAGGCGGCGGGCAGTCCGGCACCCGTGGCGAGAACGGGCGCCTGCGCGGGCGCCGGGGGCGCATCCAGCATGGCCGAATGGCAGATTTCGCAGGCGGAGCAGGTGCTGGCGTGGTGCTCGTGCGCGGCGCAGCCGGTGGTGGATGCGGCGTCGTCGCACCCAACGGCATGCGCGGGGCCATCCTCCGGCAGGGCCGTGCCGGCGTGCGCCCCATGGTGGCCGCCGCCATGTTCCTCCGCGACAGAGGCCTGGTGGTGCGCGGCACCTGTGGCCGGCAGGATGCCCGCGGCCATGGCAGTGCCCGTGAGGCCGCGCAGGACCAGCACCACCATCAACACGAAATACAGGCTGCGACGCATCCCCTGATGATACGGCGGCGGGCCCCGAGGTTCCCCGCTTTGCCGCTAAACAGCCATGTAGCGCCCGGGCCGGTGGTTCATGGCCAGCACCAGGTTCAACGCCACGGCGCCGGCCACCGACCAGGCCACGCGCAGGGGCTCCACCGTCCACAGCGCCAGCAGCACGATGGCGCAGTCCACGGCCATCTGCACCTTGCCCGCGCGCCAGCCGTAGCGGTCCTGCAGGTACAGCGCGGCAATGCCCACGCCGCCCAGGCTGCAGCGGTGGCGGAACAGCACCAGGAAGCCCGTGCCCGTGATCAGCCCGCCCGCGATGGCCGCATAGAGCGGCTGCAACTGGGCGAACTGCAGGAACCGCGATTGCAGTTCGGTCAGCAGCGACAGCAGCAGCACCGCCATGAAGGTCTTGACCGTGAACGCCCGCCCCAGCTTGCGCAGGGCCAGCCAGTAGAACGGCAGGTTGAGCACGAAGAAGATCTTGCCGAAGCCGATGCCCGTGGCGTAGTGCAGCAAAAACGCCAGCCCCGCCGTGCCCCCCGTGAGCAGGCCCGCGCTGGTGAAAAAGGCCACGCCCACGGAGATGAGCAGCACGCCGGTGAAGAGCGCCACGGCGTCCTCCGTGAGCGTGTGCGGAATGGCCGCCGGTGCTGGAAGGGCGTGCGGCGGCGCGGCGGGTGGATGGCTGGGCATGGCGAATTGGAGCATGCAAGCCGCGTGCCGGCCTTGTGGTGCGTCAAGGCCGGCCCGGAAGCCGGCTGTAACAACCTGCCGCCCGCCGGAGCCGGAAGCGCTCGCCGTTCCTGCGAAAATGCCGGGTTTTGCCCAGGGGACCGGTTCCCTGCTTTTTACAGGGATGAATCCGTACCACCGCCGATTGAACAGCTCCAGACTGGTGGCCCTGCTTTCGCAATGGACGCAGGCCGGCGGCGCGCCCACGGCCTCGCCCGTGGACGTGGCCGAGCAGATGGGCCAGTGGCTGAGCACGGTGGACGCCGTCACGCTCGGCCGCTCGCTGCATGCCATCGAGACGCTGCCGGGTGAGGCGGGCGGGCAGAGGCCTGGCCTGGACGTGGGCGCGCTGGAGGCGGTCTTTCAGCGCGCCAGGGACGAGCTGACCCGCCTGGCTTCGTCCCGGCCGGCCGCGCCCAAGCCGGCACGCGAGCGGGCCGACAACACGCGCGCGGATGCGCCCGACCCCCAGGCCGAGGCCGACTTCGCCTTTCACCTGCCCCACTACCTGGGCCTGCAAAAGCAGCTGGACGCGCGGCTGCAGGCCCTGCGCGCCCAGGTGCGGCAGGCGCTGGCGCGCGGCCCGCTGGCCCTGCGCCAGTTGGCGGTGCTGGACGCGGTGATGGAGCAGATGGCGGCCCCGCGCGAGCAGCGGCTGTGGGCCACGCTGCCGGGGCACTTGGAGCGGCGCTTCGCGCACCTGCGCCAAGCCCACCTGCAGCGGCTGCAGGCCCTGGGGCAGGACGACGACCCGCAGCGCTGGCGCCAGGGCGGCGGCTGGCTGGCCGCCTTCGAGCGCGACTTGCAGGCGCTGCTGCTGGCGGAGCTGCAGGTGCGCCTGCAGCCCGTCACGGGGCTGCTGGAAGCCGCCCACAACGAGAACATGGAAGAACTACAGGAATGAACAAGAGTGTGATGACAGCCGTTTTTGCCGTGGGCCTTGCGGTGGTGGGCTGGGTGGGCTGGGGCTTTGTGGGGACCAACCCGCTGGCCCTGGCGATGACGGTGCTGATCGCCGCCGTGTACGTGCTGGGCGCGTGGGAGCTGCTGCAGTTCCGCCGGGCCAGCCTGTCGCTGCGCGCGGCGCTGGCGGGCGAGGCCCCGGCCGACCTGGGCGCGTGGCTGGACGGCCTGCCCGCGCCGCTGCGCCACCCGGTGCGCCAGCGCATCGAGGGCGAGCGCGCCGCCTGGCCCGGCCCGGCGCTGGCGCCGTACCTCGTCGGCTTGCTGGTGATGCTGGGCATGCTGGGCACCTTCCTGGGCATGGTGGTCACCTTCAAGGGCGCCGTGTTCGCGCTGGAGACTTCGACCAACCTGGAGTCGATCCGCGCCGCGCTGGCCGAGCCGATCAAGGGCCTGGGCCTGTCGTTCGGCACCTCGGTGGCGGGCGTGGCGGCATCGGCCGCGCTGGGCCTGCTGTCGGCCCTGGTGCGGCGCGAGCGGCTGGGCGTGCTGCGGCTGCTGGACGCGCGCATCCCCACGGTGTTCCGGCCGTTCTCGGCGGCGCAGCGGCGCGACGACATGTTCCAGGCCCTGCAGGCCCAGGCGCAGGCCCTGCCGCTGATCGCGGAGCGGCTGCAGGGGCTGATGGAAGGGCTGGAGCGCCGCCAGGGCGAGCTGAACACGCAGCTGCTGGCCCAGCAGCAGGGCTTTCACCGCGAGGCATCCGCCGCCTACACCGAGCTGGCCAGCGCCGTGGGCGCGTCGCTGCAGACCAGCCTGGTCGCCAGTGCCCGGCAGGCGGGCGAGGCCATCCGCCCCGTGGTGGAGCAGGCCATGGGTACGCTGGCGCAAGAGGCGCGGCAGTCGCACCAGCAGTTGCGTGATGTGACAGACGGGCAGATGCAGGCCCTGTCGGCCCAATGGGAAGGCACGGCCCGGCAGGTGGCCGAGACCTGGACGGCCGCGCTGCAGACCCACGCGCAGACGCAGGATGCCCTGGCGGCCCGGTTCGACGGCACGCTGCAAACGGTGGCGCAGGCGGTGGAGCAGCGCTCCGGCGCGTGGCTGGCGTCGCTGCATGCATCCGTGGCGCAGTCGCAGGCCGCGCAGGCGGCGGCTGACAAGGAGCGGCTGGCGCTCTGGAACGAATCCCTGGACGGCATGGCTCGCCACCTTGCCGCCGAATGGCAGCGTGCGGGCGAGCGCATGGGCGAGCAAGCCAATCAGACGCTGGGCGGAGCGGCCCGCCTGGTGGAGCAGTCGGACGCCCTGGTGCGCACGCGCATGGAAACGGAAGACCGCTGGGCGCAGGCCCAGGGCGAGCGCATGGACGCCCTGGCGGGCGTGTGGCGCACCGAGTTGGCCGCCCTGCGCGACGCCGAGGCCGAGCGCGGCCAAGCCGCAGTGCAGCGCCTGGACGCATTGCAGGTGGCAGTGGCCGTGCACCTGGCCACGCTGGGCGCCGCGCTGGAAGCGCCGCTCACCCGCCTGCTGCAGACGGCGGCCAGCGTGCCGCAGGCCGCCGCCGAGGTCATCACCCAGCTGCGCGCCGAAATGGCGCACCTGAGCGAGCGTGACAACACCGCCCTGGCCGAGCGCACGGCCATGATGGAGCAGTTGGGTACGCTGCTGCAGTCCGTCAACGCGGCGGCGGGGCAGCAGCGCGCGGCCATCGAATCGCTGGTGGGTTCCGCCGCCACGGTGCTGGAGCAGGCCGGGCAGGACTTCGCCCAGGCGCTGGGCGCGCAGGCGGGCAAGGTGGACGAGGTGGCCGCGCACGTGGCGGCCAGCGCGGTGGAGTTGTCCAGTCTGGGCGAGTCCTTCGGCCACGGCGTGGAGCGCTTCACCGCCAGCAACGACCGGCTGACGGAAAGCCTGCAGCGCATCGAGGGCGCCATCGGCCAGTCCCTGGGCCGCAGTGACGAGCAGCTGGCCTACTACGTGGCCCAGGCGCGCGAGGTGATCGACCTGAGCATTGCGTCGCAGCAAGGCATCGTGGAAGACCTGCGGCGCCTGCACGGCAAGGCCGCTGCGCTGGAGGCCGCTGGATGACCAGCCTGGAAGACGACATCGAGCAGACCGCGCCCGTCTGGGCCGTGTTCGGCGACCTCATGGCCGGGCTGCTGGGCGCCTTCGTGCTGGTGCTGGTGGGCGTGCTGGTGGTGCAGATCGACCTGGTCGCCAGCCTCAAGCAAGAGGTGGAAAAGCGCCAGCTGGAAGAGCGCCGCCGCATGGCGCTCGAAAAAGCCCTGGCCGTACCCCTGGCCAGCGGGCGCGTGACGGTGAACGACGGGCGCATCGGCATCAGCGGCAGCGTGCTCTTCGCCCCCGGCTCCGACGAGCTGCGCGCCGAAGGCCGCCAGCTGTTGCAAACCCTGGTGGAGCCGCTGCGCGTGTACCTGCGCGAGCGCGACGAGATGCTGATGGTGAGCGGCTTCACCGACAACACCACGCTGCGCCAGGGCAGCCACCAGCGCTTTGCCGACAACCTGGAACTGTCCGCCCAGCGCGCGCTGACGGTGGCGCGGACGCTGGTCGCCGAGGGCATGCCGTCGTCGCAGGTGTTCGCCGCCGCCTTTGGCGCCGAGCAGCCGGTGGCGTCCAACGCCGACGAGAAGGGCCGCGCGCAGAACCGCCGCGTGGAAATGGCGCCCGTGCCCAAGGCGCCCAACGCCAAGCCATGAGCGTGCCCACGCTGGAATCCCTGCGCGCCCAGGGCCTGGACGGCCATGACCCGGTGCGCTTTCACTACCTGCAGACGCTGGCCGCGCGCCTGCCCGGCCAGCCCGAGGCCGTGCGGCGCGTGTTGGCGCAGCGGCTGCAATGCGCCGTCACGGCCTATGCCGAGCGTGCGCGGCCAGCCCGCGTGCCGCCGCCGGCTGCGGCGCCCGTGGAATCGCCCTTGGCCCAGCTCAACCGCGAACTGCAGGCCCGCGCCCAGGCCGATGCGGACGGCGTGCCGGTTGACAGCAGCGCCTCTGACCTGCGCAGCGTGCGCGAATTCGGCGAGGTCTGGTCCCGCATTTCAGCCGAGCGGCAGGTGGCGCAGGCGCTGGACCGGGGCCCCGAGAACGCCGGCCCGCTGAACCCGCACAAGCTCATGCTGCGCTCGCTGAGTCTGATGCGCGGCCTGTCCCCGGACTACCTGCGGCGCTTCCTGGCGCAGATGGATGCGTTGCTGTGGCTGGAGCAGGCCCAGGCCCGGCCGCAGCGCGCGCCGCTCAGGCCCGGGCGCGCGGGGCGGGCGGCCAGGGGCTGAATTTCTCGACAGGCGCCAGCGCCGTGGCTTCCAGCGCCTGCTGGATCAGCGCCGTGACCTCCGCCGCCGGTACCATGGGCCGGAAGGCGTTGACGTGCGAGCGGCCGATGTTGCCCCGCGGCAGCCGCGCCAGCAGGTGGCCCGGCGGCACCAGCGCCAGGCGCAGGGCCTGGCCCAGGGTCTCGCGCAGGTCGCCCAGCCGCAGTGCGTGGCGCAGCATGGCCGTGTGGGCGCGCCAGTGCAGGGGCAGCGAGGCCTGGCCCAGCACGTGGGCTGCCTCCAGCCAGCGCCAGCGGCCGGCGTGGGGCGCGCGGGCGTCGCGGGCGAAGCCGTCTAGCAGGTGCTCGAAGGCCTCGTGCCGATGGACGGGGGAGGGCTCCGCGCCGTCGCCCGCGTGCCGCTGCGCCAGCTGCCGCCAGCGCCGCTGGCGGTGACGGTAGAACACCCAGGCGAAGGCGGCGCTCACGGGCGTCATCAGCCAGGGCAGGTGGCGCGCCACGACCTCGACCTCGTCGGTGTACAGGGTGCGCCCGCCGGGCAGCGGCTGCAGGGTGATGCGGTGGTCCCAGCGGCGCATCAGGGCGCCTTCGCCGTTGTCGCGCAGCGTGGGCCAGCCGCCGGGCTGGCGCGGCGGCTCGACCGAGATGCGCACGGTCTGCCCGCCCATGGGGAGCAGGCCCAGCAGCCGCATGCGCACGGGCAGCTCGCCGGGCGCCCAACGGGCCGGCCAGGCGGCGCCCCGCGCGGGCCGGAACCGCATCAGCGGCGCGGTGATGTGGCGGAACACGGCGGTGCTCTGCAGCTGCGCCGCCACCCACTCGGGCGGTGCGTTCAGCGGGGTGGACAGGTGGATGTGCATGGCTGGCTTTCCTTCTCCCGGCAGGGTTTCTCGTTGCGATGGCATGATTGGAAACATTGAAGTCACTTGAAGGTCAAGCCATGGCATCGACGGCCGCGACGCACCCCCTGTACCGCATCGGCGAAGTGGCCCGGCAATCGGGCGTTTCCGCCGCGAACATCCGCTACTACGAGAAGGAAGGGCTGCTGGCGGCCGGCGCCCGCGAGGACAACAGCTACCGCCTGTACGGCAGCGACGACGTGCACCGCCTGCGCTTCATCCGCCTGTGCCGCGCCATGGACATGTCGCTCGACGAGGTGCGCACGCTGCTGGCCCTGGACTGGAGCCGCAAGCAGGACTGCGATGCCGCGCGCGACACGCTGGACGACCACCTGCAGCACGTGCGCCAGCGCCTGGCCGAGCTGCAGGCGCTGGAGGCCGATCTGCTGGCCTTGCGCAACCGCTGCGACGGCTCGGACACGCACTGCCACATCATCGAGGCCCTGCACCAGCGCGCCGACGCGCAGCCCGCCGTGCCCGCCACGCCCGGCGTGGGCAAGCGCCATGTGTGACGGCTGCCGGTGACTCCTTATTTGATAGCTGCCAGCGCTTGCTGGATAAGCGCTGGAGGCCAAAATGATTCAAATTGTGTGCGGCACCCGGCAGAGGGCGCCAGCGGCCGCGCCGCCGCTATGATCCGCCCATGATCGCCCGCCTGCCCGGCCTGTCCCTCCCCGAACGCGCGTGGAACACCGCGCGGCGCTGGGCCGTGGCGTGGTGGCGCATTCTGTACCTGGGGGCCGTGGTGCTGGTGCTGGTGCTGTCGCCGTCCAGCTACGGCCGGGGCACGCGCCGGGCCCTGGCGCGGCACCTGTACCTGGACACGGCGCCCGTGCTGCTGGGCTTCACGGTGCTGGCGGCGCTGATCAGCCTGGTGCTCACGCGCATCGTGGTCGTCACGGCGCTGAGCTACGGCCTGTCGCGCTATGCGCTGGAGATGGTGATCCGCGTGCTGGTGCTGGAGCTGATCCCGCTCACGGCGGCCCTGTTCGTGGCCATGCGCTGCACCATCCCCAACGGCACGCAGATCACGCGCCTGCGGCAGACCGGGCGCTTTGACGCCCTGCGCGCGCAGGGCGCGGACCCGGTGCGCATGGAGCTGCTGCCGCGCGTCATCGCGGGCGTGTTCGCCTGCATCACGCTGGCGGCGCTGTCCTGCGTGGTGGCGCTGGTGCTGGCCTACCTGGGGGTGTACGGTTTCAATACGGCGGGCATGGCCGGCTACACCCGCATGTTCGGCCAGGTGTTCACGCCCAGCGTCACCATGGTCTTCGTGCTCAAGACCGTGTTCTTCAGCCTGGCCGTGGCGCTCATCCCCATGGCGGCCGGCCTGCACGACACGGGCCAAAGCACCCAGCCCGATTCCGAATTGGGCGGCCTGGCGCGCATGTTCGCCGTGCTGCTGCTGATCGAAGTGGCCTCGCTCATGGGCAATTACTACTGACATGAACAACAAAGACCCCCACAGCCCTCACGACGTGCCCCCCGTCGAGACCCTGCGCCCCGTCGCCCACCTGGAGCTGAAGGCCGCCGCGCTGCTGCTGTTCACGCTGGCGCTCATCGTGGGCTCGGGCCTGTACCTGCTGTACGCGCGCGGTGCCTTCGAGCCCACGCAGACGCTGATCCTGACGGCAGACGACTCCGAAGGCGTGGTGGTGGGCATGGACATGACGTTCTCGGGCTTCCCCATCGGCCGCGTGCGCCGCATCGAGCTGGCCGACGAGGGCAACGCCCGCATCATCGTGGACGTGCCGCGCAAGGATGCGCACTGGCTGCGCGAATCCAGCGTGTTCACGCTGGTGCGCGGCATCGTGGGCGGCACCAATATCCGCGCCTACACCGGCATGCTGCAGGACCAACTGCTGCCCGACGGCGCCGTGCGTCCCGTGTTGCGCGGCGACGCCACGGCCGAGATCCCGCAGCTGATGGCGTCCGCGCGCGAGCTGCTCACCAACCTGAACGCCCTGACCGCCCAGGACGCGGCCCTGGGCGGCAGCCTGGCCAACGTTCAGGCGCTCACCGAGCGCCTGAACGGCCCCGGCGGCGTGCTGGGCGTGCTGATGGGCAACGAGGCCGATGCGAAGAAGATCGTGGCCACCCTGGAGCGCACCAACGCCTTGCTCGCGCGGCTGGACGGCATGGCCGCGCGCGCCGACAGGCAGGTGTTCGGCAGCGACGGCAGCAAGGACGCGCTGGTGCCCGAGGTGCGCGCCACCGTCGCCCAGCTCAATGGCCTGCTGGCGGACACCCGCGCCAGCCTGCAGAAGGTGGACGCCGTGCTGGCCGAGGCCCAGGCCATCGGCGCCAACGCCCGCGAGGCCACGACGGACCTGGGCGCCCTGCGCGGCGAGGTGGAAAGCAACCTGCGCAAGGTGGAAAGCCTGGTGAACGAGATCAACCGCAAGTGGCCCTTCGCGCGGGACACGGAATTGAAGCTGCCATGAAGCGATACGCCCCTCTTCTTGCCTGCGCGGCGCTGCTGGCCGCGTGTTCCAGCAAGCCGCCCGCGCCCGATTGGCAGATGAACGCCCACGCCTCGGCGCAGAAGGCCGTGGAAGCCTACCTGTCCGGCAACGCCCGCGTGGAAAAGCTCGAATGGGACCGCGCCCGCGCCGAGGTGGCGCGCACGGGCCGCCCGGATCTGCTGGCGCGCCTGGAGTTGGTGCGCTGCGCCGCGCAGGTGGCCAGCCTGGCGCCGGGGCCGTGCGCGGGCTTTGAAGCGCTGCGCGCCGATGCGGCCGAGCCCGAGCGTGCCTACGCCGACTACCTGGCTGGCCGCGCCCAGCCGCAGCAGGCGCCGCTGCTGCCCGAGGCCCAGCGCAAGGTCGCGGTATCGGGCGACGCCGGGGCCCTGGCTGCCATCGAAGAGCCCTTGTCGCGCCTGGTGGCGGCGGGGGTGCTGTTCCAGACGGGGCGGGCCAGCCCGGCGGTGATGGCCGCGGCCACCGAGACCGCATCGGCCCAGGGCTGGCGCAGGCCGCTGATGGCGTGGCTGGTGCTGCAGGCGCAGCGCGCCGAGGCGGCGGGCGACGTGGAGGCGGCCGCCGCGCTGCGCCGGCGCCTGGCCATCGTGGAGCTCAGCGCAGGCGGGACTGGAGCTGGGTCTCGATAGTCTCGCGCTCGGCCGCGAACTGCTGGGCGCTGAGCTCCCGGGCCTCGTACTTGCGCGCGGTGGACAGCAGCAGCACGGTGTTCTCCAGCCGCGTGTCCTGCTGCAGCGAGGGGGGCAGGGCGGTCAGCCGGTCGAAGCTCTGTTTGTAGAACTCGCTCCAGCTCAGAGTGCCGGCAGCGGCCTGGGCCCGCGCGCCGTCCTGCCAGCGCGCGAATTCTTCCAGGGAGCTGTCACGGGGGCTGCTGCAGCCCGCCAGCAGGGCGAGCAAGACGGCAAGGGTCGAAGAGGAAAGCAGGCCGGCAGAGATGCGAAAACGTGGGGTCACGATCGTCCTCCATTCTTGCGTGCCACCGGAAAGCCCGGTGCGCAGCGCCAGATGGTACTCCGATGCTATGGTTTTTTCTACACTTGTCGTTACTGGAAGCCGCGCGCCCGGCAATCGGACGCGCGGCGGAGTGCAAAGGTCATTCAAAAAGGCTGGTGGGCAGGATCTGGTCCAGCCCGTTCGGCAGCAACGCCATCGAATCCACCGACTGAACGGCCACGTCCGGTGTCAGCAAGGATGCCGCTGCCAGCAGGGCCAGCACGACCGTTCCGGCGAACGCAGCCAGGGCACGGGCTCCTGGCGGAAGGGGGTGGCGTTTCATGGTGAAGGTCCTTCGTCAAAAGGGTAGGAGGCCTCAATGGCCCCCGTCAGCCTCAATGGCCGTTGGAGGAGATTTCAGCAAGACCGCTCGCCCGCGTCTGTCGGACAAATGCGATTCCGGGAAGACGTTGCGTTTGGTTGCAACCACCGTTAAGGACGCGCTTCAAAACCCCGGTTTGCGGAGAGACGCGGGCGCAAAGGGTGTCGAATCATGCGCGTGGAGGTGATTTGGCCCGACCACAATGTCAATTCGCAGACTCCAGGCGCCCACCTCGGCGCCTGCGGACGCACTCATACCCCGCACAGTTGCGGCCGCTTGCGCAGCATCCACAGATTGCCCAGCATGAACAGCGTGTGCAACTTGGCTGTGTTCTTGGCCAGTCCCCGGTAGCTGACCTTGGTGAAGCCGAACTGGCGCTTGATGACGCGAAAGGCGTGTTCGCCCTTGGCCCGGATGCGCGACTTCACGCGCTCCAACTCATCAATCAGCCGGCCCTTGTCCGTGCCAGTATCCAAGGCTCTGCGCTTGCCCGGGCGCATCGCAATGTGCCAACGCACCTTGGCCCGCGTCCATCGCGCCGCACCCTGGTAGCCCGCGTCGGCGAACACATCCGTCTCCTGACCATGCAACAAGCCATCAACCTGCGTCACGTCGGCCGCATTGGCCGGCGTGGTTACCAGGCTGTGCACGACGCCCGTCTCCAGGTCAGTGCCCACATGGGCCTTCATGCCGAAATACCACTGCTGCCCTCTTGGTCTGGTGCATGTCCGGGTCACGCTGGCCGCTGCTGTTCTTGGTCGAGCTCGGTGCATTGATGATGGTGGCGTCCACCGCCGTGCCGCTCTTGAGCACCAGGCCCTTGGCGGCCAGCAGCTCGTTGACGGCCACGAACATCTGCTGGGCCAGACCGTGGCGCTCCAGCAAGTGGCGAAAGCGCAGGATCGTGATGGCATCGGGCAGACGGTCGGCATCGACGTTGAGTCGCGCGAATTCTCGGTACAGCGGCGTGTCGATCAGCGCCTCCTCCATCGCTTGGTCGCCGAAGGTGAACCAGTTCTGCATGAAGTGGATGCGCAGCATGGTCTCGATGGGAAATGGTGGGCGGCCCGTCTTGGCTCGCGGGCTGTGCGGCTCGATCAGCGCCACCAGCGCAGACCACGGCACCACCCGCTCCATCTCACCCAAGAACTCGCGCTTGCGCGTGCGCTTGTTCGGCCAATCCAACCCGAGGCTTGTCTGTGTCATACCCGCCATCGTGCCGATACCGCGCCTTCTCCAACAGAGCAGTTGCCCGAGGATTTTGAAGCGCGTCCTTAATGGCCGCAAAAATCGTGGGCCTGCGCCCGCAGGCGAGAGAGAAAGGCCGTTTCGATGAAGTTGCATATCCTGTCGGACCTGCACCTGGGTTTCCAGGGCATGGAAAAGCCGCAGGCCGATGGCGCCGACGTGGTGGTCCTCGCGGGCGACATCGCGCGCCCCAGGGACGCCATGGCCTGGGCCCTTGGCTTCGGCAAACCCGTGCTCTACGTGCCGGGCAACCACGAGTTCTACGGCTTGGGCATGCAGGACGCGGCCCATGAACTGCAGCAACTGTCGCGCGGCACGCACGTGCACGTGCTGGACAACCGTTCGCTGGTGCTGCAGGGCGTCCGCTTCCTGGGCACCACGCTGTGGACCGATTTCCGGCTCTTCAAGGAAACCGGGCTCCAGGCCCAGGCCATGGCCGAGGCGCAGCGGTTCATACGCGATTTCAGCCGCATACGTATTGGCTCGCTACCCGGGGACGCCGTGCTCACGCCCAGCGACACGGCAGGCCTCTTCGCCGCCAACGTCTGCTGGCTGGAGGAGGAGCTGGCGAAGCCGCACCCCGGGCCCACCGTCGTCATCACACACCATGCACCGTCGTCGCGGAGCATTCATCCCCGGTTCGCCGACTCGTTGCTGAATGCGTGCTTCGTCTCCGACGCGGAACACCTCCTGGACGCCAGCCGGGTGAGGCTGTGGATCCACGGGCACACGCACGACAGCTTCGACTACCTGCTCAACGGCACGCGCGTGGTCTGCAACCCCCGGGGCTACGTGAAGGACGGCGTG
>Ga0222423_1000754_pt1 | contig 18358 bp, 15 predicted proteins | sample 3A0metagenome_FD_182472 | JGI IMG/M metagenome (GOLD analysis project Ga0222423, IMG submission 182472) | Enriched microbial communities from leaf-cutter ant dump, University of Wisconsin, Madison, United States - 3A0 (version 2) | ecosystem: Environmental > Terrestrial > Nest > Insects nest >...
GGCGGCGGATTACACCGCTGCCGAGGCTTTGCTGTGCCCGGCTGTAGTTGTGCCCGGCCTTGTAATGCATAGCCCTGCGATACCCGGCTCGGTATGCCCCGGCTCGGTATGCCCCGGCGATTTTCCGCGTTACGGCCGGGATACCGGCCCCACACTAGGTACGACGATGGGGCGAGGTCCCAGCGGAACCTCGCCCCATCGTCGAAAATCAGTGGAGGGTAACGCGCGCACAGCGCGCACCCGCCAAAACAAGCTTTGGCCTAGCGGTACTCGCCATTCAAACGCACCGAGCCGCCCTCAACGCCCTTTGCGCCGCGAACTAGGTCAACTCCGGCAGCTTCCTGGCTGTCCACACCAACGCTTCCGAGGACCCACGCGTCCAACCCAAGCGAGGAAAGACGCGACAGCGCCGCATCGGCGCCATCCTTACCCACGATCGCAATCATGCCGATACCAAGGTTCAGAGTGTGCTCGATGTCGTTCCATGGCACGTTGCCCAGCTCGCGCAGCACCTTGAACACTGCCGGGACTTCCCATGCGGCACGGTCAATCGTGGCTGAAAGGCCTGCGGGGATAACGCGTGCGAGGTTCTGCGCGATACCACCGCCAGTAACGTGTGAGAACGCGTGCACCTGAGCAGCAGCGTCCCCGGCAAGCGCGAGGCAGTCGGAGGCGTACACCCGAGTGGGTTCTAGCAATTCCTCACCGAGGGTTCGGCCAAACTCCGGAACAGCACGGTCCAGTTCCCAACCGGCGTGCTTAATCACTGCCCGCACCAGCGAGTAGCCGTTGGAGTGAATACCTGAGGACGCCATGGCAATAACCACGTCGCCTTCACGCACCCGTTCTGGGCCGAGCAGGTCGTCGGCCTCAACTACACCAACCGCAGCACCTGCAACATCGTACTCATCCGGTGCCAGCAGGCCGGGGTGTTCCGCTGTTTCGCCACCAACCAGGGCGGTGCCAGCCACAGTGCAGGCCTGTGCAATACCGCGCACGATATCTGCAACGCGCTCAGGCACAACCTTGCCGGTAGCGATGTAGTCGGTCATAACCAGGGGCTTTGCGCCGCACACTACGATGTCGTCAACCACCATGCCCACCAGGTCAAAGCCAATGGTGTCATGCTTGTCGAGCGCCTGAGCGATCGCCACCTTGGTTCCCACACCATCCGTAGACGAAGCCAAAAGTGGACGCTTGTAGTCCTTGAGCGCCGAAGCATCAAAGAGACCAGCAAAGCCACCGACTCCACCCACCACTTGGGGGCCGTGAGTCTTGGCCACAGCAGCCTTCATGAGCTCTACCGCGCGATCGCCCGCTGCGGTGTCAACGCCTGCGGCTGCGTAGGTAATTGCGTCAGTCACATGGACTCCAAAATCGTGTTGGGTGGTTACGTATGGATGGCTTTATGGGTGCTCGGGCTTGAGGAGGCTCAAACTTTAAGGATGTTCCAGTGCAGTGTGACCGCCTTGGCTCGAAGCCAAGTCAGTGAGACCGTCCTCAGGCGCACCAAGTGCTGGCTTTTCCAAAAGGTGCTTGCCCAGGGAATCTGCTTCAGGAAGTGGAATGGGGTAAGACCCGTCAAAGCACGCGGTGCACAGCTGGGACTTGGGCTGTTCCGTGGCCTCAATCATGCCCTCGAGGGAGATGTATCCAAGGGAGTCCGCTCCCAGAGATTTTGCAATCTCCGCGGTGTCCAACCCATTAGCAATAAGCTCTGCGCGCGAGGCAAAGTCGATGCCGTAGAAGCACGGCCACTTAACGGGCGGTGCGGAAATACGGATGTGCACCTCTGCTGCGCCAGCCTCACGCAGCATACGCACGAGGGCGCGCTGGGTGTTGCCACGCACGATCGAGTCGTCAACAACCACGAGCCGCTTACCGCGGATAACGTCCCGCAGGGGGTTGAGTTTGAGGCGGATACCCAGCTGACGCAGCGTGTCCGAAGGCTGAATGAAGGTGCGGCCCACGTAAGCGTTTTTGGTCAGTCCCTGGCCAAAGGGAATGCCGGATTCTTGGGCAAAACCCACGGCAGCAGGCGTTCCAGACTCTGGCACTGGAATGACGAGGTCCGCATCCGCAGGGAATTCCTGCGCGAGTTTACGACCCATCTCAACGCGTGCAGCATGTACAGAACGGCCGGAAATCGTAGTGTCTGGCCGGGCCAAGTAAACATACTCAAAAACGCAGCCGGCGCGCTTTACTTCCGCAAAGCGCGTGGAACGCAGCCCGTCCTTGTCAATCATGATCATTTCGCCGGGCTCAACCTCGCGCACGTAGGACGCACCAACGATGTCGAGTGCCGGGGTTTCTGAGGCTACTACCCAGCCGCGAGCCAAGCGGCCGAGCACGAGTGGGCGCACGCCCTGTGGGTCGCGGGCCGCGTACAGCGTGTTCTCGTCCATGAACACGAGTGAAAACGCTCCGCGTAAGTGGGGCAGCACCTCAAGTGCGGTTTCCTCGAGGGTCTGGCCTTCTTCACCCTGCAGCAGGGCTGTGACCAGTGCGGTATCCGTGGTGTTGCCGCGGGCTAACTCGCCGCGGGTTTGCTCACCGTAGCGCTGAGCCACAAGTTCCACGAGTTCTGCACTGTTGACAAGGTTTCCGTTATGCCCGAGTGCGACAGTGCCATGCGCAGTTGCACCCAGGGTGGGTTGAGCGTTCTCCCACGTCACTCCACCCGTGGTGGAGTAGCGGCAGTGTCCTACAGCGATGTGCCCGGTCAGGGCATTGAGTGCGGTTTCGTCAAAAACTTGGGAGACGAGTCCCATGTCCTTGTACACCAGGATCTGCTCGCCATTGCTTGTTGCAATGCCCGCAGATTCCTGTCCTCGGTGCTGTAACGCATACAGACCGAAGTAAGCGAGTTTTGCTACCTCCTCGCCGGGCGCCCAGACCCCAAAGACGCCGCAAGCGTCCTGAGGGCCTTTTTCGCCGGGCATGAGGTCATGATTGAGTCGTCCATCTCCACGCAGGGCCACGTAACCATTCTTTCACACGATGCCGTGCGTGATCGTTCGTCTCGCGCTTTGGGCCAGTTCCAGCCCTCGTGCTTATCTACTTTTCTTGCGGTTCGAGCGCCGCCACACTGCGACGATCGAGTTGAGAGGCGATGAAACCGGTCACCAACGATGTCATCATCGTGGTGAATAACACACAGACTGTCACATAAATCCCGCGGTTAACCATGCCTGGTTCGGAGAGAGTGAAGCCCACTACAAGACCCAGCACGATTCCTACTAACGCACCAACTGTGAAGAAGGCACGGAACTTTGGTGCCCTGCGCACAACCGCATAAACGGCGGTGTTCTCAAGGTGTTGGGCTTCTTCTGGCGAGAGTTCGGCAAGATCACGTACCCGGGCAATTTCCGGTTCGGTGGACTCGCTGGGGCTGGCTGCTGGGGTTTCCTGTGGCTCACTCACACCCTGAGTCTAGCGAGTCTGCGAGCGCCTAGAGATGGGTTCCACTGACCGGCCGCTGCTCGTCCCGCACTAGTCCCCACCCGCGAGATCGTAGCTCGCAGCCACGATCTCACCCCCGCAGGTACGATCTCGGCGAAGGTGAGTAGCGGCAGGCTACGCCACGTTAACTGCGTTTGTTTACCTTGTCTCGGCAGTCAGTGGGGCTCTTCAGCGTGCGTATTACGCCCCGTAATCTAGCGGATACCGCACGTCTTGTGCGCCAAAATTCTGCTTCCTGAAGTGTTGCTCGAAAGGTTCCTCATGCGCTCGCACTGGCTCGCTTTGCCCCTAGCGGTTGTAACCGCAGTGGTGATGTCAGCCTGCGTGCCCGCTGCGGTTGGCTCTGTGGGTTCCTCGGGGATTTCCGACGATTCTGGTGGCGCTTCGCAGGTATCTATCGTTGGGTTTGCGGTTGCGAAGGCCGCAAATGATGCGGCTCAGGCAGCTTTTGTGGCAGCTAATCCCGGCCATGGCGTGAGTTGGGTGACCTCGTATGGTGCTTCGGGTGATCAGTCGCGTGCGGTGGTGAGTGGCTTGGACACCGATTATGTCCATCTCTCGCTCGAACCTGATGTGACCCGTTTAGTTGATGCGGGTCTCGTTGCTCCAACGTGGAATGCCGGGCCCACCAAAGGCATTGCGTCTACCTCGGTGGTGGTACTGGCTGTGCGCAAGGGTAACCCTAAGCACATCACGGGGTGGGATGATCTGCTGCGCCCCGATGTGAAGATTGTGACGCCTAATCCGGGGTCATCCGGGTCTGCGCGGTGGAACATTTTGGCTGCCTACGGATCTGTACTCGCAAAGGGTGGGGATGAGCAGGCCGCCGCAGACTATCTGCGCGGGTTCTTCCGTAATGTTGCGGCGCTGCCTGGGTCTGGGCGTGACGCGACCACCGCGTTTGCCTCAGGGACCGGGGACGTTCTCGTTTCCTACGAAAATGAGGCGATCCTAGCGCGTCAAAGTGGCCAAGACTTTGATTACGTGGTGCCTGATTCCACCCTGCTTATTGAGAATCCCGCTGCGGTTACGGTCGACGCCTCCCCGGCTGCACGCGCCTACCTCACGTTTGTGCTCAGTCCCGCTGGTCAACAGATCTTTGCCGCCAAGGGATTTAGACCGGTTTTGGACGGCGTGGATGTCGGGGCCGTTGCTGGAGCCAATGATCCGGCTCAACCGTTTCCCGCGCCAAAGGTCTTACAAACGATTGATAACCCCTTTGGCGGTTGGGCCGCTGCTAACGAGAAGTTCTTTGGCGATGCCGGTCTCGTCACCTCTATTCAGGCGGAGACGGGCAAATCATGACGTCAACTCTCGCCGGTCAAGACGCGTTGGCGGCCACGCCACAATCTGGCGCCACAACGTCACAGGCGAGTCGTCCGCGCCGTTTTGCAGGTCGGTTCGCTACGTCCACCACATCGTCGGGAACGGTTCCGCTCACTAAACCCGCGGGTCTCGGGCTTGGCGTGGCCATGATCTGGTTTTCCCTGCTCACACTCATTCCCTTGATTGCGGTTCTCGTGGAGACCGGATCGCACGGCTGGGGCGCTTTTTGGGACACTGTCTCAACTGCGCAAACAGCCTCTGCGCTGGGCCTCACCGTTCTGACCGCGCTGGGGGTAACCGCCATCAACATGGTGATCGGCACTGCGATTGCCTGGGTGCTCGTGCGCGACGAATTCTTTGGCAAACGGCTGCTTGAAGTCATCATTGACATCCCCTTTGCCCTGCCAACGATCGTGGCGGGACTCGTCTTGCTTTCGCTCTATGGCCCGGGCAGTCCGGTGGGGATTAACGTTGCTAATACCCGCACGGCGGTATTCTTAGCGTTCCTTTTTGTCACCCTTCCGTTTGTGGTGCGCACCGTACAGCCGGTACTTGCCGAGTTGGACCGTGACGTGGAGGAAGCCGCAGCCTCGCTAGGTGCGAGTCGTCTGACCACCCTACGACTCATCGTCTTGCCTTCGCTTGTTCCCGCGATTACCGCGGGCGCTGCTCTTTCATTTGCCCGCGGGATGAGTGAGTATGGGGCGCTTGTGCTGCTCTCAGGAAACCTGCCTGGGCAGACCGAGGTCGGTTCCGTGCGCATCTTGTCCTACCTAGAAAACGGAGACACAGCCGCAGCTGCAGCAGTTGCCACCGTGCTGCTCCTTGTGTCCCTCGCGGTAATCGTGGCTCTCGATGTCATCTCTCGAAGGGTGGCTCGCCGTGGCTGAACGCTCCACCACCCGGTACGTACTGCGGGTAATCGTCATCGTGTACCTCGCTCTACTCGTGGGTTGGCCTGTGTGGCTCGTTATCCAACACACCTTTGGCAACGGCCTCGAGGCATTGCGCGCCGCACTTTCGGACGTGTTTGTGGTGTTCTCACTCAAGCTCACACTTGCGGTGGCACTCCAAGCGGTTCTGCTCAATACCGTGTTTGGCGTAGGCGTTTCCCTTCTGCTTGCGCGCTACACCTTTCCCGGCAAGCGGGCGCTGAGTGCTCTTGTGGATCTCCCGTTATCCGTATCACCCGTGGTGGTGGGGCTCGCGCTCATCCTCGTGTACGGTCCGCGTGACGGCTGGTTTGGAGCGTGGCTGCATGAGCGAGGCTTTGAGGTGATCTTCTCAGCGCCCGGCATGATTATGGCTACGGCGTTTGTTTCCCTACCACTGGTGATCCGCGAGGTAGTTCCCGTCCTACAGGAACGCGGAATCGACGAGGAACAGGCTGCTGCTTCTCTAGGCGCCACCCCACTGCAGTCGTTTTGGCGTATTACCCTGCCTGCCATCAAATGGGCACTTGTTTACGGAGTGGTCCTCACGTTTGCCCGAGCGCTGGGCGAGTTTGGGGCGGTCAAGATCGTCTCTGGAAACCTTGTGGGCCGCACGCAAACGGCAACCTTACTGGTGGAACAGAAGTACCAAGACTTTGCACAATCCACGGCCTATGCCACCGCATTCTTGCTGGCGGCCGTGTCCGTTGCCTGTATCACCGTGGTCACAGTTCTACGCAAAGATCATGCAGGTACGCGCAGTACAAAGCACGCAAGTGCCAGCGCAAAGAAGAGGGGCGGACAGTGAGTATCGTCGTAAATAATGTGTCCAAGCGCTTTGGCAACTTTGTGGCACTGGACAATGTGTCCGTGAGCCTGCCCACTGGCCAGCTCACCGCCCTGCTGGGGCCATCGGGCGGCGGCAAATCAACGCTGCTGCGCATTATTGCCGGGCTGGAAAGTGCGGATCAGGGCACCATCGAGATTGCGGGCACGGACGCTACAGGCGTGCCAGCGCGCAAGCGCAACGTGGGGTTTGTGTTCCAGCACTACGCGGCGTTTAAGCACATGAGCGTGGCAAAGAACGTTGCGTTTGGGCTCGATATCCGCAAGACGCCTAAGGACGAGGTGCGCGCCCGTGTTGATGAACTGCTGCGGCTCGTACACCTAGAACAGTTTGCGCACCGGCTGCCCTCCCAGCTCTCGGGTGGGCAACGCCAACGCATGGCGCTCGCCCGTGCGCTGGCCGTCCAGCCTTCCGTGCTGCTGCTTGATGAGCCTTTTGGCGCGCTTGACGCGAAAGTCCGCAAGGAACTGCGCGAGTGGCTGCGCCGCCTGCACGACGAATTCCCCGTGACCACCGTGTTTGTTACCCACGACCAGGAGGAAGCCCTCGAAGTGGCAGACGAGATCGTGGTGATCAATGAGGGTCGCGTGGAGCAGATCGGCTCGCCTGATGAACTTTACGACGAACCCGCCAACGAATTCGTGATGAGTTTCCTTGGCCCCGCCACCCGCTTGGGCACAGAGCTGGTCCGCCCGCACGACATCGAGGTCCTTTCCCACGATCCAGGTGAGGGCTTCTACGCCGGTACGGTGTCCAGGTCCACGCGCGTAGGTTTTGAGGTGCGCTCGGACGTGGTGATCCAATCCCCCGAATTCACGGGTACGGTCCAGTTTGTGGCTACGCGCGCCGAAGCCCGCTCGCTCAAACTGGACTCAGGAGCGCAGGTGTGGCTGCGTAAGTCGCCGGGTGCCACAAGCGTGGTGGCCGGGCCGCTTGCCGTGGATGAAGCCGCCGCGCCTTTTGCCAACTACGCGATTTAGTGGCGGGCAGGCCCGGGTTTCCTCGCGGCACGCGAGTTGGCTAGGCGTGAACTGGCTAGGCGTGAACTGGCTAGGCAGACGGACGCCTGCGGGTGGCTTGCAACGGCAGCCACTGCGCGATGTTGGCTCGTTCGCCGGAGGCCAACACCCTGCCCTGCGCCACACCCTCATCCCAACTCAGTTGCCCAGTCACGAGTTCCAGCCAGGTCTGTGGGTCAGTTTCAATAACGTTGGGCGGAGTACCGCGGGTATGCTGCGGCCCTTCCACACACTGCACGGCGCCGGCAGGGGGAACCCGCACCTCAACAGCGTGCCCCGGGGTGACGTCCGCGAGTTCCTCCAGGGTGAACCGCACCGCTGTGGTGATCTGCCTGCGGTCCGCCTCACCATCTAGCCATGCGGTTACAGCTGCCCTACCGGCTGCGGGTTCGGTCTTGCGTTTAATAGCCATCAGTGTCCCTCACCGGCTGTTGTGTCCGCACGGCCCGCGGGCTGTGCCGGATTTTCCGTACCCGCTGGGTCCGGGCTCGGGGCGTAACTGAACCGGATTCGTCGTTTATCAATATCCGCTTCCGTGAGGGTCACAGTGACCACTTCACCGAGCGGCAGCTCCACCTGACTGCGCACCTGCGCGTGGACGGCGGGGGTAGCAATCATAACGTCACCGCGGCGGCCGTCTTTGTCCTCGCGCTCCACGATTGCGCCGGTGAATTCGTCACCCACGTTATCCGCGAGCAGTGCAGCTTCCACGATGTCGATGGTGGCGCGAGAGTAGGCGCTGGAACGCCGGCCCGCCTCCGCGAGGGTCTTGGGCAGGGCCGGAAGTTCCGTGAGCACCCAGTCAGGTACGGGCTGGTGTGCCGCGAGCGCCAGGCAAATTTCGGTGGTGTACCGGTCCCCCAGCCTGCGCAGGGGCGCGGTCACGTGTGCGTAGTGCGCGCCAATTGCGTTGTGTTTCCCCTCGCCTTCACTCGGCGCGTTCTCGGGTGTGAACGCGAGGTAGTCGGCGCCACGAAACAGCGTGGTCGCCTCGTGTTGGAACGCGGAGTGGCGGGGGTTGCGTGAGTCGAGCGTGTCGAGGAATTCGCCGTAGCCCATTTCCTGCGGCCAGTGGATGCCGAGTGCTTTGGCGGTGCGGCGCAACCTGGTCAGATCGCGTGGGTCGGCGGGTGGCAGGGTGCGCAGCAGCCCCACTTTGCCGCGCAGCATGAGTTGGGCAGCGGCGATTCCGGTGAGTAGGGAGATCTGCGCGTTCCAGTTCTCGACCGGCAGCACCGTGCGAAATTCTAGGCTGAAGTCCCCCTCCCCATCCATGTGGACTTCCTGCTCTGGCACGTTCAGTGATACGCCGCCGCGGTCCCGCTCAACCCGCTCACGCAACGGCCCCACCGAGGCGAGCAGCCGGATCGTGGTGAGGCACTCGTCGGAAAGTGTGGCGGCTAAGGCCGCCGCATCCACCTGGCTGACGCCCTGATTTTCGACGATACCCACACCCCCAGCATCATCTTCCGCAGGCCGAGGCGCGTGCTCGGGGAGCCGGGACTCGATGAGCGCTTGGGCCTGAACGTAGGAGAGGCGGGCACGGGAGCGGACCAGCCCGCGCACCACCGTGATGGAGGTGATGTGGCCGGCGGAATCGAGGTCGATTGTCCACACGGCCGCCGCCCGATCCGCGTTGGGTAGCAAGCTGGCCAGGTCTTCCGAGAGGCTGGGCGGGTGCAGGGGCGTGCGGGTATCCGGGGCGTACAGGGTCATGCCGCGCGCGTGGGCTTCGGCGTCGATCTCGCCACCGCTGCGCACCGCACTCGCCACGTCCGCGATGGCGTAGTGAACGCGGAATCCCTGATCAAGCTGGGAAATGTGGACGGCTTGGTCGAGGTCCATCGATCCTTCTGGGTCGATGGTGAGGAAGGGAATCTCGAGGGTCTCGCGCACATGGTTGGGAAAAATCTGGGTAATTGGGGCCGAACGCAGGTGCTGGGCCACGGACTCAGCCTCGGCCAAAACCTGGGGCGGAAATTGCGCTGGAACTTTCATCTCGCCGCGCAGATGCTCAAAGGCATCGCGGATAATTTCGGCTACGGATGGGCGGGGCAGACCAAGGGTGACCACTCTTTGGGGCATAACCAGACCGTACCCGGGCGAGCGGCAGCGCACAACGCGGGCTGCCTCTCGGGGCTCCTTCCCGTGAGAGAGGGCAGAATGGGCCGCGGGTTAGTCGTCCAGCACGAGGAGGTCGCCCACGGCGCAGTCCAGTTCGCGGCAAATCGCAGTCAGTGTGGAAAAGCGGATTGCCCGCGCGCGATTGTTCTTCAGCACGGAGAGGTTAACTAGGCTCACGCCCACAAGCCGGCTCAGCTCGGTCAGTGTCATGTTGCGCGCGGTCAACAATTCATCAAGTCGGCAGACAATAGCGTGGCCCTCTTCCGGTTCCGCGGGACTCATACGAGACCCTCCTGATCACGCTGCATCCTTGCACCGTACCGGAACGCGGCGGCCAACGCGGCAAAGCCAAGGCCCGCGCCGAGTGGCCAGCCAATGATGCGAACTGAGGTGGTGACAGTCGGGATGTAGTCGTCCAGGTCAAAGTCGCTAGTAACCGCTGTACCAGTGGGTGGCGTGTATGCGCCGCCGGACCATTGCAGCACCTCGTGCGCGGTGATGCTGGCGGAGATGTCCCCAACTGTAAGCGCAATTGACCCACCTACGCCCACTATGATGGCCGTCAGCATAACCATCCGTGTGACCGCGGGTGCAAAAGGCTTTCCCGCGCGCAATTGTTTACAACCCACCGCAATGAGCGCCGCTATCGAGCCGGATACAAGCCACCACAGTGCCTCGCTAACCGCCAGTGTGATCCGCGCGGGCAGGCCAAGACCAGTCACTTTGGCGGTCACCTCCGTCAGACCACCGCTGACCATTGTTGCGGTCATGCCTTCAACACTTGCTCCCTCGGGCAATTTCGGCCAAAACGGCTCCACCGGAAAGGTAACTCCAAGGCTCGACTGCACAAACGGCGCTACCGCGGCAACTACCGCCCCCACCGCAAAGATCACTACGCCGACGCAGGCTGCCCAGTAGGTAAAGCGGAAGGCAGATTCGTCCGAGGCTACGCCCGGAATTCCGGCACTGCGCGCGGCTGCGGATCGCTTAGTCGCGCTCACGAGAGCAACCAGCACCGCCACTAGGACCACGATGAGCACAAGGAGCGCAATGGAAAACATGGCGGGCCACTCTCTTTCTTCTTCTCGCGAGATCGTACCGGCGGGGGTGAGATCGTAGTTGCGAGCTACGATCTGGCCCCCGCAGGTACGATCTCGGCGCAAACAAGGATTATCGATTAGCGATAATATCGTTAATCGATAATTTATGCTTCCTGCGTCACCGCGTCAAGAGGTCCGCCGGCGCTAGGCAGCCTGCAACCACTAGCCACTAGCTCGCAGCCACTAGCCCACGGCCGGTGGCCGAATTCTCCGAGTGCCGCTAGCGTGAATTCATGGACGATGACGACCGTTTTGCAGCGCATGTAGCGCACAACTATCACCCCCTCGGCGTTGTGGTTGCGCAGGGTGAGGGTTGCTGGGTGACAGACATCGAAGGCAAGCGCTACCTCGACGCACTGTCCGCCTATTCCGCCCTGAATTTTGGCCATCGCCACCCCGATCTCATCGCGGCCGCTAAGAGCCAGCTGGGTCGCCTCACGCTCACCTCCCGCGCCTTCCACAACGACCGGCTCGGCCCTTTTGCCACCGCCCTGTGTGAGTTGGTGGAGCAGGACACGATGCTCCCCATGAATACGGGCGCGGAGGCCGTGGAGACTGCCCTGAAACTCGCGCGGTTGTGGGGCTATCGCGCCAAGGGCGTTGCCCAGGATCGCGCCGAGATTATCGTTGCGTCTGGGAATTTCCACGGCCGCACAATCTCGATCGTCTCGTTTTCCAGCGACCCTACTGCCCGCAACGGGTTTGGCCCGTTTACCCCAGGGTTTGTGACCGTCCCCTACGGGGACGCCGATGCGCTTGAGGCCGCGATCACCAAAAACACAGTGGCTGTTCTGCTCGAGCCCATCCAGGGCGAGGCCGGCGTAATTATCCCGCCGGACGGTTATTTGGCCCAGGTGCGCACGCTCACTACCGCTCGCGATATTTTGCTTATTGCCGACGAAATCCAGTCCGGTCTCGGCCGCACCGGGGCAACACTCGAGACGATGCGCGTCAACGTGCATCCAGACCTTGTGACGCTGGGCAAAGCGCTCGGTGGCGGTATCTTACCGGTCAGCGCCGTGGCGGGACGCGCGGATGTCATGGCCGTGATCCGCCCCGGCGAGCACGGGTCCACATTCGGCGGCAACCCACTGGCCTGCGCGGTGGGCCGCGCGGTGATCACACTACTTGACTCGGGAATACCCCAGGCCAACGCACGCTGGCTGGGAGATGCGATGCGGCAGGAACTGGAGGCACTCGTCGGAAATGGGATAGTAGGGTTCCGCCAAGCGGGACTGTGGGCTGGAATTGATATTGATCCTGAGTTGGGCACGGGGCGCGAGGTGTGCGAGGTGCTTATGCGGCACGGGTTGCTGGCCAAGGACACCCACGATTCGACGATCCGGCTGGCACCGCCACTGACCATCACCGACGACGAACTCGACTTCATGTGCGCGGCACTAACCGGGGCGCTTGCCGAGTTGGCCTAAGCTCCCCGCTACCCGCGCCCACTCTGTGCCCCACCCTGCCGACATACAAAGAAAGTGCTGGTTTCACCCGGAAATTCCAGGTAAAACCAGCACTTTCTTTGTATGTCGATGGCAGGCCAGCGCCTACCAGCTAAGCCGCAAGGATCAGATGATGCCCTGAGCGATCATGGCGTCTGCAACCTTGGTGAAACCGGCGATGTTGGCGCCAGCAACATAGTTGCCTGGCTGGCCGTACTTGTCTGCCGTAGCGGCGCAGTTGTTGTGGATGTTCTTCATGATCGAGTGCAGGCGCTGTTCGGTGTAGTCGAAGGTCCACGAGTCGCGTGAGGCGTTCTGCTGCATCTCAAGAGCGGAGGTGGCCACACCACCAGCGTTAGCTGCCTTGCCTGGAGCAAAGAGCACGCCGGAGTCTTGGAACACCGTGACGGCGTCCGGGGTCGATGGCATGTTCGCGCCCTCGGCGATGACCTTCACACCGTTGGATACGAGGAGCTTTGCCGAGTCAGCATCAAGCTCGTTCTGGGTGGCGCATGGCAGCGCGATGTCAGCCTTGAGCTCCCAGATGTTGCCCTTCTCCACGAACTGAGCACCGCGGCGCTCGGCGTAGTCAGAAACGCGTCCGCGCTCAACTTCCTTGACCTGCTTGATGAGGTCAACATCAATGCCCTTCTCGTCCAGCACGTAACCGGAGGAGTCGGAGAGAGCAACCACGGTTGCGCCAAGCTGCTGAGCCTTCTGAGCTGCGTAGATAGCAACGTTTCCGGAACCGGAAACAACCACGCGCTTGCCATCGAACGAATCGTTCTTGGTAGCGAGCATCTCGTTAGCGAAGAACACCGCACCGTAACCGGTAGCCTCGGTACGCACGAGCGATCCACCCCATGAGAGGCCCTTACCGGTGAGCACACCGGACTCGTAGCGGTTGGTGATGCGCTTGTACTGGCCAAAGAGGTAGCCGATCTCGCGGCCACCCACGCCGATGTCACCGGCAGGAACGTCAGTGTATTCACCGATGTGGCGGTACAGCTCAGTCATGAAGGACTGGCAGAAACGCATGACCTCTGCGTCAGACTTGCCGCGTGGGTCGAAGTCCGAACCACCCTTACCGCCACCGATTGGCATGCCGGTCAGGGAGTTCTTGAAGATCTGCTCAAAGCCGAGGAACTTGATGATGCCCAAGTACACCGATGGGTGGAAACGCAGACCGCCCTTGTATGGGCCAAGCGCGGAGTTGAACTCAACGCGGAATCCACGGTTGATCTGGACGTGGCCTTGGTCGTCTACCCAGGGCACACGGAAGATGATCTGGCGCTCTGGCTCGCAGATGCGCTCGAGGATGGCGGCGTCGGCGTACTCAGGGTTCTTGGTCAGAACTGGCGCGAGGGACTCGAACACCTCACGCACTGCCTGGTGGAATTCTGCCTCGCCTGGGTTGCGGCGCAACACCTGGTCAAAAATTGGTGCGAGCTGACCTTCCATGGGTCACGTCTCCTTTACGAGTAGTTCTCACGTAGTTCATTAGCCATACGGGCTATGCCATTCGGGCATCTTTCCCGCGTTACCGTGTTCGAGCCTACAACCAAAAAACGGCCTCAAATAGAGTCTTGCGGCTCACATCTCGGACGCAAGTGGCTCAAATCTGCCGTTTTAACACTGCTGTAACACGCTAATTTACACGCACGAAACAGGCTGTCCCATCTAGTGACCCTCTTGACGCCAGTTTTCACTGGCTTTCCGACGCATGTTTCCCGTTACGTAGCCAAGTTCGGCTTCCAGCCACCTCGTGATTCGAGTGCGTGAAAATCCCTCAGAACTGCTGGCGAGCGGCCGATGGTGAGGGGTGGCAGCCGCGTATGCGACGCCGCCCCCACTTTGGTCCAAAGAAGGTACTCCATGCGGAAGTTCAACGTCTACCAGCGGCTTAGCCTGCGCTCAAAGATCCTAGTCACGGGCGCTATCGGCATGTTCATTGCGCTCGTGATGGCTGGCACCACGTGGATTACCAACGGCATTCTTGTGGGGCTTAATCAGGATTCCAACGAACTAGCCGACCTGCGCCTGCAGATCGCCGAAGTCAACAGGTACAACTCAGACGTGACCGGATGGCAGACCGCATACGCTTGGGATGCCAGCACCATTGGCCCGCAGGCCGCAGTGGCCGATGGCGCTGCTAACCGCGAGGGCTACTTGAAGTCCGCCAGCGAGTTGAAAGAACTCCTGACTCAGGTTCACACGGACTCTATGACGGAACCAGAGCAGGAGATGTTTACTCAGATCTCTACGCTGTGGGACCAGTTCTTTGCCGCTGATGGCGATGTTGTTGTGCTGTACAAGATGGGTGAGAAGGCTGCGAAGGAGCGTGCCGATGCGCAAATTGTTGGGCCTGTTTATGACATCTACTATCAAATTACTGAACTGACCAACCAACTTGATGATTCGCTTTCGGTGCGCGCTGCGGATCTGGCTAGCCAAGTCACGTCCACGGCCAGCATTGTACGGATCACCTCGATCATCGTTTTGCTTGCAGGAATGGTTATTGTCTACCTGTTTAGCCACGCCATTGGAAATAGCGTGCGTAAGGCTGCTGCCAATGTAAATAGTTCGCTCGCTTCTTTTGCCCGCGGTGATCTGACGCATGAGCCAACCGTCAAAACTAACGACGAGTTGGGTGAGATGAGCGAGTCTCTGCGCCAAGCACAACGTTCTGTTGCCCAAACCTTGTCCACGGTTATCCAGGCGGCAGACCGCGTCACCGATTCGTCAACGCAACTCAACTCTGGTGCACAAAACGTATCCGGGACGATGCAGGACACTGCAACTCAGGCGGAGGGTGTGGCAAGTGCCGCGCAGCAGGTTTCTAATTCCATCCAGGTGGTGGCCTCTGGAACCGAGGAAATGGGTGCTTCCATTCGGGAGATTTCCCAGAATGCTACCGATGCGGCAGCTGTAGCACAGCAGGCCAGCGAGATTGTGACAAATACGAATGCCTCTGTAATGCGTCTTGGCGCTTCGTCTGAGGAGATTGGCGCTGTGGTTAAGGCCATCAACTCCATTGCGGAGCAAACTAACCTCCTTGCGCTTAACGCAACGATTGAAGCTGCACGTGCCGGCGAGGCAGGCCGTGGGTTTGCTGTGGTGGCCGGTGAGGTTAAGGATCTGGCTCAGGAGACGGCTCGCGCTACGGAGGACATCACCAGGCGCGTTGAGGCCATTCAGAATGACACCTCTGAGGCGGTTTCTTCGATGGAGCGTATTGCGCAGATTATCGGTGAGATCAACAACTACCAGTTGACCATTGCGTCTGCGGTGGAACAGCAGGCTGCAACTACCAACGAGATGGCGCGCAGCGTCTCTGAGGCAGCGAACGGCTCAGTGGATATTGCAAACCGGATTGAAAACGTGGCTCAGGAAAGCACTAACGCCAGCGGAACGTTGGGCACAATGCGCGATGCCACGAACCTTTTGCGTGGCGACGCCGATGCGCTCCGCGAGCAGTTGGGTGCGTTCACGCTCCCATAAGGAGCGCTCCTCTACAGAACAACACAATGCCCCTAGTCCCGTGCTCTTGCTTGGGACTAGGGGCACTGTGTTTGCTCATCGCTTCGTGTCGTCCATTCGTTAGCGCCCCAGCAGTTTGCGTAGCGCAAAAAGTTCCGGCCGCGCGGTCACGGGTGCGTCGATATCCTCGCACGCCAGATCCGCGATCATCTTGCCCAGCACTGGCGTGAATTTGAATCCGTGGCCGGAACATGGGGACGCGATTACTACGCGCCCCACGCGATCCACCAGAAAATCATCGGTGGGAGTGCGCGTGTAGGTGCAGGATAGGAACTCCGCGGACTCGGGCACCAGCCCGGGCAGCCACTGCCGTACGTAGTCCGCGTGCAGTTCCCTGTCGCCTTCGCGCGGCACCCAGGTGCGGGCGTCAGGATCGGTGTCGCGCCCATACGCGTTGAATCCTACTTTGATGCCTTCACCATCCGTGGCCAGCCCATATACGATCCCCGGCCAGCGCGTGGGCGCTCCTGTGGTGGGATCGGTTGGCGCGTGATCGTGGGTGAATGCTGGCCAGTTGGCTTCTGTCAGTCCGTGGTGCTGCCCCTGATTTACGACGATACCCTCATCCCCTTCACCGCCATCCGTTTCACTGTGGCCGGGTTGGGTCAGGGTTGCGCAAATCTGGAAGTGGGCGGGAGCTACCTCCACCACGCGTAGCGGTAGTTCCTGGTCTAGCCCGAGGAGTTTGGGGGCGAGCCGATTTGTCCAGCCTCCCGCGGCAAGGACAACGCGGTCTGCTAGTAACACGCCGTTGGTGGTTTCTACCACGAGGCCGTTTCGCGCTGGCTGTACGTCCAGTACCTGCACGTTATGGTGGACCTCGCCGCCTTCGCGCACGATGCGGTGTTGGAGTGCCGCCACGGTGAGGTCTGCGTTCACGCGGCCTGCCGTGGAGTGTTCGAAGAGGACTTTGCCTTCAAAGCGCATGCCGGGCCAGCGTTCTTCGGCTTCTTGTGGGGTGAGTACCTCGAGTGGGATGCCGTGCGCACGCATTGGTGCTTCAAAGTCGTGCGGTGGAAAGCCGTGCGAGACGAGGCCAACTCGGGTCAACAACCTGGCACCGGATTCCTGTTCGAGTTCCTCCCACATGGGTAGCGCCTGCTTCATGAGGTTGAGGTATTCATCTTGAACGTAGGTGGCGCGGTAGATTCGTGAGCCTCCGTGCGATGAGCCGTTGACGTGTGCGGGGCCAAATTGCTCGAGCAACGCAACGCTGCGGCCGCGCTTTGCCAACTGCCATGCGGCGGCGGAGCCCATGGCTCCGCCGCCGATTACTACAACGTCAAACTTGCTACTCACGGTATTCCCCCAACAATAATGATGTAGATACAACATTAATGATGTATCTACATCATTTTTCGATGCACAAAGGCGTGCGAAGAGCACGCAAGAGGCCCACAGGCATTGAGCCTGCGGGCCTCAGATACCGGCAGCTAGCAACTAGCAGCCAGCAACTAACAGTTAGTCAGCCTCAGCCGAAGATGCTTGGCAGAGTGTTCTTGAATACCTCGGAGGCCTCGGCAACGGGAACCGTGAACAGTCCCTCCACCTCAACGGCCTGCTGTCCGTCTACCTCGTGGCCGGTCTCACCGATCTTGAGGAACGGAACACCGCGGCCAACGCATGCGTCTTGGAAGCGTGCTTCCTCGCCGCGTGGCACGGCCACGATGGCGCGGGCCGTGGACTCGGAGAAGAGTGCAGCAAACTCGGACACTCCGTCGCGTGCCACCACGCCAGCCACGGAGATCCGGGCACCGGTGCCAAAACGAATCGCAGACTCTAGAACAGCCTGGATAAGTCCACCCTCGGACAGGTCGTGCGTAGCAGAAGCAATCGAGTCACGTGCGGCGTTGATCAGCACGCCCGCGAGCGCCTTCTCCGCAGCGAGGTCGAGGATCGGTGGCACACCGCCGAGGTGCTGGTGGGCGACCTCTGCCCACGCGGACCCGTCCAGTTCGTCGCGAGTTGTACCCAGCAGGTAGATTGCGTCACCCTCGGTGCGGAAACCGGACGTCACCGAGCGGGTGACGTCATCGAGCACGCCTAGCACACCGACAACTGGGGTGGGGTGGATCGACGAGTCGATCTGGCCGGGCTCACCGGTTCCGTTGTACAGGGACACGTTTCCGCCGGTCACGGGCACGGACAGTTCCATGCAGGCGTCCGCCAGACCCTCGATGGCCTCAACAAGCTGCCACATGGAGTCGGGGTCCTCTGGGGAACCAAAGTTCAGGCAGTCGGTCACGGCCATGGGGCGTGCGCCCGCGGCGGCAACGTTGCGGTAGGCCTCGGCGAGCGCGAGTGCGGCGCCGGTGCGTGGGTCCAACTTGGAGTAGCGGCCGGATGCGTCGGTTGCGATGGCGATTCCGAGGTTGGTGGACTCGTCCACGCGGATCACGCCGGCGTCGTCCGGCTGAGCTAGGGCGGTGTTGCCCTGCACAAAGCGGTCGTACTGGTTGGTGACCCATTCCTTGGAGGCGTGGTTTGGCGAGCCCAGCGTTGCCAGGGCGGCGGCGCGCAGTTCGTCGCCCGAGGCCGGCCGGGCCAATCCCGCGGCCAC
>Ga0222423_1000755_pt1 | contig 18355 bp, 19 predicted proteins | sample 3A0metagenome_FD_182472 | JGI IMG/M metagenome (GOLD analysis project Ga0222423, IMG submission 182472) | Enriched microbial communities from leaf-cutter ant dump, University of Wisconsin, Madison, United States - 3A0 (version 2) | ecosystem: Environmental > Terrestrial > Nest > Insects nest >...
CCATCTTCGTCACCCACGATCAGGAAGAAGCCCTCGACCTCGCCGATCGCGTGGTGGTGCTGAAAAGCGGCCAGATCGAGCAGATTGGCAAGCCGGTGGCCCTGTACCATCAGCCGCAGACCGAATTTGTGTTCGATTTTCTGGGGTCATCCAATCCGGCACCGGCGCGTGTGGAGGGGGAACTGGCCCATTTCGACGGCTTCAGCGTGCCGGTCATCAGCGCCCACACCCTGAACGGTCAAAAGACTACCCGTTTTCGCCCCTTCGACACGCAACTGGCGACCGAAGGGCCGGGCTTTAAGGCGCAACTGGTGTCCGTCCTGCCTGCGGGGCCAAGCCTCAGACTGGAACTGCGCGGGGATAACGGCACCTTGTATGAGGTGCAACAGCCGCACGATTCCAACGCCGCAGACCTCAGGGTGCGCGATACGGTCTATATCCGCCCGACCAAGGTCTATGGCTTCTGATCAGATAGACTGGCGCGCCGAGCGGAAATAGAGAAACCCCGTCCACAGGGTGATCAGAGCCGCCGCCCATATCAGCCAGAAGGCCAGCGCATTGAATGCCGTCAGATAGCTGGCCTCAAGATTGAACGCCGACCAGCTTTGCACCAGAAGCTGCGCCCCCAGCGCCACGAGCTGAAAGGTGGTTTTCCACTTGGCCAGCAGGCTGACGGGGATCTTGACATTCTTGCCCGCAGCCGCTTCACGCAGGGCGCTGACGGCAAATTCGCGGAACAGGATAATGGCCGCCGGTATGGCGATTTCGGGCTGAGGATTGATGCTGAACAGGCCGAGAATCGTACCGCAAACCAGCAGCTTGTCCGCAATGGGGTCGAGAATGGCGCCCCATTCGGACTCGGCCTTCAGGTGTCGCGCCAGATAGCCGTCGAAGAAATCCGTTACCGCCGCGATGACAAAGGCATAGAAGGCCAGCCGCGTCAGGCTGTTCAGCAGGTCGCGGTCATCAATGGGCGGTGAAAACATATAAAGCCCGCCCGCCGTCGCTGCCATCAGCAGAAACATGACAAGCCCCGCCACAAGACGCAGACCGGTCAGGAGATTGGGGATCGGGTTTACTTTTTCGCCGGTCATGGTCATGCCAGATAGAATTCAGAAGGATTTTCTGTCTGGCATGATCCGGCCCAAAGCTCAAGCGCTCTAAGATCTTAGAATCGATAGCCCAGTCCGAGAAAAACCGATTTCTGCGTCAGGTCGGCGCGGGCATTACCGTCTTCGGTATCCCCGTAGTCGGTATAGCGATATTCGGCGCGACCAAACAGGTTTTCACCAAAACCGTAGTCCACACCCACGGCACCGGTCACCCCGGCCAGGGTTTCGGTTTCTTTTTCATCGTCATATTCGATATAGGCCCGCGTACCGGCAACCCCCAGCGCGCCATAGACCAGCGCGTTACCGAAGCTGTAGCCGAGGCGGCCACGCAGAGAAGCGGAATAGTCCATGCCGACCTCAATGTCTTCGTCCAGTATGTTGTAACGGTCATTGGCGTCATTATAGTTGAAATCAAGCTCTCCCCCCATGACCCAGTTGCCATTCTGCGCATTGACACCGGCAAAGGCACCATAGGCGGTATTATCGAAGTCGTCCGAAGCACGCTCATCGGTCACGCCGTCATCATAGCGCAACTCAAGTTCCGTGCGATTCTGGCCGATCTGCGCCCCGACATAGGGGCCGGACCAGTCCGTTGCCGACCAGTTCTGGGCCGAAGCAATGGCGGGCAGCAAAAGGACAAGGCTGGAAGCGGTTACAAGGGTGAAGGTCTTCATGTTGCACTCTCCTTTTTGGTTATATTCAAGGAGATACGCTTGGGCATAAGGTTTCGATGTGGCGGAAGGGGCTATTCCATAGCTATATCGGTTCTGTAGCGCCAAGGTCACAGGCCCCTCAGGTGAAACGGCTTGCGCAGACACCCTCACCCCCAACCCTCTCCCTCAAGGGAGAGGGAGGTTGGCACGGCCTATCCGTGGAAGTGATCATAGATTTTTTGTGCCAGCCCGGCGGAGATGCCTTCGATTTTTTGCAGGTCTTCCACCCGCGCGGCCCCGACTTCGCGGCCGGAACCAAAGGCCTGCAACAGGGCGCGCTTGCGGCGGGCACCGATGCCTTCAATCTCATCCAGCGGGTTTTTCGTCAGGGCTGCGGCACGTTTCTGCCGGTTGGCCCCGATGGCATAGCGGTGGGCTTCGTCACGCAGCCGTTGCAGATAATAGAGCACCGGTGATTTCGGCTCCATCATGAACGGCGTACGCCCCGGCATAAAAAAGCGCTCCATGCCCGCGTCACGGTCAGGCCCCTTGGCCACACCGACAATATTGATATCGGTCATGCCCAGTTCGGCCATTACCCCCAGAACGGCATCCAGTTGCCCCTGCCCGCCATCGACCAGCACCAGATCGGGCCGCCCGAAGCCTTCGTCCTCAGAAGCGTCCTCGGCACGGTTTTTCAGGCGCATGAAACGGCGGCGGAACACTTCGCGCATCATGGCATAGTCGTCACCGGCCACTGTATCGAGATCGCGGATGGTGAATTTGCGATATTGCCCCTTCATGAAGCCTTCGGGGCCGGCAACGATCATGCCGCCGACCGCATGGGTGCCGCCCAGATGCGAGTTGTCATAGACCTCGATGCGCTGCGGCGGGCCTTCCAGTCCAAAGGCCTCGGCCACTCCGTCCAGCAGCCTGACCTGCGCCGAATTTTCCGCCATGCGCCGCCCCAGAGCCGAACGGGCATTATTCTGCGCATGGGCGACGACATCGGCCTTCTCACCGCGTTTGGGGCAATGGATTTCAACCTTCCGCCCCGCCTTGAGGCTCAGGGCCTCCATCATCAGTTCCGGTTCGGACGGCGGATGCGACACCAGAATGAGGCGCGGCACGGGTTTGTCCTGATAGAATTGCCCAAGGAAAGCATCGAGGATTATGCCCTCATTATCTTCAGCATCGACGCGCGGGAAATAGGCGCGGTCGCCCCAGTTCTGACCGGCACGGTAAAAGACGCTCTGGACGCAGGCCGCCCCGCCTTCGTGGACGATGGCAAAGACATCGGCCTCCTCCTCCCCCAGACCGATAGACGCCGACATGGCCACATGATTGAGCGCCCGCACACGGTCACGCAACTGCGCAGCCTTCTCGAAATTCATCTCATCAGAGGCCTTCATCATCTGGGCCGACAGATCGGCGACGACAACGCGGCTCTTGCCCTTCAGAAAGGCCTGCGCCTGCGTGACCAGATCATTATAGGCGGGCAGGCTGATCTCACCGGTACAGGGGGCCGAACAGCGCTTGATCTGATGCAACATGCACGGACGGGTGCGGGTGGCATAGATATTGTCGGTGCAGGTTCTGAGCAGAAAAGCCTTTTGCAGCGTATCGAGCGTGCGATTGACCGCCCCGGTCGAGGCAAACGGCCCGTAATAGTCGCCGGTAATGCTGTGCGCCCCGCGATGCTTGGTAATCTGCGGCGCTTCGTGATCCTTGCGCACCAGAATCTCGGCAAAGGATTTGTCATCACGCAACAGCACATTATAGCGCGGCTTCAGCGCCTTGATGAGCCGCGCCTCAAGCAGCAGGGCCTCGCCCTCGGTCTGCGTCCTGACAATGACCATGCTGCGCGTCAGATGCACCATGCGCGCAATGCGGTTGGAATGGACGCGGCCCTGCGCATATTGCAGGATGCGGCGTTTCAGGGACTTGGCCTTACCGACATACAACACCTCGTCCTTTTCCCCGATCATGCGATAGACGCCGGGCTTATCCTCAGCCAGACGCGCCTCGCGCAGAATCAGCGCCGCCCCCGTCAGGGCAGGTTCAGGTTCGGAAACAGGCGGGAGAATATCAGTCACAACAGAAGAACATATAGCGAATCTTTGCCGGATCGCAACCGTCTCACCGCGTCACCACATCGGATCGGCAGGATAGCCGTATAACACTTCCTCTATGCGACGCAGCGACCCCTGATTGATATTCAGCGGCAGACGATCGAAATCGAAAAACTCGGCATTCTTGATTTCCGCATGTGAGGTCAGGGCCGTGCGTTCAAAACGGTCGATACGATACAACAGCACATGATCGCCGGGGAAAAAGCGCTCATTGGAATGAATGGACAAAAGTTTCGGCGTCTCCAGCGCAATGATACCGCCTTCTTCGCGTATTTCGCGCACCACGGCCTCGCCTGTGGTTTCCAGCGCATCCACCCCGCCACCGGGCAGCCACCAGCCATCCAGATAGGTGTGTTCGATCAAAAGCACGCGGCAATTATCCTCGATCACCATGCCCCTGACCCCCAGTGTCTTTCCCCGCGTCATGCGCGAATGGGCAAAAAACAGCGGGCGGGCATAGGGTTCAACAAGTCGTTTCCAGTCTTCCATGTGCCTACTATTGGTATGGGTTCGGGCTTTATACAAGCCATTCACAGCCATTTTATAATCATGTCAAAACCGTTACATGGCGTCCGGCTCTTGAGTTCCGCCGCCAAGGCGTTTAAGCACGGCACATATCTTTATACACACGGAGTATCTCCATGCTGGCCATTGCTATCATGTTCGCTTTCATCGCTGCCGTCGCGGCTCTGAACTTCATCGATTTCGGTCGCATCGACTAAGGCCCGACTTGACCCCGCCTTTCGCAAAAACGGCTCTGGTCACCGGCGCGGCCAAACGTATCGGGCGGGCAGTGGCCTTCAGACTGGCGCAACAGGGATATGCCATCGGGGTGCATTACGGTGTCTCCGAAGCGGCGGCCTTGCGTCTGTGCGAAGACCTTGAAGGCCTGAATATCAGGGCCGTACCGCTTCAGGCCGACCTCAGCCAGCCCGACAGCGTGCAGAACCTTATCCCCGCCGCCGTGGCCGCTCTGGGGCCATTACAGGTGCTGGTCAATAATGCCTCGGTGTTTCAGGACGACCGCTTAGGCTCGATTGAGGTCGGGGCCTGGCAAACCCATATGCACACCAATCTTCTGGCCCCTGTCCTGCTGGCGCAGGCCTTTGCCGGTCAGGCGGCATTGCCGGACAATGCCAGCATTATCAATCTGATAGACCAGCGGGTACTGAACCCCTCCCCGCCCTTTTTCTCCTATGGCCTGTCCAAAGCGGGCCTGTGGTATGCCACGCGCACACTGGCGCAGGGTCTGGCACCCAAGGTGCGCGTCAATGCGGTTGGTCCCGGCCCGACCCTGCCGTCCATTCATCAGACCCTTGCGGAATTTGACGCCGAGGCGGCCTCGACCCTGCTGCAAAAGCCGGTCACGCCTGAGGATATTGCCGCCGCCGTAGCCTATCTGATCGAGGCGCGCGCCGTCACCGGTCAGATGATCTGCGTCGATTCCGGCCAGCACCTGAGCTAAGCCGGATCTCAGCCATTGCCCGCCTCTATTTCGTGCGCGAAACGCTGTAGTCAGCCAGTGCCTCAAGCGCGGTTTTCCACTCGCTGTCGGCAAAGACCGACAGGGCGGTTTTGGCCTCAGAGGCATAGGTTTTTGCCTTGTCCACCGCCTGCGCCATGGCGCCGGACTCGATAATCAGTTGACGGGCGCGCTCGAAATCGCCCTCGGTCTGATTACGCTTGCCGATGGTGCGTTCCCAGAAAGCCGCTTCGGCCTGACCGGTGGCGGCAATGCCGAGAATCAGCGGCAGGGTGGCCTTGCCCTCGGCAAAGTCATCACCGGCATTCTTCCCCAGCGCCTCGGCCGTGCTGCCGTAATCCAGCACATCGTCCTGAATCTGAAAGGCCAGACCCAGCGCGTGACCATAGGTCTTCAGCGCCGCCTGCCGGGCGCGTGAGGCCTTCGCGCCCACGGCACCGCTTTCGGACGCGGCGGCAAACAGGGCGGCGGTCTTGGCGGAAATGATGTCGATATAGACGCTTTCGGGCAGATCGGCGTCATAGGCGCGCGTCAGTTGCAGCACCTCGCCCTCGGCAATTACCCCTGATGCGCGTGACAGAATGCCCAGCGCCTCGATTGAATCAGTATCAACCATCAATTCAAAGGCCCGCGCAAACAGGAAGTCCCCGACCAGCACCGAGGACGGCGCACCCCAGATGAGATGGGCGGCAACCTTACCACGCCGAAGCTGGCTTGAATCGACCACATCATCATGCAAAAGCGTGGCCGTATGGATGAACTCCACCGCCGCCGCCAGCTTATGGTGATTGTCGTTGGTCGTTTCACACAGACGCGCCGCCGCCACACAAAGAAGCGGACGCAGGCGCTTGCCGCCTGCCGCAATCAGGTGATCGGCCAGCGCCGGAATTACCGGCACATCGCTTTGCATCCGCGCACGGATCAGGGCGTTAACGTCGGCCATATCGGCGTCACCCAGCCGGAACAGGGCGTTGACATCCCCGCTTTTGACCGCCCCACCTTTGACAGCACCGTCAGTGCGTGTTTTTTCCATATCGACCAGATTCAAAACGCGAAACTCCGGCAGTCCCTAAAAGCCTGTCCTGCATTAAACCGCTTGACGGCCTTAGTCCATGCCTGCCTTAAGACTTTTGTGCTATATGGTGACATAAAACGATCTCTGGTTCATGCCTGACACAACCGACGACATCCCAATGGAAACCACCCTTCTCAACGGGCAGGTGCGTCTGCTTCAACCCGTAAAAGGCTATCGCATCGGCATGGACGGCGCGCTACTGGCAGCGGGCGCAGCATCAATGGCTGGCGACAAACCCTTGAAAGTGCTTGAGTTAGGCTGTGGCGTCGGCGGGGCCATGCTGTCACTGGCCGCACGGCGTCCGAATCTGCGCCTGACCGGTATCGAACGCGATGCCGCCACCTTTCGGCTGACGCAGGAAAACATCCGTCTAAATGGGCGTGAGGATCAGGCCCTCAATGGCGACATCGGCGCAGGCTTCAAGGCCTTCGGGCTTGAGCGTTTTGATCTGGTGCTGTCGAACCCGCCCTATTTCGATGACCCGACCCTGTTGCGCGCCCCGCATGAACGGAAGCGTCCGGCATGGATCGCCGATGACGGTTTAGGGGCCTGGCTTGAATTTGCTCAGGCGGCGGTAAAGGATGGTGGCGAGATTTTATTCATCCACCGCGCCGACCGCCTATCTGATATTCTCAGCGGGCTGACGAAATGCGGGTCATTTATCATCCGCCCGATCCAGCCCTTTGCCGGTAAGGACGCCAAACGGGTTCTGGTGCGCGCCAAACGTCTGGGCAAGGCCCCCCTGCGCCTGCTTCCGCCCCTGATCCTGCACGATCAGGGCGAACGCAAACACACGCCTGAGGTCGAGGCTATTTTGCGGGGCGATGCGGAACTGGAATGGTAATGCGCCTGCATCCTCCCTGTTTACGGGGGAGGATGATATTGTGTCACGCCCCCTTCGCCACCGCATCCAGATGCGCCTTGGTCTGATCGACCGCATCAGCAGAACGCGCCGCACGACGGGCCAGAAGATCAGGGCTTCCGGCATTATAATCCTTCATCAGCGCCCTGACGAAATCGCCGGACTGCACGTCCTTCAGCACATCCTGCATCGCCGCCCGTGAAGCCTCGCCAATGATGCGTGGGCCGGTCAGATAGGCGCCATATTCGGCCGTGTTGGATATCTTCCCAAAGCCGCCCGCCATGCCGCGTTCCCACAAAAGATCGACCACCAGCTTCAGCTCATAGCAGGTTTCAAACCACGCCACTTCGGGGGGATAACCCGCCGCCACCAACGTATCGAAGGCCGTGGTCACCAGTTCCCGCGTCCCCCCGCACAACACCACCTGCTCCCCGAACAGGTCGGATTCACATTCCGCCTTCATCGTGGTTTCGAGAATCCCCTTGCGCCCGCAGCCCAGAGCCGCCGCGAACGACAGGCCGATGGCCTTTGCCCCTCCCGTCGCATCCTGCTGCACGGCAAACAGGCAGAATACCCCCTCACCGGCCTCATAGAGGTCACGGATGCGCGGGCCGATGCCCTTGGGCGAGACCAGCAGCACATCGACATCCGCAGGCGGCCTCACCAGACCGAAATTGACCGACAGGCCATGCGCAAACACCAGCGCCTGACCGGCCCTGAGGTTCGGGGCTATTTCCCCGGCAAACAGGGCCTGATGCGCTTCATCCGAGGTCAGGACGATGATCACCTCGGCCCAGACAACCCCTTCGGCCACCGTCACCACCTGAAAACCGTCGGCCTCGGCCTGAGTTCGTGTCGCTGAGTCCGGTTTCAGCGCCACACGCATGTCAGACACCCCCGAATCGCGGGCATTGAGCGCCTGGGTCCGCCCTTGCGAGCCATAGCCGATGACCAGAACCCGTTTGCGCCGGATCAGGCTCAGGTCACAGTCACGATCATAATAAACGGGCAATGGCGATGACACGAATGACACGGGCGGGGCTCCTGACTATACTGGCTTCCAGAATCGCCCTTCCGTATAAAGTACCTCTCCATGTCCCGACACCCCGAATATCAGTATCTCGATCTCCTGCGCGACCTCATGGACAATGGCGTCGAACGCAGCGACCGTACGGGTACGGGCACGCGCGGGCTGTTCGGGCGTCAGATACGCTTTGACCTGTCGCAGGGCTTTCCGCTTCTGACCACCAAGAAGGTGCATTTCAAATCCGTCGCCGTCGAGCTTCTGTGGTTTCTGCGCGGCGACACCAATGTCAAATATCTGCATGACCATAAGGTCAGCATCTGGGACGAATGGGCCGATGAAAACGGTGACCTCGGCCCCGTCTATGGCAAGCAATGGCGTTCATGGGCAGCGCCGGATGGCCGTCAGATCGACCAGATGGCCCGGCTTATTGAGAACCTGAAAACCAATCCCTATTCGCGCCGCCATATCATTTCCGCCTGGAACCCGTCGGAAATAGAGGACATGGCCCTGCCGCCGTGCCATTGCCTGTTCCAGTTCTTTGTCGCCGACGGCAAGCTGTCCTGTCAGCTTTATCAGCGCTCGGCCGATATTTTCCTTGGGGTGCCTTTCAATATCGCCTCCTATGCGCTTCTGACCCATATGGTGGCGCAGGCCGCAGGGCTTGGGGTCGGCGATTTCGTCCATAGCTTCGGCGACGTGCATCTGTATCTCAATCACATGGAACAGGCAAAGACCCAGCTGACGCGCGATCCCCTGCCCTTCCCGACACTGAAAATCGCTGCGAAAACCGATCTGTTCGGCTTTGACTATACCGATTTTACCCTTGAGAACTATCAGTCGCACGGTGCCCTCAAAGCGCCGGTGGCGGTGTAAAATGGTGTCTCCCCGTCTGTGCCTCATCGTCGCCATGAGCGACAACCACGTCATTGGCCGCGACAATAGCCTGCCGTGGCACCTGCGTTCCGACCTGAAAAACTTCAAGGCCCTGACGCAGTTCAAGCCGGTGATTATGGGGTCGAACACCTGGGACAGCCTGCCGCGCAAGCCTCTGCCCGGACGGCTCAATCTGGTGCTGTCGCGTGACCTGACCTTTGAAGCCGAAGGCGGGATTATCTGCGAAACCCTGTTCGAGGCCCTGAGCATTGCCCGCGAACATGCCCTTGATGACGGGGCCGATGAAATCATGATCATCGGCGGGGCCAATGTCTATGCACAGACCCTGCCCAGAGCCGACCGTCTCTATGTCACGCAGGTTCATGCCGAGATCGAAGGCGACGCCTTTTTCCCGCCCATTGATCCGGCCCGGTGGCAGGAAACGCGCTCCGAATTTGTGACCAGAGGCGAAGGCGACGACCATGACTTCACCCTGAAGGTCTATGACCGCCAACACGCCTGACGCCCGTCCTCAACAATATATCTCGTTTTCGCCTTATTTGGCTGTATGATCGGCGCGATTACCGCTGCGAAAGATCAAGACCCATGTTTGCTGCCCGCCTTCTCCTGCCGACCCTTGCCTTCATGGCCGCGCCCGTACTGGTGCTGGCCGCGCCGGCAACCGAAAATGACGCACCGGTAGCCACCAATGTCACCGGCCTCAGGCAGCAGATGCTCGACACGCCGATACTGGCGGACGCACCGGCAGATGATTTCCATCGGGTGGCGTGGTGTCATGGCATATTGTCGGGGCATATGGATCTGGCCGAGCGTCTGGTCGATGTCGCACCGGCCAGCGACATGATGCGCGCCATTGGCCGCTCATACCTGCGCGCCTATGAAGCGGCCCTGACCCTCTCCGAAGAAGGCCAGAGCGAAAAAGGCCACCAGAGTGCCGAAGCCGCCCGGCAAAAAGGCTTTGACGGCTGGGAAGGCGCGCGCACAGCCGACAAGGATATGGCGATCGGTGCCTATATGAACTGGTCATTACCCGGTGATTGCGAACGAGCCGCCATCGCCCTATCCGGTCATCCCGACCTGTTTAAGGAAATGCAAACCGACGATGAGGCGAAAATTATCGCTGAAACCCTCAAACCCGCCACCGAGCGCACGACGCTCGATGTGCTGAAACCCGACGCCGCCACACCGGCCAAAGTCAGCGACACCGCCCCCGAAGACCGCAACTGGCGGCAGGGCCTGAAATCACGACTGGGGTGGGGCAAGAAAGACTGACCCTCCTCCGCAGACCGGCAAAATCCTTACCCAGCGTAAGGATTTGCGGTAAAATCCGGCCATTTACAAGACGTTTCATATGAAATCGGATTGTAAAACCGGTGCAAAATTTCTCTATTTTTAAAATATATTTCCAAAAGATACCGGTATCATTATATTTCATTTCAAAAAATTATCAATTTTCAGGATAATTTACAATTTATCTGATTTTTTTACATATATTACAAATAGATGACAACACGCCTTATGCGCTATAAATTACGCTACTCGCGTCTGGATTTGGTCACATTCTCAGCTAAAATACAGACTGAACGAAGCGGCGTGAGCGCGATTCCTTACGCCCTCTGCGTGTGTTTGTGGCGTTCCGGCTCTCTTTATTAGCCCCTTCTGATCGCATAGTACCGAGTTTTGTCCAACCCCGATGGCTAAACACATCATGCCCGATTCCTCCCCGAATGCGGCATCACGTCTCTACGCACTGGCTGTGGCGCGCGATACCGCGAACCTGATTGATCTGGACGCTTCACTGGCTCTGGCGCGGGCTTCGGCACGCACCCTGATGGCCCTGTCTCCGCAGGCGGCGCTTTTGTTCAAAAGTTTCGCTCAGGAAGAGATTGACCGCCTGTCGATGGAATGCACCGAAGAATCCCAGGGTTCTATCGCCATTGTGCGCGATACGATCAACATGGTCTGAAGCTCTCCCCCTCTGTCAGACCATGAAAAACCCCATGCGCCTTTGGGCGCATGGGGTTTTTATCTGCCGACCGTCCGGCTCAGACCCGTTCATTCCAGTCACGGATCTGCTTTTCGGCCTCCTCTTCGGCAATGCCGTAGCGTTCCTGAAGTTTACCCGCCAGACGCTTGCGGTCGCCCTCGATGACATCAAGGTCATCATTGGTGAGCTTGCCCCACGCCTTCTGGACATTGCCCTTGATCTGTTCCCAGTTCCCTTCGAGTTGATTGCGGCTCATGAAGTCCTCCTGTGGTTGAGTCGGCGCTTTCGCGGTCGAAAGCCTGCCCCAACCCTAGAAAGGGCCAGCTAAGGATGCAGCACGCCGGTACGGCCAGAGGGGTCAAAAGCGCATAAGCGACACCTTTGCAGACCGAAACACGCTCTAGTGTCCTGAATCTGAAATTCGCATGTCCCTGATATAGGCCTCAGGGCGAATTTCAGATTCAATAGGACACTAGCAATCCATTGTATCTAGTCTCGTGAAAAATCATACACCCTCAACCCATCGGCTTCGGGCGGCGGTTCACGCCAGCGGCGGTGGCGCATGGCCTTTTCGGCGTCACGCCGTCCGGCGGCCCAATGCTCATTCATGGTGACGCGGGAAAATTCATAGTCCTTGGAATGGCTGTGGCCTGAACTGTCGTGATTGATCAGATGCACGATGCTGACGCGATGATGGGCGGCTTCGCTGTAGCACTGACGCATATCGGGGTCGTTCTGCGCTTCGGGCGGCAGGCGTTCATACAGGCTGCGAATGGTCTGGCGCAGGCGATAACGCTCCAGAAAAGCGTCCGTATTCAGGCGCGTGCGGCTGGAATAGGTAATGTCCTTGACGCGGGCATAGACCTCATCCAGCGTTTCCGGCATACCGCCGCTGGCGCTGAACAGATCGACCTGAAACACCAGCGTATCGCCGGTCAGGCCCTCGCTGGCATTATGCAGCACATAGGTCAGGGGCGTATTGCTGACCACCCCGCCATCCCAATAGGGTACATCATCGATGACAATGGCGGGGAAGCCGGGCGGCAAGGCCCCCGACGCCATGATATGTTCAGGCTTTATTTCGATCTCATGGCTGTCGAAATAGACCGAATTACCCTTCAGCACATTGACCGCCCCGACCGACAGACGCATCTCCCCCCTGTTGATGCGGTCGAAATCGACAAATTGCAGCAGGGTATCACGCAAGGGCGCAGTGTCGTAGAAACTGGTGTCCGACGGCAGGGTCCACGGCTGTACGAAGGGCTGAAGCAGGGCGGGCCGGAAAAAGCCCGGCACCCCACCCACAGCGCTCATCATCCCCGACCATTGACGGAAAGAGCTTCTCATCCAGGGATGCAGGCCGCTGAACTGATCGGCGGGAAAGGTGACACTGATCTGCTCCCAGAAGGCCCTGAGCTGCTGGCTGCGCGTTTCGGGCGGATTACCGGCAATGATGGCGGCATTGATGGCGCCGATCGATACCCCGGCCACCCAGTCGGGTTCGACCGCGTTAGCCTGAAGCACTTCAAAGGCCCCCGCCTGATAGGAACCGAGCGCCCCGCCGCCCTGTAGCACCAGTACCGTCTGGTCATAGGCGGCGGTTTTCGAGCGTTTTCCCGATGCGGATCGGGGGACAGCAGTTTCGGTCATGCGTCTCTCCGGCTTTAGAGCGTGTTCCGTTCAAAATGAATCGGAACAATGCTCTAATTTTTTGTTTTAACGCGCTTTTGAATCCGAAAAGTGCGTCACACTTTTCGGAAAGCGCTTTAGGCGGTAGTTTCCAACCGTAGCACAGGCCACAGGCATGACCATAGGCTCAAGCCTTTCACAAAATAATAACCTAAGCCCCGCATGGTGCCGCTCAAGTCACTGCCTGCAAAAATCAAAAGGATTATTTTCATGCGCCTTCGCAGCATTTCTCTGGCCGTACTCGCTCTGGCGCTCAGCGCCGGTGCCGCCGCCGCCTATGACAGCTCATTTGCCGTGGGCGTGCATGGCGGCACCACCGGTGTCGGCATCAGCGCCAAATATCAGGTCAACGACTATTTCGTCCTGCGCGGCGATTACGACCATCTCGACTATTCGCGCGATTTCAACTCCGATGATGTCGATTATGACGGTCAGCTCAATTTCAAGCCCTTTACCGTCGCCGTGGACGTCCATCCGTTCCAGAACTCGTTTTTCGTGTCCGCAGGCTATAATACCGGCGACCGCAAGGTGAAGCTGACGGCGCGTCCGACCGGCGACACGGAAATCGGCGGCGACACCTATACGCCCGAAGAAATCGGCACCCTGACGGCCAATGCCGATCTCGGCAGCGGCGCACCGTTTGTCGGCCTCGGGTTCGACAATACCTTCACCGCCTCAGGCAGCCTGAGCTTCCGCGTTCTGGCCGGCGCCATTATCGGCAAGAACCCAGAACTGCACCTGTCGTCGGACGGCACCTATGCCAGCAACCCGCTGTATGAGGAAAGCCTGCGCCGCGAAGAAGCCGACCTTCAGGACGATCTTGATAAGGTCAAGACCTATCCGGTGCTGCAACTCGGCCTGAACTGGCGCTTCTGATCCTCATCCTCCTCCTGCGAAGCGGGGAGGATGACGCCTCAGGCAACAGACTAATTCAGACCGTAAACCACACAGGTTTGCGCCGTAAGGGTATGCAGAGGCGGCTCCTGAATAAAGGCATTCTCCGCCGCCTTCGCTTCCAGCTGTTCAACCGGCGACATCTGCGCCCCGGCCATCGGTGCCGGTGCTGGCGGTGCGGGCAAGCGGGCGCGGTTCATGGTCGCCATCTGCACCGTATAGGCCTCCTGATCCTCTCCGTCTTTCGGCTCACCGCGCGCCAGAATATCGGTCTGACAGGCGCGACCGGTCGGATCGATCACCTTGACCGGCCCCAGTTTCGCCCCCGTTGCCGAAGCCGCCAGACCGGCCCGCCGCGCCGCATCCTTCACCGCTTCGGAATAGAGCCAGGTTCTGGTTTCGTTTTCCGGCTCAAGGGTGAAATAGACCGCCTGCGTACTGGTGGGCGATGCCGCCAGCACCAGCGCATAGGCACGCTCAAGGACAGAAATATCCTTCACCTTTACGGTGACCGTCAGGGTCACCTGATAGGAATCGATCTTGTCACCACGCTGGTTTTCGATGCGGTTGCCATCCTTGTCGCGGTACTGCTCGTAAAGGGCGCGCATGGCAAAGCCGGTATTGATCTGCACCTTGTCCGGCCCCAGCTTGCGCAGGGCATCGGTCAGGGCGCGGGTCTGTTCGACCGCTCTGGCCTGCGCCTGATACGCCGTCTTGCCCACCGCAAGGAAAGAGGCCGAAAACTGTGCGCGATTGGCCGGCACCTCGGTGCGGACATAGCCCGTCTGGGTAATCACCGGCGTCTTCACCCACCAGGGGGCCTTGTCATAATCAGACGGAACCGTTTGCGCCATAACCGGCACAGCCAGCCCCGCCAAAGCCGTCGTGAGAATAAGAGACTGTTTCAAAAGGTTGGAGTCTGTGACGAAAAGGCGTGTCTTCGAGAACCGAAGCGCAGCGTACTTGCGTACGTGAGCATCGGAAGCGCAGAAGAGGCGTCTTTGCAGGCCAGAAAACGACCTTTTGAAACAGTCTCTAAGCGATCTGACCATAGATACAGACATATATGCCCCCTGTGGTTTGCAATCCCCTCATCTGTTACCGCAAAGGCGGCGGAAATTTGACCATGCCACAGGATGGTCTCAAACGGCCATTACGGTGTTATGCTGCGTTTCTACGCTTACAGAATATTCAGGGCAGATATGAGATTTTTCAGGTGTATCGCGGTGGCGGTTCTGGCGCTGGGGCCGGTTGCGGCTCAGGCCGAAGCCCCTGCGCCCGAAGCCGGTTATTATCAGATCCCCCTCGATCTGCCAGCCGGTGCCGCCATCCGGCAGGTGATTCACAAAACCACCCAGATACGCCACAACGATCAGACCGAAACCGCGACCTTTGACGGCGAATATATCAGCCGTTTCGCGCCGGTGACCGACGGTTATCGCGTCACCAAGACCACGGTAGCGTCAAACCTGACGTTTGAAGGCGATATCTCCGACGAAAAAAAAGCAGACATGCAAAAACTGTCGGCGGCTCTGGCCGATGTCGGGGAAATCACCTATCTGGCGGATGCCAACCTGACACCTCTGCGCCTTGATGACTGGCCGCGCCTGAGACGCGCCCTTAAACAGTCGATGCGCAAGGCCGGCCTGATGAAGCAGAAGCAGGAAGCCGCCTTCGATGCCCTGTATGAGCGCCTGTCGCCCGAAGCGGCCTCTGAGCTTTTCCTGCCCGAAGACGGCCTTCTGGCCATTCCGCGCCATCTGGGGCTGAGGCTTGAACAGCCCTATATGCTGGAATCGAAAATAGCCCCGCCCTTTGGCGGAGAGCTTATCCCCACACGCGAAACCCTGAAGCTGACACGCTGGGACGAAGCGGGCAAAAAGGCCTACATCACCTATCAGTCCGGCCCCGACCCCGCCGATCTTGCGGCCTATGCCACCGCCATTCAGCCGGAACTGGATAAGGCCGCGCGTCTGGACGCCGAACAGTACGGCCTGCCCTACAGCCCCGTGACGGACGTACAGATTGAAATCAGCACAAGCTGCAATTACGAAATGAGCCTGACGACCGGTCTGGTCTTACGCGCCGCCTGCCTGTCGATCCGCGACCTGCGCCTCGGCGACCGGATACAGTCCCAACGCGAAAGCTGGTCGATGCAGGAAACCCTGACCGAGTAGGGGTTAAAAACCCTCCGAACGGAGTGAGGCAAGCACGACTGTGCGCCGCGGCTTATGTCGCGGCGTAACATCCTGATTGTGCATTTTTGACAAAATGCACAGGGCGAAGCGACGAGTGAACAGCGCGTCTCACTTGAGACGTGCCACGAGTATAAGCGTGAGCGGAAAGAATGGTGGACCCGACAGGGATTGAACCTGTGACCCCTACGATGTCAACGTAGTGCTCTCCCGCTGAGCTACGAGTCCACTTATATCGATGCGAGGCGCGCTGTATAGCTTCCGCTTCTGGCTTTAGCAAGCGCTAATCACCGTCTTTTCCCCAGAAACCCTTATCCGGCGAAAAAATGCCTCAGGCGGCAATCAGGCGTTCGACCTCGGTGACGATTTCGCGCAGGTGAACAGGCTTTTCCAGCACCGTGGCGTCAGGGGCGGCCTGTTGCGCACTCAGGGCCACGGCGGCAAAGCCGGTGATGAACATGATCTTGACGCCGGGCTGGCGTTCCGAAGCGACCTTGGCCACTTCGATACCGTCGGCCCCCGGCATGACGATATCGGTCAGCAACAGGTCGAACGGCCCCTGATCGAGCGCCTCTATGGCACTGTCGCCATCAGGACAGCTGATGACGTCATAGCCCGCACGTTGCAATGCCCGCGCCAGAAAATTGCGCACGGAATCTTCGTCTTCCGCCAGAAGTATCTTGGTCATCTTTATTTTCCTTGCCCCCGATAGCACGCGCACGGAACGATCATAGCGTTGCGTCTGTAAATTAGGGATGAAGAGATCGCAAAATTGTCTTATCAAGCCTTTAATGTCCGATCCATATCTTTCAGACACGCCACCGCAACAACCGACAGATTTGACGGCCTTTGAAGTGCGCCACACGCCCGCCCGGGACACAGCCAACGGGCTGGTGTTTGCCGTGCCCCATTCCGGCCGCTTCCTGCCGCCGGATTTCCTTGCGGCTGCCCGCTATGACGCCTTAACCCTCAGGGCGACCGAGGACGCCTTTGTCGATGCGCTGATCGGTTTCGACACCCTGCCCGTGCCCTGTATCCGCGCGCGCTACGGGCGGGCCTATGTCGATGTCAACCGGCACCCGCTGGAGCTTGATCCGCGCCTGATCCGCGACCCCCTGCCGCGTGGCGCGCTCGGTCACAGCCTGAGGGTCAAGGCCGGATACGGCGTCATCCCGCGCTGCCTGTCCGGCGGGCGCGATATCCATAAACAGCCCCTGACCTATGCTGAGGCCGTCAAACGGCTACAGGCCGTCCATACCCCCTATCACCGCGCCCTGAAGCACCTGATCGCCGAAGTCAAATCCGTCCACGGTCAGGTGCGGCTGATCGACTGGCATTCCATGCCCTCCACCTCAGTGGCGCACAGCGGGACCGATATCGTTCTGGGGGATCTGTATGGCGAAAGCTGCCGCCCGAACCTGACGCAGTTCGTCAAAAAGCGCCTGCAAGCGGGCGGGCTGAAGGTGGCGCTCAACCAGCCCTTTGCCGGTGGCTATACGCTCGAACAGCACGCCGAACCGGGCAAGGGCATCGAAGCCTTGCAGATAGAGATCAACCGCGCCCTGTATATGGATGAGACCCGCCTGACGCCGCATCAGGGCTTTGAGCGGCTGAAGGCGCTGCTGAGTGCCCTGATCGATGATCTGAAAACCACTAACCTGTAGCGCAGATGGACAGGCAAAAAAAAGGCCGCGCATCTCGGCGCGGCCAAGTTTACAGGGAGGAAACGCCCAGGAAGGGCATCGACGTAAGAACGTCGAACAGGTTGAATATAGTTTGCAGCGCACAAAAACTCAACCCGTAACCGCGTCACCTGAGATCACATATGGTTACAACTGCATCCGGTTACAGACACGCTGCGTGATCAAACCCATGTGAATTAAGGCTATATTGCGACCACAGTCCGTCCAAAGAACGTGCCGCGTTATATTGCACCGCAAAAATCACGCATCCTTGTCAACGACCGGACTTTTGCCCGCCTCCCGCCTGAGCATCTCGCCCCTGAGCAGACGCTCATTATATTCCAGCTCACTTTCATAGACCGGACGGGTATGGGTCGGATAGGGATGTTCCGCCAGCAGGATACGCATCTGGCGCAGGCCTCTCGACGCGCGCGACCGCGACTGACGCCAGACCAGAAGCGCCGTGGCTCCCAGACTGGCCAGCACCAGAGCCAGAGGCCCGAACAGCCAGGCCGCCGCCGCCAGCGAATAGTAATAGCCCCGCACCCCTTGCGAAAAGTTCGACATGGCCGGTTCGATGATATCGGTAATGGCCTTGCTGAAGGCCTCGGCGGTTTCGTCATCGACATTATCCGGCACCGCCCCCATACAGGCGACACAGTAATTGGTC
>Ga0222423_1000756_pt1 | contig 18354 bp, 20 predicted proteins | sample 3A0metagenome_FD_182472 | JGI IMG/M metagenome (GOLD analysis project Ga0222423, IMG submission 182472) | Enriched microbial communities from leaf-cutter ant dump, University of Wisconsin, Madison, United States - 3A0 (version 2) | ecosystem: Environmental > Terrestrial > Nest > Insects nest >...
CGCGGTGCCCGACGTCGACCACGTCCAGCCGCTGGGCAGCCCCGTGGCCGTGGACAGGTCCGCGGTGAACTGGACGCGGTTGTCCCCGTTCACACCGGTAGCCGAGAACGAGACGTAGAAGTTCGCCACGCGCGAGCCCACGGTCCCCCAGCTGTCACCCACGTGCAGGTCGGTGATCGTGCACGAGGCGCCGGTCGGGTTCCCCTGACCGTCGACGACCTGGCAGCCCACGGTCGCGCCGGCCCACGTGGTGGAGACGGGCCAGCCACCGATCATCACGACGATGCTGTACGCGGTGGTCGGGGTGGTCGTGCCGAGCGACACCACGAGCGTCGAACCGCTCACGGTCGCGCTGCCGGTGGTGGCCACGCCGGACGCCGACCGCACCCAGACCTGCGCCGTCTTCTCGGTGCAGCTCTGGAGCGAGGTCGTGGCCGTGGTGTTGATGTCGCTGATCGTCACCTTGGCCGAGCCCGGTGTCGCGGTGAGCTGGGTGTCGCAACGCCCTGTGTAGGCGCCCGTGTAGGCCCGGGCTGCACCGCTCATGCTCAGCTGTGCGGCCTGCGCGACCTGGGTGCCGCCCAGCAGGACCGCGGCGAGCGCGAGCACGGCGACGACGACGCTCCGGGTGCGCCGGCGTCGGACGGTCGTCATGGCGCGCTCACGCTCTCGACGACGTCGTCGGACCGGGTCCCCTCGACGTCCGCCGATGCCGTCTCGAGCTGCTCGGACGTGCCGTCCGGGACACCGGCGTCGTCCGCCGCATCCTCGTCGTCGTCCCGCGAGGGCCAGATGATCAGCGCGATCGCGACGACGATCAGGCTGAGCCACACGATCGGGCTCGTGACGAATCCCGCGACCGCACCCACGTGAGGGATGTGCAGCCGCGCGACCCCGATCACCTGGTCGTCGGTCGGCGTGAAGGGATCGACGAACGCGTTGTTGTCGCCCTTCATCGTCCACCCGGACGCGTCCCCGCCGATGACCCGGTGGATGATCCGCGCACCGTCGTAGCCCGTGGGCTGGTAGACGACGATGTCGTGGATCGCAGGCTCACCACAGCGCGCCACGACGAGGTCGCCCGTGTGGTAGGTCGGCTCCATGGAGTGCCCGTTGACCACGATCATCGTCGTGCACCCACCGAGGGACGAGGGCCACACCAGCCAGGCCGCGATCGCGGCCATGGCGTAGAACAGCACGGCCCCGGACGCGCGACGAAGCCGCCGACGCGGGTGCGCGCCGGCGGCTTCCTCGTCGAACGTCGTCGAGTCCATGCTTCCTTCGGTCAGTAGATCGTCAGGGCGATCTTGGTGACGTCGTCGGCCTTGGCGCCGGTCGGCAGCGTCGGCAGGGTGACGTCGTACGCGACGCCGCCCGCGGCGATCGTGGCCGGCAGCGTGGCCTCCGTCGTCTCCGTGTACGCGGTCGTGCCGCTCAGGACGGTCGTGAACGCGACCTTGTACTTCTTGCCGGCGCACGCCTGGTCGATCTTCGTGAAGGTCACCTTCGACGAGGCGTAGGCGCCCGACGTCTGCGTGGGGGCCGCGAACGAGACCGCGATGGTGCTCGTCTGGCAGGCCGCGCTCACCGTGACGGCACCGGTCTGGACCGCGTCGACGCCCGTGAGGTTCAGCTGCGACGCGGACGCGAGCGAGAGGCCGGCGACACCGAGCACGGCGAGGCCGACGGCGATGCCCTTGCGGGTCTTCTTGGACTTGGAAGCCATGACGGAACTCCTGGGGGTGATGGGCCTATGTGGGTCTGAGCCCCCGACGTCCCGCCGAAAGCCCGCTCGCGGCCTCAACGGCCGACCGTGAACATAAAGGTCATCGGCACCTGGACATGCGTCCGACTGGGTGTCAGCACCTAACGCGCCGGAAATGCCGAGTTCTTTCACCCGGGAGCACCTGCCAACAAGCCGCCCGGTTTACCCACGGAACGGACATGCAGGTCAGAGCCTATGCGGACCCTGTGGGTGACGTCCTTCCACCGAACGGGTGATCCTGTCGGCCGTCGAGCGCAACCAACGGGATGCGGGCCTCCAGGACCGCGCCGACGCCGTCGCCCGGAGAGATCCGCAGGCGCCCACCCACGAGCTCGAGACGCTCCCGCAGACGGGCGGTACCGGAGGCAGCACCCGCAAGCTCCGGGTCGAAGAGCTCGCCGTCGTTCTCCACCCGGACCAGCAGCGCCCCGTTCGCCACCTGGAGGAAGACCTGGACGGTCATCGCCGGCCCGTGCTTGAGGGCGTTGGTGATGGCCTCCTCGACGACCCGCACCGCGAGCAGCCGCTCACCGACGGAGACGCGGCTGCCGACGGGGTCGTCGACCTCCCGCACCCCGTCGCCGACGACGAGCCGTGTCGCGATCGTCGACGGCAACCGCCCCAGCAACGCGCGGACGGCCGGGACCAGCCCGAGCTCGAGCCGCTCGGGATAGAGCAGGCGGCTCATCTGACGCACGTCGATCTCGCGCGCGACCGCCAGCTCGTCGCGCACCCAGCGCAGCGCCTCGGCGTCCTGCTCGCACAGGTCGCGTGAACGGTCCAGCACGCTCTGCAGTCGCGCGTCCACCACGACGAGCTTGTTCTGCAGCGTCCCGTGCAGCCCCTCGGCGACCTCGCGCCGGACCCGGATCTCCTCCTGCTCGAGCGAGGAGACCGCCATCTCCACGTGCACGGTCCTGCGCTCGGACGCGCGGATGCCGGCCCGCGCGCGGCGACGGGAGATCAGCGACCAGACGCCGATGCCTGCGGACACGAGGGCGACGATGAAGCCGCCGAACAGCTCGGCACCCTGCGTCGTCGGCGAAGGGTCGCGGTAGACGTCGAAGACGATCTGCGCTCCCCAGCGAACGACCGCGCAGGTGAGCGAGGCGGCCACGGCCCCGGCGACGAGGCGCGGCAACGAGTGCACCTTGTACACGCGCAGCACCCACAGCACGGCGACGAGCGCGCAGACCCCGACCGCGTTCGCGGCGAGCCGCCGCCACAACGGCACCTCGGCGAACGCCGGGATCACCTGCCCGTACACGTACGCCGCCTGCAGCGCGGCTCCGAAGGCGTACCCGGCGGCGACGATGGCGGTGCCGCGCAGCAGCACGACGCGGTCGCCGCGCACGTCGCGAGCGCGCTGCGCCTGCGCCAACGCCGTCTCGTTCACCGCCCGCTCCCCTCGCCGTGCGCGGATCGACGCCGCCCGTCTCACCCGCCCAGATCTCGCTGGGCCGTCCAGCCGCAGACCATACTGGTGCCGATGAGCATCCCAGGCACCCGTCACCTTCGTGTCGCCGTCGTCGAGGACCAGCCGCTCTTCCGCTCCATGCTGGAGCGGACGCTGGGCGGCACGTCAGGCATGCAGGTCGTCGCGGCGGTCGGCACGACGAGCGACGCGCTGCGCCAGTTCCGGGCGGGCTTCGCGGACGTCGTCGTCCTGGACATCGACCTGCCGGACGGGAACGGGATCGCGCTCGGCGTCTCGCTGCGTCGCCGGCAGCCGTCGTTGGGCATCCTGCTGCTGTCGGCGCACGACGCGATGGACCTGCTGCTCGACCTCCCGCAGGACGTGGCCGCAGGGTGGGGATACCTGTCCAAGACGTCGACGACGTCGGAGGAGGTGCTCGTCGGCGCCGTGCGTGCGGCCGCGGTCGGCGAGACCGTCCTGGACCCGGCGCTCCTGGCGCGGATGACGCCGCGCGCCGGCTCGGACGTCGCCCGGCTCACGGACCGTCAGTACGAGGTCCTGCGGCTGCTGGCCGCAGGCCTGTCGAACGCCGGCATCGGGGAGCGTCTGGGCATCACCGAGAAGTCTGTACAGAACCACGTCAATGCGATGTACGCGACGCTCGGCATCGACGCCGACCCCCAGCGCAACCCCCGCGTCAGCGCGACGCTGCGCCTCCTCGAGGAGACCGGGCCCGCGCACTGACGCCGCGCAACCGTCTCGTCCCGTTCGCCCGGTTCTCACCCGATCGTCACCTTCACCCGGTCAACTGCTCCGGGCGACGAGCGTCGCCCGAGCACCCCCGGAAAGGGAGAACGATGAGGACACGAGCAGTCCGCCCCCTCGCCGCGACGGTCGTCGCCGGCGCGCTCGTCCTGGGCGCCACGGCCAGCTGGGCCGTCACCACCCAGCTCACGGGTCACGGCGACGCCCGACGCCTGGACGGCGACCAGACCGCCGCCGTGAAGTCGCAGATCAAGGGCGGCCACGCCAAGAACGTCATCCTGCTCATCGGCGACGGCATGGGCGACTCCGAGATCACCGTGGCCCGCAACTACGCCAAGGGCGCGGCCGGTCGCTTCGCCGGCATCGACGCGCTGCCGCTGACGGGCCAGTACACGACGTACTCGCTGGACAAGAAGGACGGCCTGCCGGACTACGTGACCGACTCGGCCGCCTCCGGCTCGGGCTGGTCGACGGGCACCAAGACGTACAACGGCGCCATCTCCGTGGACGTCAACAACGTCCCGCAGCGCTCGCTGCTCGAGATCGCGCGCGCCAACGGTCTGCGCACCGGCGACGTCAGCACCGCCGAGCTCCAGGACGCCACCCCCGCCGTCCAGGTCGCGCACGTCCCCGACCGCGGCTGCTACGCCCCGTCGTCGACCCTCGCCAAGTGCCCCGGGAGCGCGCTGCAGAACGGCGGCCTCGGCTCGATCACCGAGCAGCTCCTTGACGCCCGCGCCGACGTGACCCTGGGTGGCGGCGCGACGTCGTTCAACGAGCAGGCCGCCGCCGGCCAGTGGGCCGGCAAGACCCTGCTGCAGCAGGCGAGCGCGCGCGGCTACCAGGTCGTCACGGACGCCGCGGGCCTGGACGCCGTCAGCTCGGCCGACCAGAACAAGCCCGTCCTGGGCCTGTTCGCCCCCGGCAACATGCCGGTCCGCTGGGTCGGCCCCCTCGCCACGCACACCGGCGGCACCGAGGCCCCCGCGACCTGCACGGCCAACCCGAAGTACGTCGCGACGACGCCCACGCTCAAGGCCATGACGACCAAGGCGATCAGCCTGCTGAACCGGCCCGGGAGCAGCAAGGGCTTCTTCCTGCAGGTCGAGGGCGCGAGCATCGACAAGCAGGACCACGCCGCCGACCCCTGCGGTCAGATCGGTGAGACGGTCGACCTCGACGAGGCCGTCCAGGTGGCCCTCAGCTTCGCGAAGAAGGACGGCAACACCCTCGTCGTCCTGACCGCCGACCACGGCCACTCCAGCCAGATCGTCTACCCGGGCACCACGACGCCCGGCCTGACCCGCACCCTCCTGACGGCCGACGACAAGCCGATGACGGTCGCCTACGGCACCGCCGACACGGGCGGCTCGCAGGACCACACCGGCACCCAGGTGCGCATCGCCGCCTACGGGCCGCGCGCCGCGAACGTCGTCGGCCTCACGGACCAGACCGACCTGTTCTTCACCATCCGCGACGCCCTCAAGCTGAACCCCGGCGCGCCCACCCCGGGCGCGCCGGTCATCCAGAACGTGTCCGTCATGGACGGCGCGATCCTCAAGGGCAAGCAGACGGTCCGCGTCACGCTCGACACGACGCCGAAGTACACCTACATCGAGCTCAACCAGAACGGCACGTGGCTGACCGACAACACCAAGGCCCCCGGCAGCACCAACGCCGGCAAGAAGCCCACCCTCGTCATCGACACCCGGGACTACCCGAACGGGAAGTACCAGATCAAGATCGACGCGGTCGGCATCGACGGCCGCACCACCGAGAAGGTCGTCGGCTTCACGATCGCCAACAGGTAGTGCCGGGGACGGCCCGGCCCCCACGGGCCGGGCCGTCCGCTCACCCCTGGCGCGCCTTGAGCCGCGGGTTCTGCTTGTTGACGACGTACGTGCGCCCGCGCCGACGGACGATCTGCGAGCCGGGCTGGTTCTTGAGCGAGCGCAGCGAGCTGCGGACCTTCATGGGTCTCTCCTGATGGGTCTCAGCGGATGGTGGTGAGATCGAGGTAGCCGCGCCGCACGGCCTGCAGCAACGAGCGCGGGACGCGGTACTCACGCCCATCGACGGTGACGGGGACGAGCTGCACGGGATCGGCCTTCCAGGCGGATCGGCGATGACCGGTGTTGCTGCGCGAGAGCCTGCGCTTGGGCACTGCCATGGTGGTTTCCTCTCGGGGGGACTTTCAGCGGCTGTCGCCGATGGGGCCGAGCCAGGGTTCGAGACCGTCCCAGGCGTCGTTCCAGTGCGTGCCCAGACGGGCGACCTCGTCGTCGGTGAGCAGGCAGCGGTGGAACGCCTCGACCACCTCGGCGCGGCAGTCGTCGTCGCACAGCCCGATGACCGTGATCCGCGTGAGCCGCTCGCCGCGGCCCCAGCGCTCGGTGCACCCGACGCTGACCTGGCCGCCCGCCCCCTCCCAGGCGCAGACGTCGGTCGGCCGGGTCGGTAGCCAGAAGCACCCGCGGGAGCGGTGCCGCCCGCCGCCGAGCAGCGCGACGGAGTCCTGCAGGCGCGCGGGGTGGAACGGGCGGTCCGACGACAGGTCGAGACGCCAGGCGCCGCTCCCGTGCACGGGGGGCAGCGCACCGCGGCGCACCTGCGCGACCCACGACTCCACGGTCGCGTGCTGGTGCAGGCCGCTCGCGGCGGTCTCGGCGTCGAGCCGGGACGGGTCGCACACGATCGCGGCACCGGGCCGCGCGAGGGCACGGACCAGGTCGAGCTCGTCGGGCCGGGGTTCGTCGGTCAGGCAGACGACGTCCGCGTACTCGACCATCGCGGTGGCGACCTCCCCCACGCCGCGCCTGTCCTCGAACGACGTGGCGAGGTCCCGCTCGTCGAGCAGGTCGTCGCCGAGCAGGTCATGCGCCACCGTCTCTCCGTCGAGCGCGGCCATCACGGCCGACACGGAGACGTGCGGCGCGTCGCGCGGGGCCCGACCGAGCACCCGGCACACCTGCCGCGCCTCCGCGGCCAGCGGCAGGCAGGCCACGACGGCGGCCCACCGTCCGTCCGCGGCGAGCCGTTCGAGGGTCGGGACGATGTCCTCGCGGATCGCGCACGTGACGCACGCGTGCTCGAGCTCGATCTCCTCGCGCTCGAGCACACCCGTCAGGTCGCTCACCACGCGGGTGAGCACCTGACGCTCGACGTCGATCGTGTGCCGCACCGTGACGGCACGCGGGTGCCCGAGCTGGAGCGACAGCGCGGCCGCGTCCACGGCGGCGTCGTCGATCCCGGTGACCACGACGACCGGCACCCGGTGCCGCGCGGTGCGCGACCGCAGGGGGCGGCTCATCGCACGTCTCCCTGGCCGTACCGACGGCGGAACCGCTCGACGCGTCCTTCGCTGTCGAGGACCCGGCCGCGGCCCGTCCAGAACGGGTGGCTGGCGGAGCTCACCTCCACGTCGACGACCGGGTACCTGCGTCCGTCCTCCCAGTCCACGTGCGGATGGTCGTCGCCGAGCCGACCGACGATCGTCGAGCGGGTCAGGAACGACGTACCGGCGGAGCTGTCCCGGAACACGACGTAGCCGTACTCGGGGTGGATGCCTTGCTTCACGAGGGAACTCCTGTCAGGCTTTGTGAGAATCGTTCTCATCTAAACACAGGAGTGCCATGTCCCGCATCTGCCAGGTCACGGGCGCCACGCCCTCGCTCGGGAACGCCGTCTCCCACTCGCACCGCCGGACCCGGCGGCGGTGGGACCCGAACATCCAGACGAAGAGGTACTTCGTCCCCTCGCTCGGCCGCCGCGTCACGCTGCGGCTCAGCGTCAAGGGGATCAAGACCGTCGACCGCCGCGGGATCGAGGCCGTCGTCGCCGAGCTGATCGCACGCGGGGAGCGGATCTGATGGCCACGCGCGGGAGCGACCCTCGTCCGGTGATCACGCTGCGCTCGACCGCCCGGACCGGGGCCTCGTACGTCACGCGCAAGAACCGGCGCACCACCCCGGACCGCCTGGTCCTGCGCAAGTACGACCCGGTGCTGCGCCGGCACGTCGACTTCCGGGAGGAGCGCTGATGGCCAAGCGATCGAAGATCGTCGCGAACGAGCGACGCCAGGCGACCGTCGAGCGCTACCGCGAGCGCCGAACCGTCCTCGTGGCGGCCACGAAGGACCCGGCGCGCTCGCCGCAGGAGAGGACGGCTGCCGCGCAGGCGCTCGCGGCGCTGCCGCGAGACTCCTCCCCCGTCCGCGTGCGCAACCGCGACCAGGTCGACGGCCGCCCGCGCGGACACGTCGGCGTGGCCGGGCTCTCCCGCGTCCGCTTCCGCTCTGCGGCGCTCCGCGGAGAGCTCCCGGGCATCACCAAGTCCAGCTGGTGACCGCAGGCCCACCTCGTCAGCCGGCGGCGTCCACGAGCGCCGCCGGCCGCGGGGCGGGTTCCCCGTGCGAGGTCCGGGGTGGGGGGGAGCCGACGACGAGCACCGCGATCAACGTCGTCAGCGGGATCGCGAGCACCAGCCCGATCGACCCGACGAGCGTGCGCGCCACCTCCTCCGCCATCTCCCCGCTGGCGAGCGCGCCCAGCAGTGCGCGGTCGGACATGGCCACCAGGAGCACGAGCGGCAACGTGGCCCCGACGTAGGCGAACACGATCGTGTAGACCGTCGAGGCGATGTGGTCGCGCCCGATCCGCATGCCGCGGCTGAACAGCCGGCGTCGGGTCGCGCCGGGGTCGCTGGCGTGCAGCTCCCACACCGCCGACGCCTGGGTGATCGTCACGTCGTTGAGCACGCCGAGGCCCGCCAGCACCATCCCGCACAGCAGGACCTCGCGCATGCGCAGCTGGGGTGCGTAGGACATCAGGTCGAGCGCGTACTCGTCGGACAGGCCCGTGAGCTGCGCCGCCCCGCTGGCCCACGCCGCGATCAGTGCGGTCGCGACCAGGCCGGCGAGCGTCCCGACGAGCGCCGTCGAGGTCCGCAACGTGAACCCGTGCGCGAGGTAGAGGACGACGAACATGATCGCCGACGCGGTCACGAGCGCCACCCACGCGGCAGGCTTGCCCTGCACGAGCGCCGGCAGCGTGAACGTGCCGAGGACGGCGAGCGCCACGCCGAGCCCGACGAGCGCCGCGAAGCCCCTCCAGCGCGCGACAGCGACCACCAGCACGCCGAAGATCGCCGCCAGCAGCAGCAGGGGCGGCCCGCGCTCGAAGTCGACGAAGACGTACGCGGCCGTGCCGGGGTCCTGGTCCCCGAGGTTCACCACCTGCGCCCGGTCCCCGGGCGCCAGCTCGGCCAGGTACTCGGGTGGGGTCTGGACCCAGACCAGGGTGCCGTCCACCCTGGCGCGCACCTGCTCGGTGTCGGGCGCCGCCGGGTGCACCTCGGTGATCGTGGCCGTGAGGTAGGTCTGACCCGGCCCGCTCGTCTGGATGGTCGGCGTGTGCCCGTGCGGCCACAGCAGCCACGCCCCCAGCAGGGTCACCAGCGCTGCCGGGACCAGGACCGCCGTGAACACGATCTTGGCCCGTCGGCGCAGCGCGGGTTCCGGGGCGGGAAGGTCGTGGGCGTGTCCCATGGCGCCCAGGATCTGCGCCCCATCAGACGATCGTGGCGGGACACGCCGGTCCCGCGAGCGATACTCGGGGGCGTGACCGTGCTGCCGCCGCCCACCCGCCACCGGCACCGCACCACCACCGGCAGCACGGCAGCCCGGTCGTCGTCGGTCGCGCTGCTCGCGGTGCTGCTCCCCACGGTGATCGCGGCCGTCGTCGCCATGGTCCTCACGTGGCCGTCCGGCGTCGGCGCCGTGGCGCACGACGCCGGCCTCGTGGACGTCGGCGTCACGACGCAGACGGCACGCGTGACGTCGACGCACACCAGCTCGTGCGACGCGACGATCGAGGACGCACGCCCCGACGGCTCGGTGCCCGACACGGTGCCGTGCCTGCACGTCGACGCGAGGATCACGACCGGCCCACGTGCCGGTCAGGACGTCGAGGTGACCGCGAGCCCGACGATCACCGCCGCGCAGGTGCCGGACGGCACGCGGATCGTCGTCGAGCGCTACGCGGCGACCGCCGACTCGCCCGAGACCTGGGTGTGGTCGGACTTCGAGCGGAGCGTGCCGCTGGGCACCCTAGGCATGGCGTTCGTCCTGGTCGCCGGGCTGGTGGCGGGGTGGAAGGGGTTGCGGGCCGTCCTCGGGCTCGCGATCGCGGCAGCGATCCTGTGGGTCTACGTGCTGCCCGCGCTCATCACGGGCGAGAACGCGCTCGTCGCCGGCCTCGGCGCGTCGGTGGTGATCATGACGCTCGTCGTCTACCTCGCGCACGGGGTCTCGTGGCGGTCGACGACCGCACTCGTCGGGACGATCGTCGGCCTCGTGCTGATCGCGGGGATCGGCCTGCTCGCCGCGCGCGCCTCCCACCTGTCCTACGTCGCGTCGGAAGAGGACTACCGGCTCGCCGGTCTCATCGGTGACAACGGCGTCGCGGCGCTGCGCGGCGTGTTCCTGTGCGGCGTCGTGCTCGCGGGGCTGGGCGTGCTCAACGACGTGACCATCACCCAGGCGTCCGCGGTGTGGGAGCTGCGTGCCGCAGACCCGAACGCCGGGTGGCGGTCGTTGTTCGTCGGTGGGATGCGCATCGGACGCGACCACATCGCCTCGACCATCTACACGATCGCGTTCGCCTATGCGGGTGCCGCGCTGCCCGTGCTCATGCTGCTGCAGCTGTACCAGCAGCCGGTCTTCCGCACCGTCACGTCCGGGGTCTTCGCCGAGGAGATCGTCCAGACGCTGGCCGGGTCCATCGGACTCATCCTCGCCATCCCGTTGACGACGGTCCTCGCCGCGTGGGTGGCCGTGCGGCGCACACCCGGGCCGGTGGGCGCCGCCCACGCGCACTGAGGCGCAGCGGCACTGTGGAGCCCCCTGTCGGATTCGAACCGACGACCCCCTGTTTACAAGACAGGTGCTCTGGCCGACTGAGCTAAGGAGGCGGGCGGGGCAAGCGTACCGAGGCCCGGCCCCGCGACGAAGCGGGGCCGGGCCTGCGGTGGCGTCAGCCCTTGGCGGCGGCCTCGACGGCCGTCTTGAGCGCGCCGGGCGTGCTCCAGTTCTCGAACTTGGTGTCGTTGATCAGCACGTACGGCGTGCCGAACGAGTCGAACTTGGACGTCAGGTCGGTGTTCGCGGCCATCCACGGGGCGAAGGTCCGCCACGTGCCGGTCTTCTCCGCGTCGGATCCCTGGACCTTGAAGGTGCCGTCGACGGTGTCCGTGAACGTGTCGGACACCGAGGTCGGAACTCCGGCCTCCGTGGCGATCTCGGCGATCTTCTCGTCGGTCAGGCCGTCGGTGTTCTCGGCGGGCTGCTGCTCGTAGAGCTTGGTGATGAACGGGGAGAAGTGCTCGGGGTCCTTGTCAGCGACGATCGCGACGGCGTTGGCGGCGCGGCTCGAGTAGAACGTGCCGTTCGACATGCTGTCGAGGAACGAGACCGGGTAGTACTTGACCGTGACCCCGTCCTCCTTCGCCAGCGCGTCCAGGTCGGCGCCGTTGATGGAGTCGAACTGGGCGCAGACGGGGCACTGGAGGTCGAAGTACAGGCTCAGCGTGGCACCGCCGGAAGCGGCCTTGCCGACGCCGTCCTTCGAGACGGGGATGAAGTTGCCGTCCGCGGTGGACGGTGCGGTCACGTCGGCCGTCTGCGGAGCGACGACGTCGGACGCGCCGCCGCCGTAGGCGACGTTGGCGTACTGCTCCGCCTTGTCGGCGTTCTGCTTGACGATGAACGCGACGACGAGGCCGAGGGCGACGAGCGCGACGGCGCCGACGACGATGACGGCGATCCGGGTGCGCTTGGCCTTGCGCTCCTGCGCGATGCGCAGCTGACGGGCCTTCTCGCGCGCCTCGTCGCGGCGCTGGTTCTTGGTGGGCTTGGGGTCGTTGGTGGGCATGATGCTCCTGGGTCTGGACGTGCAGGTCTGCAGGGAGGACGAGCGGGCGGGTGTCAGACCGCGAGCGGTGGTCCGCGGCGCGCGATGCTCGCGACCAGCTCCCGCCGCAGCGGCGGGTGGACGACGGCCGTGGGCGCGGCGGGCCGCCACGCCGGGAAGGTCAGCGGTGCGACGACGAGCGCGACGAGCGGGCGCAGCAGGTGCTGGACCGCGCGGGCGGCTCGCCCGACGAGCGCCAGCAGGCTCAGGCCCGCGAGCGCGACCGCCGCGGACGCGACGACGAGCGGGACGGCGACGCTGAGCAGCATGACCGCGCCGGCGCCGGTGGGTGCGAGACCCAGCGAACCGTCCGGGCAGTCGGCGACGCGGCGCAGGACCGCCAGCCGCATCCCGAGCATGCCCGTGGCCCCGTCGGCCGCGACGCAGCTGTGCAGCACGATCCGGCTGGACACCACGCTCACGGCCCCCAGCAGGAGAGCGGCGAGCCCGACGAGGCCGGCCAGCACCGGGCGCGCGGGGGCCAGACGTGGCCCTCGTCGCGCGCGCATGGGGGACAGCGTAGGGGTACGACCTGAGTGGCGGGACCGTCAGGGGTAGGTGGGGGCGTCCAGCGGCCACCACGTGATGTCGGCGCCGTTGACGGCGAGCGAGACGAAGATGGCCGACGCGACGAGGCAGACCAGCACGAGCACCGCCGCACCCAGGCGGCCCGGGGCGACGACGTGCAGGACGCGCCGCGCCCCGGTCCGCGTCATGTGCGACAGCGGACCGAACCACACGATGAGCACCGCGAGCAGCACCAGGGCCCCGCACAGGATCGACGCCTCGATCCCCGTCACGGCGTCGCCCGACGTCAGGTCGCCGAGCACCCACGTGCCCTGGTCGAACAGCCACCAGACGATCCCGACGACGATGACGACGACGCTGCCGGCCACCAGCAGCGCCGGGACCAGCCCCAACGCCGCCCGCAGCAGGTGCCAGGGGCTCGCCGCTGCCGCCCGCGCCGCGTCCGTGCGTCGCACGCCCGCCCGTTCGCGCCGCGTGTGCATCGCCTCGACCGTCGATCCAATGGCCCGTTCGACGAGCAGCAGCATGCCGACGACCACCAGGACGACGAGCGGGAACAGCATGGCCGACGTCCCGACCAGCAGACCGAGCGCGAGGATCGAGCCCCACCGACGGCGGGCCGGTGGCCGGACGTAGCCCGAGCCCTCGGGCCCGGGCCCCTCCGACGCGTCGAGGTCGTCCTCGAGCCACGTGTGCTCGTCGTCCTCGTCGTCCTCGTCGGGCTCGTCGGGCTCGTCGGGCTCGTCGGGCGCCTGCTTGGGCAGGTCCACCGGCATCGCGACCGTCCGGCCGTCGTGCGCGTCGGCGGTGTCCGGGGCGGCGAGCACCGTCGTCTCGCCGGCGGGCAACGCGACCTCCGCCGTCGGCGGGTCCTCGGCGGCGATGACGGTGGTCGCGCCCGCCAGCGGCACGGCGGCGGCGATGCCCGCGTCGACGACCACGGTGCCGTCCTCGTCGGGCGGCAGGTCGCCCTCGGCCGCGACGGCGGTGAGTGCGGCGATCACGTCGTCGGGCGACGTCCGCTCGCGGGCGTCCGGCGCGAGCGCACCGTGCAGCGTCGCGGCGGTCAGGACGCCGAGCCCGTCGACGTCGACCTCCCCGGCGCTCGAGCGCGCCAGGACGCCCTCGAGGCGCCCGGACCCGAACGGCGGACGACCGGTCGCCGCGTAGACCAGCACCGCGGCCCATCCCCACAGGTCGCTGGCCGCCGACGGCTCGCCGCCGTCCAGCAGCTCGGGCGCCAGGTAGCCGGGCGAGCCGACCACCAGCCCGGTCGACGTGATCTCCGGGTCGTCGGCCGCCTGCGCGATGCCGAAGTCGATGAGGACCGGACCGTCGTCCGTCACCAGGACGTTCGACGGCTTCAGGTCGCGGTGCACCACACCGGCGCCGTGCACGGCCGTGAGCGCATCGAGCAGCCCGCTCGCGAGAGCCAGCAGGTCGTCGGCGTCGAGCGGCCCGCGCTCGCGCACGTGGTCGGCCAGGTTCTCCCCGTCCACCAGCTCGGTGACGATGAACGCCTCGGTCGAGTCCGCCTCCGCGTCGAGCACGGCCGCCACGGCCGGGTGCCGCAGCCGCTGCAGGGCCGCGACCTCGCGGCGCAGGCGCTCGCGCGCCGTCGCGTCGGCGCCCACGTGCGGGTGGAGCAGCTTGAGCGCGACGGCCGTCCCGCCCCCGTCGACCGCCCGGTACACCGTCCCCATGCCGCCCGAGCCCAGCGGAGCCACGACGGTGTACCCGCCGATCTCCGACCCCGGCGTCAGCCCGATCCGCTCCATGGCCCCTGACCGTAGCGGGACCGGGCGCGATTCCCCGGGAGCCCGGGCAGGGCCGGCGTCGGACGACTAAGGTCGACGCAGATCCCAAGGAGTTGATGCTGTGCCCTCGGCTGCGCCCACAGGCCGTTACGACCTCGTCGTCGTCGCCAACCGACTGCCCGTCGACGCGTCGGTGGACGACGACGGGAACGTCAGCTGGACCCGCTCACCCGGAGGGCTCGTCACGGCGATGGCCCCCGTGATGGCCGCCGCCGACGGCGCCTGGGTGGGCTGGGGCGGCGCGCCCGACCAGGAGGTCGAGCCGTTCGAGGTGGACGGCACCGAGCTGGTCCCGGTGATGCTGACGGCCGAGGACATCGAGAAGTTCTACGAGGGCTTCTCCAACGACACCCTGTGGCCGCTCTACCACGACGTCATCTCCCCGCCCACGTTCCACCGCACCTGGTGGGAGGCCTACCAGCGCGTCAACCGCCGGTTCGCACAGGCCGCCGCCGACCAGGCCGCCGAGGGTGCGACGGTCTGGGTGCACGACTACCAGCTCCAGCTGGTCCCCAAGATGCTGCGGGACCTGCGACCCGACGTCCGCATCGGCTACTTCCACCACATCCCGTGGCCGCCGCTCGAGCTGTTCCTGCAGCTGCCGTGGCGCAAGCAGGTGGTCGAAGGGCTGCTGGGCGCGGACCTCGTCGGCTTCCAGCGCGCGGGCGACGCGTCGAACTTCGTCCGCGCCGTGCGCCGCCTGACCGAGCTGACCACGCGCGGGCAGGTCATCACGCTCGCCAAGCACGGCCGCACCGAACGCCACGTGCGCGCCGCCGCGTTCCCCATCTCGATCGACTCCGGCACGTTCGACGAGCTGGCCCGCACGCCGGAGGTCCAGGCGCGCGCCAAGGAGATCCGGCGCGAGCTGGGCGACCCCGACGTGCTGCTGCTGGGCGTCGACCGCCTCGACTACACCAAGGGCATCCGGCACCGCATCAAGGCGTACGGCGAGCTGCTGCACGACGGTCGCCTGTCCACCACGTCCACGACGCTCGTGCAGGTGGCGAGCCCCAGCCGCGAGAACGTCGACGCGTACGCGCAGCTGCGCGACGAGGTCGAGATCCTGGTGGGCCGCATCAACGGCGACTACGGCCAGGTGGGGCACGCGCCCGTGCAGTACCTGCACCAGTCGTTCCCGATGGAGGAGATGGCCGCCCTATACCTCGCGGCCGACGTCATGCTCGTGACGGCCCTGCGCGACGGCATGAACCTGGTGGCCAAGGAGTACGTCGCCGCGCGGTCCGACGACCAGGGCGCGCTCGTCCTGTCGGAGTTCACCGGCGCGGCCGACGAGCTGACGGGCGCGGTGCTGGTCAACCCGCACGACATCGACGGCATGAAGGACGCCATCACCTACGCCGTGCACATGGACCCCCGCGAGGCGCGCAAGCGCATGCGGCGCCTGCGCCGCCGGGTGCTGGGGCACGACGTGAACGCGTGGTCGCAGGAGTTCCTGGCCGTGCTGACCGCCGTGCCGAGGAGGGACACGCATGTCTGACCTGACCGACGCACTCGCGGCGACGGGCCGCCCGCTCCTCGTCGCCCTCGACTTCGACGGCACCCTCGCCCCCCTGCAGGACGACCCGTCGCTCTCGCGGATCGTCCCCGCCGGCGTGCCCGTGCTCGCGTCGATCGCCGACCGGCCCGACGTGTCCCTCGCGCTGGTCTCCGGCCGCGCCCTGCAGAGCCTGCACGCCCTGGCCGAGGTCCCGGAGGGAACCTTCCTCATCGGCAGCCACGGCGCCGAGCGCGCCCGGGTCACGCGGTTCGGCCTGGACCGGGACGTCGTCCAGCTTCCCGACGCGGACGCCGACCGGCTCGCCACGCTGGGCGCGCGGGCCGCGTCGATCGTCCGCGGGCGCGACGGTGCGTGGGTGGAGACCAAGCCGACGGCGGTCGTCGTGCACACGCGCCTGGCAGCCGACGAGGACGCCCGCGCGTGCGAGCTGGCGGCCCTCGAGCTCGGCGCCGAGCTGGGCTCCGGGGTGCTGCACGGCAAGGACGTCGTCGAGATCTCCGTGCTGCACGCGAGCAAGGGCGAGGCGCTGGCCGCGCTGCGCGACGAGCTGGGGGCTGTGTCCGTCGTCTATGCGGGCGACGACACGACCGACGAGCACGCGTTCGCCGTGCTCGGCGAGCGTGACGTCGCGATCAAGGTGGGTGCCGGCGACACGTCGGCCCGGTACCGGGTCGACGGCCCGGACGAGCTCGTCGAGTCGTTGATCACCCTGCTCTGACCTGGGCGTTCCCGGGCGTCAGAGAGCGTTCTCCCAGAACTGGCCGAAGTGTGCGATAGTTCGCTGCCCCTCTGGACCCTGGGAGAACCTTGTGACCGTCGCCCGCGTGCGCCCCCTGCGGCGCACCATCGCCCTGCTCGCCGCCGCGACCGCCGCCGTCGTGGCGCTGGCGCCCGCCGCCCACGCGGCCGACGAGCCCGCGCCGACGGCGACCCCGACGGCGACGGCCCCGACGGCGACGGCGACCGCCGGCGCGACGCCGACCGCGACCGCGACGCTCGCACCGACGCCCACCGCGACGCCGTCTCCCACCGCTTCCCCGAGCCGCACGTCCTCGAAGGCAGCCGCGAAGGTCGCCGCGGTCCCGCCGGCCGCCGTGGCGCCCGCGCCCGACGACTCGCCGTCGAGGGACGCCCTGCGCCTCGCCAGCACCAGCACCAGCACGCTCGCCGTCCCCGTCTCCGTCGTCGCCGGGAAGAGCGCGAGCGCGACCCTGACCGTCACGACCGACGACGTCGCGGACCTGACCGACGGCACCGCGCAGCTCCTGGTCGACGGCAAGGCCGCGGGTGCACCGGTCGACGTGACCGTCGGCGCCTCGAGCGCCACCGCGACCCTGCCCGTCCCAGCCACCACGACCGCCGCACCCGGCACCCACCAGGTCTCCGCGACGTTCACCGGCAGCCAGGACTCGCTCGACTCCACGGCCGCGGCCTCGACGCTGACCGTCCTGCCCGCCACGATCCCGTGGTCGCTGGTGGACGGGGACGGCAAGCCGGTGACCAGCCCCATCTCGTCGCCCGAGGTCTACGCGCACGCCACGGGCCAGCTGCCGGGCGCGACCGTCTACGCGGAGGTCCTCGTCGACGGCGTGTGGGAGGACAGCGACCAGCTCGAGTCCGCCGAGGTCGGCACGGACGGCACGGTCGACGTGGCGCTCTTCACACCCATCTTCCTCACGATCACCGAGGACGACATCACGCAGGACCAGACGTTCAGCATCCGCCTCGTGGCCGAGTCGCCGGTGGACTCGACCGTGCTGAGGAGCTCGTCGAAGAAGCTGACGGTCGGTGGCCTGAAGGCGCCCGTCGCCCTGGAGGTGGACCCGGGCCCGTACCGTGCCGGCGAGGGGGTCGAGAACCTCGTGCAGGTGTCGATCTCCTGGATCGGCACGACCGTCGTCGCCGAGCCGCAGGACGTCGCCGACATGATCGACTCCGGCGAGCTCGTCGTGAAGGTCGACGGCAAGGCGCTCAAGGCGCGCGACGTCGACGTCCAGGCGGCCGACGAGCAGACCGCGGTCGTCACGTTCGAGGCCCCGACCGCCGCCGGTGACCACACCGTCCAGGCCGTGCTCGACGAGCCCGACCTGCACTTCAGCAGCGCCTCGGAGGTGGGCCACTTCGTCGTCGCCCCCAGCACGTTCGAGACCGCGCTCCTGGACGCCGACGGCGACGAGGTCACCGAGGTCCACCGCGGGCAGCATCTCGAGGCGGTCGCCGCGGGCCTGCTGCCGGGCACGAAGGTGTCGTTCGTCCTGCACTCCACGCCCACGACGCTCGGCACGGCCACGGCTGACGAGGACGGCGTCGCCGCGGTGGCCGTGACCATCCCGTCGGACGTCGCCGCCGGTGACCACACGCTCGTGGTGACCGCGACCGACGTGCTCGGCGACAAGCACGTCGAGAAGGTCGCGCTCACGGCCGTCGTGCCGGTCGACGACCCGAGCGGCGAGCTCGCGGAGACGGGCTCGGACGTCACCCCGCTCGTCATCGGTGGAGCGCTGCTGCTGCTCGTCGGCGCCGGTCTGGTGCTGGTGCGCCGCCGCAGGGCCTGACGTACCAAGGCCTGACGC
>Ga0222423_1000757_pt1 | contig 18352 bp, 14 predicted proteins | sample 3A0metagenome_FD_182472 | JGI IMG/M metagenome (GOLD analysis project Ga0222423, IMG submission 182472) | Enriched microbial communities from leaf-cutter ant dump, University of Wisconsin, Madison, United States - 3A0 (version 2) | ecosystem: Environmental > Terrestrial > Nest > Insects nest >...
ACGAGCACGATGCGCGGCCCGAGGTGTTCCTGCACGCTCACCGCAGCAGCTCGGGCACCGAGGCGAGGTACGCCTCGAGGTTGCGCCGGACCTCGCCGACGGAGTCACCGCCGGTCTTCTCCAGCAGAGCGTTGGCGAGCTCGAGCGCGACCATCGCCTCCGCGACGACCGCTGCGGGCGGCACGGCGCACACGTCGGACCGCTGGTGCTGGGCCTGCGCCGGCTCGCCGGTCGCGGTGTCGATCGTCGCGAGCGCGCGCGGCACGGTCGAGATCGGCTTCATCGCGGCACGCACGCGCAGGATCTCGCCGTTCGTCATGCCACCCTCGAGACCGCCCGCGCGATTCGACCGGCGGCGCACGCGTCCGTCGACGCGCTCGATCTCGTCGTGCGCCTGCGAACCGCGCCGGGTCGCGGTGCGGAAACCGTCACCGACCTCGACGCCCTTGATCGCCTGGATGCCCATCAACGCGCCCGCGAGCCGCGCGTCGAGCCGACGGTCGCCGTGCACGTAGGAGCCGAGACCGGAGGGCACGCCGTAGGCGAGCACCTCGACGACGCCGCCGAGCGTGTCGCCGTCCTTGTGGCACTCGTCGATCTCCGCGACCATCGCCGCCGACGTCGCGGCGTCGAAGCACCGCACCGGGTCGGCGTCGAGGGCCGCGACGTCATCGGGCGTGGGCAGCGCGGCATCGTCGGGAACCGCGACGGGACCGATGCCGACGACGTGGGAGACCAGCCGGATGCCCGCAGCCTGCTCGAGGAGCTTCGCGGCGACGGTACCGAGCGCGACGCGCGTCGCCGTCTCCCGGGCGGACGCCCGCTCGAGCACCGGCCGAGCATCGTCGAACGCGTACTTGCGCATCCCGACGAGGTCCGCGTGGCCCGGACGTGGCCGCGTGAGCGGCGCGTTGCGCGCCCGCTGCAGTACCGCGGGGTCGTCGACCGGATCGGCGGACATGACCTCGACCCACTTGGGCCACTCGGTGTTCCCGACCTCGATCGCGACCGGACCGCCCTGCGTCACGCCGTGGCGTACGCCGCCGACCAGGCGCACCTCGTCCTGCTCGAACTTCATCCGCGCGCCGCGCCCGTACCCGAGCCGACGCCGCGCGAGAGCGTCCTGGACGTCCTGGGTCCGGACCTCGACACCAGCGGGCAGACCCTCCAGGACACCGACCAGCGCCGGACCGTGCGACTCACCCGACGTCAACCACCGCAGCATGCCGTGATCCTCCCATGCACGGACGGGCGCCCGCGGCGTGAGTCCACACCGCGGGCGCCCGTCCGACGCGCGTCCCCGCTGTCCCGGTCAGTCGCCCTGGACGGGCAGAAGCGGGTTCTTGCCCGGGTTGACCGGCAACGGACCGGGCTCCTCGGTGTCGATGCCGTTGAGCATGTTCACGAGGTTCGGCAGGACGTAGATGTAGCCCGTGATGACGAGCTCCTGGTCACCCTCCGCCGTGGCGGGCTTGCCCGACGCGGCCTCCGACTCGTGCTGCGACGTACCCGTCAGTGCCGATACCAGGAACACCCGCGGGTTCTCCTGGTGCACCGAGTCGAGGAAGGCCATCGTGTGCTCGTACGTGCCGAGCACGGTCACCGAGACCGGCACCGCAGTGAGCCCGTCCGGGACCTTCGGTCCCTCGTCCTCCTTGGGCGCACCGTCCGTCGAGGCCGCATCCGAGGCGTTCGCGTCACCACCGTCGCCGGCCGGAGAGTCGGTCGCCTCGTCAGTCGGAGCCTTGGCCGGCTTGGGCAGGGCGAACTCCTCGGGAGTCCCCGCCGTCACCGAGGTGATCGTCACCTCGTGCTGGACCGCGACCGCGTCGAGCCCGTCGAGGTACGTCTCGAGCTGCGCAGTCGCGGGGATGTGCGTCTCCGCCTCAGCCAGCTGCGCCTTGTAGTCGTCGAGCTTGCCGAAGTCCGACTTGAGCTTCGTGAGCTTGAGGTTGAGCACGTCGTTGAACGCCTGCGCGTCCTCGATCTCGCCGCGAGTCTCTGACGCCTCGGCGAGATTCGGAGAGACCAGCAGGAACCACGCCGCGACCGCGAGGATGACCGCGACGAATGCGGTCCCACCGATCCAGGTGCGCTTCTTGTCGCCCATCGGTCAGCCCTCCGTCGTGGTGTCGGTCGTGGCGGACCCGTCACCGGTCGTGGTGTCGTCTGCTGCCCCATCGGCGGCGGCGGACTCGTCGACCGGGTCGAACCGGTGCGTGAGCGCGTTCTCCGAGACCTGGACCGTCGACGAGAAGGCGTAGAAGTCGCCGTTCTGGTCGTCGCCCGTGACGGCTGCGGACGACAGCCAGGCGTCCTGGAAGCCCGGCACCGAGTTCAGAGCCGTGAGCCAGGCAGCCGTGTCCGGGACCGTCACCGACCGCCCCGAGAACGCGATCTGGCCGAGGCTCGGACCCTGCAGCGGGTCCGTGGGGTCCGGCGCACCCGACATGGGCGTCGCGTAGGTCACCGTGAAGGTGTCGATGCTCGCACCCTCGGGCAGCACCGCGGCGATCGCGTCGATGTAAGCCGACCAGTCGACGTCGGTGGCCATGGCCATCGGGAGCGCCGTCTGGTTCGCGGCGAGCGCGGTCAGCACGAGCGGCACCTCGACGTACTTCGGGTCCGCGAGCTGCTTCTGGATGCGCGTCGCCTCATCCTGCGTGCTCGTCAGCTCGTCGTGCGCGCCCTTGACCTCGAACAGCGAGTACACCCACACGAGCGCGCACAGTCCGAGGGTGCCGAGCAGCACGAAGGCGAGCAGTCGCTTCACCCGGCGCAGGCCGCGTGCCGACTGCACCTCGGGCGGCAGCAGGTTGACCTGCGGGAGGGTCGCGCCGACGATCGACGCGGCGGCACCCTTCGACTTGGTCCGTGGACGCTCCAGCAGCGCAGTCATGCGGCAACTCCGTACGCGAGTCCGACGGGGAGAGCCACGCAGGACTCCCGCCCGGTGATCTGGTCGCGCCGGGCCGACTTGCCCCAACGCAGCCCGGCGAGCGGGTCGCCCAGCGTGACCGGGAGCCGGCTCGCGCTCGACAGGTACTGCCCGAGACCCGGCAGGTGTGAGCCGCCGCCGGTGAGCACGACGACGTCGATGCCCGCACCCGGGTTGTTACCCGAGTAGTAGACGAACGTGTTGCGCACGGACTCCACGAGCCCTCGCACGACGTGCGCGATCGCCTCGGCGGCGTCCTGGCGGTCAGGGGTCACGGCGTAGCCGATCCCGATCTCGCGCTTGAGCGCCTCGGCCTCGGGCGCCGAGATCCCGCGCGCCGTCGCCAACGCGTTGGTGACGTGCTGGCCGCCGGACGGCAGCGAACGCACGAGGCGCGGCACGCCGCGCGACGCGAGCACGACCGTCGTGATCGTCGCGCCGATGTCGACGAAGGCCGCGGTCGCGTTCGCCAGGTCGCCGCGGGACAAGGCCCGCAGGAGAGCGAACGCGTTGAGGTCGACCATCTGCGGGTGCAGGCCCGCCGCTTCGGCCGCGAGCACGTTGGCCGTGACCGTGTCACGCTGCGCCGCGACGAGCATGCCGCGGGCCATCCGACCCTGCTGGCCGTCGAGCTCGGCGGTCGGGTAGAAGTCGAGCAGTGCGTCGTCGGTCGCCATCGGCAGCATGTCGCCGACCTGGTACGGCAGCGACTCCTTGATCTGCGCGAGGGGCATCCACGGCAGGTCGAGCTCGCGGACCAGCACACGCTGGTTGCCGACGCCGAGGATGACGTCCTTCGACTCGAACTTCGCCTGGGACCACAGCTGGCGCAGCGCCGTTGCGACGCTCTCAGGCTGGATCACCTCACCGTCGCGGACCGAGCCCAGCGGAACGGGGACCTCACCGTAGCGGACGAGCGTCGGCGGGTTCTTCGCCCGGGGTCCCCCGGCGCCCAGCTCGAGCTCGGCCGCGCGCACGGCGGACGTCCCGATGTCGAGGCCGATGACACGTGTGTTGGCCACGAGTGTCCCTTCATGCGGATGTCGGCGAGCGGATTCCTCTTGTCGTATCGGGCGTCGTCGCACCCGACTTGAGGGGAATCGGCGAACAGGTGAACGGTTCTCGCAGGCATCCGACCTGCGGTCACAGGCTCCCGAGGTACCAGGACCAGAGCTGCTCGCCGAGCACGATCCCGAACGCCGCCCCGAGCAGCATCCACGGCCCGAACGGCACGCCCGACTTGCGTCCGGCGCGACGCGCGACGAGCAGACCGACGGCGTACACGCCGCCGAAGAGGAACGCCGCGAACCAGCCGAGGACGAGAGCTCCCCAGCCGAACCACCCGAGGTAGAGCCCGAGGAGTCCGGCGAGCTTCACGTCACCGAATCCCATGCCCGCGGGGTAGACGAGGACGGTGGCGAAGTACACCGCGTACATCGCCGCGCCGCCGATCGCCGCGCGCAGGAGGGCCGACCAGTCGGCGTCGCCCGTCGGGTTCCAGCTCGCGAGCACGAGCAGCGCGAGCACCACCGGGTAGGACGGCAGGACGATCGCGTTCGGCAGGCGCCGCGTGTCGAGGTCGATGAGCGTGAGCGCGACCGCGATCGCCGCGAGGTACAGCAGCGCGGGCAGGAGCCACGACTCGCCCGCCCACCACGCAGTGAGCCCGAACAGCACGCCGGTCCCGAGCTCGACGAGGGGGTACCGCTTCGCGATCGGTTCCCCGCAGTCGCGGCAGCGACCGCGCAAGACCAGCCAGGAGACGACCGGGACGTTGTCCCGGCCGCGGATCGCGTGGCCACACCGGGGGCAGGCCGACGGCGGGTGCACGACCGACTCGCCACGCGGGACGCGCCAGACGACGACGTTGAGGAACGAGCCGATCGCCAGTCCGACGACGGTGGCCAGGCCGACGAGCGCTGCTGTCATCTGCTACGGGGTTCCGATCTCACGCTTGTACACGACGTCCACGCGGTAGCCGGCCGACATCGGTGCGGTCGAGGGCAGGTCCACACCCGGAATCCCGATCGGCACGAAGTTGACGGTCAGCGCGTTGCGCAGGTTGACGGTGCCACCGTAGAGCTGCCCGGACAAGTTCGTGCTGTTGTTCGTGTCGATCGTGCACGGCGTGTACAGGAAGAGCGTGATCGGCGAGACCGCGAGGCTTCCCGAGTCGCCCTTGATGTTGCCGATCCCGCCCGTGCACTCGGCCACGCCGTTCGGGTTCGGGTCGGGCACGATGATCCAGAGCTGGTGCTGCTTGCCGTCCTTCGAGGTGACCTGGAAGTTCCCGGTCGAGTAGAAGTCCTTCGCGTAGATGACCAGGTCCGACCGGAGCTGCAGGTTGAGCCCGTTCTGGAAGCTGGTCTGCGAGCAGTTGCGCGTGTCGAACACGGTCGGCACCGCGGGGCTCACCAGCGGACCGTTGAGGTCGTAGCTCGCGCCGGCGACGAGACACTGGTCCTTCGTCGTGTCCCGCGACGTCGCCCACGACTGCGCGTTGTTCGCGGCCGCGTTGTCCCGCACCCACTGCCGGTAGGCCGCCTGACGGTCCCCTGTGTTCGCGAAGCCCGCCCAGTCCTGCGGGCGGTAGGTGACCTCAGGAAGCCCGCGCGGCACGTACTGCGGCATCTGGCTCGCCGACAGACCGGTGCGCGTCACGCCGCCGACCTGGATGGCACCCCACGTCGTGAGCGTGCCCGTGAGCATGATGTCCTTGCCGATCTTGACGCCAGAGTTCATCGACGCGTTCGCCGTCGCGAAGAGCGAACCGCCGACGCTCGCGAGACCCTGGCTCTGCGCCTGCGAGATCTCGACGGCATTCTTGCTCCACAGGTCCCCGGTCACGCGACAGGCGCCGGACATCTTGATCCCACCCTTGGCGACGATGAGGCTGCCGTCCACCTTGACGCCGGAGTTGCAGTCGACGTTGCCGGTGTCGACCCAGACGTCGGCCTTCTCGTCGGGGAGCACTGTGCCGACCGTGAACGCGTTGGTCGTCATGATGCTGTTCGCGGCGAAGATCGCGGCGCCGCGACCCGAGACCACACTCGGGGTCAGGAGCACCTTGGACTGGACCGTGCGCGCCTTGCCGTCATCGTCCCGCGCCGTCGCGGTCACGACCGCCGACACCGCGGTTCCGCCCGTCACTGCGCCCGAGGCGCACGTGAGCTTCTTGCCGTCCTTGTCGTAGTAGTCGACCGTCGCGCTGCCCACGACGCGCGACGGAGCCGCCCCGGCGGTCGTCGTGCCGGTCGTCGGGTACCGGCACGGCGTCGCCGTCTCGAGCTGGAGGTACACCGAGTCGACGAGCCCCTCCGCCGCGTGCACGTCCGTCGTGCGGGCGCGGTCGGCGCCCGACGCGCGCGACGCGACGACCACGTTCGCTACGACGACGACCGCGAGCATCGCCCCGATGATCGCGACCGCGACCGCCGCGACGAGCACGCTGCCACGCTCACCACCGGCGGTGGCGAGGCGACGACGAATCGCTGCGTACATGTGTAACGACCTCCAGGTCAGGGAGCAGGTCAGGGCGCGGGGACGGGGCTGCAGGTGTCGGACGGGTAGCCGAAGATCGTGTTGCGGCCCGTCAGCGTGGACGTGACGGTGGCGGGCTTCGACCCCGCGCTCTGGTCGGGGTCCTTGACGCGCAACGTCACGCGGATCGTCTGCGCGCTCGACGACGACTCGGCCTGCGTGTCCTCGACGAAGAACGGCGGCCAGGTCGTGGGATCGTCGGCGTCGAACGCAGCGTCGGGGCGCACGATGTCGCGTGCGACCACGCGCCATCCTTCGACGCCGCCGGTTGCCTGCCAGCTCGGCTTCCATGACCGGTACTCGAGGCGCCCGAACTGGCTGCCCGACGGGTAGACGACGCGCCACTGCACGCACTGGTACACGCCGTCGGTCTGTGTGTAGACCCGCAGCGAGTAGTACCGGTCGGCACCCGACTCGCTGCTCGACTCGAGCTCGGGGTCCGAGATCACATTGCCTGAGCGGACCTGACGGTCGATCTGCATGAGCCCGATCCGGACCTGGTCCGCGGCCTCGGTGCGCGCGAGGTTGTCCTTCGTCTGCTGGGACATCTGGAGCATGATCCCGAAGACGATCGTCATGAGGCCGATGAAGATGGACATCACGACGATCAGCTCGACGAGCGTGTAGCCGCTCTCAGCCGAGTCGCGGCAGTCGCGCACACGGCGCAGGAGGTCAGGCATTCGGCGCCGCCTTGTAGCCTGCGGCGGCGTTCGCGCCCCCGAGCGTCGACGCGACGACGAACGAGTGGACTCCGTCGGGACCCTCGATGCGGTACTGCACGGAGAGCGTCACGAGCCCGGTCTCCGTCGAGAGCGAACAGCCGTTCTCGGCGCAGCCGACTGCCTGCGACGTCACGAGCGTGGCGCTCGGCGTCACCAGCACACGGCCCGTCGCAGTCACTGAGTAGCCACTCCCGGACCACGAGACGGTGCCCGTCGAGACCGAGCTCGATGTAGCCGCACCGAGTGCGATGCTCGAGTACGCCGACCCGTTCCAATACTTGATCGTGCCCGACCGCGTCGTCACGGGCGCGCTCGTCGGCTGGGACGCGCCCCGCTCGACGCGAGTCCCGTCGGCGTATCCGGTCACCGTGACCAGGCCGCTGCTCGCGGCACCACCGGTCCACGACCCGCCGCCCAGCGACACCGCCCCCAACGTCCTGGAGACACCGGCCGCCACGCAGCCGGCCCCGCTCAGCGCGGTGCACCCGAGCGCGCTCGCTCCCGGCGTCTTCGTGAACCGGGCGCCGAAGGTCGTCGTCGTGCCCGCCGAGGCCACCGACGCGGCGGCGAAGGTCGAACCCGCCACCTGCAGCCGCACCGAGGTGGGCGTCGTCGTCGTCGACGTCGCGGACGAACACGCCTCACCCGCGGCGATCCCAGTCGCGCACGATGCGGTCGTCGACGCCGTCAAGGTGGACTTGTCACCCGTGCCGGGAGCCAGCTGCATCGTCAGGTCACCCGCACCGATCGTGAGCGTCGACGCGACGCCCGTCGTGGTCGACACCCCCGCATCCGCTGGTGCCGCCCCGACAGAGCCGACGTCGTTCGACGCCTCGAGCGACGAAGCCGTCCCTCCCGTGGTCGCCGACGACGCGGGGTCCGACGCAGCCGTGAGCGCTCCGCTCGCGTGCAGTGCGGTCGTCTCGACAGTCGTCGACTGCTGGCCCGTGACGCCCACCCCGGACTGGCCGACCCGCAGTGACGCGACCGTCGCCGTCGACCCCGGGAGGATCGGCGTCGTGCCGTCGACGACCGGGTCGCCCTCCAGGCCCCCAGCCGCAGCCGTCACGGTGAGCTCGGGGCCGTTCGCCCCCGCGCTCGCCGAGAACAGCGCCTGGCAGGCGCCGAGATAGGGCTGGTTGTCGGGGTCGCCGCACCCGCCCTGCGGCGCGTAGGCCGCGGACCTGAGGACGACGAACTTCTCCTTCGCGCTCTGGTTCGAGCGCCAGGTCGTGATGACGGTCAGGGTGAGGGCCGACGTCTCAGCAGTCGCGCGTGAGACGTACGAGCGCGACGCGAAGACGACTCCAGGCGCCTCCGGGTTCTCGCTCCGCGTGAGGTTCGATCCGCCAGCACCCGAGAGCGGAGCCCGGTTCGACGCCTGGTCCGAGCTGACGACCAGCGCCTCGTCCAGGGCGTCGCCGACCACCGGGCGCAACCTCGTTCCGGCGACGTTCGGGTCTCCGCCCGCAGCCGCCGCGAAGCCGGTGTGCAGGCCCTTGTTGAGCGTGTTCCACGGAAGCGCACGCAGCTCCTCCATGACCTGGTTCGCCACGGCTGTCCCGAGCGTGCGCTGCTTGGTCTGCGCGGTGGAGACGAGCGCCGAGGTCTGCACGGCAGCAAGCCCCAGGAGGACGCCGCCGATGATGATCATCGCGACGAGGAGCTCCATGAGCGTGAAGCCGGAGTCGTCGCCCGCGTGGCGCTCGTCGAACCGCAAGCGTCCTCCTCGAGACGGCATGGACACGCTCCCACGGGCACTCACCCGGAAGCTTCGTGTGTCCTATCGGCGCAGATCAGGAGCACCTTGAGCGACGATGCGCCCGCGCATTCGCCCGTCTCATCCAGAGAGACGGGCGAATGCGACGGCAGCCGACGAAACTCCCGTCACGACCGGATCTCGGCCGGCGTGTTCACCTCTCCGGAGTACCGCAGGGTGTACTTCGCGTTCGCCCACTTGGGGAAGTACGGCGGGGTCGTGAACTGCAGCCGGGTGTCGTACTGGTAGAGCTTCGTGAAGCCGTTCTGCACCCCGCTCACGGTCTGCCCGACGATGCCGCGCCAGCGCTGCGCGATTGAGCCCTTGACGTAGAGCGTCCCCTTGTCCCCGCCGACGTTGTACTTCTGGACGAGGAACGAGTGCAGGAGCGTCTGGATCGAACCGGCGATCTGGATGCCGCTCGCCGGGTAGTTCGACGACGCGCCCGGCTCCTTGTAGCGACGCGGCCAGCCGCTGACCTCACCCACGCTCTCGAGCGTGCCCTTCCACTCGTACTGGTTCGTGTAGTAGGTCTGGCACGTCCCGTTCGTCTTGTACTTCTGGCACTTCTGCTGGGCCTTCATGGTGCCAAGCCGAGGGTGGAAGACCTCGACCGAGTTGGTCGCGACGAGGCCGAGCAGGTCGGTGCCGGTCACGGTGCCCCCGGCGAGCACGAGGTCGCCCGTCACGATGATCGACTGAGCAGACGCGAGCGTGACACGACCGCTGAGCACGCCCTCGGCATAGAGGTTGCCCTCGCCGCAGCGCTTGGTCTCCTCGGTCATGTTCTCGTCGGCCGTGTAGGTCGACGACGCCGACGTCGGCTCGGCGCCCGTGAACGTCCCGACCGGGAGCGTCTGACCGGTCGGGCCGCCGAGCTCACCGCCGTAGCACTGCCGGTTCGCCGTCCCTGACGCGTCGGCGTACACCACCATGTCGTCCGGGACCGGGACGGTTGCGCCCACCGCCGAGTCGAGCGCGGCGAGCGTGCCGCAGTTCGGGGTCGCGCCGTCGGGGATGCCGGTCGCGAGCGGTGCCCGGTTGCCGTTGACCGACTTCTTGTTCCAGACCGTCATCGTGCCGTTGGCGTGGAAGACGACGCGCGTCGAACCGAAGTAGTGGCAGCCCGGCGTGCTGGCGAACGCCGCCGAGTTGTCGGGCAGGTACAGCGGGTCGTGGTACTTCGGCTGGATGCCGTTGAAGTTCGCGACGCTGCCCGAGCGCAGGCACTTCGACTCCCACGTCGACGACGACGCCGTCGCGGTCGCGCACTTCGGGTCCGCCGTCCAGACCTGCTTGAGGAACGAGGGCTTCTTCCCGGACTGCGCGGTGCCGAGGATCGTGTCGTTCGTGAACACCTCGCCGTCGAGCTCGTCGCCGCCGATGAACGTGATCTCGACGCAACCCTTGCCGGATCGACTCGGGTTCGAGTACCAGTACGACGCCGACGAGGCACCGCGGGACCCGCACGCCACGACGCTCGTGCCACCGTCGCCGTAGGCCTGCACATTGGCCGGGTCGGCCGACTCGAGGTCGGTGTAGTAGACGTAGTCCGTCGAACCGCCCTTGCCGACCGTCGTGTCGATCGTGCGGTAGGTCCCGTTCACGCGACCCGTCACGGTCAGCCGGTAGATACCCTGCGCGCGTTGGCTGCCGTCCACGGCGTAGTGGAAGTGCGCTGCCTTGTCCCCCGTCGCGCCGGGCTCGACCGGCAACCAGCCCGCGGTCGTCGACGTCGTCCAACCGCACGCGTTGCTGCCCGAGGCCATCGGTCCGCGCCACGCGTCGTTCGAGCAGTCGGGCGTGTATCCGTACGCGTCCATGCGGTTGATCCGGCTGATGAAGTCCTCGACGCCGGACTGCGCGGCCGCCATCGCGGCCGAGTAGTCCTGGTCGTACCGGGCGAACCGCTGGCTGCTCACGGTGTAGGCCAGTCCGGTCATCGCGAGCATGCCGAGGATCAGCATGCTCCCCACGACCACGACGAGCACCGACCCCTCGTCGTCGGCCCCCCGCCGACGCAGGCTCCACACCGCCCGACGCCGACCCGATGCCGTACGCACGTGCCTCATTCGTCCTCCCCCGGCCGGAGCACGGCCTGCGAGTTCGGGAGCATGATCCGCTGGATGTAGGTGGTCGGACCGGTCGAGTTCCGGTCCGACGAGCGCACGCTCAGAGTCAGCTCGATCGAGAGCACCTGGTCGATCTGCGCCGACGAGAGCCCCGAACCGGTCGCCGGCTCCATTGCCGCACCCGTGTTGTCGAAGTACACGAACGGCTCGACCCCACCGTCGGTACGGACGCCCTCGACGAGCGTGCGCGTCTCGAGCCGCGCCCTGCACGACGCGCTCGCGCCGGATGCGAGCGCGTCGCAGTAGCTGTAGCCGTTGCTGCCCGGCGTCGACGAGTCCGGCCGCTGGACACGCTCGACGAGCCGCGCCTCGCCCGGGGCAGTGGTCTCGAGCGCGTAGGTGACCTGGCGCGGACCGACGAGATTCCGCGCGTTGTCGACGTTCGCGTAGAACTTCATGGACGTCGCCGACGCGCTCACGAACGCGTCGATCTCCGAGCACGTCGACGTCACGCAGTTGATGAGCTGGCTCGGCTTGACCGCCGTACGCACGAGCTTCGCGAACCGCTCGGCGGCCTCGCGCGTCTCGTCGACCTGGTCCTGCCGCGCGACGCTCTGCGCGTTCACGCGGTAGTAGCCCACGGCGATCGTCGTCACCGCGGCCATGAGGATCGAGAAGATCGTCATGCCGACCAGAAGCTCGGCGAGCGTCGTCCCGCGCTCTCGAGCCTGCTCGTCAGCCGCACCCACCAGCCGTCTGCGGAGCTCGCGCATCAGGGCACCACCACGTCGATCGTCGGGACGCCCGGACCACCCGGCGTCACGGTCGCGTAGCCGTCGGCGGGCGGTGTCGTACCGAAGTACGCGCCGTACTGCGTGGGCCACAGCCCCGTGAGCTCGACCGTGGCCGCATCGGCGACCAGCAGCGTCGAGCCGGACGAACCCGCATACTCGGACGCGACGAGCGTGTACGGCTGACCTGCGACCGCGGAGTCGGCAACCAGGTGGCCCGCGGAGTCCACGAACCGGATCCGGAGCGTCGTCGCCGTGTCGTACGCGAAGGTCGTGTTGTTGTTGAGCTTGCCGCGCTCGACCAGGCCCGCCGACTTCACCGGCTCTGCGACGCCGGACACGTCGACGTAGCCCGCGCTCACGAGTCGGACCGTGTACGGCGTGCCCGAGGCGGCCGGGTTGACCTGGACGACGGCGCACCCGGACGCGTCGGTCGTCCCGGTCTTCGACTCGGTGGCCGAGGACACCACCACCGAGCGGCCGGGGTTGGCCAGGCCCTTGGAGTTCGTCACCTTCACCGCGACGTAGCCGTGCGCGCCGGCGACCTTGTCGTCCTTCTTGGGTGCGAGCACCGCCTCCGACACCACCGGGGTGACCGAACCCATGCCGGCCCACGTGACCTCGACCTCGACCCGGAGCGTCGGATAGTTGACGAGCGCACCACCCTCGCACGGCGAGGAGCCCGACCCGACGAGGTTCCACGCGCTCGAACGCCGCACCGTGTACGCCGTGCCGTCGACCGTGAGCGGCTGACCCTGCACCTGGCCCGTGAGCTGGTGCGGGTTGGCGACCGTGCCCTGGTCGGCGACGCCCGCGGGAGCGTTCTTGTCGCGCGTGAACTCCTCGCGCACGATGTCGAGCTCACGCGCAGCGAGGTTCGCCGCCGCGACACGCGAGCGGTTCGAGACGCTCATCGCCTGCGTCTGCAGCACGAGCCCGACGACGACCATCGTCATCACGCCGAGCACCATCATCGCGACGACGAGCTCGACCATGGAGAAACCGGCGTCGGCCTCGGCCGCGCGTGCGCGGCCCGATGCGCGCGTGCGACCGCGCAGCGCACGAGTCTTCATCGAGATTGAGCCCTTCGGTGTGCCGCCACAACGGCGGACGTAGGCACATCATGCCAGCGTGGGAATCGCGTGGGAACAGGTGGGAAGAATGAAATCTCTGCCTTTTTCCGGCATTCCGGTCGCAACGTGCAATTCGGGTACCGATGGCCAAGAAGAAGGGCGAGAGCCGATGCCCTCGCCCTTCCTCCTCAGGCTTGCGCGATCAGGCGCAGGTGCCCTCCTCGAGGCCACCCTCGGCGGAGTACTGGAAGCCCGTCTTCGCCTTGTCGCCCTTGTCGTTGGTGACGTAGACGCACCAGTCCTGGTCGTCGTCGACCTTCGTGACGTGGAGCACGACGTTCTTCGACGAGTTGCCGATCGACTCGCCGCTCATCGTGTACTTGTTGTTCGTCGTGTCCTGGGCGATCGGCGCAGCCGTCTTGCCGTCCCAGTCGACGAAGTAGGTGGCGATCTCCTTGCCGACGGTGGAGACGTCCGCCTTCGCCGCCGAGTCCTCGGCCTTCTTGCGCTGGTTGAGGAACACCGGGATCGCGATCGCCGCGAGGATGCCGATGATGATCATGACGACGAGGAGCTCGATCAGGGTGAAGCCCTGGTCCTTCTCCTCCATGGACTTGCGAACGCGAGCGATCATGCTGAGCTCCTGAAGTTCGAGATCGAATGCTGGGAATGTCCAACTCAGTCCGGCGCCGGGGCGCCGGTTCAGTCGTGCACCCGCATCATCGGCGGCAACCGGGAGCAACTTGAGCCGAAGTTCCCGCCGCTGCGAGGTTCACCCGAACGGCGCACCAGACGTGAAACCACCGTCTACGCGACGGACGGGTACGACCCGGCGAAATCGCCGTGCCGTACCCGTCCGGACCGCCAGGTGGCGCTACTGGATGAGGTTGAAGATGCCGAAGATCGGCATGTACATCGCGATGACCATCGAGCCGATGATCGCTCCGATCACGACGATCATGATGGGCTCGATGAGGCTCGTGAGCTGTTCGGTGGTCGCCTCGACCTCGTCGTCGTAGAAGTCCGCAACCTTGCCGAGCATGGTGTCGAGCGCTCCGGTGTCCTCACCGACCGCCATCATCTGCACCACCATGGGCGGGAAGACCGTGTGGTGCGCGAGGGGGCCGGCGAGAGACTCGCCGCGCCGCACCGATTCCTGCACGTCCTTGGCCGCCCACTCGATGACCATGTTGCCGCTCGTCTCGCCGACGACCTCGAGTGCCTGCAGCAGCGGGACGCCCGAGTGGATCATCGTCCCGAAGTTGCGCGTGAAGCGCGCGACCGCGATCTTGCGGAAGAGGTTGCCGAACACCGGCAGCTTGAGCTTGACCGGGTCGAGGCGCTCACGCACGCCCTTGTCGTTCTTGTGCCGCGACCACCACGCCACGAACACGACCAGTGCGACGACCAGCGGGACGATCGTGATCTTCATGAGCTGCGAGAGCTGCATGAGGATGCGGGTCGGCAGCGGCAGCGTGCCGCCGAGGGTCGTGAACATGCCCGCGAACACGGGCACGATGAACAGCAGCATGCCGATGGTCGCGAGGATTGCGACCACGAACACGACGACCGGGTAGGTCATCGCCGACTTGATCTTGTTCCGCAGCTTGACCTCGGACTCGAAGTTGTCCGCGACCGAGACGAGCGCCTGGTCGAGGAAGCCGCCGACCTCACCCGCCTTGACCATGTTGATCATGAGCGGCGGGAAGATGTGCTCGTGCTTCGCGAGCGCGACAGACAGCGCCGTGCCGACCTCGACGTCGTTGCGCACCTGCCCGACGATCCGTGCGAGCACCTTGCTCTCGGTCTGCTCGGCGAGGATCGACAGCGCGCGCAGCAGCGACAGGCCCGAGTCGATCATCGTCGCCATCTGCCGCGACATGACCGCGAGGTCCTTGAGCGATACCCGGTCGCCACCGATGCTGAGCTCGCGGTTGAGGCCCGTCGCGCTGACCTCGCTGATGGACACGGCAGCGAGGCCCATGTCACGCAGGCGGTTCGCTACCGCAGCCTGATTGGGTGCCTCGACGCGGCCCTTGACGAGCTTGCCGCTCTTGTCACGGACCGCATACTCGAACGTCTTCGCGTCGGCGGACATCACATCACCTGACCGGAGTTGTAGGGCGCGCCGGGCATGGGCGTCCCGGACAGCACCGGGTCGGCCAGGTTCGCGCTGCCCTGGGTGGCACCCGAGAACCGACCTGTGAGTCGGTTGTAGTCCTCGGCGTGGTGGCACTTCTCGAGCCCGACCTCGTAGGAGATCTTGCCCTCCTTGACCAGGTCGGCCAGGTGCTGGTCCATCGTGTGCATGCCCTGCTTCGCGCCCGCCTGCATCGATGAGTAGATCTGGTGCGTCTTGCCCTCGCGGATGAGGTTGCGGATCGCCGGGGTCGCCACGAGTACCTCGGTCGCGACCGCGCGACCGGGCGAGTCGGCACGCTTGCACAGCGTCTGACACACGACGCCCTGGATGGCGCCGGCGAGCTGCGTGCGCACCTGCTCCTGCTGGTGGGCCGGGAACACGTCGATCACACGGTCGATCGTCTGCGCGGCGTCCTGCGTGTGCAGCGTCGCGAAGACGAGGTGACCGGTCTCGGCCGCGGTCAGCGCGACCGAGATCGTCTCGAGGTCGCGCATCTCGCCGACGAGGATGATGTCGGGGTCCTGGCGCAGCACGTGCTTGAGCGCGTTCGCGAACGACAGCGTGTCGGCGCCGACCTCGCGCTGGTTGACGAGCGACTTCTTGTGTCGGTGGAGGAACTCGATCGGGTCCTCGACCGTCATGATGTGCTCCTCGCGCGTCCGGTTCGCGAGGTCGACGATCGCGGCGAGCGTCGTCGACTTGCCCGAGCCGGTCGGACCGGTGACGAGCACCAGACCGCGCGGCAGCCCCGCGAAGTTCGCGACGACGGCCGGGACGCCGAGCTCCTCGAGCGGCTTGATCTCGTACGGGATCACCCGGAACGCTGCACCGACCGACTCGCGCTGCTGGTAGAGGTTCACGCGGAACCGCGCGAGCCCCCGCACCGCGTGCGAGAAGTCGAGCTCGAGGTTCGCCTCGAACGTCTCGCGTTGCTTCTGCGTGAGGATCGAGTAGAGCATCCGACGCAACGGCTCGGGGCTCTGCGTCGCGAAGCCCTCGAGCGGCTTGAGCGAGCCCGAGATACGCACCATGGGCGGTGCCCCCGACGTGAGGTGCACGTCCGACGCGTTGAGCTCGACCATGCGCGCCAGGATGTCGTCGATCGAGGCGTCGCCCTCCTGGGCCTCCTGCGCCATCCCGATGCGGCCGGCCGCGCTGCGGTCGCGCGTCTTGCGCTCACCGTCGGCGGGGGGCTGCGCGCCCTGCGGCGGTGCGGCGGGAGCTTCCGGCGCTGCCGGGGCCTGCGGCGTGAACGCGGTCGCAGAGCCGGGCGCCGGAGCAGGCGCGAAGGTCGTCGGGCCACCCGGTGAGAAGCTCGTCGCGGCGCCGCCCGGTGCGAACCCGCCCGACGCCGGACCACCCGGCGTGAACGTCGTCGGACCGCCCGGTACGTAGGACGCCGCCGCGGGGCGCGGTGTACCCGCCGGGGGCAGCGCCGATGCGACCGGAGCGTACGTCGGGTGCGCGGGCGAACCGGCCGCGGTGGCGACCTGCTCGCGCGCCGCAGCCACGGACACGGGTGCTGACACCGGCGCCGAGTGCTGTGCCGGGACTGCGGGAGGAGCGGCCGCCGCCGACGGCTGCGGGAGCCCCGTGGACTGCGAGGGCACGGGCGAGAACATCGGCTGCGGCGAGACGGGTGCCGCGCCGGCCTGCGGACCGGCCGGACGGTACGGCGGCAACGGCCGCGCGGGCTCCCCCGCCGCCGGCTGGTAGTGCTCGGTCACGTCTCTCCCCTCCCGGGTGTCGCGCGGCGCGCGACGTCACGTCGGCCTGATGGCCACGGTGCATGCATCGGCCGTCGGTGCACCCGACTTGAGCAGATCGTCACGCGACGACGCGCAGGATCTCCTCGATCGAGGTCTGGCCGAGCGCGACCTTGTGCCAGCCGTCGTTCCGCAGGGTCGTCATGCCCTGCCGCTCGGCGGTCGCGGCGATGTCGGCGGCCGACGAGTGTGCGACCGCCAACCGCTCGATGTCCTCGGTCACCTGCATGACCTCGTGCAGCGCGAGCCGGCCCTTGTAGCCGGTCTTGGAGCACGCGGTGCAGCCCGCGGGACGGAACAGCTCGGGCAGGGGCTCGCCCGGCACCCACGGGAAGCGCGCGGCCTCCATCTCCTGCGGTGTGGGCTGGTACGCCTCCTTGCACTTCGGGCAGAGCCGGCGCGCGAGTCGCTGGGCCACGACGCAGTCGAGCGCCGAGCCGACGAGGAACGGCTCGATGCCCATCTCGGTCAGACGCGTGACGGCCGAAGGAGCGTCGTTGGTGTGCAGGGTCGAGAGCACGAGGTGACCCGTGAGGGCCGCCTCGATCGCGATCTGCGCGGTCTCGTGGTCACGGATCTCACCGAGGAGCACGACGTCCGGGTCCGAACGCAGGATCGAGCGCAGCGCCGCAGCGAACGTCAGGCCCGCCTTCGGGTTGACCTGCACCTGGTTGATGCCCGCGAGCCGGTACTCGACCGGGTCCTCGACGGTGATGACGTTGATGTCGGGCTTCGAGACCGCGTTGAGCGTCGCGTACAGCGTCGTCGACTTGCCGGAACCCGTCGGACCCGTGACGAGGATCATGCCGTACGGCTTGGTGTACGACTCCTTGTACGTCTCGTAGTTGTGGTCCAGGAACGACAGGTCGCGCAGGTCGAGGCTCGCGGTGGAGTTGTCGAGGATACGCATGACGATCTTCTCGCCCCACACCGTCGGCAGCGTCGCCACGCGCAGGTCGATCTTGCGCCCGTTGTGCACCACCGACATGCGCCCGTCCTGCGGCTTGCGCTTCTCGGCGATGTCGATGTCGCTCATGATCTTGACGCGGGAGATCACGCCGCCGGTGATGTTCTTCGGTGAGCGCTGCGTCTCGTGCAGCACGCCGTCGATGCGGTACCGCACCCGCAGGTCGTGCTCGGTCGGCTCGATGTGGATGTCCGACGCGCGGTCGGTGATCGCCTGCGTCACGAGCAGGTTGACGTACCGCACGATGGGCGCGTCGTCGTCGACGAAGTCACCCATCTTCGACAGGTCGGCCTCGGGCTCGACCTGGGCGTCCTCGAACGCCGAGGAGAGGTTCTCCATCTCGCCGTCGGCGCGCACGAACCGGTCGATCGCACGGACCACGTTGTCGTACGTCGCGATGACGGGGGTGACCTGCATGCCGGACACGGTCCGGACGTCGTCGACCGCCATGACATTGCCGGGGTCGGCGGTCGCCAGGATGAGCACACCGTTCTCGATCGCGATCGGCAGGACCGTGTAGCGACGGCACAGCGCACCCGGGACCATCGCGACCGCTGCCCGGTCGACGGGAGCCTCGTCGA
>Ga0222423_1000759_pt1 | contig 18326 bp, 13 predicted proteins | sample 3A0metagenome_FD_182472 | JGI IMG/M metagenome (GOLD analysis project Ga0222423, IMG submission 182472) | Enriched microbial communities from leaf-cutter ant dump, University of Wisconsin, Madison, United States - 3A0 (version 2) | ecosystem: Environmental > Terrestrial > Nest > Insects nest >...
GCGGGACGAAGCTGCGGGGCCGACCACGCCACGGACTTACCGCGACCCGAATCGCCCTGCTGTTCCAACTCGTCGCGAAGGGCAGTGCTCAGCAAACTGAGCGCCACACACGTGAGCGCGATGACCAAACTGGGCCACATCATCAGGCCGGACGTGCGGGAGATGTTGGCAAAACCGTCGCTCAACATGCCACCCCACGTGGGGCGAGACGGATCGCCCACACCCAGGAAGTCCAAGCTGGCCTGGACCGCGATCGCAACCGCGAACAGGGATGACGTGAGCAAGATCGTCGGTGCGCGCACCGCCGTGAGCACGTGGCGGCCAATAATGCGAGGCTGGCTCAAGCCCGACACCACAGCGGCGTCAATGTAGAGCTCCGCGCGGACCTCGCGCACCGCGCCATACACAATGCGGTGATAGGACGGCGCAAGGATCACACCAAAGATCGCCATGATCCACCAGATCGAGGGACCAACTACCGAGCGCACGGCCAACAGCACCACAATCGCGGGCAGCGAGAGCGTGGTGGAAGCCAACCAGTTAGACACCTGGTCAAACCAGCCACCCCGGTACCCGGCAATCAAACCGCTGGTCACGCCGATAATCGCGGCAACAACAACGGCAATCAGCGCACCCAACAGGCTCGTGCCCGTCGCGGCAATCAATCGGGACAAAACGTCGCGGCCGGCGCTGTCACCGCCTAGGAGGTGGTCCGAGCTTGGCGGAGCCAGGACCGCCTCCAGCGACACCTGATCCGGCGCATGCGGTGCAAGGAACGGCCCCACCACAGCAACAAGGAACAGGAGAACAAGGTAAACCAGAGAAACCGCACCCAGCGGATTACGAAGCAGGCGGCCCGCCAGCGGGCGCCGCGCAGAAGTAGCTGAGCTCATGACAACCGAACCTTAGGGTTGAGCCAACCTTGAACCAGGTCAATAACAAGGTTGATGGCAAGAACAAGAAGAGACGTCAAAACGATGACACCCATGACAAGGGGAATATCGCCCTGCACTGTGGCAGAAACGGCGGTCTGGCCCACGCCAGGCAGGGAGAACACCTGCTCAACCACAACAGCGCCGCCAAGCATCACAATGAACTGAATACCCAACACGCTCAGGGCCGGGCCAGCCGCATTACGCAGCACGTGCACATACATCACTCGGTTGTAGGGCAGACCGCGCGCACGCAAGGTGCGCACGTAGTCGAGGCGCAGGGCGTCGATCATCGAGCCGCGCACCTGCTGCGCCACACCAGCAATAGCACCGATGGCCAGCGCAATAACCGGCAGAGTGATCGTGGACAGCCAGCCGTTCAGCGAATCGCCCGCTGAAATATAGCCGGTGGCGGGGAACCACCGAAGCCCAAGCGCAAACAGCAGCACGAGGACCAGTGCTACCAAGAAACCAGGAATGGAGGACATGAGGAGGGACAGAACCTGAATGGTCCGGTCCACCCAACCACGCCGGCTCGCCGCCACGATCCCGAGCACAATACCCACAACCGCGGTCAGCACCACAGCGCCGATAGTTAAGGACAGGGTCACGGGCAAACGGGACGCAAGCGCGTCTGTCACAGGCTGACCAGACGACCACGAGCGGCCAAGATCTCCGGTCACAGCGCCATGCGCCCAATCAAAGAACTGAGTGGTCAGTGGACGGTTCAGCCCAAGTTCCTGGGCTTTGCGCTCCACAATGGCCGGATCTGCCATGCCACCCACAAGGCGGCGCGCAATGTCATGCGCACCCAGGTGTAAAAGCAAGAAACCGAACACACTAATCGTGATCACGGTGAGGATGCCGGCAATAAGGCGGCGAAGAATGAAACTAAGCATGGTGACCCTGATGGGCCAAGATCACGCCCCAAAAGTAACCGAGGGGCGTGATCTAGGTCCTTCTGCTTTCCTGTTGAGCCTACTGAGCGGGGCGGATGTTCCAGAGGTAAGGCACTGCGTTATCGGACTGCAACTTGGCCTCGGTCTTATCGTTGGTCAAGAATGCAGAGAATGGACGGTAAACCGGTGCGTACCAGGCTTCATCCACGATGTACTGGTTCAGCTGCTGGGCGGCGGTATTGGCCTTGTCGCCTTCACCGTGGCGCACAACATCTGCGAGCTCAAGCACCTTGGGGTCTGCCAAGTGGAACACGTTCCACACGGACTCCGGAAGCATTGAGAACTGGATGGTTTGCCATGCGGTTGGGTCCACCTGAAGCAGGAAGGAGAATGCCGACCACGAACCGCCAAGTACGCGGCCAAAGAGGTCGTCGCCAGTTGCTTCCCACTCAACGTTGATACCTACTGCGCCGAGCTGTTCCTTATAAATAGCGAACTCGGATTCTGGCACAAAGTTGTTGCTTGGCATCTTGAGGGTGAAGCCGTCTGGGTAGCCAGCCTCGGCAAGAAGTTGCTTGGCCTTTTCTGGGTCATATGGGTAAGCCTGGTCTAGGTTGGGGTCGTATGCAGGAGAGTTCGGCGAGAACACCTGCGTGGTGACCGTTCCCAAACCACCACCGAGGGCCTTCAGCAGACCCTGGCGATCGAGTGCATAGTTGAACGCCTGGCGCACGCGTACATCCTTGAGCGCGGGAGTGAGTTTGCCCTCGCGGTCTGAGAGGAGGAAGCCAACCCAGTTCTGCTCACTGGTCTGAACGAGGTAGCCGGCAGCCTGTGCCTCGGTGCTCTGGGTGGGGGACTGTGCGTTTACGGCGTCAACCTGTCCGCCCTTAACCGCATTCATCAGCGCAGTTGGATCGGCGTAGTAGGTCATGTCGATTTCGCTGTAGTGCTGGTCTTCTGGGTTCCAGTAGTTTGGGTTCTTTTCAAACACCCAGGTGGAACCGACCACAGTCTTGTCTGCATCGAGCAGGTAGGGGCCACTACCAATTGGTGTGGTCTGTGCATCCTTAGAATCAAACATCGCCTGCGCCCCCACAAGGCCGGCGTTCTGGCTCAAGTAGACAGGGAGTGCTGGATCTGGCGCTGCCAGGGTGATGACGAGGGTGTGCTCATCCTTTGCTTCGACATCGGTCACGCCCGCAAGGAATGAGGCATTCTCGCTGGTGCCGTCACGGAACTTGAGTAGGTTGTCCGCAGCAAGCTGCGCTGTAAGGGCGCTGCCATCGCTGAATGTGACGTTGTCACGCAGCGTGAGGGTCAGTGCGGTGCGGTCCTCGTTCCACTCCCACTTTGTGGCCAATCCAGGTGCAATGGTGCCGTCTGGCTCCGTGCGTAGCAGGGTGTCATAGACCGCCTGAAGGTAGGGGGACTGGTTGGCCCAGCTGGCTTCCCACGGCGCAAATGACGCCAACTGGGTGACCACGCCGAGGTGGAGAGTTCCAGAAGCTTCAGGGGTCTCGCTGGAGGTTGAGGTGCTTCCAGAGGTGGAGGGGGTAGGTGTGGATTCGCTCGCGCAGCTGGCAAGAAGTGCTGCTACGAGGCCGCCAACCAGGATCGCGGATACGCGTTTGGTGCTGTGCATCTTTGCACGTCCTTATCGGTTCGGTTTGCATCGAAAGCGTCGGCTGCGGGAGCCAACACTGGAACAGTAACACGAAAATATTAGGAGGCAAAGATTTTCAAAAAAATCCGATCGCTGGTACGGTCTAGGCATGCCACGCAAGACCACACAACGGGGGCCGTACGCAAAGACGCCTCGCACCCGAGAAGCGATCCTCGAATCAGCATTCGAGGTGTTCTCACGCGGCGGGTATCTCAGCAGTTCAATGACCGAAATTGCCAAGGGCGCGGGTATGACCCTGCCCGGAGTGACCAACCATTTCCCCACCAAGGCAGTCCTGCTCGAGGCAGTCCTGCGACAACGAGATATAGACGCAAACGTGCACCTCGAAGGCCGGATTGGTGCGGATATGCTTAAGGGCCTCATTGCGGTTGCGGCCCGTGACGAGAGCGACCGAGAAATCACCCGGCTCTTTGCCATCCTTGCCGCTGAAGCCACCACTGATGACCACCCCGCACACGCATACTTCCGCGAACGCTACGAGCTCATCTTGAACGCCGTGGGTAAGGCGTTTAAGGAAGCTGAGGAACTTGGTCAACTCAAACCCGGAGTTGACGCGGTGGGCGCGGCGCAAGGCTACATCGCGCTCTCGGACGGCGCGCAATTGCAGCGGCTCTACGGAGTGGGCGTGCGCAACCAGCGCGAGCTTGTCAACGGCTACTTGGAAAACCTACTGGTCAAGCCGCTCTTTGACTGATTGCCCGCGCGACGGTGTGCTCATTCGCGCTCTTTGTGCCGCGACTTCCCGTTTTTCATGCTGAGGTCCCGGAAATCTTCCGGGACCTCAGCATGAAAAACGGGAAGTCGCAGTGGGGTGCTGAAGTCTAACCCGGTTCAGCCCACCAGGACCACGTGCAGATTACGCGGACCATGGACACCCTCCACGCGATTGAGCTCGATATCGGAGGTGGCGGACGGCCCAGAGATCCACGTGAGTGGCCGTGCCGGATGCTCGGCCAAGATCTGCACGGCCTCAGGCACAATGTGCACAACCTGATGTGCAAAAACAACGCACACATGCGTGTCCGGTACCAGCGTAATCGCACGACGGCCCTGATCAGGCTCACCATCCAGCACGATAGTTCCGGTATCTGCGCAGGCCACACGAGCGGCCGTGACCACGGCGTCAATCTCATCAAGCTCGTAGGGCGTCAGCACGCTCGGCACCCCATCCGTGACAACCCTCGTGGACTCAGACACCTGCGCGAGCCACCCATCCGGCAAACTGGGCGGGCGGACGAGACTGGTGGCGCCGCTGATAATCTGAGAAATCGCCGCAGCGATTTCCCCTTCCGAAACCCGGTGGACCACCGCGCGATAGTCCTCCAGCCGGTCCACCAGCAAGTCCAGTACCTGCGCCGACCCGGCGGCAAGAGTGCCGGTGTGGCGGTAGTCGCGGGGGACCTCGCCGAACTCGCCGAGCCCCACACCCGACGGCACGCCGTCGAGGGCGCGGGCAATATTGCCTAGAATCGCGGTGCGTGCGTCACTCATGGGTGTCCTCGGGGTTGGTGTTGTTGACTGGGGCCGCGTTGGGCTGGGCAGCGGTGGGCTGGGCAGCGGTGGGATCAGTTGCGTTGGACGAGGCGTCAGTACCAGCGGGACCTGCCGCGTCGGAAGCAGCAGAACCAGCACTCCCATCGGGGTGCGTGCGCTTCCACCACTGCCTAAACGTCTCGGTAGGGGCGGACGGCAGGTCGCGGGACTTGGTCCACTCCTTGATAACCGGCGCGGGAATATTCTGCACATACCCCTTCTTGCCGGCCAGCACGCGCAGCGCACCCGTGCCCTTCTCCGCGAGCGCAAACCGCTTGGAATCAGACATCACAAACGCCGCGGCTGACATCGCTGCACCCCAGCCCGTTGGTCGATGCGCGTCTTTGTCCTGGTCCACGGCTCGAGCGCGCAGGTGCACGAGCAGGGTGGGAATGTCGATCTTTACCGGGCACACCTCGTAGCACGCGCCGCACAGGGACGACGCGTACGGCAGCGAATTGTTTGGGTCGCTGTGGCCGGTGGTGCCGGTTAGTTGCGGGGTCAGGATCGCGCCGATCGGCCCCGGATACACCGAGCCGTAGGCGTGCCCGCCCACGCGCTCGTACACGGGGCACACGTTCAGGCACGCGGAGCAGCGAATGCATTTGAGTGCGGCGCGCCCCACATCGTCCGCGAGCGCCTTGGACCGCCCATTGTCCAGCAGCACCACGTGCACGTTTTGTGGGCCGTCACCCTCGGTGACGCCGGTCCACATGGAGGTGTAGGGGTTCATGCGCTCGCCGGTGGAGGACCGCGGCAGCAGCTGCATGAACACTTCGAGGTCCTCAAATGTGGGCACGATCTTCTCGATCCCCATGACCGTAATCAGCGTCTCCGGCAGCGTCAGGCACATGCGCCCGTTGCCTTCGGATTCCACCACAGTTAGCGCGCCCGTGGCTGCCACGCCAAAGTTGGCTCCTGAGACGGCGACTTTTGCGCGCAGGAATTTCTTGCGCAGGTGCTCGCGCGCGGCCATGGCGAGTTCGCGCGGGGCGTCTGTCATTCCGTCCGGTGTGGACTCCATTTTCCGCTCGAAGATCTCTTTGATTTCGGTGCGGTTGCGGTGGATGGCGGGCACCAGAATGTGCGAGGGAAGATCATCGCCGAGTTGCACAATTAGTTCGGCGAGGTCCGTCTCAAACGCCGCGATGCCCTGCGCCTCCAGGTACTCGTTGAGTCCGATTTCTTGGGTGGCCATGGATTTGACTTTGACCACCTCGGTGGTCCCGGTCTGTTTAATGAGATTTGCGACGATACGGTTGGCTTCCTGCGCATCTCGCGCCCAGTGGACGGTTCCGCCGCGCTTGGTGAAGTTGCGTTCGAACTCCTCTAGGAGGGACGGCAGCGTTGCCATGACGTTGACTTTGATTTGGCTTCCGGCGTCCCGCAGGTTTTCCCAGTCGGGTGCTTCTGAGACCACTTGCGCGCGTTTTGCGCGGATGGTGGAAGTGGCGTAGCCGAGGTTGCGGCGCAGCTGTTCGTTCTTGAGGGCTTCGCGTGCTGCGGTGGGGAAGTCGGCGCCCCAGCGTAGTGGTGAATCGGGGTTTTGGAGGTTTTCGCTGAGCGTGGTGGCGTGGCCTGGCTCGCTGGCGTAACCGGTGGTGGTTGCTGGGTTTTTGGGCGCGGCTGCGGTCTTGGCTGTGGGGAGGCCTAGGAAAGTTTTCATTGGGTGGCCACCTGTAACGTTTCATTGTGGCGTAGCGCAGGGGGTGGGGTTGCTGGTTCCTCGCGGGTGGAGGCCAGGATTTCTGCGAGGTGCATGGTTGTGGTGGCCGAGGCCTTGCGGTTGAGTCCGCCGCCAATGTGCATGAGGCAGGAGTAGTCGCCCGCGCAGGCTACGTCTGCGTTGGTGGATTCGATGTTGGCAACCTTGTCAGCGAGCATCGCGCTGGAGGTGTCTGAATTCTTCACGGCAAAGGTTCCGCCGAACCCGCAGCACTGATCCGCGCCTGGGAGTTCAACGAGGTTGATGCCTTCGACTTCGCGTAGGAGTTGGTAAGGGCGATCGCCCACGCCGAGCATGCGCATGGAGTGGCACGTGGGGTGGTAGGTGACCGAGTGCGGGAAGTACGCACCCACGTTAGTAACACCGAGGACATCTACGAGGAGTTCACTGAGTTCGTAGGTGCGTGCGGCAACTGCGTCCGCTGTTTTGCCCAGTGCGGTCAGGCCCGCGCGGTTACACACCATGGCCTGCTGATGCTTAATCGATCCGGCGCAGGACCCAGAAGGAATCACAATGGCGTCCCACTCGTCATCGAGTACAGGGGCAAACGTTTCCACGTGGTTCTTGATCACCGGGACGGCCTTGTCGAGGTATCCGGTGTTCACGTGCATCTGCCCGCAGCAGGTTTGGTTGGCCGGGAAGTGGACCTCGTGGCCAAGGCGTTCAAGAATCTTGACCGTTGCGATAGGCGCCTGCGGAAAGAGCGCATCTGCAATGCAGGTCGCGGCGAGTGCTATTCGCATGTGCATCCTTGCGTTGTGTGGAAAGCGGGGAGCGAGGCTGGGAGCCAGCCATGTCGTCGAAAATAAGGCAGCGCGCGGCGGCGCGGGACGCCAAGACGTTTTGTCACCATAACATCTGTGGTCAGACCACAGCAATTGGAGGCCGCGCAGGTGGAACGAACCGGGTGGGCTGGCGGCTGAGGCGGGGCTGGAACCCGGCCAACTCGTCGAAAATCAGCAGCACGCGGCGGCGCGGATGCGTGACCAAATCGTGACCACGCGACTTTTTGAAACCGATAGACAGAACGCCAGTTTGTGCCCTAGCATCATTACCACGTGACAATATCACGTGGTAATGAAGTGAATCCGCCGTTATGCAGGCCACGGGTTCACACGACAAAGGAGTCACAAATGACGCTTGCAAAGCGCATGCGTGTGGGAACAGTAGCAATGGTTGCTACGCTCTCACTGCTGTTTGCCGGTTGCTCAGACGGAGGGGGATCGGACGCACCCAAGGAGTCGCAGGGAAGCACTTCCACAGCAAGCCAGAAGGCACAAACCCTTCGGCTGTACACCACAATCGCTCCCTCAAACTTCACCATCGGCAACTGGAATGGCGGAGACGCCACCCTCTTCTTGTCCGTATACGACACACTGTTCCACCGCGAAGTTGACGGCAGTATCGCGCCAGGAATCGCAGAAAAGTGGGAGTACAACGAGGACCTGACGGAACTCACCATGCACATTCGCAGCGGCCTCAAGTTCACCGATGGTGAAGTGCTTGACGCGCAGGCAGTTGTGGACTCCCTTAACGCAAGCATTGCGAAGCCAGGCGCCGCCGCCTACCGCGAAGAAGTTGCGGAAGTGAAGAAAACCGATGATTCAACCGTAGTCATCGTGCTTAAACAACCAACCAGCCTACTCATCCCATACCTCACCGGGTGGAGCGGTGCCATCGGCGCGCCAGACGTGCTGACCTCGGAAGCATCAAAGAGCGAGCCAATTGGCTCTGGGCCATACATTATGGACCTCGACAAGACAGTATCCGGATCTAAGTACATCTTCACTCGTAACCCCGACTACTACGATCTCGAAAGCTACCCGTACAGCGACCTCGAGATTTCTGTCATTGCCGACCCCACTGCAGCAATGAACGCGGTGCAGGCAGGTCAGCTCGACTTCACTACCCTGCGTTCACCAGACCTCGTGGCCCAATTCCCAGAGAGCAAGTTCACCAGCGGAACCGGCAAGGCAAACTCGCTGGCAGCACTGTTTATTGTGGACCGCGAAGGCATGGTTGTTCCGGCGCTCAAGGAAAAGAAAGTCCGCCAAGCCATCAACATGGCCATTGACCGTGCAGCAATTGCTACGGGCTTTGGCGCTGGCTCTATGACACCCACAGATCAAGTATTTTCCCCAGCAATCGGCAGCGCATATGACCCGGCTCTAGAGGACGCCTACTCATATGACGTAGACAAAGCAAAGGCCCTCATGGCTGAAGCCGGCTATGCTGACGGATTCGATGTGACGATGCCAAGCAGCGTTGTGAGCACGGCCTTCGAGCCGATTATCACCCAGGCCCTCGGAGACATCGGCATCAAGGTCACGTGGGAAGCAGTGCCGTTCCAAGACCTCTACACCAAGATCTCCTCGCTGAGCTACGGCATGTACTTCATGATTAACGGCTTTGCTGGTTCCGATGCGCAGGACACGGGCGCCGTACTTTCAGGCGTGTTCAACCCGTTCGGTACCACAACCCCGGAATTAGACACCCTCCTCAAGAATGCAAACCTCGTTGAAGATGGCAGTGGTTTTGGGCCGGTTAACAAGTACCTCGTGGATGAAGCGTGGTTTGCTCCCATCCTTTCCATCGCCTCACCGTATGTGGTCTCGAACTCCGTGACCTACACTCCCCCCGTGGTCGGCAGCCAAACAGTAAAGCCTTGGGCACCTGCTAACTGATTCGACCTGCACCAAGGTGGCATCGGAAGTCTCCTTCCGATGCCACCTCTTTGGAGATTTTCGTGTTCACATTCATTTTGAAGCGGCTTGGCGAGGGTGCAATTCTCATCTTCGTTGTCACTGCAATAACCTTCTTCCTCACCTTTGGCGCAGGCATACCCGTTGCCCACAACATCCTCGGTCCCTCCGCCACCCCAGAACAGATCGCCTCACTTAACGCCGATTTGGGGCTAGATCGTCCCATACTGGAGCAGTATTTCTCTTGGTTGGGTGGCGTATTGCACGGAGATCTTGGCCACTCATACTTCACCAGCGAGGCAATTACCAGCTCGCTTATTCACCGGCTTCCGGTCACTATGTCTGTGGTGCTCGTTTCCTGCATCATCACCGTTATCGTCTCGGTCCTTCTCGGTGTTGCGTCTGCTGCGCGCGGTGGCTGGCTTGACAAGGTGCTGCAGGGGATCGCGACGATCTCCTACATTTTCCCAGCCATCGTGCTTGGTGTTGTGTTGGTGTATGTCTTTGCCGTGACCCTTAAATGGGTGCCGGCCATCGGATTTGTGCCCATAGGTGAGTCCTTTGGGGGCTGGTTTGGTTCGGTCATCCTGCCGGCCATTGTCTTGGCAATTGGTGGGATAGCCTCCCTTGCGGCCCAAGTGCGTGGCACCATGATCGACGAACTGAGCAAGGACTATATTCGTTCCCTGCGTAGCCGCGGTGTGACCGAGCGTTCGATCCTGCTCAAGCACGCACTGCGTAACGCTGCAGGCCCAGCGCTGACCACCTTCTCACTGATGTTTATCGCGATGTTTGGGTCTTCATTGTTTGTGGAGAAGATCTTTGCTCTGCCTGGGTTTGGTTCCTTTGGATATATGGCAACGATCCAGGGTGATCTGCCTGCCATGCTGGGAGTTTCACTGTTCAGCGTTGGCTTGGTTGTCGTCGTCAATCTGGTTGTTGACCTGGCAAACGGTTGGCTCAACCCGAAGGTGAGGGTGTCATGACGGTAAATGAAGTAACTCAGCCGCTAGAGGTTTCCGCCCAGGAGATGAAAAAGCGGGCCGGTGCTATGAAGCGCTTGCTGCGCAACCCGCTTGGGTTGAGCAGCGTCATCATCATGCTGGCACTTGTGCTCCTTGGTTTGCTGGAGCCGGTTCTGAGTAACCATGATCCGCTGTTTGCTTCCCTGCAACACATCAACGCTCCGGCGGGAACTGATGGCTGGCTGCTGGGTGGTGACCAGTTTGGGCGTGATATTTGGGCCCGAGTTCTTACCTCGATTAATGTTTCGCTGATTTCCGCTGTGATCGGTGCGGGTGTTGGGCTTGTGTTTGGTTCCATTTTTGGGCTGATCGCGGGCTATGCGGGAGGGCGAGCAGACGCGGTGCTGTCCTGGATTTTCAACCTGCTTATGACGTTCCCCTCCCTCGTCCTCGTGATGGTGCTCGCCCCGGTTATTGGGAGCACGTATCAGGGCATGATGGCGATCTTTGGTTTGTTCCTCGCGCCGGGTATTTTCCGTCTGGTGCGTAACCTTGTGCAGGGCGTGCGCAACGAACTGTATGTTGATGCGGCACGTGTGGCCGGACTTTCGACGAGGCGCATTCTGTCAAGGCATGTGCTGTATGTGGTGCGTGGCCCGGTCGTGATTTCCACGGTGTTCTTGGCCAGTACCGCGATTGGTGTGCAGTCGGGCCTCGCGTTCCTTGGGTTTGGTTCTACCCAGACCCCGAGCTTTGGTTCGATGACTGGTGACGCGTTTGCCAACATTTACACCGAACCCATGCAGTTTGTGTGGCCCTCACTCTTCCTCGCGTTACTCAGCGGCAGCTTGATTCTCTTTGGAAACGCGTATCGGGACGCACTTGCTGGACCGCAAACTGTGGCTGCGAAAAAGAAGCACCGCCGCGAGGCCCCGCACGAAGCAGTCACGCGCTACGAACCAGACGGCGCAGTGGGCGGCGGTTTGCTTAAACTGCGTAACCTGCGGGTGTCTTACCCACAACCAGACGGCTCCGAAAAGAACGTTGTTGAAGGACTATCACTCGATATTCATCCCGGTGAGATTGTTGGGCTGGTGGGGGAGTCTGGTTCGGGTAAAACCCAAACGGCATTCTCGATCCTGGGGCTGCTGCCTAAGGAAGCACGTGTTGCCGCAGATGAGATGCGTTTGGCTGGCGATTCCTTGATTGGGGTCTCACAAACCCAGATGCGCAAACTGCGTGGCGGGGTGATCTCCTATATCCCGCAAGAACCCATGTCGAACCTGGACCCCTCGTTTACGGTGGGTAGTCAGCTGATGGAGGGCCTGACCAAGGCCATGTCGAAAGCAGAAGCCAAGCAGACGATTTTGGCTCTGCTGGAGCGTGTGGGTATTGCTGACCCTGCCCGCACGTTCAACTCCTACCCGCACCAGATCTCTGGTGGTATGGCTCAGCGCGTCTTGATTGCGGGTGCGGTGGCATCTCGCCCCAAGCTTTTGATAGCGGATGAGCCCACCACGGCGTTGGATGTGACAGTCCAGGCTGAGATCTTGGATCTACTGCGTGAATTGCAGGGCGAACTAGGGATGGGCGTACTACTAGTGACCCACAACTTTGGTGTGGTTGCTGACCTGTGTGACCGGGTCGTAGTGATGCGTAATGGCCACCTAGTCGAAGAAGGTGGTGTGCGTGAGATCTTCCATCACCCGAGCCAGGAATACACCCAGGAACTGATCAACTCGATCCTTGATGAAGACACCGTACGGATGGATCCACCCGTTGTGGTGGCCGCTCAGGCTGGAGGCAAAGAATGACGTTGCTTGAAGTAGATAACCTCCGGCTGAGTTATCCGGCGCGCGGGTTCCGTAAAAAGAGCCCAGAGGTTCTTAAGGGCGTGTCCATCGAGATAGCCCCCGGTGAAACGTTGGGACTTGTGGGGGAATCCGGGTCGGGTAAAACCACGCTGGGGCGCGCCGTGCTCGGACTGGCGGCCCCTACGGGTGGATCGATCCGGTTTGCCGGTCACGACATCACCAATACGCCCACCAAGGAACGCCGCGGGCTTGCCCGTGATATTCAGGTGGTCTTCCAAGACCCATACACCTCGTTAAACCCGGCCCTGCAGATCGCTGACATTCTTGCCGAACCGTTGATCGCACAAGGGGTAGAGGGTAAAGAAGCACGCACGCGTGTGATGGCGTTGCTAGACCGGGTGGGGCTACCCGCGAATTCTGCGGACCGGTATCCGCGAGAGTTTTCTGGTGGTCAACGCCAACGCGTCGCGATTGCGCGCGCATTAGCGCTCAAACCCAAACTGATTGTGTGTGACGAACCGGTGTCCGCATTGGATTTAACTACGCAGGCTAAGGTCATGGACCTGTTCCTAGAACTGCAGCGAGAAACCGGGGTTGCGTACCTGTTCATCACCCACGATCTGGCTGTGGTGCGCCATATTAGTCATCGGGTGGCGGTGATGTATCGCGGGGAGATTGTGGAAACAGGTACGGCAGCGCAGGTGACGAATCATCCACGAGACCCGTACACCCAAGCACTGCTCCTCGCGGCTCCTACCGCCGATCCAGATAAGCAACGCGCACGGCGTGAAGCACGCTGGAAAATGATGCGTGAGGCTGCAAACGCAACCCAAGCGCAAGGTGGGACAGCGGTATCAGCCGGGGTGTCGTCGTAAATCCTATCCACCAGACTGAGATCAAAAGAAAGTGCTGGGTCTCCCCGTCTTTTACGGGGAGACCCAGCACTTTCTTTGGATCTCGGCGCAACGCAACTCGTCGGCGCAACGCAACTGGAGAATGCGAGCGCGAGCTAAATTGTCTCGCCGTCAATCACGCGGAGCATGGCGGGCGATACGGCGGGTAAAGCCTCGCCGGCGCCGAACGACTCCAACAGGCCGGCCGTTGCGTATGCGATGGCTGCCTCAAGGTCATATTCCAACGTGGTAAGCCGAGGGATGGAGACTTGGGAGAGCGGAACGCCGTCCATGCCAATGAGCGCAATGTCAGCAGGTACGTTCAGCCCCAGAGTGTGTGCGGCTGACAGCAGGGTGAGCGCGACGTCGTCGTTGTAGCAGGCCACACCGACTCTATCGGCTTTAAGGCGCTGCAGCGCTGCCACACCTGCGGCAAGATCGATTCCGGTCTCGATAACCTCGATATCGCCGAACCCTGCAGCCAGCGCTTGGTTGCGCACGCCCTGTTCGCGTCCGTCGCCGTAGGGGTCATTACGGGCATCTTTGAGGTGGGCAAACGCTAGGTGCTGGTAGCCGTGCTCGATGAGCATCTTTGCCTGCAGTTCCCCAATGAACTGGTTGTGGTCGATCTCGGCAACACCGGGTGGGTCTATTGCCAACACTCCGTGCTGTTCAAAAAGCTCACGTTCAGCTGCGGAGAAGGGAGCGATGGAGAACACGCCAGCCGGCTTGAGATCGGTTATGAGCTTGCGCAGCGAGGACGTATCGGATGTAGCCATGCGCAAAATCAGGTTGTAGCCGTGTTCTGCGAAGGTGCGGGTCATGCCCTCAAAGATGTCCTGCAGGTTGGTACCGAACGAGGTGAACGGTACGAGGGCAATGACAAAGTCGCTGGTACCGCGGCGAAGTGTGCGCGCAGCAGCGGAGGGTTGGTAGCCGAGTTCCTTGGCGGAATCAAGTACCTTTTGCACTGTTTCGGGGGCAAAGCGGTCCTCATGGCCGTTCAACACCTGACTTACCGTTGCCCGAGACACGCCTGCGTGTTCTGCAACGTCTGCACTCTTTACGGTCATCTTGCTCTCCTTCGCAACACATTCTAGAGGAGTCCGCAATTATCACGAGATAATTGCGGATTGACACGTGACAAAATTCTGTGTTTTCATCAATTATCACGAGTTAATGGAGAATCTTCTCGCTGGACCGTGAGCGGACTGTGGCTGAGCCACATGCAAGACAAAGGAGTCATCCCCCATGACAACACCAGAAGTGTTTGTGGTTACTGATCAAGGCGCCGATCAAACAAGCGCCCCAGCCATCTCAGCCGAGACGATATCCCAAGTGCCCAACGCTCTTTCACCGGCCAGCAGTGGAAACTCTCCAGAAATACCTCGAGCTAAAAAGAGCTGGATTACCTGGCTGGTCATCGGTCTCTTTGGTGCATACATCGCTTTTGTCACGCCCATCGCGATCTCGCTCGCATACCGAGTCGACGACGTGGCAGCCGGTCACGAGGAATATCTGGGCTACGTGGTCAGCATTGGTGCGCTCGCGTCGCTCCTCTTTGGCCCATTCGCCGGCCAACTCAGTGACCGCACCCGCACCCGGTGGGGACGGCGCCGCCCGTGGCTTGTGGCGGGCACAATCGTGGGAAGCATTGGCCTGCTTGTGATTGGCCTAGCACCCAATGTGTTTGTTGTGGGACTGGGCTGGGTCATCTCCCAGTTAGGTTGGAGCCAGGTGCTCAACAACGTCACCACCGTTATGGCGGAGAAACTTCCGGAAGACCAGCGTGGCCGCGTAGCGGGTATGACCGGTGCTATTACCGGAATTGCGCCTGTGTTTGGTGCCGTTATTGGCGGTGCTGTATCCGGCAATCCCGTGCTGCTCATGATGGTTCCCACCATCATCGCAATAGTCCTGCTGACGCCCTTTGTCATCGTTATGGGTGACCCGGATAGCCGCCAGTTCGCTGTGAAAGCCCCGCTCACGGTTAAGACCGCGCTGGCTGGATTCGTATTCAACCCGGTCAAGTATCAGGACTTTGCGTGGAACTGGATTGGCCGAGTCTGTGTGTTCCTGGGTATCACGCTCGCATCAACCTTTACTGCGTACTTTTATGCGGATCGCCTCGATATGGCTGTGGATGACACCGCAGGCGTGGTGGCAACTATCGGCATGGTCAGCATCTTTGCTGTTGCGTTGGGTGCAATTCTCAGTGGCACGCTTTCGGATCGTTTTCACCGCCGCAAGCCGTTCATTCTCATTGCGGGCGTGATTTTTGCGCTGGGCTGCGCGGTCATGATGGTGGCTGACTCGATTCCGCTCCTGATCGTTGGGTCTGTCATTTCTAACGTGGGTGTGGGTGTGTTTGGTGCGGTTGATCAGGCTCTCATGCTCGATGTTCTTCCGGAGAAGGACACTGATGCTGGACGTTTTGTGAATATCTTTGCGTACGCCACCTCGCTCCCGCAGGCGGTAGCTCCTGCGGTTGGCTCGGCCCTCATCCTCATTGGCGCGCATGACGGTGCCAAGAATTACGCGATCCTTTACGTCGTTGCTGGTGTTCTCACCATTGTGGGCGGCCTTTTGATCACCAGAATCAAGGCTGTCCGGTAAGGCTCACGTCCCCTCACTCATCGCCTCATGCAGGACTACTCCACAAGGAACCGATCATGCACTTACCTGTTTCACCCGACGAATCGCCTGTGAACGACCTTTCCCTCAGGGATGCTGCAGCCCTCCTGACCGGCGGTGCGTTCTGGTCTACCGCGCAGGTTGGCACCGTGCCCTCGATTGTTTTGGCGGATGGCCCGCATGGGGTCCGATTGCAAAAACAGGGCACGGATCACCTGGGCTTGCACCACAGCGAACCTGCCACGTGTTTTCCGCTTGCGGTTGCCGTGGGTTCGAGCTGGAATCCGCAGGTTGCCGAGCAGATTGGTGCGGCTTTGGCCCGCGAGTGCCGTGAGCTGGGTGTCAGTGTGCTGTTGGGTCCGGGCGTGAATATCAAGCGTTCTGCGCTGGGTGGGCGCAATTTTGAGTACTACTCGGAGGATCCTCTGCTCACTGGTGTCCTTGCGTCCGCGCATGTCAAGGCGCTGCAGGCGGGTGGGGTGGGTGCTTCGCTGAAGCATTTTGCTGCGAACGATCAGGAAACTGATCGCATGATCATCAGTTCTGATGTGGATGAGCGGACCCTGCGCGAGATCCATTTGGCGCCGTTTGAGCGGGTGGTCACTGAGGCACAACCGGCCACGGTTATGTGCTCGTACAACAAGATCAACGGCGTGTATTCGTCGGAGAATCGTTGGTTGCTCACCGATGTTTTGCGTGGTCAGTGGGGCTTTGGCGGCGTGGTGGTCTCGGATTGGGGTGCGGTCCATAACCGCGTGCGTTCGCTTGAGGCCGGGTTGGACCTGGCGATGCCAGGTCCAGGGGATCTCTCTACGGGTGCGGTTGTGGCTGCGGTGGATTCTGGGCTTCTCGACGATACCCTCGTTCGCAGGTCCGCCTCCGTGGTCGCTGGGCTGGTTCAGAAATACGCGGCGGCCAGCACCGCTGCGCAGAATGTCACTGCGCAGAATGTCACTGCGCAGACTGTTGCTGCGGAGGAAGCTACAGCGCAGAACGGCACCCCACAGGAATACGCCGACTATGTTGCCGAACATCACCAGTTAGCCCGCGATCTGGCCACCGAGTGCGCGGTGCTGCTCAAGAATGACAACCACGCGCTTCCACTTACCCCGAACTCCACCATCTTGGTGACCGGTGAACTTGCGGTGAGCCCGAGGTTCCAGGGTGGGGGAAGCTCGTACGTGAATGCCACGCAGATCGACGTGCCGCTACACGCAATCGAGGAACACGCGGCAGCAAGTAACTGCACCGTTCTGTTCGAGCGGGGTGTGGACAGTTCCGGTGATGATTCCTCGCAGTTGCGCGCTGCTGCGGTGGCTGCGGCCAAGGATGTGGACGTGGCTGTGGTGTTTGCGGGCACGCTTGAGGCTGAGGAGTCCGAGGGGTACGACCGCACGCACCTTGACCTTTCCACGGACCACGTAGCCCTCATCAAGGATGTGTCGAGTGTGGCCCGACGCACCGTGGTGGTGCTGTCTAACGGTGGTGTGGTCACGCTCGAGGCATGGCACGATGACGTGGACGCAATCCTCGAGGGTTTCCTGCTGGGGCAGGGCAGCGGCCAAGCGCTCGCGGACCTACTGTTCGGCATTGCGAACCCCTCGGGACGCCTTGCGGAAACCATCCCACTGCGCCTTGAGGACACCCCAAGCTACTTGAACTTCCCCGGCGAGCAGGGTCATGTGCGCTACGCCGAGGGCGTGATGGTGGGCTACCGCCACTACGAGACGGTTCAGGCACCCGTGCGCTACCCGTTTGGGCACGGGCTGAGTTACACCACGTTTGACACAACGGACCTCCACGTCACCGAGACGGGACCGGACAGTGTGATTGCGCAGGTCACGGTCACTAACACGGGCTCTGTAACAGGCAAGCACGTTGTGCAACTCTATGTGTCCACCCAGGCGGGCCCGGTGCGCAGGGCTGCCCGCACGCTAGGCGCGTTTACCAAAGTGGAGCTGGCACCCGGGCAGAGCAAGGTTGTGCATCTGGAACTTGATCGGCGGGCCTTTGCCTACTGGGACATCGACCGCGCGGCATGGGTGGTTGCGGAAGGTTCCTACGCCATCCAACTGTGCGCCAACTCGTCCACCGTGCTGAGCGAAACCAGCGTCAACCTTGCCGGAGATGGCCTACCCGCCGCGCTTTCCCTGCAGTCCAACGTGGGTGAATGGCTTGCGCACCCGGTTGCGGGAGCCGCGCTTACCCCTCTGTTGACCGCGCTCATTTCGCAAGCAGCGGCGCGCGAGGACGACAGCGCGCAGGTTGCAGCGGCCGTTAACGTGTCAGACCTGCCGGACATGGTCCGGCTCATGCCCATGATCCAACTGGTGGGTGTCTCCGGAGGAGCCATCGACCCAGACAAACTACTACAGCTCACCACCGGAGTAGAGGCTTCATAATGAATCGCATACTTTTCACCGACGATTGGGAATTTCGCCGGGCAACGACCCCAGGCACCGAGCTGGTGCGCCTGCCGCATGACGCGATGATCGGGGAGACCCGCACGCCCGAGGGCGGCACAGAAGGGCACGGCGGATT
>Ga0222423_1000760_pt1 | contig 18318 bp, 17 predicted proteins | sample 3A0metagenome_FD_182472 | JGI IMG/M metagenome (GOLD analysis project Ga0222423, IMG submission 182472) | Enriched microbial communities from leaf-cutter ant dump, University of Wisconsin, Madison, United States - 3A0 (version 2) | ecosystem: Environmental > Terrestrial > Nest > Insects nest >...
ACCTCTTCACGGCCGGTGAACGCTGCCGTCATAACCGTGGTAGCGCCAAGTTCGTTACCTGCCGTACCAAGGCACACAAAGTGCGAGCCGATGCGCTGCAACTCCATCATGAGTACGCGGATGATCGATGCGCGCTCCGGAATGTCGTTGGTAATTCCCAGCAGCTTTTCCACGGCCAAGCAGTACGCGGCCTCTTGGAAAATCGAAGCGAGGTAGTCCATACGCGTGGCGTAGGTGACACCCTGCACCCAGGTACGGAACTCCATGTTCTTCTCAATACCTGTGTGCAGGTAACCGATACCTGCGCGAGCCTCGGTAACGTGTTCGCCGTCCATCTCAATCATGAGACGAAGCACACCGTGTGTGGATGGGTGCTGTGGACCCATGTTCACGATGATGCGTTCTTCACCAAGCTGACGGATCTCCTCGGTGATCTTGTCCCAGTCACCACCCTGCGCTTCAAATTGCGGGGCATTCTCGTCTGCGTAGTCAGCGCGCGTGGCGTGTGGTGCAGTGCTCACGAGTACTTCCTCCTCTGGTCTGCTGGTGGGACGGTTGCGCCTTTGTACTCCACCGGAATACCGCCGAGCGGATAGTCCTTGCGCTGTGGGTGTCCGGGCCAGTCGTCAGGCATTTCAATACGCGTGAGGTCGTCACGGCCTGTGAAGACAATGCCAAAGAAGTCCCACGTCTCACGCTCGTGCCAGTCATTAGCAGGGTAGACACTCACAGTGGACGGGATGGTGGGATCAGAATCCGGGGCAGCCACGTCCAAGCGGATCTGGCGCCCATGCGTTACAGAAGTGAGGTGATACACGGCGTGTAGTTCACGGCCGGTGTCCTCTGGATAGTGAACACCGGATACACCCAAACTGAGCTCGAACCGCAAGTCTTGGTCATCGCGCAGGATCTGGCACACCTCAAGCAGGTGTGCGCGATTGATAAAGAGCGTGAGTTCGCCGCGATCCACAGCAACGGACTCGATCGCTTGCGCTGGATCGATCCCCTGCTCGGTTAGTACTTCACTGAGGAAGTCCACTGCGTCATCGAACCAGCCACCGTACGGGCGTGGGCTGGAATGCGCGATAACAACGTGCCTGACCAATCCATCGAAACCCGAGGTGTCGGAACCGGCACGTGCACCGAACATACCGGTGCGCGTTCCCACTACTTCTTCCTCGTGTGCGGAGAAAATCGAACCTGAATTCTGTTCGCCGCCGCTTTGCAATTCGGTCACTTCAAAAGACCCTTCATGTTCGAGACAGGCGTAGCTTCCAGAGCTGCTTTCTCCACCGCTGCCACGATGTCCTTACGGTGCCCAAACATTGGCTCCTTGCCCACCTGCTTGTGCAATTCGAGGATCGCGTTGATCAGCATTTCCGGGCGCGGAGGGCAGCCCGGAAGATAGATGTCCACTGGAACGATGTGATCCACGCCCTGCACAACCGCATAGTTGTTAAACATGCCGCCAGAGGACGCGCACACACCCATGGATAGCACCCACTTGGGTTCCGCCATCTGGTCATAAACCTGCCGTACCACGGGTGCCATCTTTTGGCTTACGCGGCCCGCCACGATCATGAGATCCGCTTGGCGTGGCGAGGCACGGAACACTTCCATGCCGAATCTAGACAGGTCAAATCGAGATGAGGCAGTTGCCATCATCTCGATCGCGCAGCATGCGAGGCCGAACGTGACGGGCCACATTGAGCCCTTTCGGAACGTTCCGGCAAGTTCCTCAACGGATGCGAGGAGAAAACCTGGGGTTGCTTCGTCGTGTGACATTGTGACCTTCCGCCTAGACCCACTCGAATCCGCCACGGCGCCATTCATAGATGAACGGAACCGTAATCAGAGCGAGGAACGAGAGCATTGCGACCAATCCGAATGCCGCAAGATATGTGAAATCAACGGCCCACGGATACAGGAAGACAACCTCAATATCGAAGATGATGAAGGTCATTGCCACCAAGTAGTACTTGATTGGGAACTTTCCACCACCAATAGCGTGTGGCGTCGGTTGAATACCGCACTCGTACGCCTCGAGCTTTGCCTTGTTGTAGCGCTTTGGCCCAATAAGTGCACTGGCGATCACCCCGCCCAGGGCGAGCACGAGTGCTACTCCCATGAGCACTAGGAGTGGAACATATGGGTTGGCCATACCGGAACTACCTCGCAGTGTGAAGCGTCTGTACTTTGCGACGATTTTCAGTTGGGTTGTGCTGTAAAGCGGGTCTGGAACAGGCCCGCATCACGCCTTGCCCAATTACTTCCCGGACAAGGTGACCCCGCCTGGTGTGGCGCGGTCACGGGCAACGTTGCCGGTGACGTGAGTTGTTCTACCTAATCCTTTGTTAGTTCAAGTTACCCAAGATGGGACTGAGGTCCCATGCACGCCAAAGGGCGAGTGTGAGAAACACCCGCACTGTGCGCCGTACGAACAACTTGAACAGCTCTTGTGAAGACCATCACAAGAACTGAAGTTAACTGTAGTCACGATCACTTTTCCCGTCCGCTTAGGTCACCCTAAGTTTGGACGGAATTGGGCGACCACAATGGCACCCGTGGGCCAAAAACGAACTAAAAGTTCTCCTGACAGACGTTCATAATCTGGATACTTTGACACCAAAACATCCGCGTATTGGACAACAACCGCGATGTGGGTGCTTAAGCTCTGGCGATTTGTCCAAGTGACTGCGCAATGTCCGTCTACTACCGACTCCACAGCGGGGCCTGAACCAGTGCACGCCGAGCGGGTCTGAGAATATGAACGAACGGCCTGCACGTATTCTTACATGCAGGCCGTGTCTCATCATTGGGTCACTTCATCACTATCCATGACCGGAAAATTAAGCAGGTTGGTTATGCCTCAGGCTTGACCGCGCGGTGCAGGGCAACAATTCCTCCGGTCAGGTTGCGGTAAGCCACCTGACGCCAGCCAGCGTCCTGCAGTAGACGGCCCAGCGACTCTTGATCTGGCCACTGGGAAATGGTTTCCGCGAGGTAGTCATACGAGCCAGAGTCCCTTGTAACTACCCCAGCGACCTTGGGCAATGCCTTCATGAGGTAGTTCGAATACACCACTCGGAATGGTTTCCAAGTGGGTGTGGAGAACTCACAGATCACCACGCGCCCACCCGGTTTGACCACACGGAATAGTTCCGCGAGCGCGCCGGCTGTGTCCACCACGTTACGCAGGCCAAATGAGATTGTCGCAGCATCAAACGAGTCGTCTGCAAATGGGAGCTTGGTAGCGTCACCGGCGGTGAATGGCAGGTCTGGTCTGCGTGTCTTACCCACCTGAAGCATGCCGAAAGAGAAGTCACACGGCACCACGAGTGCGCCCGCAGCCGCGAATGGCTCCGACGATGTTCCGGTGCCGGCTGCGAGGTCGAGGATTCGATCACCCGGCTTTGGATCAACGGCCGCAACCGTGGCCCGTCGCCATGCACGGTCCTGTCCGAGGGAGATCACATCGTTGGTGATGTCGTACTTGGACGCGATGCCATCGAACATTGAGGCAACATCCTGCGGTTTCTTATCAAGGGAGGCACGAGACATGTAGCCATTATCTCAGCAACCAGAGCATGGTTAGGGACTTATCCTTGAAGGTGATGACTACAAATCCTGCTCCGGTGGACCGTGCCCACGAGGCACATGCCACCTTCCCGGGCACCAGTGAGGCGCTGCGCCTTGTGGCCCGGACCATCGCGATTGCCGCACGTGGTGAATCACCGTCCGCTCTTATTGACCTACTTCCGCGCACCGCTCCTCTTGCTTGGGTGCGTCGCGGTGAGGGCATTGTGGGTTGGGGTGAGGTCGCTCGTTTTGAATCCACGGGTGCGGATCGTTTTGACCGCGCAATTGATTCGTGGAATCAGGTTCGTGAGCACGCCATTATTCGCGACGAAGTGGGGCTTCCCGGCACCGGTCCGGTGGCGTTTGGCACATTTGGATTTTCCGAGGCCACCTCGCGGCCGTCCGTTCTGATTGTTCCGCGGGTGGTTGTGGGCCGTAGGGGTGATACCTGGTGGCTGACCACGATTACTACGTCAGATGAGCCGTTTGCAAGCCAGCCTGATCTTGATGATGTGGTGGCTGGTCTCGAACCTGTGACCTCGCCGGGGCATGTGGATTATGCGCCTGGTTCGTGTAGCCCTGGGCAGTGGATGGACGTGGTGGCGCACGGCATTGATCTCATCAAGGCCGGCGAGCTCGACAAGATTGTGCTTGCCCGCGATGAGATTGGTACTGCTGCACAGCCCATTGATGTCCGTCATTTGTTGGGAAATCTTGCCCGTTCTTACGAGAACTGTTGGACCTTTGCGGTGGACACCATGGTTGGGGCCACCCCTGAATTACTGGTCCGTACCGAGCGTGGCTTGGTCACCAGCCGCGTTCTTGCGGGCACGATTCAGCGCACTGGTGACGACGAGACTGATACCGCGCGCGCCGCGGTTTTGGCGCATTCTTCTAAAGACCTTGAGGAGCATGAGTACGCGGTGCGTTCCGTTGCAGATGCGCTTCGACCGTACTGTTCTTCCCTTAATGTTCCCGAAGCACCCTTCGTGCTTCATTTGCCCAACGTGCTGCATTTGGCATCTGATGTGGCCGCTGTGGTTGATGCTGCGGCGGGTGCCACGAGCCTCTCCCTAGCCAAGGCGCTGCACCCTACTGCTGCAGTGTGTGGCACTCCCACACGTGAGGCTGCCCAGGCCATCCTTACCCTTGAGGGTATGGATCGGTCTCGTTATGCGGGCCCCGTGGGTTGGCTCGGCGCAGACGGCGATGGTGAGTGGGGAATTGGTTTGCGCTCAGCTGAGCTCATGGCTAGCGATCCACATTCAATCCGGCTTTTTGCAGGCTGTGGCATCGTTGCCGCCTCAGATCCCGCGGCTGAGTACGCAGAGACGCTTGCTAAATTGCGTCCGATGCACACAGCGTTGGCCGATAACGCGCACAGCGCTGGCTGATAGCTTGCCCCTTTGTCCACCCAAATACACAACTGAGTGTGCGCCGCACTGCGTTCGAATACCCCGTGCGGCGCACACCTGGTGCTGCATGCACCCAGTTGCCTATGTGGTTCCTTGGTGGAATACCCTTCGTGCGCTCAACCGCGACCAGAGAATCCAGGCAGGTTTGGGAAGAGATCGCCTAGGTTAGGCAAGTTGTTCGGGTTGGTTTGATCCTGCGAACCGTTACCTTGGCGGTTTTGGTTACCCTGACCATCTTGCGATCCGTTACCCTGCGAACCATTGCCCTGCGTGTTCGAGGTGGCGTCTTCGGTTTTCTGCGCAAGTGTTGCGTCCACAGAAATCAGCTTGCCGTCTCGAATCACTTGAAGCGTCACGGTGTCCCCTGCGTTGTGCTCCCGCACAAATCCGGTGAGGGACTCGTATCCGGTCACGGACTTGCCATCGATTGAGACGATGACGTCATTGTTCTTGAGCCCTGCCTTGGCAGCTGGGGAATCGGCCGTGACCTGAACTACCTGAGCACCCTGCCGTGTTGCGCCATCAGCGGTCCCGGTTCCATCAGTGAGGGACACGCCGAGGAAGGCATGCTGCGCAGAACCGGAGTCGATGAGCTGCCCAGCAATGTTCTTGACCAGGTTGGAGGGGATAGCAAAGCCGAGTCCGATGGAGCCCGATTGCGCCGAGGAGAAGGCCGAGCTTTGCTGCATGGTCGCGATCGAGGATGTGATTCCGATGATCTCACCTTGTGCGTTGAACAGAGGTCCACCCGAGTTTCCGGGGTTAACTGCCGCATCGATCTGGATCGCGTTGGATACTACGAGCGTGCCGTCTGAAGTTTCAGCTGTGGAGACCGGGCGGTCGATCGCCGAGACGATGCCGGTGGTGGCGGTCTGTGAGAGGCCAAGTGGGTTTCCCATTGCCATAACGGCAGAGCCCACAGTTACCGTGTTTGAGTCGGTGAAGACGGCTGAGGTCAGGTCCTGCGGTGGGTTTTCGAGTTGAATAACTGCAAGATCAGTTGCTGCGTCCAACCCGGTGATTTTGGCCGTGTACATGCGTCCGTCGTTGAGGATAACGGTGACCTTGTTGTTCTGGGCGCCTTCCACCACGTGGTTGTTGGTGACGATGTGGCCGCTGCCGTCGATGATGACGCCTGAGCCTTCTGCCTCACCTTGCGCGGTGGTTACGTGGATAGCGACGACGGAGGGCGCAACTGCTGCGGATACCTTCTGCCAGTCTGGATTCTCGTTCGTGGAAGACGCCACTGGGACAGATACCGAACTGTCTGTTTTGGTTCCCACATTTGCCGACGATTTTGGCGCACTTTGGGATGCTTGGGCACTGTTGTTGTGGGTGAACTGTCCCGTAGCTGCTGCGGTTCCCACACTTGCGAGAATCGCGGCGACTGCGGCTGTGGCCACCATGGGCAGCACCATGCGCTGCCGCTGAGCACCCTGCTTACCTGCCACTGCGGGTGTTTGTGGCCCATATGGGTACTGCTGGCTGTATTGTCCCTGCGCGTTCTGTCCCTGCGCGTTCTGTCCCTGCGCGTTCAGGTTCTGTGCTGTGGCCTGAGCAAACCCGGCAGTTGGCACCGCATAGTTGTGTGGTGCCGGCTGCGGCGGCGTTGGAACAGGCTGGGTAGGAAATGACTGAGTCGTAGCCGGTTGGGCAGGAATCGGCTGGGTTTCGTTTACCTGACCGGTGCGTGCGGAGGCCGCGGTGTACTGCGGTCGCTCAGTCGGCTGTGCCGAATTCCCCTGCGCCGAATTCCCCTGCGCCGAATTTCCCTGTGCCGAATTTCCCTGTGCCGAGTTCTGCTGCTCGTCATTCGCCGCGAATTCGCGGGGTGTGTTCTCGTTCATGGTGGTCCTCCTTGAAGTCCTTAACCACTAGAGAACACCCTCGCTCTGAAACAGCCCTTGAGATTTGCTGAAAGAATGCTATGAAACAGTGTTATCCCTGCTCAGAACTACTAATTTGGCGCAGGATTTCGCTTACTTTCACCCCTGAATCCGCACGCTGACTGCGTGCAAATGACACCTCAAACACGCGTATCCCCGTGCTGGGTTCGCGCAGGAGCATTGCGAGTTCCTGGGTCGTAGTCACCGATTGGTGGTCCACGCCGTAGGCTGCGCATAGCAGCTCAAGATGCGCCCGATGCGGCGTACCAAAAACGCGTTCAAACTGCTCCGGATCGCCCGCCTGTGAATGCTCTAACCCGGAGAATATGGCTCCGCCGCGGTCGTTGAGGACCACAACATCAAGTGCGCCCACTGGGTCTGCAGCGGTGTGTAGTAACGCTCCCGCATCGTGCAGGAAGGTGAGGTCACCCATGATCGCCCGGGTACGGCGCCCGGTTGAGATCGTGATACCCAACGCGGTTGATACGGTGCCGTCTATCCCCGCCAGTCCTCGCTGCGCGTAGATGTCCACCTCGGTTGGCCAAGCGGTTACGGCTGCGTCCGCGTCCCTGATTGCCGACGAAGACCCAAGTACCAGCACATCGCCCGGCTCGCTGCTCCCCACCACTGTTCGCACGGCGCGCATTGGGGTGAACTCACCGGTCAGGTCACCATCGCCATAGAGTGCGTCGAGCGCAGCCGCGCACCGTGTGCCGGCGGCCCGCCAGCGGGTGAGCCAGTTAACGCTGCCGGTACCCTGGGACGCATTGGCGAGGTCCACGGACGGCTGCGCATACAGTTCAGGTGCCACTGCGTAAAGCACCGCCTCGGCGCAGCGAGAAGGGTCATTCCACGCCTCACCGGGATGTGCCACCACCACCGTGCGCACGCTCGGGCTCGCAATGAGCGCCTGCACAGGCCGCGTCAACGTGGGATGGCCCCACACCACAACCTGCTCAATCTCCCCCACAAGTTCGGCCCACGCCCCCTCCTCTACGCCCACAAGGCGTGAGCGCGAAAGCAGGTTCACCGCGCCCGGGATCACGTTCTCGCTTGCGATGATCGAGCTTGTGGGTTCCGCAACGATCGGCCAGCCTTGTGCCTCGGCTACGCGCGCCGCAAGTGCCGGTGAACCATCACCCGCGATAACCACACTCTTACGCACGCTCGCCACATCGCGGGCCAGCTCGCGCTCTGCATCCCCCCAACCCGGGCGCCCCGGTACTGGAATGCTGATGGGAGTTGGGGAATCGTCGAAAATCAAATCAAGGAGCGCAAGTTCCTGAGCGTTAGGTGCCAACGGCTCACGCAAACACACATTCACGTGCACGGGACCCGGGCGACCCATAGCTCCCGTAGCGCCCGCCCACGCACGAGCAGCCACCGCACGCATATCCTTCGGCTCATCCACCCGGCCACTAGGCGCCGGAACATCCATGAACAGGCGCGGAGCCTGCGCAAAAATCCCAGATTGCGCAGTGGTTTGATTCGCGCCCGTGCCGTGCAGTTCATGCGGGCGATCCGCACTCAACACAATAAGCGGAACCGCGCTGTGACTCGCCTCCAAAACGGCAGGATGCAGATTAGCCACCGCCGTACCCGAAGTAGTCACAACCGCTGCAGGCACCCCACTCGCCTTAGCCAAACCCGCCGCAAGAAACCCCGCAGTGCGCTCATCAATCCGCACATGCAACCGGACCAAACCCCGAGCAGCCGCGCGATACGCCGCATACGCAAGCGGCGCCGAACGCGAACCAGGACACACCACCACATCGGTCAAACCCTGCGCAATAAGCTGCGAAAACAGCACCCCAGCAGCGCGCAACGCGGGCGGCAACACAGGCTGGGAATCACTGCATGAAGTCGAACTGGACATGAGAATCCTCTGCGGAAATCGGGTACTAGTCACAAAAAATCACGCTCAAAACGGCATGAGCTACCGTTCGTAAGATTATGCGGTGTGGGCAGGAAGTTCGATGTCAAAGTCCGACGCAATCCGCCGAGCCCGAGCAATCCACCACGCTGACCGATCAGCGGGCGCAGCCAACTCCTCAAGCAAAGCGGTACTCGGCTCAGGACTACGAACCGGAATCATGCCTCCCACAGGCAGCAGCGGATCTTCCACCACATCACGAACAAACAGCTGGGACGTAGCCAGACCACACGCATACGGGAGCTGCGGCAAAGCCGCCGCGAGCGCAATTCCAGCCGCCAACCCAACTGAACTCTCAATTGCCGAGGAAACCACCACGGGCAGAGCAAGCTCTTCGGCGAGCGCAAGGCAACGGCGCACCCCACCAAGCGGCTGCACCTTCACGATCATGATGTCTGCAGCCTCAGCTCGCACCACCGCGTAGGGGTCATCGGCTTTACGGATCGACTCATCCGCGGCGATGGGAACGTCCACGACTCTGCGCACCGCGGCAAGCTCGGCTACGGTGGCACACGGCTGCTCCACATACTCGAGGTCACCGGCAGCGGCAGCGAGCAACGGGATATTTCTTAACGCGGATTCAAGATCCCACTTGCCGTTCACGTCAATACGGATTTTGCCATCTGGCCCGATCGCGTCGCGTACAGCCTCGAGTCGAGCAATGTCATGACCAATATTCTGACCGGGCTCTGCAACCTTCACCTTGGCTGTGCGGCAGCCCCCGGACTGAGTCACCACGCGATGCGCATTCTCAGGAGTGGTGGCGGGCACGGTCACGTTAACCGGGATGGCACTGCGCACCGGGGCTGGAAAGCCCTCGAATGCTGCCTCATGAGCTGCGGTAAGCCAAGCGGAGCTCTCGGCGTCGTCGTACTCCACAAACGGCGAGAATTCTGCCCAGCCCGCTGGCCCGCGCAGGAGCAGTCCTTCGCGCACTCGCAGCCCGCGGAACTTAAGGGTCAAATCAGCGCTGTAGACGAACATCCCTCAACATTACGCGCCGCGCCGGGTGAGACGTGAGCACGAATCACATGCCACCTAGTGTGACGTGACGCGTACTCGCATCCTAGAGTGAAGGGGTGAGCATGATTCCTACCCAAGTGTCCGAAACCTTTGACCCCACTAAGTGGCGCACGATCGAGGGCTTTGACGAGCTAACCGACATCACCTATCACCGCGGTGTGGACCGCTCAGGTGAGCAAGAACGTGACCTTCCGGTTGTCCGCATTGCATTTGACCGGCCTCAGGTGCGTAATGCGTTTCGACCACACACGGTTGACGAGCTGTATCGAGTTCTTGACCACGCGCGCATGACTAGCTCGGTGGGAACGGTTCTCCTTACGGGGAACGGACCCAGCGCAAAGGACGGTGGCTGGGCGTTTTGTTCAGGCGGCGATCAGCGGATTCGGGGACGCGACGGCTACCACTATGTCACGGACAATGCGATTGAAACCCGCGAGGGTATCGATCCCGCCCAAGCTGGCAGGCTGCACATTTTGGAGGTGCAGCGCCTGATCCGCACGATGCCAAAGGTGGTCATTGCGGTGGTCAACGGCTGGGCTGCAGGTGGCGGACACTCATTGCACGTGGTTGCCGACCTCTCCATTGCATCGCGCGAACATGCACGATTCAAGCAGACGGATGCGAATGTTGGGTCCTTTGATGGCGGCTACGGCTCCGCCTATCTGGCCCGGCAGGTTGGCCAGAAGCGGGCGCGTGAGATCTTCTTCCTTGCCCGCGAGTACTCAGCCCAGGATGCATACGAGTGGGGAGCCGTCAACGAGGTAGCCGCACACGACGAGCTCGAAGACCTCGCGCTCGAGTACGCACGGATCATTGCCACCAAGTCTCCGCAGGCAATCCGTATGCTCAAATTTGCTTTCAACCTCGCCGACGATGGGCTGATGGGCCAGCAGGTCTTTGCCGGGGAGGCGACCCGGTTGGCCTACATGACCGACGAGGCTGTGGAGGGGCGCGATTCGTTCCTCGAACGGCGTGACGCTGACTGGTCCCAGTTCCCGCACTATTACTGACGCGCACCGCTCTGACAGCATGATTGTGGCCCGCCTCCCCTGGACTGGAGGCGGGCCACACGCTGTGATCCGTTCACTATCGTCGAGAATGTCCTCGACGATAGTGTCAATTCGATGTAGCCGTTTGCCTGGACTCTCCCGACTACATGCTGTTTATGTGTGACCGGTGGCAGTTATTACACGCTTACCGCGTCACCTTCTATAGTGTTCCTCAGTCCTCATAGCCCCCCAAAGAATGCGGTACCCACCGTGATGAGTTTGGACAGGATCCACGCGGCTCCAGCGAGCAGCGCACCGCCCGCAAGGAACGAGAAGATAACCGCCCCGATTGATGATGGGCTAAATCGCTTGGGTTTGGGTTCCAGCGAAATGGGACCGTGGGTACGGGGCCCCTGCTCACCGTCGGCATAGTGGTACCCAGTCACCGGAGTCGAAGAGATCCGGTGAACACTTTGAAAATCCGTTACCGCTGCCATACCTAGATTCTTTCAAACATGACAGCAGGACGCGACTCACGAATGGCTGATTTTCACGGGTGAAGAACCACTACCCCAGAAGGTCGAGCTGAAACACATCTGTCATACCTAGGGATTACGCCCACATGAACCGGGCGCAAATTTACTGAAACTTTATACTTCCCTTACCCTTTGGTAGGAGTTCGACCCAGGTGTTACCCGGCGTCAGAAGTACTTCATTGCCCTTGTCATCCACGAGCCGGAGCGGATCAGTTAGAGACTTCTTTTCCCAGTTCACAGTCAGGGCCTTGCCCTCAGCTAGTACAACCGCACTACCCTTACCCTCAAGCGTGTAGTCCGGCACAGGTGCATGGTTTTGGGCGTCGTATCCAGAATCAAACTGCTTGGCCTCGATCACCACAATGTTCTTGGCCGAGATACGGCCAGCCGTTGCCGTTGTAGCTGGCGCCTTACCCTCGGAACGCAGCCAGGCTCCGTCTTTATCTGACCACTCCCACTGAGGATCTGAATAGGCAGACATATGCAGTTTCACCACGGGTGCGGGGGTAGCAGCCGGCGAACTGCTCACAGACGGCTTTACCTCGCCACTGGCAAACACGAAGCCCGCAGCGGGTGCGTGATCATTACCTTTACGTGCCAGTTTTGCAAACCCCGCAATGTCTCCGTACAGATTGTGCGGGGCTCGGCGCTCACGCGAACGCCACATTGCGCTGCGGCCCGAGTTTTCGTCGAGAGTAAACATCTGCTTGGATTCCCGCGCGAGTTTGAGGATTCCCTTTTGCCCGCCGGAGTACACGAACACGCCGGCTAGTGGCGAGGCCACACGCACATCGACCGGTCGTACCGAGCGAATCGGGCCAACTTCACCTGGGTACTTGGATTGAAATATGGCAATGAAGCGCGATACGTCAAACTCAACAATGGTTTCCCACACAATGTCAGCGTCTTCCAGCCCGCTTTGGGGCCGGGCCATCGCGGTATTTTCCACCTTAATCGCTACGGCTGGCCGATCCTTGACCTCACCCGGCATGCCAGTTAACGGCCAGGTTGGTTCCACCGTTGGCGTTGGCGTTGGGGTGGGGGTTGGCGTGGGCGTTGCGGTCTGAGTGGGGGCAGGAACAGGCGTGACAGGGTCCGGTTCAGGGGCACTTGATGAAGAGCAACCGGTAAGTGTCAAGGTGAGCGCAAGAGTGAGCGCAAGGCTTCCCGAGCACAGTCCTGAGGCAAGGTGTCGGCTGGATATGGCGGTGGGCTTCATTGCGCGTGCTCCCCGGATGGTTGGATTGCGGTGTATGTAGTGTGTTGGTGGCGTTAGTCTCTATGGGCTGCTGCGCCGCCGAGTTTGCGCGTGTGCCGCGTAATCTGGATGGGTGAGCAGTCCCGTTCTTCCCCCTGAAAAATACACTAGTACGCGCTACAGCCAGCGCGATCTGGAACGCGTGTTGGCAACGACAGGCGGCCATGTTCTGGTGCCAACATCCGGATCTACTGGGGAACCCAAGGAGGTGGTCATCTCTGCTCGGGCTTTGACGGCTTCCGGTCAGGCTACGTATCGCGCTCTGGCCGGGCCGGGACAGTGGTTGCTCGCTCTTGAGCCAACCCACATTGCCGGGATTCAAGTGCTGGCGCGCTCTGTGCTTGCGGACCAGCCCTGCGTAACGATGGGTGCCGGGCACTTTTCTTCCGAGGGTTTTGTAGCGGCTTGCGCACAATTGCAGGCTGATATCCGGTACACCTCACTCGTGCCTACCCAATTGCACAGGCTACTTTCCACAGATCAGCCTGCATCCGTGCGGGAAGGTGCGGTGGCTGCGTTGCGCGGCTTTGCTGCGGTTTTGGTAGGGGGCGCTGCGAGTTCCACCGCGCTGCTCGAGCAAGCTCGCAACGAGGACATTGCCGTGGTCACAACCTACGGCATGTCTGAAACTGCGGGTGGCTGCGTATATGACGGTGCGCCACTGGATGTGGCGCAGGTTCGTGTTGATGACGATGGTCGTATTTATATCGCGGGTCCGATGCTCGCGGATGGTTACCTTGCATCCGCATCCTCGCTAGATGCCGCGGGATTGGTGGCGCAGGTGCGGCCACCTGCTGCGCATCGGGTGGATTGTTCTGATGAGCATGCCACCAGTGATTTGGGTGCTTTTGTGATTTCCGACGATTCCACACGTTGGCACCGCACCAACGATCTCGGCGTGTTGACTGCATCTGATACCGGGTCTGGAGGTGCAGTGCATCTGGAGATTTTGGGTCGCGCCGATGACGTAATCCTCTCGGGTGGGCTCAATATTGCGCCCCGGCGAGTTGAGGACGCTTTGGTTGGTTCATTTGGCATTGATCAGGCCGTGGTTGTGGGCGTTACAGATGCAGAATGGGGTGCTCGCGTAGTGGCAGTTGTTACGCGCTGTGCTGAGAGCGAGATTGCGCCGCTCGAGCATATTCGGGCCGCGCTAACCAGTAGGCTTGGTGTGGGTTACGCTCCGCGACACATTGTGGTTGTGGACGCTCTCCCCCTGACGGCTTCAGGTAAGCCGGATCGGTTACGCATTAAGGAATTGGCCCAGGCCCGCGCCAATTAGAGGGCCACTAAAACGAGGCAAAGAGAGTTCATTCATGGCAACAGTAGGCGAGTGGATCGCTGGCGCACGTCCCCGCACGCTGCCCGCAGCGGCGTCCCCAGTGATTGTGGGATCTGGCGCGGCAGCACTGGTTGATTCGTTTTCCTTTATCCGCGCACTGCTGGCATTACTCTTAGCACTCGCACTGCAGGTGGGTGTGAACTACGCCAATGACTACTCGGACGGTGTACGCGGAACCGATGTGGACCGAGTGGGTCCAGTGCGATTGACCGCTTCTCTTTTGGCCCGTCCACAGCAGGTGAAACTGGCTGCGTTTGCCGCATTTGGCGTTGGCGCGCTACTCGGCATTGCATTGATTGCCATGACCGGTCACTGGTGGCTCTTGGCAGTAGGTGTCCTGTGCATCCTTGCTGGTTGGTTCTACACCGGCGGAAAAAAGCCGTACGGATACGCCGGGCTGGGCGAGGTTGGCGTGTTCGTGTTCTTCGGACTTGTTGCCACCATGGGCACCACCTACCTGCAGGCCGATAAGGTCACGTGGCCTTCGGCGCTTGGTGCAGTGGCCATTGGCCTTATTGCCTGCGCCATTTTGATGGCAAACAACGTGCGCGATATTCCCACCGACTTTGTAGCAGGCAAACGCACCCTTGCCGTACGCATTGGCGAGTTTAGGGCACGGCGCGCGTACGTAGCGATGATCTGGCTGCCCTTGGTCTTGGCAGTTGCTTGCGCGTTTTTCAACCCGTGGGCCTTGATTACGCTCTTCATGCTGGCACCGGCCGTTTTGCTTTCGCTGCCCATGCTGGCCGGGGCTAAGGGCAAACTCCTTGTCCCCGTCCTCGCGGGAACCGGCATGTACGAGTTGGCGTTCGGGTTGCTACTCGGCCTTGGCCTCGCGTTCTAGCGCGAGCGTTACGCGCCCGGGTCGGTCTGTGCCGAGTCGGTCTGCACTGGGTCGACGGTGTCCGCTTCAGCCGGTGCCTCGCCATCTACAAGTTCGTCCTCATACGAGTTGTCCTCGTAGGCAACTTTGCCAAACTGCATCTCCTTGCGTGCCTTACGCTCTACAAAGGAGGCGGTCACGGCGTCACGCTCTTTGCGCAGTAGCAGCATAGACAAGAGCATGCCCACGATCACCGCGAGCACGCCGAGCAGCAGTCCGCGAGCGCCAACAAAGTAGAGCGCAATCGCAGAAACGATGATGAAGGCGATGCGCAGGAGGGTGTATTTAAGAAATGCCACGCTCTAAGACTAAACGGTTAGTCTTGGAACATGCCTAGAGCCCTTCTTAGTCTGTTCGTGGTCGCATTGGCGCTGTACTGCGTGGTTGATATTCTCTCGAGCCCCGACGAGCGGCGCGGCGGTGCGCCAAAGTTCATGTGGGTTGTGGTCGCCCTCGTCCCAATTTTGGGACCCATCATTTGGCTCGTTTTTGTTAATGGCCGGCGCAGCACCCCAGTTGCCCCGCACGCGTCCGATTCCACACCGTACCCCGCTCCGGGTGCTGGCTACCAGCGGCGCAACAACTTCCAGCGTCCCGGCCCCATTGCACCAGACGACGACCCCGAGTTCCTGTGGAAACTTGCAGCCGAACAGCGCAAGAAGCGTGAAGCACAGCAGCGCTCAGATGGTGCTTCCTCCTCCGCGGAGACCCCACACCGTACCGAGAACGATCACACGGGTAGCGCTGAGGCGAATGAAGACGAGGGTGACTCCCCCACCCGCTAGGCCCGAAAACTAACGCTGCCCGCTCCCGCATATGCGGGAGCGGGCAGTCGTATAAGGTACTGGGCCTGTTGTCCAACGATTTAGAGCCCGGAATACGAGTGCTTTCCGTTGAACAGGAGGTTGACTCCGGTGAAATTGAACAGCACGGTGAAGTACCCAACGATCACAAAGTAAGCTGCGCGCCGGCCCGACCACCCGCGCGTAGTACGGGCGTGTAGATAGGCCGCGTAGACCACCCACACGATGAAGCTCCACACTTCCTTGGGGTCCCATCCCCACGCGCGCCCCCATGCACCGTCAGCCCAGATCGCGCCGGAAATAAGCGTGAACGTCCACAGCACAAAACCTACTGCGTTAACGCGGAAGGAAAGTGCCTCAAGCCGATCGGCTGCAGGAAGTACCTCCACCCAGTTCCACGTCACGAGGGGCGAGCCGTTCTCCCGCGAATCGCGCAATAGTTGCAGGATTGACAGGGCAAACGCGATTGTGAAGATTCCGGTTGCAGTCACAGCGATACCCACGTGGATCACAAGCCAGTAGCGCTGCAGTGCAGGCTGGACCGAGTCGGCTTTTATGTGGAATACGTTCATGCCCACCACTAGGAACAGCAGCGCAACGAACGTGACAAACCCGCCGATGTAGCGGATCTCCTTGAATGCTTGGATAACCAAGAACGCACCAATGGCCACAAACGTGCCCATCAGGCAGAACTCGTACATGTTGGCCCATGGCACGCGTCCGGCTGCAAGCCCACGGGTCACCACAGCTCCGGCATGAAGGAGGAATCCAATGATGGTGGTGGACATCGCTATGCCAAGTGGCTTGGAGCGGCGGCCAACGTATGTTATTGGCGCGAGGTCTTGGACGTCTTGGAGCCCCTTTTCAGCCTGTGCAGTTGCAATCGCACCAGCAGAAGGCTCGAGCGCAGACTGTGCGGCTGCCAGCGCCTGAACTCGTGCTTTCTTGCGTGCACCGATTGCCTCGGAGACCTGACCTAGGTCAATTGCAAAACAGACGAGAGCGATCGCGTAGGCGGTCGCTGCGCCCCACACTAGGTAATCGCTTATTTCTCCCATGTCTCTTCCCTCTGTACATTGGGCCGTTGTGGCCCGTGCTGCGAGGCCACAAGGCCCCAACGTGCAATAAAGTTCTTGGCAAATTTGCGTCCACGGTGCATGCGGGTGTTACACCTGTCGGCGCGCAAGCTTCTGCTGCAACTTCTCGTCCTGACTCAACTCGCGCGGCGCATCAAAAACTCCAGCCACCGAATCAACCTCGTCCTGCAAACCAGAATCATCCCCACGAGCCAGACCCGCAAGTGTGACCTCCACGCCAGCCTCACCCTCCACGGCTCGCACCCACACGCGCCGGCGCGGTGTAAACAACGAGGTGGCCAAGCCTGCAAGCGCAGCCAAAGCCCATACCAAGAGCCAAGTCAGCGTAGGGTCATACCGCAGGTCAAATGCGGCGTAGCGTGGGATTGCCGAGAATTCAATCGTGCCCAGCCCTTCAGGCAGGTCAACGGTTTGACCGAGTCCCAAAATGACGGGCTTCTGGTTCATCTTGGTCACCTGCGTCATTTTTTTGGTGTCCAAGCGATAAACATTTTGTGGGGTGCCGTTGTCGAGCCCAAGATCACCCTTATACAGGTCAAGCACGAGGAACGGGTTAAGCGCCTCGGGATACAGTGAGCGCATTGTGCCGTCTGACATGTCCGCGGTGGGCAGCAGGTATCCTACAAACCCGAGTTGCTCACCAGTAGAGACGTCTGGAACCTTGATCACGCCCTTGGAGGTGTATTGGGCATCCTGGGACAGGAACGGAACTGAACCTGAGAATGCGATTTTTCCGGCGGCGTCTCGCACGGTAACGGTAGGCGCATGGCCGTTTCCCATGAGGTAGATCTTGGCTTTACCCTCGTTCAGCGGCTGATTGACCTTGATCGCGTCCGATCGAGCGGTTCCGTCTGGCCGAGTCAGGGTGACATGGGCGGTGAAGTCCCGAGCAGCCGAATCACTAGCCCTAAAGACTGAGTCGAACTTATCGAGCGTCATGGTGAAGGGCTCCATAGAGTCCTCGTTATACCAAGCGCCGTGCTGGAAGGAATCGTAGGCAACCTGCGCGTTGGCAAAACCGCGCCCCTCAACCACGATTGCTTGGCCGCGATATTCAAGAAGTTGACCCGCCCCAAAGGACAACAAGATGCCCAGCAGCGCCACGTGGAAGAGCAGGTTTCCACTCTCCTTGAGGTAACCGCGTTCAGCGGCCACGGTCCATGTTCCTGGCCGTTCCTCGGCCACGATGGTGCGATACCTAGGCAGGAATCGGAGTTTTCCGCGTAATGCAGCGGCGGCGCGTTGCGCTGCCTGCTCGGCACTACTTTGATCAACCGTGGCGTGCGCTTGCGCTGGGAAACGAGTAAAGATTCGAGGCGTGCGTGGCGGCTGCGAACGTAGAGCGTTCCAGTGCGCACGGATACGCGGCAGGATGCAACCGATCAGCGAGATAAACAGCAGGATGTAAATCGCTGCGAACCAAGGTGATGCGTAGACCTCAAAAAAGCTGAACTTATCAAGCCACGGCCCAAGCGTCGGATTGTCTTGGAGGTACTGCTCCACCTTTGCCGGGTCTTGAGCCCGCTGCGGGAACAGTGAGCCGGGCACTGCGGCGATTGCCAGCAGCATGAGCA